>Ga0164241_10001182_pt1 | contig 34614 bp, 16 predicted proteins | sample OricomyardsoilBY_FD_108780 | JGI IMG/M metagenome (GOLD analysis project Ga0164241, IMG submission 108780) | Backyard soil microbial communities from Emeryville, California, USA - Original compost - Back yard soil (BY) | ecosystem: Environmental > Terrestrial > Soil > Unclassified | place: USA... | reverse complement strand
GCTGCCCGCCCGCCCCGTCCGGGTCCGGCCCGATCTTCATCGTCACCCGGCCCATCGCGTCATAGCGATAGTATGTCGTGTAGTCCGTCGCCGTCGCGTCCGCCGCAAAGGCTCCAGGCGACAACAACAGCATCAACGCGCCAGCCAGCACGCCACAACCACGACCAGACCAGGTCATTCCCAACGTCCCCTCACAAGCCGGCGCACAATCCAAGATCGAGTCAAGCTTGGCAATAGCCTCAACGCGAGCGCCTCCCCTCGGCAGCGACTCAAACGCTTGTGCCGCAACGGATCGCCCCCTGTCGTTATAGAGCGCGCGATCGCCCCAAGCGCTATTGCCAAGCTTGACTCGATCTTGGATTGTTCGACTCGAGGTTGCTGGGGTTCCGTAGCGCATGTCGAGGCTTTTCGGATCGGGCCTGGCCGCCCTCGTGCTGGCGTGCGCGGTCGCGCCAGCAGCTTCCCAGACGAAGACCACATTCTCCTATGACGTGCTCGGGCGGCTGACCCGATCCAGCGACGACGCCGGCCGGGCCGCCGTCTATCGCTACGATGCGGCGGGCAATCGTCTCAGCCTCAGCAACGGCGCGGCGAAGGGCGAAATACTGCCCGTCGCGTTCCTGGCGTCCTCGAAACTGGGCGGAGCCGGTGTTCCGTCCCTGGATGGGATGCATGACCTCATCTTCAACGAAGCGGGCTCGGCGCACCTCACCGGAGTCGACGCCCTGGCCTTCATCACCGCCGACCTGGGCATCGTCAAAATCCTGGATCACGTCGACCTGGCGGCCCCCGACAGGGCGTTGGCGGGCGGCGGGATCGCCGCGCTCAACGACGCCCAGCTGCAGTCTTCGCAGGACGGGCTCAACTGGAGCAGCGTCTCGCAGGTCAGCGGCGTCGTCGCCGGCGTCTACAAGACGATCGCCCTGAACGGGATCCAGGCGCGATATGTGCGGATCAGCAAGTCCGGCGCGAGCCTGGGCGTCGGCGACTTCCGGCTGTATGCCGAGCCCAAGGACGCCAATCGCGCGCCGACGGCCGTCGAAGACAGCCGAACCAAGCTCAACGCCGGCGACAGCGTCACGCTCGACCCGCGCAGCAACGACGAGGACCTGGATCACGACACGCTGACGGTGACCGCCGTGTCGCCCGCCGTCCACGGCCAGACCCGCTTCACCGGATCGAGCGTCACCTACGTCCCGGACGCCGGCTATGTCGGCGAGGACAGCTTCGCCTACACCATAATCGACGACCGCGGCGGGTTCTCCACCGCGCTGGTGAAGGTCAAGTCCAGCACCACAGGCTCGGGCTCGGACGGCAACCGGAATCCGATCGCCGTCGACGACGGAAGCGCGACGTCACGCTTCGCGATCCCGTATGCCGCCGGCGTCTACACCCCGCCCATCGACATCCTGGCCAACGACAGCGATCCGGACGGCGATCCTCTGACCGTCACCGTCACGAACGGTAAAAAGGGCCTGGTCGACTTCTTCTATGGCAAGGCTCGCTACTTCCCCCAAAACGGCGTGAAGGGCTCCGACGAATTCACCTATACGCTCTCGGACGACAGGGGCGGCTCAGCGACGGCTACGGTCTGGGTCAAGATCATCGGCGGTGAGAACACCGAGCCGACCATTCGGCCCGACGCCGTCGAAACCCGGGTCGGCGAGCCGGTCACCATCTACCCGCTGGCCAACGACGAGGACGAAGACGGCGATACGCTGACGATCAGCTGGATCACCAATCCGTCCCACGGCCAGGCGGATCTGATCGATCATCGCTACGTCATCTATACGCCCAATACGGGCTTCTCCGGTTCGGACACCTTCACCTACTCGGCGGCGGACGGACATGGTGGCTATATCAATGGCGTGGTGACGATCGACGTCTATGTCCCCGTCCCGAACACCGCGCCCATCGCCCGCGACGATTTCAGCGCCGACGCGCCCGCCGACATCGCCTACGGCGCTTCGGCGGTCCCCTTCAGGGTGCTGGACAACGACAACGACCCGGACGGCGACCCGCTGACGATCCGGGCCTACTCCCAACCGCCGAACGGCACGGTCAACCGCGTGGGCGAGACCCTGACCTACACGCCCAACGCCGGGTTCTCGGGGCCGGACTCCTTCACGTACGACATCAAGGACGGCAAGGGCGGCTACGCGGCCGCAGCGGTCTATGTGAAGGTCCGGAACAATCCCGCCACCCTTCCGACACCTCGCGACGACGGGCCGTTCCACGTCCGGCGCGGCGTCACGACGACGTTCACCACGCTGCTGGCCAACGACACCGCCCCGAACGGCGGCGCCCTGACGATCGAGAGCGTCGGCCAGGCCCTGCACGGGTCGGCCATCCGGGTGAACGACACCACCGTCACCTACGGCGCGCCGATCAACTATGCGGGCCCGGAGCGCTTTTCCTACACGGTCAGCGACGCCAACGGCGGGACCGCCACGGCCTGGGTGGACCTCATCATCGATGTGAACGAGGCGCCGATCGCGCGTGACGACGTGGCGGAGGTTGCGTTTAACACGGCCACCGCCATCAACGTCCTGGCCAACGACAGCGACCCGAACAACGACAGGCTGAGCGTTCGAGGCGCCGGCGCCCCGGCCCATGGGTCGACGACCTTCAACGATTTCCGGGTCACCTATACTCCCGCGCCGGGCTATGTGGGCGGCGACAGCTTCACCTATAAGATCGATGACAACGAGGGCGGCTTCGCGACGGCCACCGTCACCGTGAACGTGGCCGCCGACACCAACAAGGCGCCGATCGCGGTCAATGACGGCAGCTTCCCGACGGTCGTGAACACCGCCCGGTCGATCGATGTCCTGGCCAATGACAGCGATCCGGACGGTGATCCTCTGACGATCCAGTCGGTGACCCAGCCGGCGCATGGCGCCGCCGTGATCGCCGCGGGCAAGATCACCTACACCCCCAGCGCCGGCTATGTCGGTCCCGACAGCTTTGGCTACACGATCTGGGATGGCAAAAGCGGCTTCGCCAGCGGGACGGTCTCGATCACCGTTCAGGCGACCGATCCGCCGCCGATCGCTGTCGACGACACCGCCACGACGGCCTTCAACAGCGCGACAACCATCGCGGTGCTGGCCAACGACCATGATCCCGATGGCGATACGCTGACCATCACCGGAGCGACGGCGCCGGCCCACGGCTCCGTCGTCATCGCCTCGGGGCAGATCACCTACACGCCCACGGCCGGCTACAGTGGTCCCGACAGCTTTGTCTACACGATCAGCGACGGACGCGGAGCCTCGGCGTCCGCCAGCGTCAGCATAACGGTCGGGCCCAAGCCCAACGAGGCGCCGACCACCGTCGACGACAGCGCCGCGATCATCTTCAACACCGCCAAGGCCGTTGCCGTCCTTGCCAACGACCGCGATCCGGACGGCGATGTCCTGACGATCAGCGCCGTGACGGCGCCGGCGCACGGGACCGCCGCTATCACCGGCGGCCAGATCACCTACACGCCCCACAGCGGCTACTCAGGACCCGACAGCTTCGGTTACACGGTCTCGGATGGCAGAGGCGGCACGGCGTCCGCCAACGTCAGCCTGGCGGTTGGTCAACCGGGTCCGGTGGCCGTCGACGACGGTCCCTACTGGGTGGCGCAGCGCGGCGTGGCGCAGATCAATGTGCTGGCCAATGACTACGATGTCGAAGGGCGCCCGCTTTCGCTCGCGGCGGTCGGCGCGCCGGCCCACGGCGAAGCCAGCCTCAGGCCCGGCGGCATTGTCTACTATCAGCCCGCCGCCGGTTATGGCGGTCCCGACAGCCTCACCTACATGGTCCTCAACGACCAGGGCCGCGGCGCGAACGCCATTGTGCGGTTCAATGTCGAGTCGCCGTCCAACCACGATCCGGTCGCCGTCTACGACGGGCCGGTCGTGGTCGCCCCCGGCGAAACCGTCACCATTCCCGTCCTGGCCAACGACTATGACCTGGATGGTGACACGCTCAGCCTTGAAACAGTCACCAACTCCAGTTCGCTGGGTCAGGTCTCGATGGTCAACGGCGCGGTGCGCTACACGGCGCCCAATGACCTTAGTCGGACCCAGGGCATCGTCAGCTATACGATTTCCGACGGGCATGGCGGGGAAGGCTACAGCTCGATCGAAATCCGGATCCAGGCCGGCTACAGCGTCAAGCCGATCGCGAACGATGACGGCCCTGTCTGGGTGACCCGCGGTCAGGCGACCTCCATCGCCGTCCTGGCCAATGACAGCGCGCCGGCCGGCTATGCCCCCATGCGGGTCGTCGCGGTTTCGCAAGGCGCGCGCGGCCAGGTGGCCCATCAGGGCGAGACGGCCTTGACCTATACGCCGAACTCGATCTTCCCCGATGGCGGCGAAGACCGCTTCACCTACACCGTGGCCAACGACTGGGGCGGGCGGTCGACCGCCACCGTGCGCGTCATGATTCCGTCGGCCTCCAACCGTTCGCCACGCGCCAACTCGGATACGGCTTGGGCGGCGACCGGCTCAGCGACAACGATCGACGTCCTGGCCAATGACAGTGATCCCGACGGCGATCCTCTGACCTTGACCAGCGTCCAGGCTTCTGAAGGCTCTGCCCAGATCAGCGGCGGCAAGGTGATCTATACGCCACCGAGTGGAGCTGGGGCGACCACCAATCTCACCTACACGGTTCACGACGGACGCGGCGGCTTCGCCACGACATCTGTCTTGGTTCGATTTGGAACCGTACCCGCCGAGGGACCGACGCTGGTCGACGATGGTCCGTACGATGTTCCCTACAAGGGGCAGGCTCAGTTCGATATCCTTAGCAATGATCGCGGCCCACGCCCGGCAATGAATGCGGTTCTGATTGGCCAACCGGCCCATGGCTCGGTGACGACGATCGGTAATTGGGTGACGTACAGCGCCACAGATGACTACAGCGGCCCCGACAGCTTCACCTATGTGACGTATCAGGGAGCCGGCGTCGGCCGTGTCAGCGTTCAAGTCGGCCCGCGAACCAATCGCCCGCCGGTCACGGTGTCGGACAGCATGCCTGGCTCCGGCGGCATCGACGTGGCGTTCAACAGGTCGGTGACCATCCCCGTCCTGGCCAACGACTCCGACCCCGATGGCGACAAACTCTCGATCGCCTCGGTCACCGCCCCCGGCCATGGGCAGGCCGTGATTGTCGGCGACACGGTCGTCTATACGCCGACGCCGGGCTTTTCCGGCTTCGACAACTTCGCCTATCAGGCCAGTGACGGCAGAGGCGGCCTCACCACTCAGAATATCGGCGTCAGGGTCGCGGCCAACGCAGCCCCCGTCGCCTATGACGACCTGACCAACGCGACCGCGTTCGGTACGCCGATCGCGATCCGTATTCTCGCCAACGACACCGATGCGGACAACGATCCGTTGACGGCGACGATCTCGATCGCGCCTGGCGCAGGTACGGTGCAGCTGCAGGACGGCGTTGCGACCTACACACCTCGAGCCGGCTTCAGCGGCTACGACGAATTCACCTACACCGTCGCCGATCCCTGGGGCTACACCGCCAGCGCTCTCGTGCGCGTCACCATCTCGGCGGCCGGCCTGCCCACGCCTATCGCCCGTGACGACGGACCCATATGGGTCAGTTCAAGCGGCGGCACCTTCATCTATCCACTGCTCAACGACCAGAATCCCTCGGGGGGTCCGGTGACGATCGTCGATGTCGGTCGGCCGGCTCGCGGAGGCACGAATAATATGACCTCCATGATCCAGTACATTTCGCCCTCCAACTACGGCGGCCCCGATAGCTTCACGTACGTGATCGCCAACGCCCAAGGCGGCCGAGCCACCGCGACCGTCTATGTCAACGTCAAGTCCCCGACGAACGCCAACCCCGCCGCGAACGACGACGGCCAGGTCTTCGTGCGGTCCGGCTCGAGCCTGACGATCGATGTCCTGGCCAACGACACCGACATCAACGGCGACGCCCTGACGATCACCAAGGTCGATCCGCCCGCGAGCGGCGCGACAGCGGTTATTGGCGGCGGTGGGGTGATCTACACCGGCAAGCCTGGCTGGAGTGGTTCGGACAGCTTCACCTATACGATCGGCGACGGCAAAGGCGGCTTTGCGACGGCGACAGTGCGGCTATATGTGGGAGGCTCTTGACCCCCTTCCCCACCCGGCGATCGCTTGAGCCTCCTGGCGGCCTGTGGCCCCTCTCCGGCGCCAGCCTAGGGGCCCGATCGCGACAGGTCAGAAGACGCGCTTGTGATGTGTGATTGCGCTTGCGCGATACACAACTTGACGTGCACTAAGCCCCCAAGGCCAAGCTTACTTTGGGGCGTCGTAGACAGATGAGCGATCCTAGTTTCGGTGTCGAAAGCTCTTTCAAGCGGCTGTCCCTAGCCACCCTGATGTTAGGCGCCAGCTGCGTGGCGCTTTGTGCGAGCCCAGCCTTCGCCAACACCGATACCTGGACCGCGGCGGACGCCATGCCGTCGTTCAAGGTGCTGAAAGGCGCACCGATTTCGCCCGCCGCGGCGGCGGGATTCTACGCCACGCCTGGCAACGCCCCGCTCGGGCTCTGCGGGGACTACCCCACCAATAGCCAGCTCTGCCTGAACGGAGCGCTTCCGCGGTCGCCGGAGGTTCGTGAACTGGCCCGAGCTCTCAGCAAGCAGACGAGCCCGGCTTCGCAGACTCGCACTGTCGATCCCGACCTCGTCTACGAATATATCCGGAACACGATCAGCACCGAGTTCGTCTTTGGTCTGCACAAGGGCGCGATGGGGGTCCTGATCGACAAGTCCGGCGGGGCCTTCGATCAGGCCCACCTGATGGTAGAGGTGCTGCGCGAAGGGGGCGTGACGGCGCGCTATCGCTTCGGTGAGATCACGCTGACCGGCCAGCAGTTCTTCGACTGGAGCGGGGTGCAATCGGCCAAGGCGGCGTGCGAGCTTCTGGCGGCGGGCGGGATACCGGCCATCGTGAACCAGTCCAGCGCGTCTTGCGACCTGACGGGAAACGTCTCGACAGTCACCCTGTCCCACGTGTGGGTCGAGGCCGTGGTCGGCGGACAGACCTATCAGTACGATCCGTCCCTGAAATCCTCGGAGCAGCGCGCCGGACTGGACGTGCGCTCGGCGATGGGCTTGCAACCGGGCCAAGTCCTGAGCGCGGCGACCGGCGGTGTTTCCCGTTCGTCCGATGGCAAGGCCGCGTCAGGCTATGGGCTCGACGCCGTGGCGACCAAGCTCTCCGGCTATATGGACGCGATGACCACGCGGCTGTCGGCCACGGACATGAACGGCGCCAGCATGACCGACGTCGTCGGCGGTCCGGTGATCATCCCGGCGGAGCGCCCCGCCGGCGGTTGGGGCCAAGCCAGCCTGTCCTACGCGACCGCTAGCGCCACCTGGACCAGCATCCCCAACACGTATCGGACGGTCCTGACCGTCACGGCGAACAATGTCTCGGGCGGAGCCCTGCTGAACGCATCGTTCTTCCTGGACGAGATCTATGGCCGGAAGCTGCAGATCATTCCGGGCGCCTCGTCCATCGGCGCCGCGCCAGTCCTCTATTTCGATGGCGTGAAACTGGTCCAAGGCGCCGGCTTCCCCCTGACGGCGAACGACAAGTTCTACACCTTTATCGGCCGCATCGCGGTCAACCACCCGTTTGCCGCCTCGTCGGGGACGCAGGGCGACGGCGCCTTGGAGCGCAAGCTCTTCCTCGATGGCCCGATCGCGATCGTGCACGGCTGGGGAACGACCTCGGCTGGCCTGGCGTCCAAGCTCAGCGCCGAGAACGCCGTTTCAGCCCTGTCGACGCCGTCTGGCGCCGTCTCCAACACCGAGATCCTCGGATATGTCGGGGCCGCGACCTGGTTGAGCGACTTCTCGACCGCCGCCAGGATCCATGGCCGGCTTGCGAACGCGGCGGTGACGTCCCTGCACACGATCGGATTCTCCTTCGCCTTCGGGACCGGCTCGACGGACTATGAGCCCGACTACGACACCGTCCAGTTGCTCGACCTCTCCAGCCTGACCGCGGTGACCGCGCTGGACGGCGACGCGGTCAAGCGCAGGAGCGCGATCCGGGCCCTGGCGGCGACGGCCGCGGCTCTGGAAGGGGCGGTCTACGAACAGCTGTCGGAGAATCCGGATTCGGCGTCCACGGCCCGCCGCTTCGCCTGGGCCAACCGTCCCGACGCGGCGGCCTTTGGCGACAACTGGGTTGGACCGCTCTATCTCGACTATCGGCCCGACCCGGAAGCGACGTCGCGCGCGCCGATCCCATTCCGCTATTTCTCCGGCTCCGATCTGGCGGACAAGACGCTGTTCACGCCCGCCAATGATCCCCGCTTCACCGTGGATCTGCGCGTGCCGATGTCGTCGGCCATCAACGCCTATCGCGCCAAGAACTATGTGGTCACCGCCGCCTCCGACGCGAGCATGGGTCCTGGCGCGGCGTCGGCCAAGGTCAGCGATGGCGGCGCATATATCTCGGTCAACACCCCGCAGCGCGGGGCCGCATTCGTCGCCACGCTCTACGACGACGCAGGCGACCCGCTCGAGATCGCGCACGTGGTGATGAACCACGCCATCGCCTCCAAGGGCGGGGGCGCGGGCGCCAAGCCGGGCGGACCGCCCGACAGCACCCAGATGCTCAAGGACAAGTTCGTCGATCGCTCGTCGAGCGTGGGCATCGATTTGCTCAGCGGCCGGGCCTCCTTCCCAGGACGTACCGTCCGCATCGCAGGCAGCGGCGAATTCCCCTACCGGATCGAGGAAAGCCTGGCGATCAAGGGACAGACGCTGGCGGCCAGCTACGACAGCGCCAGTGCTCGCGATCCCGGCAACCTGCAGAAGATCACCGGCGGCCTGATCTCCAGCTTCGATGGCGGGGCGACCTTCTCCAGTTCAACCGCCGAAGGCATGGGGGCTTCGCGCGTCGAAGCCGCCGCGCCGACCCTGGCCGCCTTCGCGGCCCTGCAGGACACCTTCGCCGCCGCCGCCTCCTCGCCAGCGGACAGAGACGTGGCCGCCGCCCTGATCGCCGACTGGTGGACACGCCGTCAGCTCGACAATGTCGTGACCGTGTCCCAGGGCGCGGACGCGCAGCAGTTCGTGCGATCCGGGTGGGAGGCTGGCGCCAAGCGATACATTCCAGCGACCGGAGGGCCCGCCCGGGTGCTGTCGACGGGAGAGCCCGGCGTGGTTCGTCCGATCTGGACCGTCGACGGCGAAGCCATCCCCGCTCAGAAGCGCATCAAGCTGTGGCATCCAGTTTCGGTCAGGCTGCTGACCGGACAGGGCGCGGAGAAGACCTACAAGTTCTGGTCGATGGGCTGGTACGAGCGTGACGCGTCCGCTCAGCCGCTGTCTGATCCCAACTTCTTCTATCGCAGCTACGTTTCGGGCTTCCGGCTCGATCAATGGAAGCTGGATCGGGGCGTCAGCCTGACGATCAACTATCCGCCGATCGCCGAACAACGCACCGGCGCCAACTACAGCATCGCGGCCGAAGGCGCGGCGATCCCGGTTTCGGTGACCTCCAGCCTGGGGCGGACCCTGGTTCTGAACAGCGCGCCGCGCGCGGAATGGATGACCCGCAAGGTCGGCACGCTCGCTTGCGCGTCGCTGAGCTACGCCGCCCAGCTCGCTGCGGGCGGCGGCAACCCCATCACCGCCCATGACCAGGCCATCGTCGACGCCGCCCAGGCCAGGACCACCCTGCGCTTTGCGCCGGCCATACTACGCGCGCCCGACCAGCGCCCTTTCGACGGCTGCCTGTTGACGGATGTCTTCACGCCCCAGAGCCCGAGCACGGCCGCCTTGCACTACACCTACGATGCGATCGGTCGGGTGAAGGAAGCTGCAGACGCCGTGGCGATCAGCCAGCCGGGAGCCCGAGGCCCCTATCGCTTCTACATCGCCGATGGCTATCGCGGCGAAAGGGTCGATCCGGCCGGCGGCGCCTACGTCGTCGAGGCCATGCCGGCCGGCGGTCTGAGCGTCGACGCGGTCGCCGCCGCCAGGATGGTGCGCAACATCGATGAGCTGGGTCGCAGGACCGTCAGCCTCTTCGACGGGCGCAGCCGGGTTCTGCAACGCAAATATCCCGAAGGCGATCAACAGCGCTTCAAGTACGACGCGCGCGACAACGTCATCGAACTGCGGACCGTCGCCAAGCCGCCCGTCCCGCCCGCGACCGCCTTGGCCGATCTGGTGGTGATGGCAAAGTGGCACGAGACCTGGAACAAACCGTCCTGGGTCCAGGACGCACGCGGCGCCAGGACCGAATATGACTATCGCCCCGTGAGCCCAGGGCTAGGCGAAGTGTCGGAGATCCGCCAACCGGCCGTGGCCGCCGGCCAGCCCAAATGGATTTTCGAGTACGGCGCCAATGGACTGATCGAGGCGACGACCGATCCCAAAGGGGTGAGGACGACGTTCGGCTACAACGGCCTTGGCGACCTGAAACAGTCTGTGGTCGATCCTGGCGGCCTGGGTATCAGGACCTGCTTTGGCTATGACGACCTTGGCAATCAGATCAGCCAGACAAGCTCGAGGGCGGACGCCTGTCCGCAATAGGCCTTGGGCCCGGACTTTGTCCAAGGTCGCGTCATCGCCGACAACCAGACCCTGATCGGCGGGCGCGACCGCGAGACCCGCGTCGGCCAGGCCGTCGGAGATCGGCGCTGACCGCTTCTCCGACACCATCACCGGCGCCCAAGGCGCCGGGGGCCGCGGGTTAGATCACCGTTACGATCAAGGACGTCCTCAGCGCCTATTCGGGCGGCGGCTGGGTGGTGACCCTGACGCTGCCGATGCCGGCCCCGCCGCGCCCGTCCTTGACATAGTAGTAGAAGCTGTCGGGACCAAAATAACCCTGCTCGGGCGTGTAGCGGATCTTGTTGCCGACGAAGCCCACAGTGCCGTGCTCGGTCTGGACGACCGCCAGGGAAAGCGTCAGGGGATCGCCGTCCGCATCGCTGTCATTGGCCAGGACGTCGATCGTGACGGCGGTCTCATAGGGTGTGGTGACGACATCGTTCACCACGACCGGGTTCTCGTTACTGCCGACCGTGATCCTGACCGTCGCGAACGTGAAACCGCCCTTGTTGTCTGTGGCGACGTACGAGAAGGCGTCCTCGCCGGTGAACCACTCACCAGGCGTGTAGACGATCGACTTGCCGCTGATCACGGCCGTCCCGTTTTCCGGCGAGAACACCGTCTGGATCGACAGGACATCGCCGTCAGGGTCGGTGTCATTGGCCAGGACCGGGATGGTCTTGGCCGTGCGCCAGCCCGTCGTGGCGGTGTCGTTGACGGCGACGGGTTGGGCGTTGGCCTTGATCGAGAGCGCCACCCACCCGCTTGCCGAGCCGCCCTTGCCGTCGCTGATCGCATAGCCAAAGCCGTCACTGCCGGCATAGCCAACCGTCGGCGTATAGCGGATCTGGCGACCGACAATGGCGGTCACGCCGTTCTCGGGCGTCCCCGCCGCGGAGATCGTAACGACGTCGCCGTCCGGATCGCTGTCGTTGGCCAGCACATCGATCAGCTTGGCCGTACTGTTGATCACCTCGATCGGACCATCGCTTACCGCCACCGGATTGCGGTTGGGGCGCGGTTGGACAGTGAGCGAGACGCTGGCGCTTGCCGTCAGGCCGTGACCGTCGCCGACCGTGTAGTTGAAGCTGTCGACGCCGCTGTAGCCGCTGGCGGGCGTATAGGTCACCAGATCACCGTTGATGACCGCGGTCCCGCGCGCGGGGCTGGTCACCGCCGTCAGGGTCAGGGTGTCGCCGTCGGCGTCGCTGTCATTGCTCAGGACGTAGATCGGCGTCGCGGTCTCGAAGGGCGCTACGGCCACGTCATTGACCACGGTGGGCGCGCGATTGGCCGGTCGGACCGTGATCGAAACACTGGCGCTGGCCGTCCCGCCACGACCGTCGCCGATGGTGTAGCCGAAGCTGTCGGGACCGCTGTAACCGCTGGCGGGCGTATAGGTCACCTGGCCGCCGTTGATGACGGCGCTCCCATGCGCGGGGTTGGTCACCGCCGTCAGGGTCAGGGGGTCGTTGTCGGGATCGGCGTCGTTGGCCAGAACGGGGATCGTTATGGCGGTGTTGAAGGCCGTCGCGACCGCGTCATTCGCCGCGCTCGGAATCTGGTTGGGCGTCTGGACGGTGATCTTGACGTAGCCAAAGGCGCTGCCACCGCGCCCGTCCATGAGGATGTAACCGAAGTCATCCTGGCCCGCATAGCCCGGCTCTGGCGTGTAGCGGACCTTGTTGCCGACGAAATCCAGCGTCCCGTGCTCGGTGTGGACGACCCACAAGGAGAACGTCAGGGGATCGCCGTCCGCATCACTGTCATTGGCCAGGATATTGATCGTGACGGGGGTGTCGTAAGGCGTGGTGACGAGGTCGGCGACTGCGACCGGATTGGCATTGCTGCCGACCGTGATCCTGACCGTCGCATAGGCGATCCCGCCTTTTTCGTCGCTCACATAGTACCGGAGCACCTCCTCGCCGCTGAAAGACGGATCGGGCGTGTAGAGGATCGACTGGCCGCGGATTTCCACCGTGCCGTTTTCGGGCTGGTAGACCAGATGGACCGACAGGACGTCGCCATCAGGGTCGCTGTCATTGGCCACGACCGGGATGGTCTTGGTCGTGCGCCAAGGCGTCGTGACGACGTCGTCGACAGCGACGGGCGAGGCGTTGGGCTTCACCCGGACCGCCACCCAGCCGTGCGCCGAACCGCCCTGGCCGTCGCTGATCGTGTAGTCGAAGCCATCCTCGCCGACGTAGAGATATGTTGGCGTATAGCGGATCTGGCCACCGACGAGGACGGCCTCGCCATTGGCGGGCGCGCCGACCGCCGTGATCATCATCACGTCGCCGTCGGGATCGGTGTCGTTGGCCAGCGCGTCGATCAGCTTGGCCGTGCTGTTGGTCACCTCGATCGGACCATCGCTGGTCGCCACGGGATTGCGGTTGGCGCGCGGCTGGACGGTGAGCGAGACGCTGGCGCGAGCCGTCAGGCCCTGGCTGTCGCGGATCGTGTAGTCGAAACCGTCGGGGCCGCTATAGCCGCTGAACGGGGTGTAGGTAACCTGCCCTCCGGCCAGGACGGTGGTCCCGTGCGCGGGACTGGTCACCGCCGTCAGGGTCAGGGTGTCGTTTTCGGGATCGTTGTCGTTGGCCAGGACGGGGATCGGCGTCGCCGTCTCGAACGTCACCAGGACCGCGTCATTGACCGCGTTGGGCGCCTGGTTGGGGCGGGTTTCGACGGTGACTGTGACACTGGCGCTGGACGTCCCTCCCCGCCCGTCGCCGATCGTGTAGTCGAAGCGATCGGAGCCGCTATAGCCGCGGATCGGCGTATAGATCAGCTGGTCGCTGGCGATGATGGCGCTGCCGTGCAGAGGGCTGGTCACCGCGCCGAGGATCAGCGGGTCCCCATCGGGATCGGCGTCATTGACCAGGACGGCGATGGCCTTGGGGGTGTCGAAGGCGGTCGAGACCGTGTCGTCGGCCGCCAGCGGCGCGCGATTGGTCGCCTGGATCGTGACCGAAACGCGGGCGCGGACGGCGGCGCTCTGGCCGTCCGATATGGCGTAGTCGAAGCTGTCGGCGCCGACATAGCCGCTCGCGGCGGTGTAGACGATCTGACGGCCGACGATGCTGGCGGTCCCGTGGCTCGGCGAGGTGAGATCGGCGAACGTCAGCGTGTCGCCGTCCGGATCGCTGTCATTGGCCAGCACATTGACCGTGCGGACCGTGTTCATGGTCATGACCAGGCGATCATCGACGGCCAGAGGCGCGCGGTTGATCGGCGATTTGATGATCAGCTCGACGCGCGCGCTGGCCGAGCCGCCCTGGCCGTCGGAAACCGTATAGTCGAAGGCGTCGGGACCGGTGTATCCGCTCGCGGGCGTATAGGTGACCTGGCCGCTCGAAATGACAGCGGTCCCGTGGGCCGGCGCGGTCACCGAGACCAGGGTCAGGGGATCGCCGTCCGTGTCGCTATCGTTGTCGCGCACCGCCAGGAAGGCCGGCGTGCTGGCGCGCGTCACATAGCTGTCGGCCATCGCCGTCGGGCTGGTGTTGGGTCGTGGCAGGATCGTGATGCTCACCGCGCCGGTGGCGCGACCGCCCCGGCCATCAATGACCTCGTAGCTGAGGCTGTCGGCGCCGGCGTAGCCAGCGACGGGCGTGTAGACGATCTGGCCGTTGACGATCGAGGCCGCGCCGTGCGCGGGCGGGTTCACGCTGTTGAGGAGGACGCCGTCGCCATCGGGGTCGTAGTCGTTGGCCAGCACGGCGATCGCCCTGGCCTGGCCGAAGGCGAGCGTGGCGATATCGGAAACGGCCACCGGCGCGCGATTGGTCCGGGGCAGCACCGAGAGGCTGACCGTGGCCGTGGCCGAGCCGCCGGCGCCGTCGGAGATCCCGTAGATGAAGCTGTCGGCGCCGACATAACCGCCGTCGGGCGTGTAGATGATGGTCGAGCCGACGACCTGGGCCCGGCCGTGGCTGGGCGGCTGCGGCAGGGTGGTGACGATGGTCAACGGGTCGCCATCGGGGTCGCGGTCATTGGCCAGGACATCGATCGATCGCGCCGTCGCGTAGGCCACGTTGCTGACCGTATCGTTCATCGCCACCGGATTGACGTTGTTGCGCGGAGCCGGGATCGAGGACGATCCCTCGGTGACGCGCACCGTCACCACCGCCGTGGGCCCCGCCCCGCCAACCCCGCGCGCGCGATAGGTGAAACTGGTGTCGCCGGTGAAGCTGGACGGAGCCTTGTAGGTGGCCTTCAGGCCATCGACGACGGCAGAGCCGACCGAGGGGCTCTGCACCAGCTCCACGGTGTCGTGGGCGCCGACCACCTGCAGGTTCGTCGAGCCCTGACGCCCTTGAGCCACCACCAGGGAGGCAGGTTGCCCGACCGGGGCCCCGACCGAGGCGCCCGCGGCCACGTGCAGAATGACCGCGCCCACCTCGGAGAGCCCGTCACCGGCATTCTGGGGCGTGGGTCCATGGCCGTCGAAGAGGATATAGAGGACCTTGACGCTGAAGCCGCTTTGCCCGGGCGGCGGTGTGTAGGTCAGATATTTCGACAGGATCTCGTCGTTGGTCGGCCCCGCATTCGAGCGGCTGAGCGTGCCGACGCTGGGATAGGCCTGATCGTCGGTGTCCAGACCCGCGGAGATGACCGTCAGCGGATCGCCGTTGGTGTCGTAGCCGTGTACGGTCGGATCGAAGGTGAAGCTCTGGTTGGGCGGGATCGTATATTCCGGGTACGGATTCTTGGCGGTCACCGGCGGGGTGTTGATCGCGTCGACCACGGTCACGGAGATCGTCCCGTTCGCGATCCCGCCGCGGCCGTCCGAAACCGTGTAGCTGAAACTGTCGCCGCCGGTATGGTTCGCCGATGGCGTGTAGGTGATCCATCGGCCGGACAGGTAGGGCGTGGCCGTGCCATGCGCGGGCTGGGTGACGCTGATGATCGTCGGCACGTCGCCGTCGAGATCCTTGGTGTGCAGGCGCATGTCCACGCCCATGGACTGATCCTTGAACGTGGATATGCCGAAGGACTCGGCCTGCGGCGCCCGATTGGGCATACCGACAACATAGACGGTGACCTGGGCGCTGGAGGCGCCGCCGCGGCCATCGCCGATCGTGTAGGTGAAACTGTCCTGGCCGGTGAACGCCGCGCTCGGCGGCGTATAGGTCAGGCTGGAGCCATCGGCGGCCTTGGTGACCGAGCCTTCCTGGGCTGTGCGGCTCTGCACGCTGGTGATCGTCAGCAGGTCATGGTCGACGTCGGTGTCGTTGCCGCGCGGGTCATGGGTCAGCGCTTGACCCCGGCTGGTGGTGACGACGTCTTCGAACGCCACCGGGTCGTGATTGCCGTTGATCGGGCTATAGACGCGCACGGTCGAGCCGACCTGGGCCTGCGCGCCCTGACCGTCGTCGATGAACAGCACGAAGGTCTCCTGACCGACGAAGCCGGGCGGTGGGGTGTAGCGGAAGGTCAGCTCGCCCAGGGGCGTCACGATCCCACCGTTCGAGGTCGTCGAGACACTGGTGATCTTCAAGGGGTCCCCATCGGGGTCGATGGCCGTGACCGACAGCGTATTGGTCGTGTTGACCGGCACGCCCCAGCTGGCGTCCTTGATGATCGGCGGGCGGTTGGGAACGTCCTTGATGGTGACCCGGACATTGCCCGTGGCGCTGGCGCCATGGGTGTCGACCACCGTGTAGCTGAAGCTGTCGTCGCCGACATACGCTCCCGAAGGCTTGTAGGTGATGCTCGTGGCAGTGAAGGTCACCTCCCCGTGCCGCGCGCCATCGCCGGCCGCGGTGATGCTCAGGATGTCGTCGGCGTCCGGATCGGCGTCGTTGGCAAGGGGAGCGAAGAGCACCGGCCGGCCTTTGGTCGTCTCGACCTCATCGTCGCGCACCACCGGCGAGCAGTTCGCAAGCTCCGCACCGCTGTAGAGCCGGAAATCCCCGACGCCGACCAGCCCCCCCGTCCGTCGCACCCGGACATAGCGGGCCTTCATCCCACGAAGATTGACGGTCTTGTAGACGCCCGGCGTCACCGCGCCCACCGTCGCCGCCAGGGTCCAGGCCGCCGCGTCGTCCGACGTTTCCATCATGGCTCCCGCCAGGGCGCTCGCCCCGCCGGCCACGACTGCGGCGTCCGGTCCGGCCAGGTCCACCCGGTCGATCGACACGCTGGCGCCCAGGTCCGCCTGGATCCAGGCTGAACCCTCGCTGGCGGTGACGTGGCTGGAGGCCTTGGTGTTGAACACCTGGTCGCGCATCGCGCCGGACGTCGTCAGGCCGGCAAAACCCCCAGCGTTCGAGGAGGCCGTGAACGCCTTGACGGTCAACTCGACCCTGGGCGAGCCGTTGCTCAAGGTGATGCGATTGCCGGCGGCGTCATAGCCGTAGGCCGCCGCGCGGCCATCGGCTTCCGTGGCTTGGATCACACGACCCAAGGCGTCATAGCGATAGGTGGTCGTCTGGCTGAGCGATGCGCCAGAAGCACTCATCAGCGCCAGCGCCAGCAGCGCTCGCCCCCAAAACCCCGACATGCCCACGCCACCCCGACAGCCCCGGGAGCGCACAATCTTCGATTGCCGCAAGCTTGGCAATAAGCTTCCTGGGGAGTGCCCGGTCCCCGCTCACGCGTGGCCTTAGCGCGGCGTGAAATCCAGCACATGCTCGCCGGTGAACTGACCGAGCGCAGCGGGAAGGCAGGCGGTCAGCGCGTCCAGCGCACGCGTTTCAGACAGCATCTGGTCCTGGTCCAGGCGGGTCGCCCCATCGCGAACGATCCGCGGCGGGGAAGCCAGCCGGCCCATGAGATCCAGGCGCACCACCAGGCGCGCATGCGCCGACGGCGGCAGTTGCTGGCGACGCCAGCAGGGCTCGATCACGCTCCAAAGCCCCCCGCGCCCGGCCGCGCCGCCCCGCGCACGCTGGGCCCCGCCGACCTGCTCGCCCTTGGCCGCCTTGACGCCTTCGCGCGTCCGCTCCGCGCCCTCCGTCCGTCCGTTGGGCGTCCCCTTGGCGGCGGCGGTGTCGTTGAGCAGTTCGTCGAGCGACACGCGCTCCGGCGGCGGCGGAGGCGCGTCCTGGCGCGAAGACAGAGCCTGGCTATCGACCGCACCTAGTCGCGCCAGGAGCTCGGCGGCCGGGTCGGCGACGGGCGAGAGCGTCGGCGTCGTCTCGATCTGCGCGCCGACCAGGGAGACCTCCATGGCCTCGACATCCCCGAGGCCGTCGCCCGACAACAGATCGGCCCCGTTCGCGCCGGATGCGATCAGCGCCATCACGATCAACCCGTGACCGAGCACCGACAGCGCCAAGGCTCCAGATCGTTTGGCCAGGGGCGAACGCCGCCACTCAGGCAGAAATCGTAACATCGCCGATCGAAATCCCCGGTTGCGACAGCGCCTATATGTGATAGCTCCAGCTTGCAAGCTGCGGGGGCAGGCGCTGTTGGTTTCTGAGTGTGAGGAGCGCATCGAGGCGGCTGACGCCGGATACGCTTCGGTCGAAGCGTTGATGGCGGCTGTCGTCCTGGCCAGCGCCCTGGCCTTCGCGCAAGGGGCCTATATCAAGGCCAGCGTCGCCGCCGACCTGGGGCTGGATTTGCGCCGGGGGCGTGAGCTGGCCGCCTATCTCATGGCGCGTCCCTTGACCGGGATCGGGACCCAGACGGGTCAGACCACGCTCTTTCGCTGGACGTTGCAGCTGACCGAGACCGGCCAACCCGGCCGTATCGATGTCTGCCGCCGCGCCGTCCGCATCGAAAGCCGCAAGGCCGCCACGCGGACCTTCGCCCTCGCCGGCCTGGAGCCCTGCCCGCCCAAGGTCGCGGCATGAACGATGACGGCTTCACCCTTTCCGACACGCTGGCGGCGTTGGCGATCATCGGCCTGGCCATGGGTGGGGTCGTGACCGGCGGCGCGCTCCTGGCCAAGGCGCAAGGGCGCACCGATATCCGCGTCGCCCGCGTCGCGGGCCTCAAGCGCGCCTCGGTCGCGCTGGACGATCTTCTGGCCCAGGCCGGCCCCTTTCGGTCACGCGACGCCGTGTTCGAGGGCGCGCCGCGAGCTTTCAGCTTTTCGTGCGGCCAGGCCGGGCGCTGCGGCGCGCGCCTGGCGGGCGAGGGTCAGACGCTCGCCCTGGCGGTCACTCGCGCCTCGGGCGCCCAGGAGACCATCGCCTTGAAGGGGGTCGCCAGCGCCCATTTCCTCTATGTCGGCGGCGTCACCGAAGGCGACGCCTGGCCACGTCCCGCCGCGCGCCCCGAACGGCTGCGCCAACTGGCGCTCGTCGACGACGCCGATGAAAGCCCCCTGGTCCAGGCCCTGTTGCCGATCGATCAGCCGACCACCTGCGAGTTTGATGTTGTATCCCAGGACTGCCGCTGATGGCTGACGCAGGCCAATCTCCCCCGACCTCGGTCAATGACGCTGGCCCGCCGAAGGTCTTCACGCGCGTCATCGCCATTCCGCCGGGCCCGCCCTGGCGTCAGTCCAAGATGGCGGACCTGGAGGCGCGTCAGAGCGCGCCCTTGCCGTTGTCGGAGGTGGCTTATCGCCTCAAACGCCTGAACGCCTGGGATGGCGGGGCCGCGCGGTTCGCCGCCTTCTATGTCCGCAGCGCGACGTTCACCGAAAGCTTCATCGCCGAGGCGCAGGTCGATGGCGAGGCGGTGAAGATGCGTATGGCCCACCCAGCCGAAGAGCGGCGTCGGACCGCCCGGCTGGGGACCCTGGCGCTGGCCTCCAGCGTCGTCATCATCCTGCTGGCGGCGGGCCTGACGATGGCGACCGCACAGCGGGCCCGCCTTTCGGAGACCCTCGACACAGCCGAACGGCAAGCCAGCTCCCGGCTTCGTCAGGCCCAGGCGATCCAGCGGCGTACGCGTGAGGCGGCGCTACTGGAAACGGCGTCTGCGCAGGACACCACGATCGACGCCGTCATCGCCGATATCAACTGGGTCGGCGCCAATCGCGCCCCGGACGCCCGCATCCAGGCTTTCCACTGGCAGGCCGGCGCCCTGGCCGTCGAGGCGCAGGGCCAGAACCCGCCGATCGAGGGCGCCGACCGTCCGCTGCTGCGCTCCGCCAAGCCGATCCGGCCAGGCGTGTGGGCCTGGGCCGCGGCCCAGCCCGAGCCCATCCACCCGGCCCTGCCGGGCCCCGTGACGAGCCGCTTCCGATGAAAACCGGCGCTCCCAGCCTTCAAGCCCTCAGCCTGGCGATCTTCCTGGGCCTGTTGACCAGCGCCGGCGCCTATGTCGGCCTGGCCGCCTGCAGCCAGCCGGAAAACTTCCGCAATCGGGTGACCAATCTTCAGGACCGGGTGGCGATGATCACCCGCCTGTCACGCGCCTCGCCCGCCGGGCGGGCCTATCGTCCCGGCGCGCTTTGTCCCGCCGCCGACGCCGAGCGCCTGACCGTCTTGACCAGCGAGCTCCAGGCCAGAGCCGGGGCGCTGGGCCTGACCACCGTGTCCCTGGCCGTCACGCCTGCGGCCCAGCCCAGCGGACAGGTCAGCCGCGTGGCCCTGCAGGTCGAGGTCACGGGCGCCTATGAGGCGACCACGGCATTCCTCGGGGGTCTCGCGGGTCAGACGCCGAAAATCTTCGCCGATCGCGTCGACCTCATCGACCGCGGCGCCAAGACCAGCCTCCGTTTCGCAGGACACTTCTATTGCTCGACCGCAACCTGATCCTCTATGGCCTGCCCGCCGGGCTGCTGATGGGCGTGGCGGTCTGGATGCTGGCCGGCCGCGGCGGCGCCTCGTCCGAGGCCCTGCAGTCGGCGGCCGACGCGCTGCAGGCCATGCATCCGCCACCCAACGTCAAGAGTTCGACGGCCCTGGCGCCAAGCTTCGCTGCGCCGCTGTTCGCGCCGCCGGAACCCGGCGCCGCCTCGACCGAGATCAGCGTCGCGTTGCAGGGACTGACACGCAGCGCCCGGCGCCAGGCGGCGCTGCTGGCCATCGGCGGGCGTCCCGCCGACTGGCTGAGCGTTGGCGAGACGCGTGATGCGGTGACCCTTGAAAGCGTGCGCGCCAACAGCGTCACCATCTCCACCCCGGCCGGCTCGCGCGAGATTTCGTTCGGCCCGGCCGCGCCCGTCGCCGCGCCGTCATCCTACGATGCCGGCCCGCCCCCCGGTATGCGCGGTCCGCCGCCGCCGGCCAGCGCGCCAGGCGTCCCCTGATGTTCCAAAGGCTGCCTGTGTTCCCTCAATCCAAAGCCCGGCGCACTCTGGCCGCGATGCTGCTCGGCGTTCTGGCCGCCGCCTCTCCGCTGTCGCCCTCGCCCGCGACCGCCTGGGCCCAGGCAGCGCGGCCCGAAGCCTACCTGTTCGCCTTCCAGGACGCCGATATCGTCAAGGTCGTGCAGGAGATGCTCGACAGCATCAACGCGCCCTACGCCATCGACCCGGCGGTGAGCGGTCGCATGTCGCTTCGGATCGATCAGCGCCTGACCCGCGCCCAACTGATCGAAGCGCTCGACGCGGCTCTGGCGGCCAACGGCGTGGCGATGGTCCGCGACAAGGAGCGCCTCTACATCACGCCGATGGCCAAGGCCAAAAGCGCCTCGGCCGTGAAGGCCTATCAGCCGGGCGCGCGGCGTGTCGGCTACGAGGTCGTGGCCGTGCCCTTGACCTACGCCCAGCCCAGCGAAGTGGCCAAGGCGCTTGAGGCGATCGCCGGCAAGGACCTGTTGCTGCTGCCCTACGACAAGCTCGGCTTGATCGTGATCGGCGGCGGCGGTCAGGACCTCGAGTCGGCGCTCGATACCTTGAAGGTGTTCGACCAGAACGTCTTCGCCGACGGCAAGCTTCGGTGGTTCCAATTGACCCAGGCCGACGCGCCGACGGTGGCGGGCGAGGTCGAGAAGCTGGTGCAGGCCTCCGGCGCCGCGGGCGTGGCGATCGTCCCCTTGCGTCGCCTCAATGGCCTGATGGTGTTCGCGCGCTCCAGCGACGTGCTCGACCGGGTCCGTGACTGGGTCGCACGGCTTGATGTCACCGAGGGCCAGGGCGCCAGCTCGCTGTGGATCTATCACCCGCGCCACACCAACGCCGAGACCCTGGCGCGAACCCTCTCGACGGTGATGAACGCCACGAACCGGGAGAATGCGGGAAATCTCTCCCTGGCCCGATCGGGGACCACGCAACCGAGCGCGCCCGCGCCGACGGCGCAGGACCGCGCCGTCACCAGCGAGTCGCAGGCGGGAAGCACTTCGTCCTACGACAGCAGTGGCCGCGTCGCCGTCGACAAGGACAGCAACACCCTCTTCATCACCGGTCCGGCGGCGGACTGGGTCAAGGCCCAGAAGATCCTGGTCGAGATCGACCGCTTGCCCAATCAGGTCCTCGTGGAGGCCTCGATCGTGGAGGTCACACTCAACAACGACTTCCAGTTCGGCGTCGACTGGAGCGCCCTTTCGGGGGACTTCCAGATCGCCAGCCTCAACAACAAGAGCGGCACGGTGGGCCCCAGCGCGCCGGGGGGATCGATCACCTTCCTGCACGGCAATATCGAGGCGGCGGTCAATGCGCTGGGCTCGGTGGCCTCCATCCAGGTCGTCTCGGCCCCCAAGATCGTGGTGCTCGACAGCAAGACCGCGCGCCTGCAGATCGGCGACCAGGTCCCCGTGGTCAACCAGTCCTCGCAAGGCACATCCAACGGCAATGCGCCGATCATCAATTCGATCGACTATCGCAGCACCGGGGTCCTGTTGTCGGTCACGCCGCGGATCAGCGGTGAGAACCAGATCACGCTTGAGGTCTCCCAGGAGGTCAGTTCGGTGGCCAAGACCTCCAGCTCGGGCATCGACTCCCCGACCATCCAGCAGCGCCGCTTCGAAAGCGCCCTGATCGTGCAGAGCGGCGGCGTGGTGGCCCTCGGCGGCCTCATCAACAGCAATATCAACTCCGCCAAGTCCGGCGTGCCCGGCCTCAAGGCGATCCCCGTGGCGGGCGCGCTGTTCAGCTCGCGCAGCCGCAATCAGGTCCGAACCGAGCTGATCGTGTTGATGTCGGCCAAGATCCTGCGCGACCAGCCTTCGGCCAACGCGGCCATGGCCGATCTCTTCCAGGACATGCAGGAGCTCAGGCGTCGTGGCCTCTTGCCTGCCCAACCTTGAGGACGATAGCGGCTACGCGCTGCCGGCGGCGATGATGCTGGCCTTGGTCCTGGCGGTGACCGCCGCGGGACTGATGGCGCGCAGCATGACCGTCCTGCGTCAGTCCAAGGACGACCTCGACCGCCTGCGGATCGAGCGTGGCCTGGACGGCGCGCACCTTCTGGCGGCTTCGGCCATCGTTTCCAGTCAGACGGCCGGCCCCTATCGCTGGTCGCTGGCCTCCGAGGTGGGCCCCGTGGAGATCGTCGCCGACGAGGAGCGCGCCAAGCTCGGCTTCGCGGAGGCCGCGGCCTTGCCGGCCGAGACCCTCGCGCGGCTGGGTGTCACCGACGCCCCGGCCCTGCGCGCGCGGCTCGCACAAGCGGCCGAAAGCCCCCTGCCCCCGCTGACCGCCGACCTGGACACCGCACCGACGTGGCGATTTTGCGCGCCGGCGCTCATCTCGCCTCTGGGCCGCAGCCAAGCGTTGCAGTACACAATCCCTACGGAACCAGGTCCGGGGACTCTACCGGCGTCCTGGCGGATCGGCGAGGTCTGGCGGGTGAGCATCGTAACGCCCGGAGGATGGCGAGACGACAGGCTGGTTCGGTTCACAGGTGACGCGTCGCGGCCCAACGCCACGGTGGCGAGACGTTTTTTTAGAACGACGACGACGGGGGAGCAGTCAGGTTGCGAGGAACTCTTAAGCGGTTTGGTCAGCGGCTGAAGGCCGACGACGGTTACACCTTGATGGAAATGCTGGTGGTCATCGCAGTGATCGCCTTGATCGCCGCGGTCGTCACCCCAGGTATCCTGGGCAACATGCAACGCGCGCGCTCCAAGAACGCCGAGATGCAGGTGCAGACGATCGCCGCGGCGGTGGAAACCTTCCGCTCCGACGTGGGGCGATACCCCACCACCCAGGAAGGCCTGGGCGTCCTGATGGCCGCGCCCAACACGCTCGAGGGCTGGACCGGTCCCTATCTCAAGAATGCGCGCTATGTGCAGGATCCGTGGAACCACGCCATCGTCTATGAGCTCAACGGCGATGGTCAGGGCTTCCGCGTCACCAGCTATGGCTCCGACGGCACGGAAGGCGGCAACGGCGTCGCCCGCGATCTCGTCGCGCCTTGATGTGGGAAGGACTGCGGATCGGCGCAGGCCTGGCGATCGGCCCGATCCTCGGCAGTTTCGTGACCAATTGGGCGCTGCGGCGCGCACGTGGTGAGCAGGCCCTGGTCGGGCGATCGCGTTGCGATGACTGCCAGGCGCCCCTGAGCTTCCTGCGCACCATGCCCCTGATCGCCTACGCGGTGCAGCGGGGGCGTTGCGGAGCTTGCCGGAGCGTGATCGACCCGCTTCATCCCGTCGGCGAGATCATCGGCGCCCTGGTCCTGGCTTTCGCCTTCCTGGCCCCCTCGCCTTTCGAGGGGTTGGGTCGGGCGCTGGTCGGCTTCACCTTGCTGAGCTTGGCGATCATCGACCTGAAGACACTGCGCCTGCCCAACGCGCTGACGGCGCTCTGCGCCGCGGGATGCCTGCTGCTTGCGACATTGCGGGGCGCGGTGCTGGAAGGCGTGGTGTGCGCCGCCATCCTGACGGGCCTGCTGCTGCTGCTGCGCATCGCCGGCCGACGCGGCGATACGCCGGGCATCGGCCTGGGCGACATCAAACTCGCCATCGGCCTGGGTCTTTGGCTCGGCGTGCTCAGCAGCTGGGCGTTGGGCTTGGCCGCCCTGCTCGCCCTGGCGAGCTCTGGCCTATGGCGCCGTCAGGAGCGTAAGCACGCCTTCGGACCCGCCATGGCGATCGCGGCGCTGCTGGTCGGCGGCGCTCGTGATCTTGGCCTTTGGACGATGATCACATGAACGCTCCATCCCCGGTACAGCGCGCCCGCGACAGCGTTCTGGATTTCCTCAAGGTCGAGGGCCTGGTCGATGACGCGGCGATCGCCCGCGCCGAAATGGTCGCGAGCCGCACGCGTCAGCCCGTCGAGCAAGTGCTCAACCAGCTGGGCAGCCTGTCGGACGATGATCTGGCCGAAGCCTATGCCAGCATCGGCGCCTGCGAGGTCTGGAACCCCGGCAAACGGCCAGCGCGGGTCAGGCCCGACGAGGCGGGCGTTTCGGCCGACTACCTGCGTCGCGCCCGGCTCCTGCCGATCGAGCTCACCGAGCGTGGCCTGCTGTGCGCGGCCTGCGATCCGCTCGACGACGAGGCGCTGTCGGGCCTGGTCTTCGCGACCGGCAAGGCGGTGTCGGTGCTGGCGGCCCGCCCCGCGGAGTGGCGGCGCGAATTCGACCGCGTCTTCGGCGGCGAGGCGGTGGAAAAGGCCGCCCCCGACGAGCGTCGCCTGGCCAACGAGATCGATCTGGTCTCGGATCGCTCGTCCGAAGGCGCCGGGGCGCGCCTGGTCTCCGACGCCTTCGAGGCGGCGATCGCCGCGGGCGCGTCCGACATCCATTTCGAACCGACCCGCCATCACTTCCGCATCCGGCTACGGGTCGATGGCCGCCTGATCGAACATCAGGTCGTGTCGCTGGACCTGGCCGCGCCGGCGGTCTCGCGCATCAAGGTCATCGCCAATCTCAATCTCGGCGAGCGCCGCCTGCCCCAGGACGGCCGCACCAGCTTCGTGGTCCAGGGCCGGCAGGTGGATGTGCGGGTGGCCACCTCGCCCACCGTCTATGGCGAGTCCGCGGTGCTGCGGATCCTCGACCGGACCAACGTGCCGCTGGATCTCGATACGCTGGGCCTCAGCCCCAACGTCATCGCGGTCGTGCGTCAGGCCACGCGCTCGGCGCATGGCATCTTCCTGGTCACCGGCCCGACCGGCAGCGGCAAGACCACGACGCTCTATGCGGTGCTGCAGTCGTTCGTCGGCCTCGAGCGCAAGATGCTCAGCATCGAGGACCCGGTCGAGTACCACTTCGACCACGTCACCCAGACCCAGATCGCTCCGCATCTGGGTCTGACCTTCGCCGCGGCGCTGCGTTCCTTCCTGCGCCAGGACCCCGACATCATCCTGGTCGGCGAGATCCGCGACCCCGAAACCGCCGCCGTCGCTATCCAGGCGGCGATGACGGGTCACCTGGTGCTGGCCTCGGTGCACGCCAACGACGCGCTAGCGGTGCTGCCGCGCCTGCGCGACATGGGCCTTGAACCCTATCAGTTGGCCGCCGGCTTCAAGGGAGCGGTGGCTCAGCGCCTGGTGCGCCGGATATGCCCCAAGTGCGCCACACAGGCCCCGCCGACCGAGAGCGAGATTCTCTACCTCCAGCGGGCGGGACTGACCCCGCCCGCCTTGGCCCCCAAGGCCGTTGGCTGCCGCGCCTGCAAGCAGACGGGTTTTCGGGGACGTATTCCCATCGCCGAGGCCTTCCTGGCCGAGGAGCCGCTGCTGCGCGCCATCGCCGAGCGCAAGTCCGGCGCGGAGGTCGAGGCGATCGCCAAGGCCGCCGGTTGGCGCTCAATGATGCTGGACGGCCTGGAGAAGGCGCTGGCGGGCCAGACCACGATCGAAGACGTGATGACGGTCGTCGATGGCTGAGGTTCGCGCCTTTGCCTACAGCGCTCTCGACGGGCGCGGTCGCGAGCGACGCGGCGCGCTCGAGGCCGCCAGCGAGGCCGAAGCCTATATGCTGGTGCGCGGCGAAGGCCTGTCGCCGATCTGGATCAAGCCGGCGGGCAAGGCCGGCAAGGTGGCGGTTGGCGAGCTGCGCGACCGTGAGTGCGCCGATCTTCTGGCCAATCTCGCCGACCTGCTGCTGGCCGGCGCCGATATCCGCACCGCGCTCAGCATCATCGCCGCGCGCGCAGATCGCCCCGCCATGCAGCGGGTCTGCCAGGGCCTCAGCCGCGATATCGGCGGCGGCGAGGCGCTCGACCGGGCCTTCGGCCGCAACCTTGGCCGCAGGCATCAGGCGCTGGCCTCGGCGCTGGTCGCCGCCGGCGAAGCCTCCGGCGATCTTCCCGGCGCCCTGCAGCGCATCGCGCAGATGATCGAGGCGCGGCTGAAGCTCCAGGAGCAGCTGGTTTCGGTGCTCGCCTATCCGGGCTTCGTGCTGTTGAGCGCCGTCGCCGCCGTCCTGGTGATCCTGCTGGTGATCATTCCGACCCTGGCGCCGCTGATGGCCGACCTGGGCGGCAAGCCGCCGCCGGTGATGAACCTCATGATCGCCGCCAGCGCCGGCCTTCAGGACAATGGCGCGGTGCTGCTCGTCGCGGCCCTGGCGCTGGCCGCGCTTCTCGTGACGGCCTTCCGCGCGGGGTGGCTCACGCGTCCGTTCGAACGACTGCTGCTCGACGGGCTGGCCCGACGCACGGTGTCCAGCGTCGTCTATGGCGGCTTCTCGATCGCCCTGGGCTCGATGCTGACGGCTGGCGCGCCAATGGGCGAGGCGCTGCGGCTGGCGACGCGCGCGGTGGGCTTTGGCCTGGCGCGCACGCGGCTGGAGACCGTGGGGATCAAGGTTCGGCAAGGCGAGGCGCTGTCGACCGCGCTGGGCGAGGTCGCAGGCTTTCCAACGGCGATCGTACGTCTGGCGGCGGTCGGGGAAGCGTCCAGCCTCCTGGGCGAAATGCTGACCCGCGGCGGCCTCCTCGAGGAGGAAGGCGCGCTACGCCGGATCCGAACCGTGGGTCAGCTGGCCGGACCGGCCTTGATCGTCTGCCTGGGCGCGTTCCTGGGCCTGGTCATGGCGGGCCTGCTCTCGGGCATTGGCCAGATGGGGCAGATGAGTATCAGCTAGGTCAGACGCCCTTCTGCCTGAGGCACGGCGTCAGGATCCGATGTACACCGTGACCCTGGTCGCGCCGCTGACGCGCCCACGGCCGTCGGACACCGTATAGGTGAAGCTGTCAGCTCCCATCGCGCCCTCGCGGGCGGCATAGGTCACGGTCCCATCACCGTTCACGACAGCGGTCCCCTGGCCGGGCGAACTGACGGCTTGCACCGTCAACGTATCGCCGTCCGGATCACTGTCGTTGGCCAGCACTGGGATGATGATCGAGCGCCCGGCCTGCACCCACAGGGGGCCGTCCGCCACGGGCGTGGGCGTCTTGTTCGACGTCGCCACGTTCAGGCGTACGGTCGCCGCCGCCGATCGGCCCTGGCTGTTGGTCACCGCATAGGTGAAGCTGTCGGGCCCGTTATATCCGGCGCTGGGCGTATAGCTCACGCTCGTGGCGGTGCTGGTCGTCGTCCCATGCCCCGCCAGACCGACACTGGTGATGTTCAAGGCGCTGGCGTTCGGATCGCTGTCGTTGTCGAGAACGGTGAGGGTCACGCGGGCGCTCGACGTCACCCAGATGGGGCCGTCATCCCGTGCAACGGGCGGCTGGCCCCCCGCCGCCTCGACCTTCACCTGAACCGTCGCGCTGTCGTTCATCCCCCAAGGGTCGGTGAGGGAGTAGCGGAAGCTGTCCGCGCCGCTGAAGCCGCTGGCGGGCGTGTAGGTGATGGTTCCGTCGGGGTTTGTCGTCGCCACGCCAGACCTCGGCGCCGTGAGCATGGTCACGGACAGGGCGTCTCCGTCGCTGTCGGTGTCATTGGCCAGGACCGGAATGGTGATGGGGGTCGCCGAGGCGGTGACAAAGGGGCCATCGGCAACGGCGGCCGGCCGGTGGTTCGGTGACACCGTAACGCTCACGGTCTGGGTGGCGGTGGCGCCCTGACCATCGCTCACCGTATAGCTGAACAGATCCGAACCGCTGAAGCCCGACTTGGGCGTATAGGTGATCCCCGTCCCGGTGATCACGCTGGTCCCGTTGGCCGGACGCGTGACAGCCGACAGCGTCAACGGATCGCCGTCCGGATCGCTGTCGTTGGCCAGCACGGCGATCAGCTTGCTCTGGCCAAACGCGATCGTCGTCGCATCCGCTGCTGGCTGGGGGTTGCGATTGGCGGTCCGCGGCACGACAATCGCCACTCTTCCGACCGCGCCGACGACGTCGTTGGTCACCAGGTAGGTGAAGCCATCGGGGCCGAAATAGCCGCCGTTGGGCGTATAGCGCAGAACGTCGTCCTCGCGAGTCAGGCTCCCGTGCTGCGGCAAGGTCATATCGGCGACATGGAGCGGGCGCGGATCAGTGGACGTGTCGTTGGCCAGGACATCGATCGTCGTGGTCTGGCTGGCCCGCGCGACGATCGGTCCGTCGCTGGCGGCGATCACGACGCCGTTGCCCGGAGCGAAGCCCACGGTGACGATCACCGAGCCGGTGGCCTTGCCGCCCTGGCCGTCGGACACGGTGTAGGCAAACGAGTCCTGGCCCTGGAAGCCGCTTTGGGGCGTGTAGGTCACCGAACCGGCCGAGAAGACCGCCGCGCCACGCGCAGGCGTCGAAACGCCCACGACGCTCAAGGCGTCTCCATCGACGTCCTGGTCGTTGTCGAGAACCGGTACGGTGACGCTCTCGCCGGCCGCCGTCCAGGCCAGATCCTTTTTGGCCTGGGGCTGGTGGTTCGACGGCGAGGTGATCTTGAAGAGGATCGATCCGGTCGCCCCGAGCGCACGGTCGTTGAGCAGCAGGTAGTCGACGCTGTCTGAACCGCTATAGCCCGTCTGGGCGGTGTAGGTCACCGCGTCCCCGACCCGCTGGACCGAACCATGAGCAGGCGCGCCGACATCCGCCAGGGTCAACGTCCGGCCAGCCGGATCGCTGTCGTTGGCCAGCGGTTGAACCGTGATCGAGGCGCCGGGCTGCAGCCAGTACGGACCATCGGTCGCCGCGACGGGGAAGCGCCCGTGCGAGGTGATCCGGATGACGGCGTTGGCGGTCAGTCCGTCCGGATCACCCAGGGTGTAGACAAGCCGTTCCTCGCCGACAAAGGCCCCGTCGGGCCGATAGGTGATCTGGTTACCCGAGCGCGTGACGGTTCCATGCACGGCCGGCCCGACCCCGATGACTGAAAAACCGCTGTCGGGATCATGGTCGTTGCCGGTCGGATCGATGATGGTCGAGTTGGCGCCTGCAGGCAGGTCAAAGGCGTCGTCGACCGCGACCGGCGGTTGCCTGGTCCCGGCCAGGACGGTGACGTCGACGCGACCGGTGGCCGCGCCGCCCTTTCCGTCCGACACCGTGTAGGAGAAGCTGTCGGAGCCGACATAACCGCTCGAGGGCATGTAGGCGATGCGGTCGGCGCCGACCTTGGCCGCCGCGCCATGCGCCGGCGTCGAGACGTTGGTGATCGTGAGCGGATCACCGTCCGGATCGCTCATGCTCACCAGGACCGAGCCGGTCGTCCCGCTCGATATGACCAGGGTGGCGTCATCGGCGACCGGTGGGAGGTTCGCGGGCGCACGCACCGTGATCGTGGCCGTGGCCTCGGCGACGCCGAGGGCGTCGCTGACCGTGTAGCGCAGCGTGGTGAGGCCCGAGAAGCCTGGCTCCGACGTATAGTAGAGTTTCAGGCCGTCGGTTGCGACCTGACCATGGTCAGGCGTGGAAAACGCGATGATCCTGAGAGCGTCACCGTCCGGATCGCTGTCGTTGGCGAGTACGGCAAGCGGGACATCGGACGCGTTGAACGCGACCTCATAGGTGTCGTCGACGCCCACGGGGCTGCGATTGCGCTGCTTGGAGACCAGGAGCGAGACCAGACTCTGCGCCGTTCCGCCATGGCCATCGGAAGCCGTATAGACGAATTTGTCGGGGCCGCTGTAGCCGGCGCTTGGCGTGTATTCGATCTTGCCGCCGCCGACGAGCGAGACCGCGCCGTGAACGGACGTGGTCGTCGCGGAAACCGCCAGGGCGTCGCCGTCCGGGTCGACGTCGTTGGCGAGAACGGAGATGAGGGTCGGGGTTTCGAACGCCACGGTGATCGGACCGTCCGGGTTCGCCTGAGGCGAGCGGTTCGGCGGCCGAACATTGACGGACGCGGCCGCAGTGGCGCGCCCCCCCTTTCCGTCCACCACTTCATAGATGAAGCCATCGGGCCCCTGATAGTCGGCGACGGGGGTGTAGGTGACGGTCTTGCCGTTCGTCGCGATCAAGACGTCGCCGTGCGCCTGCCCTCCCACGGCGCTGATCCGGAGAGGATCGTTGTCGGCATCGGTGTCGTTGGCCAGGACGTCGAGCGTCACGCTGGCGCCGCTGCGCACATCGACCGGCGCGTCATTGCGCGCGACCGGATTGCTGTTGGCGATGCGCACGACCTCGATCGACACGGTGGCGTCGCTCAGGCCCCCTCGCCCATCCGCGATCGTGTAGGTGAAGACGTCGGGGCCGGCATAGTCGGCGGCCGGCGAATAGGTCACGGTCGCTCCCGCTGTCGTGACCGCGCCATGCCCCGGCTGGGTGACCCGCTCGAGCGTCAAGTCATCGCCGTCAGGATCGCTGTCGTTGGTCAGGACGGCGAGGGTCACGGGAAGGTTCACATAGGTCGAGACCGTCTCGCCAACGGCGTTGGGCAGGCGATTGGCCGGCAGGACCGTGACGCGCACCGTCGCCGTGCTGACGCCGTCGAGACCATCCCACACCGTATAGGTGAAGCTGTCGGGGCCGATGTAGTCCTGCGCGGGGTGGTAGGTGACGGTCGTGGGGTTGAAGGTGACCTGACCGTGGGTTGGCTGCGTCACGCCCGTGACCGACAAGGCGTCGCCCTCGGCGTCGCTGTCGTTGGCCAGGACCGGGATCGTCTTGGCGAGATTGACGTCGGTGCGGGCGTTGTCGTCTTCCGCCGTAGGGTTGCGGTTGTACTTCACGACCGAGATGTGGACCGTGGCCGTGGTCGTGAGCCCGCCAGCATCGGTCGCCGTGTAGGAGAAGCTGTCGGGGCCCAGATAGCCGGGCGTGGGATCGTAGTAGAGGAAGGTGTCGCGCCGCGTCACGACGCCGTGGCTCGGCTGGGTCATCTGCGTGACCGTCAAGGCGCCGTCGTCCAGGTCGTTGACTGTCGGATCGAACGTCGCGCCCAGTCCGGGATAGGCGGTCACATGGTCGTCGACCGCCTCTGGTTGCCGGTTCGGCCGCCAGACCGTCACGTTCACGTTCGCTTCCGCCCTGCCGATCTTCCCGTCGGAGATGACGTAGCTGAACGTGTCGGGACCCAGATAACCGACAGTGGGCGTATAGTAGAGCGCGAGGCCGTCCGCCGACGGAAAGGCGACGCCGTGGCCGGCTTGTCCGGTGCTGATGACGGTCAGCGAAGCGCCGCTTGGCGCGCTGTCGTTGTCGAGCACGGGCAGCAGGACCGCGGGCGAACTCATGATCACACTGAAGGTGTCATCGACCGCCGACAGCGTCGTGCCGCCTGAAGACGGCTCGGCGTTGTACTGCAGGTGGACCGTGCCGGTAACGAACCCCCCATGATCGTCGGCGACCACATAGGTGAAATCATCGGGGCCGACGTACCCCGGCGCGGGCGTATAGGTGAGGCCCGTCGCGGTGAACCGGGTAGCGCCGTGCAAGGCAGGCGATACGGCCGTCACCGTCAGCGCGTCGCCATCCAGGTCCGAAACCGACGTACGCGGATCGATCGAGAAGATGTCGTCCTTGAGCAGCTTGACGCGGGAAATCGGCAGGGCCACCGGCGCGTGATTGACGTCCCTGGGCGCGCCGAAAAGACGGAAGTCCCCCACGCCGACTTCGGCGTCGGCCTTGCGCAGACGTACATATCGCGCTCGAGCCCCGCCCATGGCGATCGTGGCGTAGATCCCCGGCGTCGCGCCATTGACCGTCGCGACGGGCGACCAGGTCGTGCGATCCTGCGACAGCTCGACGATCGCGCCGTTCAGCGCATCGACGGCCCCGCTCCAGATGGCGCGGTCGGGCGCGGCCAGATCGATGTGGTCGATCGTCTTGAGCGCGCCGAGATCGACCTCGATCCAGGCGACGGCGTCCGCAAGAGTGACATGGGCGGAGTCAGCGAAGTTGAAGGACAGGTCCCGCATCGCCGTGAGCGAAGATAGTCCCGAAAAGCCGCTGCGTTGCGACGAAGCCGAAAACCCGGCCGGCGTATATTCGAGACCCAAGCTGTTGGGGCTCAGTCCGACACGATTTCCCGCCGCGTCATAGGCGTAGGCCGCTGTTCTGCCGTCGCCTTCCCTGGCCTCGGTCAAGCGGCCAAGGACGTCATACTTGTAGGTGGTGACGCTCTGTCCCGCACCGCTGGAGGCGCAGAACGACACGCACGCGAAAGCCAACGCCCCGAACGGAAAACCACCACCCAGGGCCATGACCACTCACCTCAACAACCTAAGCGACGCGAACTTCGGCGATCTCGGCAAGCTTGGCAATTGGAGTTGGTCGATGAGTGTTGTCTTGGAGCTATAGGCGGCGGCTGGGCGGGTAGGCGCGAGCCTTGTGGTGCGCCCTGGCCTCAGGCGGCGCGATCTGGCCTGTGTAGTGGGACGACTTCCGACCCAGGACCGGGCTTCGCCGTAGGTGCCGTAGCGGCTCCGCCGGGTGCAGCCGCTAACTCAGCAACCCGCTCAAGCTACGCGGCGCGTGATTTGACGGCCCTCGGGCAAAACCTCGATTTTTCCCTGGAGGCGGTTTTCGACGTTGCGGACCCGACGCGAGGCCTCACGTGTCAAAGATCAGGTGCAAGGATGTGGATGCTCAGCGCTTGTCTGAGAATCTAGGAAGTCCTGAACAATCCGGCCCACGAGTGAAATCATGGTCCGTGTCCGTTAGCCAACCGCTATGCCAAACATTGGCTACGAGATCCGGCTTGAAAGCGCCACCGTCGCGCCCCTCCATGTCCTGCACACGCCTCATGTCAGCTGAAGCGCTAGGTGATTGCCTCACCACAATCGCCTCATACCGGCTATGGACCGCGCCCGCTTCAAACCATTGAAGCCTGCGATAGCACACGCCCGTTGCTTCCGCCGGACCATCGGCGGCTCGCCCCTCGCTCTGGGCGCATGCAACGGTCGCCGAGGCCAGGAGCAAAGCGACACTGGTAGCGCCTCTAAATCCTCTTGGAGGTGTCATGCTTGCCTCAATCAATTGCCGTGACTGGGATCAAGCGCCCGCAGCGGAGCTCCGGTCTGCCTGCGCACGATATTCTCATCGTCGATCGCATTGCCAGTGCCTCCACCGAAAACACGTGGGATTGCGTGGCCGACCAGCTCATGGCTGAGAATTTGTGCCGGGCTATCAGGAACGATAGATCCATTCGCACCTACAGCGCCATTAAACGACCGTCCGCTGACGACCACTTGGTTGCCGCTAGGGCTCGTAATGCCTTCCCCAGCATCGCGCACGCTATACTTCTCTCTCACAGTAACCCCCGCTCGAGAAACACGGGTGTTGGTAATCGTTTCGCCAATTCGAACAGAAATCGTTGCCTTCCCAGCGATCGCTGCATCAATCCTGCTAGACAGATAGCTCGACCCGGACTTATTGCTCTTGGCATCCGCATCTTTGACCAAATTTCCCGCCTTATCGAAACCATACTGCGTCTTCGATTGCGAGTTGATCATCGTCAAGATCCGGGATCGCTGGCTCTCGTCCTGCACCACCATCGAAGTACCCGTGGGGTCGCTCTTATTCAGCGGATCATTTCTCACGTAGGCGTATAGGTTGAGGTCGTCCGCATACCCGATGGGGTCGGTCTGCAGGAACCGGCCGATGCGGGGATCGTAGGCGCGGGCCTTGTAGTGGTAGAGTTCGGCCTCCGGCAGGGCGATCTGGCCGGTGTAGCGGAAGCGGCTGCCGGCCCAGGACTGGGCCTCGCCGTAGGGGCCGTAGGCGTAGGTCACCAGGCTGGCGTCGCCCCGCGAATAGGCGATCACAGAGCCTTGCCGGTCGACATGCAGCCAGTTGCGGTCGTTGTCGTTGGCGCCTTCCAGCCACACCAGCGGGGTGTCGGTCCCTATCCCGTGCACGTAGCGGCGCTGCAGGATGTTCGAGGCGGAGTACTCGCCGATCAGCCGGTCGCCGTCATACAGGAACCGCGTCACCACGCCGTTGGCGCTGGTCGTCAGCAGCCGCCCCGTCGG
>Ga0164241_10001181_pt1 | contig 34635 bp, 30 predicted proteins | sample OricomyardsoilBY_FD_108780 | JGI IMG/M metagenome (GOLD analysis project Ga0164241, IMG submission 108780) | Backyard soil microbial communities from Emeryville, California, USA - Original compost - Back yard soil (BY) | ecosystem: Environmental > Terrestrial > Soil > Unclassified | place: USA... | reverse complement strand
TCGACCAGCCGGATCATCCCCCACGACACCGCCTCCGAGCGGGGCATCGGGCTGTCGTGGGTGAGCGTGCGCCGGGTGCCGCGGCCGTCCTCGCTGACCCAGTAGTCGACCGCCTCCGGGTCATAGTGGAGCAGCGTCGGCGCGGGTCGGAGGGCGACCAGCAGGAACGCCGGGCCGGGCCCATCGGGCAGATCCGGATGGGCCACGAACCCCCAGTGATCGACCTGACCGGCCACCTCAAGACCGCCCACCCGCACACGCTGTCGCTGGTCTCCGCCGCCGCGGGGATGGCCGAGGCCTACATGCGCCAGGACCTCGCCCGCCGCGACGAGGGGCTGCGCGAGGCCTACCTCGCCCGCATCGCGGGAACGGCCCAGCCGAGCGCGCTGGTCACCGAGACGGGCCGCGTGGTGATGGCCGTCCCCCACGACTGGCTCGGCACCACGACCCTCCCCGGGATCCAGCCCGGCGCGGTCACGCTGCCCGGCGACCGCGTCGGTGTGGCCGAGCCCCTGGCCGGCGGCGGCGCGTACGTCGTCTGGCGCGAGGCGACGCATGCCCCGGCCCCCGTGGCCGTCCCCGCCGCCGTCCGCCTGCGCCTGCTCGGGCCCCAGCCGCGGGTGCTCGTCGGCGGACGGGACCGGGTGGAGATCGAGCTGACGCCGCGCCACGGGGAGATCCTCGCCATCCTCGCGCTGTTCCCCGGCGGCCTGACCGCCGAACAGCTCACGCTCGAGCTGTACGGCGAGCGGGGCAAGCCGGTGACGGTACGGGCCGAGCTGAGCCGCCTGCGCCGCCTGCTCGGCTCCGTCCTGAAGGCCCGGCCGTACCGCCTGGTCGGCCCGGTCGAGACCGACCTGGACGACGTCGAGCGCCTGCTCCAGACCGGCCGCCTGCGCCGTGCGCTGGAGTGCTACGCCGCGCCGCTGCTGCCGGCGAGCGAGGCGCCGCGCATCGTCGAGGCGCGGGAGCGGCTGGACGCGGGCCTGCGCCGCGCGGTGATGCAGTCGGGCGACGCCGCGCTGCTCGTCCAGTGGACGGAGACGGTCGCCGGCGCCGAGGACCAGCCGGCGGTCGAGCTGCTGCTCAGCCTCCTGGACCCGGGGGATCCGCGGCATCCCGCGGCGGCCGCCCACGCCGCCCGGCTGCGCCGCTTGTACCCGGCCTGACAGGATCGGGGCCGTGTCCGCCCCGCTCCGCGTCCTCGTCGCCCCCGACTCGTTCAAGGGGACGTTCACCGCTCCCCAGGTCGCCGCCGCGATCGGCCGGGGCCTGGAGCACGGCGGGCTCGTGCCGCCCAACCTGTGCCCGGTCGCTGACGGCGGCGAGGGCACGCTCGCGGTGCTGCTGACCGCGCTGGGCGGGGAGACCCACGGCACGACCGCGCGCGACCCGCTGGGCCGCCGCGACCCGGCGGGCTTCGCCCTGGTCGACGGCGGCGGCACCGCGATCGTCGAGGTCGCCGAGGCCAGCGGTCTGCACCGGGTGGCCCCGATCGAGCGCGACGCCTTCGCCGCGTCCAGCGCGGGCACCGGGGACCTCGTCGCGGCGGCGATCGACCAGGGCGCCCACGTCGTCCTCGTCGCGGCGGGCGGCAGCGCGACGACCGACGGCGGGGCCGGCGCGATCGAGGCCATCGAGGACGCGGGCGGGCTGCGCGGCGCGATGCTCGTGGTGCTGACCGACGTGCGTACGCCGTTCGAGGACGCCGCGCGGGTGTTCGCGCCGCAGAAGGGGGCCGACGCCGCCACCGTGGAGCGCCTGACCGCCCGGCTGGACGCCCAGGCGCTGGCCCTGCCCCGCGATCCGCGCGGGGTGCCCGGCACCGGCGCGGCGGGCGGCCTGGCCGGTGGCCTGTGGGCCCGCTACGACGCGGTGCTGGAGCCCGGCGCGCCGTTCGTCCTGGACCAGCTGGACTTCGACGAGCGGCTCAGCCTGGTCGACGCGGTGGTGGTCGGCGAGGGCCGGATCGACGACCAGACCCGGGCCGGGAAGGTCGCCGGGGAGATCTCCCTCCGGGCCGCGCGGGCCGGCGTGCCCGTCCACGCGATCGTCGGGGAGGACGACCTGGACGCCGCGGGCCGGGCCGCCCTCGGCCTGCGGTCGGTGCGCGAGGCGAGCACGCTCCCCGCGCTGGAGGCGGCCGGCGCCCGGCTGGCCGCGCTCCTGCTCCGCGAGCGCTGACCGGACCTGCCCGCCCGCGGGCACCGCCGCCAGATACCCTCGCCGCATGTCCGAGCGCTCGCGCAACCTGCCGCTCGCCGACCGCCCGCTGCCGCGACCGCATCTGCCCAACACCAAGCGGGCGACCGTGATCGGCGCCGGCTCGTTCGGCACCGCGGTCGCCGTCCTCCTCTCGCGGGGCGGGATGCGCACCACCCTGCAGACGCGCTCGCCCGCGCAGGCCCGCGAGCTGACCGAGGCGCGCGAGAACCTCACGTACCTGCCGGGCGTCGAGCTGCCCCCCTCGCTGCGGATCGGCACCGTCGCCGACGGGCTGGCCCGCGCCGACTTCGTCTTCCTCGCCGTGCCCTCGCGCGGCCTGGACGAGGTGATCTCGGGGCTGCCGGCCGCCGGCCTGGCCCCGCGCGCCTCCCTGATCTCCCTGGCCAAGGGCCTCGTCCCCCCGACCGGCCAGGCCCCGACGATCGTGCTGTCGCACCAGTTCGGCGTCAACCGCGTCGCGGTCATCGGCGGCCCCGCCCACGCGAACGAGATGGTCACGGCCGGCGCCGCGCTGGTCGCCGCCTCCGAGGACGAGGCGCTGGCCCAGTCCCTCGCCGCGGTGTTCGCCAAGGCCGGCGTGGTCTGCGAGATCTCCAACGACCCGGTCGGCGTGGAGCTGGCCGGGGCGGCCAAGAACGCCGCGGCGCTGGCCGCGGGGGCCACCGAGGCCCAGGGCCTGAACGCCGCGGGTGCCGCCGCCGGCCACATCTTCGCCGAGGCCTGGCGCTTCGCCGAGCAGCAGGGCGCCCGGCCCGAGTCGATGATCGGCCTGGCCGGCACCGGCGACCTCGTCGCCACCGCGCTGGCCCCGCAGAGCCGCAACCGCCGCGCAGGCGAGCTGCTCGCCGCCGGCGTCCCGGGCCGGGACATCCCGTCGGCGATCGGGCAGGCGGTGGAGGCGCTGGAGTCCGTGCCGCTGCTGGCCACCGCCCTGGAGCGCGCCGGCGTCGACGCGCCGGTCACGAGCGGCCTGGCCCGCCTCATCTCGGGGGAGCTGCCGCTGGACGAGTGGGTCGCGCTCGTGCGCACCACCGTCCCGCCGCCGGCCCGCTGGCGCCAGCGCGTCGGCGGCATCACCGCCATCGCCTCGGACCGCCAGCCCGGCCGGCTGCGCCGCGCGTTCGGCGGCAAGGGGAAGGGCAAGGGCCCCCGCAAGCGCGGCCCGGACACCGGCCACTGATCGCCGTGTCCGCGGGGGTCGAGCCGTACGAGCGGGACGAGGACGAGCCGTGGTCCGTCGGCTTCCGGCGCCGGTGGAACGGGACGTCCCGGCACCTGTGGAGCGGGGCGCTCGGCCCGTTCGGCGTCGTCGGCGGCCTCGCGGGCCTCTCGTACCTGACGGGCGTCGAGCTGCCGCGGGACGTCTGGCGGGTCCTCGCGATCCCCGTCGTCCTGGCCTTCGCCGTGTACGGGCCGCGCGCGGCGTTCGTGTTCGGCCGCGAGCTCTCCGCCGGCCACCACCTGCTCCGCTTCCGGCGCTGGCTGCGCGGACGTCCCTTCGAGCCCCTCGGCTAGCCGCCCTCGGCCAGCGTCCGCACGACCGCCTCGTAGACGCCCGCCGCGTAGGACTCCTCGGCCACCCGCACGTTGTCGTACGCGGACGCGACCTGGAGCACCGACGGGTCCTTGGTCACCGCGTTGGCCACGAGCCAGAACGTGCCCACGGAGGCGGCGGCCGCCAGATCCTCCCGCGAGTCGCCCGCCGCGATGCAGGCCGCTCGCGCGTAGCCCCGGGCCTGCTGGTGGAAGGCCACGGCGCTGGCCTTCGACGACGGCAGGGGCAGCAGGTGGTAGACGTGGACCTCGGGCAGCGCGGCCAGGTCCTCGGACCGCCGGTGCGCCATGCCGTTGTCCAGGACGCGCAGGTTGCCGTGCCCGTGCTCGCGCAGCAGGGCGTTGGTCTCCTCCACGTCGATCAGCCCGCGGAAGCAGTGCGAGACCTCCCGGTTCTTGTGCCACGGCGCGTGGTACTCGAGGCGGCCGGGGTACGTGTCGAGGAGGAGGTCGGGGGCGCCGGCCGCGTGGATCTGGTCGTGGATCGACGTCTCGCCGGGGAGCAGGTCGCCGGTCAGCCAGTGCTCCTCGCCGTCCAGGACGACGCACGCTCCCGCCTCGAAGATGTAGTCGGTGTGCCCGAGCAGCCGGGCGTCCTCCGCGGCCTGGGCCTGACGCCGGCCGGTCATGATCACCACGTCGCAGCCGGCCCGGTCGCAGGCCTCCATGGCCCGGGCCGCGAGCAGCGTGAACCGCTTGTCGGCGTCCCAGAAGAGATTTCCTCCCGGTCCGAGCAGGGTTCCGTCGAGATCCACGTAGAGGCAGTCCATGGGTGCTGTCTACCATGGAGTCAATGGCCACCACCCCCACCGTCGAGCCCTGGAGCGCGCTGCTCGACGCCGGCCGGGAGGACGAGCGCCTGGTCCGCGAGGCGTTCGAGGGGGCCCGCGCCGCCCACCTGGCCCCGATCCCCGCCGACCTGCACCCGACGCTCGCCGCCGCGCTGCGCCGCAACGGCGTGGAGTCGCTGTACCGCCACCAGGCCCAGGCGTGGGAGGCGGCGGCCGACGGCCCGTTCGTGGTGACGACCGGCACCGCCTCCGGCAAGTCGATGTGCTTCAACCTGCCGACGCTCGACGTCCTGCTGCGCGACCCGCGCGCCCGGGCGATGTACCTGTACCCGACCAAGGCGCTGGCCCAGGACCAGGCCCGCGCGCTGCACGCGCTGCGGCTCGGCGACGGGATCCGCCCCGCGATCTACGACGGCGACACGCGGCGCGAGGACCGCACGCAGATCCGCCGGCGATCCAACCTCATCCTCACCAACCCGGACATGCTGCACCTGGGGATCCTGCCCCACCACCGCCAGTGGGGCGACGTGTTCGCCAACCTCGCGGTCGTGGTGATCGACGAGGCGCACGTGTACCGCGGGGTCTTCGGCTCCCACGTGGCCAACGTGCTGCGGCGGCTGCGGCGGATCGCCAACGCCTACGGCGTCGAGCCGCGCTTCCTTCTGGCCAGCGCGACGATCGCCAACCCGGTCGAGCTGGCCGAGCGCCTCACCGGGCTGCCCGACGTCGCCCTCATCGACGAGGACGGGGCGCCGAGCGCGAGCCGCCAGATCGCGATGTGGAACCCGCTGATCACCGACGAGGCGCTGCTGACCCGCCGGTCCGCCCTGTCGGAGGCGGCCGACGTCGTCCACGACCTGGTGTGCTCCGGCGCCCGGACGATCTGCTTCATCAAGTCCCGCCGCGCGGTCGAGCTGGTGGCCAAGCTCGTCACCGAGAAGCTCGCGCACACCCACCCCGACCTGGCGGACAAGGTCGTCGCCTACCGGGCCGGCTACACCCCGCAGCAGCGGCGCGAGCTGGAGGCCAAGCTGGCCGGCGGCGAGCTGCTGGGCGTCATCACCACCGACGCGCTGGAGCTGGGGATCGACATCGGCTCGCTCGACGCCGCGGTGTGCGTCAACTTCCCGGGGACGGTGGCGTCGCTGCGGCAGATGTGGGGCCGCGCCGGCCGGCGCGGCCGCGGCCTCGCGGTCTACATCGCGGGCGAGGACGCGCTGGACCAGTTCTTCTGCCGCCACCCCGACGAGTTCCTGGACCGCCCGGTGGAGTCGGCGATCCTCGACCACGAGAACGAGGAGATCCACCTCGCGCACCTGCGCTGCGCCGCCCACGAGGGGCCGATCGAGGACGCGGACGCCGAGACGCTCGGGCCGCGCGTGCGCGCCCACGCGGAGGCACTGGTGGCCCGCGGCGACCTGATCGAGCGGGGCGGCAAGTTCGTCCTGCGCCATCAGGAGGAGTACCCGGCCGCGGGCGTGTCCCTGCGCAGCGCCTCCCCCGACTCGTTCGCGATCGTCAACGTGGCGTCCGGCGAGATCCTCGGGACGGTGGAGTCCGCGCGAGCGATGACGACCACCCACGACGGCGCGGTCTACCTGCACCAGGGCCGCTCCTACGAGGTGCGGGACCTGGACCTGGACGCCCGCCGGGCCCTGGTCGAGCCGTTCGTCGGCGACTGGTACACCCAGCCGAAGACCCAGACCGACACGTGGATCGAGGGCCTGCTCGACCGCCGCGAGACGATGGGCGTGACGCTGAGCTTCGGCCGCGTCGCGGTGACCGACCAGGTCGAGGCCTACCAGCGCAAGAAGCTGCCGAGCCACGAGGTGATCGACCTGCAGGGCCTGGACCTCCCCGAGTCGACGTTCGCGACCCAGGCCCTCTGGTACGAGTTCGACGAGGAGCTGCTGGCCGACTTCCCGCCCGAGGCGCTGCTCGGCACCCTGCACGCGATGGAGCACGGGCAGATCGCGGTGCTGCCGCTGCTGGCGATGTGCGACCGCTGGGACATCGGCGGGCTGTCGACCAACGCGCATCCGCAGACGGGCGGCCCGACGATCTTCATCTACGACGGGCACCCCGGCGGCGTCGGCATCACCCGCATGGGCTTCCGGCGCTTCGAGACGCTGGTGCAGGACGCCTACCGGCTGATCCACGAGTGCCCGTGCGAGTACGGCTGCCCGTCCTGCGTGCAGTCCCCCAAGTGCGGCAACCTCAACGAGCCCCTGCACAAGGCGGGGGCGATCGAGCTGCTGACCCGGATGATCGAGCATTAGTTCGACGAATATCGAACTGCTAGCGTTCCTCCGATGACGAACGTCGACGTCCCCGCCCTCCGCGACCGGCTCGGCCCCGTGGGCGTGTGGCTCGCGTCGATCGGCGGGCAGGCCGCCGCCGCCGAGCGCGAGGCGGCCAAGGAGATCGAGGCGCTCGGCTACCCGGCACTGTGGATCGGCGAGGCGCCGGCCAACAAGGAGGCCCTCGTCCACGCCGGCCTCCTGCTGGGCGCGACCAGCGACCTCGTGCTGGCCACCGGCATCGCCAACGTCTACGTGCGCGACGCGATGTCGATGAAGCTGGGCTCGCACGCGCTGGCCGAGGCCTACCCCGGCCGCTTCGTCCTGGGCATGGGCGTCAGCCACGCCCCGATCGTCACCATCCGCGGCCACGACTACGGCAAGCCCGTCTCCACCATGCGCGCCTACCTCGACGGCATGGACGAGGCGCGCTACTTCCCGCCTGCTCCCGAGCCGTCGCTGCCGGTCGTCCTCGCGGCACTGCGCCCCAAGATGCTCGAGCTGGCCCGCGAGCGCACCGACGGCGCCCACCCGTACTTCGTGACCGTCGAGCACACCGTGCGCGCCCGCGCGGCGCTGGGCCCGGACCGGCTGCTCGCGCCGGAGCTGATGGTCGTCGTGGAGACCGATCCGTCGCGGGCCCGCGCGATCGCCCGCCAGACCACGGCGATGTATCTGGGCCTGCCCAACTACGCCAACAACCTGCGCGAGCTCGGCTACGCGGAGGAGGAGCTCGTGGACGGCGGGAGCGACCGGCTGGTCGACGACATCGTCGCCTGGGGCACGGTGGAGGAGATCCGCGAGCGCGTCGACGCCTACCACGCGGCCGGCGCCGACCACGTGCCGATCCAGCCGCTGGGCCGGTTCGAGGACCAGCTCGCCCAGCTGCGCACCCTCGCCCCGGTGCTCCTCGGCCGCTAGCCGAAACGATGTCGCAGGTATGCACGCTGTACGTGCATACCTGCGACGTCGTTGGTGGCCGCGGCGGCCGGAAGCGCCAGCTTTGGTGAGGTTTCCGCAGGTTTGCACAACTTCGCGGCAGCTTTTCGGGTTCGAGTTCGGGCATGGTCGACCCGCCCCTCGTTCCCGCGCGAGCCAGGCCCCATGGTGGAGGCATGCGGTATCGCGCGATCCTGCTCGGCCTGTCCGTCCTCGCGGCGGCGACGCTCCTGCCCGCGGCCGGCGCCTGGGCCACCAGCGGTGGCGTGGCCGTCCCCACCGGTGGAGGATCCTCCACCGGGGGATCAGGATCGGCCGGCAAACCCGACAACGGCGGCGCGAGCGCGGGCACGAAGTACAAGCCCCGCCACCGCCTCGTCGCCACCGTCTTCACCCTCGCGGACACCACGATCACCGCCGGGCAGTCCGCGCCGAAGGTCACCGTGCTGCTCACGCAGCCGGACGTGCCCAAGGTCGTCGCCTACGTCCAGGTGACGCCCCCTTCGGGCGGCGGCAAGGCCGTCCGGGTCGACCTCGGCACGATCAGCACCGGCAAGAAGCGCACGTTCACCCTGCCCAAGGGCAAGCTGCCCGCGATGACCGCGACCGGCGCCTACGCGCTGCGGCTGTCGGCCGTCTCCCCCCAGGGGCAGACGCTGACCCGCACCGAGCGCTCGCCGGGCCGGGCCACCCTCCAGGTCAAGGCCAAGCCGGTGGCCGTCGAGACGCCGGACGACACGTCACCCGACGTGATCACGCCCGAGCCCGGCCAGTCCAAGAGCACCCCCACCGAGGCCCCGTCGTCGTCCTCGTCGGTGCGCTTCCCGGTCGCGGGCTCCCACACCTTCGGCGGGTCCGGCTCGCGCTTCGGCGTCGGGCGGGTCGGCCACACCCATCAGGGCCAGGACGTCGCGGCCGACACCGGCACGCCGGTCGTGGCCCCGACGAGCGGGGAGATCACCGTCGTCGGCTACCAGGCCTCCGCGGCCGGCGAGTGGGTGGCGATGCACTCCAGCGACGGCCGGGACTTCTTCTTCGCCCACTGCGTGCGCCACTCCACCGCGGTGGGCGAGGGCGACGACGTGCGGGCCGGCACCCACCTGTGCGACGTGGGCGAGACCGGCGACGCCTCCGGCCCCCACCTGCACTTCGAGATCTGGGTGAACGGGTGGCGGACGTCGAGCAAGAGCCACCCGATCGACCCCCTGCCGCAGCTCAAGCTGTGGCAGGCGGCCGATCCCAAGTGGTGACGCGCACGCCGAGTGTCGCCTTACAGGTCATATAGACCTTCGAAGTGACACTCGGCGGCCGTCGGGGCGGCGGCCCGCTCAGGCGGCGTCGGCCCAGGTGGTCGGGTCGCTCTCGTCCCGGGCGTTGGCGTTGGCGCGGGCGAGGACGAGCGCCGTGCGGCGCTCGCCCACGACCGTGCGGCGCGCGGCGACGACGCCCACGGTCGCGACGATCAGCCCGAGGACCGCGACGATCAGCACCACGACGATGCCGGGCCGGAAGCCGTCGAGCAGCGAGGCGGCGTCGGTCCGTCCGCCGGAGCCCGTGCCGATGACGCCGGTGACGACGGCCAGGGCGATCGCGCCGCCGACCTGGAACGAGGTGTTGACGAGGCCGGAGGCCAGGCCCTGCTCGTCGTCGTGGACGCCCGCCGTGGCCTGCATGTTCAGCGACGGGAAGCACAGCGCGAACCCGATCCCCAGCAGCAGCACGGTGGGCAGGATCGTCAGCGCGTAGACCGGGCTGGCGTCGATGCCGAGGAACAGCGCGTAGGCGACCACGAACGCGGAGGCGCCGATCGCGATGATCGGGGCCGTCCCCACCCGGTCGACGAGCTTGCCGACCTGCGGGGCGCCGAACGCGACGATCAGGCCGGCGGGCAGGAAGGCCAGCGCGGTCTCCAGCGACGACCAGCCGAGCAGCCGCTGCATGTACAGCGTGCCGACGAACTGGAAGCCGACGTACGCGCCGAACACCGTCATGGCGCCGAGGTTGGCCCGCAGCAGCGTGCCGGAGCGCAGGATCCCCAGCCGCACGAGCGGGTGGGCGACGCGCCGCTCGATCGTCACGAACGCGGTGAGCAGCGCGGCGACGGCGAGGAAGGCCAGGACGGTCGTGGTCGATCCCCAGCCGGAGTCGGGGGCCTGGACGACGGTCCACACCAGCAGCAGCATCGCGCTGCTGATCGTCACGGCGCCGCCGACGTCGTAGCCCTGCTTGGCCTCGGGGTCGGCGGAGGTGTCCTTGGGCACGAGCCGCGGGGCGGCGGCGAGGATGGCCAGGGCGAACGGCACGGGCAGCAGGAACGTCCAGCGCCACCCGATCTCGGTCAGCAGGCCGCCGAGCACGAGGCCGAACGAGAAGCCGCTGGCGCCGCAGGCGGCGTAGATGCTGAGCGCGCGGTTGCGCACGTGCCCCTCGGCGAACGTGGTGGTGATGATCGACAGGCCCGCAGGCGCGGTGAACGCCGCGCTGGCGCCCTTGAGGAAGCGCGTGGCGATGAGCAGCGTCGGGTCGGACACGAGTCCGCCGAGCAGCGAGGCGGCCGCGAACACGGACAGGCCGATGATGAGGATCTTGCGGCGGCCCAGGAGGTCGGCGGCCCGGCCACCGAGCAGGAGGAGCCCGCCGTAGCCGAGGACGTAGCCGGACACCACCCACTGCAGCTCAGAGGTGGAGACGCCGAGGTCGGTCTGGATGGAGGGCAGGGCCACGCCGACCATCGAGACGTCGAGTCCGTCGAGGAAGAGCACCCCGCAGAGGAGGATGAGGAGGCCCCATACGCGAGCGTCCCAGCGGTCGGCCTGGGCCTCGGAGGCGAGAGGAGAGGAGGTCATGGGGCGGTAGTATTACATGCATGTGCAAGCATTGCTTGTGCAAAGGTTGTAAACGCAAAGGTTGCAAGGGAACTGATATGATGCGGTCGCTCATGGAGACCCCCTCCTCCACCTGTTCACCCGAGACGGTCGACGCCTGGCGCGAGCTGCGCGAGCGTCACGCCCGGGTGTCGTGCGCGCTGGACCGGTCGCTGCAGGACGAGCACCACCTCTCGACCAGCGAGTTCGACGTGCTCGAGTTCCTGGCCACGGCGCCCAAGGACCACGACCAGCAGCGGATGCAGGACCTGGCCGACGCGGTGCACCTGAGCCAGAGCGCGGTGTCCCGACTCGTCGGCCGCCTGGAGGAGCGCGAGCTCATCACCCGGTCGATCTGCTCGCAGGACCGACGCGGCATCAACGCCTGCCTGACGGACGCCGGCCGGGCCCGCTACGACGCGGCTCTCCCCACGCATCGCCGGATCCTCGGCGAGCTGTTCGTGGGGTAGGGCTCAGCAGCGCTTGACGGCCCTCGTGTTGCCGAGCGGCACGCAGTACGTCGTCGCCTTCGGGGCCCCGGCCTTCGGGGCGACCCAGCGCGCGAGCGTGCCGTTGAGCACGGGGCTGCCGACCCACACCTCGAGGTCCTGCCCCTTGCGCAGCGTGATCGGTCGACCCGCCGCCTTGGGCTGCAGGGTGATCGTCCCGGCCTTCGGCCTGATCGGCTTCAGCGGACACCCGTCAGACGCGCACTCGATGGCGACGATCGAGCCCGCGGGCACCTTCGTCAGCCGCAGGCTCCGCAGCTGCTGCCCCTTCGCGGTTCGCTTCCACGAGGCCGTGACCTTCGCCGGGTTGTTCGCGGCGAGCTCGTGCAGGCCCTGCGGCGGGTTGGCGTTGACCACGCGGCCCGGGACGCACGTCGCGTCGAACGGCGCGAACTTCGCCGTCGGATGGCTGGCCTTGACGGTGTACGTGCCGGTGGGGACGCCCGTCCACACGACGCCGCCGTCCTTGGAGGACTTCTGCTGCGCGGGGTCCGGGACGACGTGCTCGTTGAAGTAGGTGGCGGGCGGCAGGGCCGGCGTGCCGCTGGCGGTGGCGCCGGCGACGCCGTGCGCGCCGTAGCCGATGAAGCCCTGGTAGTCGAGCCCGCGCACGTTCTTCGTGCTGAACGTGGAGACGATCGCGCACTGGACCGGGTTGCCGCTGGCGTCGACCGGCACGCTCAGCAGCGCGACGAGCGCGGAGTAGACCCCGTCGGTCGGCGTCTGCAGGTTGACGTTCTCCAGGTCCTCACCGTCCGTGGTGAAGGTCTGCGTGTAGATCGAGTGGTAGCCGTCGGCCACCGCGTAGAGCGTGACCTTCTTCTTGTTCGGCAGCGCGATGTCGTAGCTGCCGTCGCTGGCGATCTTCGCCGACAGGCTCGGGTACTCGGCGACCTTGACGACGCCGCCCGCAAGCATCGTCTTCACGTTGTTGAACTCGTACGCGGTGCCGCGGAAGTGGACCTTCGCGGGGCTCGCGGCGACCGCCGGCGCCGCGACGACCGCGCACGCCACCGTGACGCCGGCGGCGGAGAGGATCAGCGAACGGATGCGGCGGGGCGACGAGGGCATGCGGGCTCCTACTCGGACGGGACGGGCTGACACGCTGTCAGACCCCACGGATCCTGGCAGCTGCCCGCCCCCGATGCGCCGCCCCCAAGCGGGATTCCTACGTGCCGACACGGCCCCACCGCCGCCCGATACCCTGCACGACCCAGGCGAGTTAGCTCAGTTGGTAGAGCACACGACTGAAAATCGTGGTGTCCCCGGTTCGAGTCCGGGACTCGCCATTGGGTGAAGGCGCTGCAAATCGGCGTCTTTTTCTTTGGCTCCGTCGGTCTCATTTTGAGCGCCAACGTGCCAGTTCTGGGGGTCACTACCTTGTCGTGACCAAAACCCCCCGGTCTCGGACACCAGCTCGAGGCCGTGGGCCTGCTCCCGGGCCTTGCGCACGAGCGCGTCGAAGTTGGGCCAAGAGAGCGATGGAGATGTAGGTGCGCCGCAGCGTGTGCGGCGTGACGTGCGACAGCGGCGGCAGGCCCTTCGCCTCGACCGCCGCCGTAGCCGCCTCGGCGGCCTCGCGCACGATCTTGGCGACGCACTGGCGACTGATCCTCCCGCCCCGGACGTTCGGCACGAGATAGGCGCCCGAGCCGGTCGGCAGCCCGGCCCGGCGTAGGCGGTCGATTTGCTGGATGACCGCTTCGACCAGGTCCGGGCTCATCTGCACTTCCCGCACGCCGGTCTCCGTCTTGGCGTCGGGAATCCGAAAGCGTGCGCCCGCCTGACGACACGCGCGCCAGCGAAGAACCGAACACCACATCGTGCAGTAGTCCTCGAACAACCGGCGGTCCGCGAGGTGGCGCCCCCGCTTCGGACCAAGCGCCAACGCGCCAGTTCTATGCTTGCCTGACGAATCGGGCCTTGATCGACACGAGGTGGGTGCCATGCAACCTGCCTCAAGGAGTCGACCAGTGTCCGACACGACAATCAAGAAGACTCGAGGTACCTCCGAGCGTCGCCAGGACGATGCGCTCCTGCGGGACCTCGTCATGTACCTCGCGACGCTCTTCCTCGGCGCGTCGATCTTCCTGATGCCGATGGAGAGCGCCAAGATCGGGATGCTCCCGCTCGTGGCGTTGCTGGTGCTGATCCTGCCGCCGTGCATCTGGCTCTACGGTCGCGTCGCCACCCTCTCTGTCAACCGCGATCCGTCCGCGTCCGGCAGCGGCGACGCCCTCGGGCGGTCGCTTGTCGCGGCCGGCGCGGGCCGGGCGGGCACGCTGCTCTCGCTCATCGGCATCGGCGTGTACGTCGTCGCCGCGGCGATCACCTACAACCGGCTCGGCGTCGCCGGCCTCGAGACGCTGAGCGCAGAGGCGGCCTCCCACGACACGATCATCGCAAGCCTCGTCGTGGCGCTGGGCCTGGCACTACCCCTCGTCAAGTACGCCTCGGGCCGCAGCGCAGTCGCTCACCGCCTGCTGCGCGTCTCGATCGTCTGGATCGCAGGTGTCCTGCTCCTCACCACCTTGAGTGGCGACAGCGCAATCACCACGATCGTCGCGCTGCTGGCGTTCGCGACGGGCTGCGTCGTGGTCGTTACGACCCCCGACTTCGCTGACGACAACGCGGACATCAAGACGCTGACTCCCGGACACCGCGCGTCGGTCGTCGGGCTCTGGATGCAGTTCATCCTGATGGTCGCGCTCGCCGCGCTCGCCATCGTCGTCGTAGTGACCGCGCCTGACGCGTCCTTCCACTGGGACGTCGTGTGGGTCTCCGACGACTTCTCCGCGAGCGCCCTCGTCGGCCCGATCGCGATGGTCTTCTTCGCTCACGTCGGCACCGGCTCGAGCAACATCGCCGCCTACTCGGCCATGAGCAGCGCCGACTTCCGTCGCTCGGCCGTGCGTCGTGCGCTGACCGTAGTGACCATCGCGCTCGCCGCATGGCTGATCCCGATGACGCTGCTCTTCGGGCACGCCGGCCTCGCCCAACTCGACACCGACAAGACGAACACGGCGATGGGCGTCGCAACGCTCGCGACCGACGGCTCGACCTGGACGACCGTGCTCGCGCTGCTCGGTTCGTTCGTGACACTCATCGCCGTCACGAACGCCGCATCCGGGTTCATCACGAGCCTCGCGCATGAGATCAAGGGCGCCACGCAAGAACTCGGGCCGTCCGTCCGACGCCTTCCCTCCGACAACACGCTCACGCTCATCCTCGTCGGCGCGCTCTCCGCGGCGGCCGGGGGCGGGATCGCGGCCGGCGACTCCCTGGCAACGATGGTCTACATCGCCGGCTTCACCGGCGGCGGCGTCATCATCTTCGTCGCGCCGCTGCTCGCTGAGCACGGCGACCGTGCCGCACGCATCCGCTGGAGCGTCCTGGCGATCCTGATCGCGATCGCCTGCGGGGCGGGCGTCACGTACCTCGCTTTCACAAGCGATCTCGCTACCGGCGCCGCGCTCGTGATGACGACCGTCGGCTGGCTGCCCTTCCTGCCGACGGTCTTCTCCGCACGCGGCGTCATCCGGACCGAAAACGCCGGGGGCCCGCCAGAAGGAGAGCCGTACGACATCCATGTCTCCGTCGGGTCGGTCGGCACCCATGCCGAGCCGCCTATCCCCGTCGCCGTCATGTCCGCCAAGCCGCGCGGGGCTTCACCCCGCGCCTGACTCGGAGCACGGCCGATCTGCGCCTGCACCGGCGGAACGGCTCGATTCAGCCACTCCCAACGACCCGCCCGAATCCACGGGACGACAACCACCAGGAGCACACCATGACCCAGATCGCCACTTCACCCACCGCCACGACCGTCGAGCCCGACCCGTCGCTGTTCGACAAGATTGTCAACCTCTGCGCCCGCCGCGGCTTCGTCTACCGCTCGGCCAGCATTTACGGCGGCTTCAAGTCCGCCTACGACTACGGGCCGCTCGGTTCGCTCCTGCTGCGTAACGTCAAGGACGCTTGGTGGCGCTCGATGGTCCAGCGGCGCGACGACGTCGTCGGCATCGACGCCTCGATCCTCTCGCCCCCCGCCGTCTGGGAGGCCAGCGGCCACCTCGCGAACTTCTCCGACCCGCTCGTCGACTGCCGCAACTGCCAGGAGCGGTTCCGCCTCGACAAGCTCGCCTCCCCGGACACCTGCCCGAACTGCAAGGCGGAGAAGTCCTTCACCGAGGCGCGCGCCTTCAACCTCATGTTCAAGTCCCACGCCGGCCCGATCGAAGGCGCCGGGCACGAGGTCTACCTACGCCCGGAGACCGCGCAGGGGATGTTCGTCAACTTCCAGAACGTCCTCAACACGTCGCGGATGAAGCCGCCGTTCGGCATCGCGCAGATCGGCAAGTCGTTCCGCAACGAGATCACGCCGGGCAACTTCGTCTTCCGTACGCGCGAATTCGAGCAGATGGAGCTCGAATTCTTCGTCGCGCCCGACGAGGCGGAGCGCTGGCACGAGTACTGGCTCGCCGAGCGCCTCAACTGGTACCTCGACCTCGGCATCCGACCCGAGCGGCTCCGCCTCCGGCCCCACGAGGCCGACGAGCTGAGCCACTACTCCAGCGGCACGTCTGACGTCGAGTACCTGTTCCCGTGGGGCTGGGACGAACTCGAGGGTATCGCCAACCGGGGCGACTATGACCTCACCCAGCACGCCGCGCACTCCGGGCAGCGCCTAGAGTACTTCAACCCGGCCGTTGGCGAGCGGTACGTCCCACACGTCATCGAACCGGCCGCAGGCGCCACCCGCGCCGCGTTTGCGCTCCTGACGGACGCCTACTGCGAGGAGGAGGTCCGCGGCGAGGAGCGCACGGTGTTGCGCCTCGACCCGCGGCTGGCCCCCTTCAAGGCCGCGGTCCTCCCCCTGCACCGCAAGCCCGAGCTCCTTGAGCCCGCGCACGACCTTGCCCGCGAACTCCGCGCGTCGTTCATGTGCGACTACGACGAGACCGCCTCCGTCGGCAAGCGCTACCGGCGTCAAGACGAGATCGGCACGCCGTTCTGCATCACCGTCGACCCGGACACGCTCACCGACGGCCGCGTCACGATCCGCGACCGCGACTCGATGGAGCAGGTCCGCGTCCCGCGCGCCGAGATCCAGACGCGCCTCAGTGCGATGCTGAAGGCCAAGCAGGCCACGAAGACGACCTCGGAGGTGTCGTCATGAAGGTCTGCATCGTCGGCGGCGGCGGGCGCGAGCACGCGCTCGCTGCCGCGTGCGCGCGCGAACGGGCCGATGTCGTCGTCACGCCGGGCAACGCCGGCATCCCATGGTCGACGCTCATCCCGCCGGAGGGCCTCGCCGCCGACCTCTTCATCATTGGCCCGGAACGGCCGCTCGTCGATGGGCTAGCCGACCGACTCCGTGCGCAGGGCAAGCTCGTCTTCGGCCCCGGGGCCGACGGCGCTCGCCTCGAGGGCTCGAAGGCATGGATGAAGGAGATCGTCAAGATCGCCGGCGTAGACACCGCGCGCTACGCCACCTTCACCGACCCGATGAAGGCCAAAAAGGCGCTCGGCACGATCGGTGACTTGTTCGTCATCAAGACCGACGGCCTCGCCGACGGCAAAGGCGTCCTCGTTACCAGCGACCGCGCCGAAGCCGAAGACGCAGTCGACCGGTACCTCGACGGCTCGGCCTTCGGCAGTGCCGGCCGACGCCTCGTCATCGAGGAAGGCCTCACCGGCCCCGAACTCTCGGTCCTGGCCATCTGCGACGGCAAGACCGCCGTCGCCCTCCCTGCTGCCCGCGACTACAAGCGTCTGGGCGACGGTAACACCGGACCCAACACCGGCGGCATGGGCACCTACTCGCCCGTCCCGGATGCGCCGAAAGGCATTGAGGACCTCGTCATCGAGAAGATGGTCGAGCCGACCCTCGCGGCCTTGCGCCGGCGCGGCATCGACTACCGTGGGGTCCTGTACGCCGGGCTGATGCTTACGCCCGAGGGGCCTAAGCTTCTCGAGTACAACGTGCGGTTCGGTGACCCTGAGGCACAAGCGGTGTTGCCAAGGATCGAGCAAGGGCTGGTCGACACCCTGCGCAGCGCAGCCCGAGGCCGTATGGACACTCGCCCCGTCATCGGCAGTGACTCTGTCGTGTGTGTCGTCGTCGCTGCTCCGGGGTACCCGACCGCGCCGCAGATGGGCGTGCCCGTAACCGGCATCGAGGCAGCACAGGCCACGCCCAACGCGTGCGTCTTCGCGGCGGGCGTCAAACACGCACCGAACGACACGAGTCTCGTCACCGCCGGCGGGCGCGTGGTGAACGTCTGCGGAAACGGCCCGACGCTCGATGCCGCGCGAACGGCGGCATATGCTGCCGCGACAGAGATCGCGATCCCCGAAGGCATCTACCGAACCGATATTGCCGCGCCACCCGCAGCGGGGCTATGAGAGGGGGGACGTGCTCTTCGGTCCGCCGGGCGATCTCCGGTCCATGCGTCCGCAATCCCGGGTGGCACCCGGCTCTGCTGTCCACACGGAGCACAAAACGCAGAAGAGAGACGCCCGCCTCGCTCGACACCTTCTCGGGCGAGCGGTGCTAGACCTCGGTCACATCGAGTTCCGGGAATGCGGCTTCCAAGCGTTCCCGGATCGCGCGAAGGGCTTCCAACCCCGCATCCCGCTCGGACGACGCTTCGAGGTCTTTCGGACCCTCCTCGCATACTGCCCGAGCCAACTCGTCTAGGGGAACCTCTTCGCCAGCTGTGATGCGGATGAGGACTGAGGGCGGTGCAAGGTGCTCCGGAACGGCGTAAGCGAACTGCTGGAGTTCGGCGAGCGACGCAACGGGCACTCCGCGGACCCGGACAAAGATCTGTGAGAGGTCCTTCACAGTGGAGAGCGTAGCGGCCGCTCGGCCGTCCGCGCATGCCCGTGCGTGCCGAAGCCGTAGTGTCCCAGCGACCATCGTGTCTGCGTTGCCTCGTGCGTTAACCGTCCTTCACCTCTCACCACACCCGGATGACGAGGCTCTCGGTGCGCCGGCGACGCTGGTCCGTATGGTTGCCGCGGGCCATCGGGTGGTGAACGTGGCTTGTTCACTCGGTCGTGCGGGCCAGCACGAGCGTCGTCTCCGAGAACTTCAGGAGGCGTGCCGCCGGCTGCGGTTTGACCTGATCGTGTTGAACCCGCCAGCGCGGGTATCGGCCACCGACGACCTCATCGGTGTGGAGCTTCTGCTCGACGACGAGATCTCCAGACTGATCCACGCTCACCATGCCGACATCGTCGTTGCCCCAACCCCACACGACGCCCATCATGGTCACGAGGTGGTTGGGCGCGCTGCGCTTTCCGCGTGCGCACGCGCAGGCGTCCGCGTGTGGATGTGGAGCCTGTGGGGCGATCTGGTCTGGCCGACGATGTTCGTGCCCTACGACGAACAGGTCCTTGCCGTCGCCCTGGACGGGTTGCGAGCTCACGAAGGCGAGTTGGCTCGCAACGACTACGAGGAGCTGCTGGCAGCGCGCGGGATCGCAAACCGCGTCTCGGGCGCGGAGCGCGTATTCGGTTTTGGCTCCGCGGCCAGAACGCCTCCGTACGCTGAGGTCCTGCTCGAGACGATCAACCGCGCGGGAACGTGGTGGGCCGGGCTTCCCCGCGAACTCGAACCCCAGGCTCCGCTCGTCCCGATCCCAGCCGACCGCCCGATCACCACGCTGCTGGACCGTGTCTCGGCTCGCGACGTCCTGCACTCGGGATCGTCGCTGGCGAACCGGCGAGATGCCCCCGAGCAGGGGTCACGAACCAGCCCGTAGTCATACTGTTCCTGTGGCCACCCCCGAACGCACGAGCCAAGATGCACGACCGTTCCGTCCGGCCGATTTTGGCGTGTTCCGCTTCGTCGACCGGTCGCTCGACCGTGAGGGAGTAGTCCGCCTTCGCTACGCACTCGACGACCACATAGAGTTCGAAGAGCGACTCCAGCTCCCGATGCCCGCGGCCGGGACTGACGTCGACACCGAGCTCGTGAACGGCCTCCTCCGCCTGCTGCACTGGGTCGCGGGCGTCAGCTACTACAAGACCGCGATCCCTCCCACCGTGGCATTCGTGGGTGAAGCGCCGCCGTCGAATACCGCGCACCTTCTCGAAGCGCTGTACTCGGAAGGCTTGGGCGAGTTCGCGGTGCGCAACGGCCTGCCGGAGCTCCCCCGGCCATCGTTCGCAGGTGGCGCGCCGAGCGCCGAGCCCGCAGCGCCTCGCGCGCCTCGTCGCGTCTTGGTGCCCGTCGGGGGCGGAAAGGATTCCGCGGTCGCGATCGAGACCGTTCGCCAGTCCGGGCTCCCCCTCGGCGTCTTTTCGATCGGGTCTGCCCAAGCCATCGTAAGGAGCGCCGAGACCGCTCAGGTCCCGTGGATGCGCGTGACGCGCACGATCGATCCCGCAGTTCGCGAAGGCCGACTCGAGGGTGCCCTCAACGGCCACGTCCCGGTGACGGCGATCGTGAGTTGCGTTGCGCTGCTCGTCGCAGCGCTCCACGGCTACGACGCGGTGGCCATGGCCAACGAACGGTCGGCGTCTGTCGGCAACCTTGCGTTCGACGGAGTCGACGTCAATCACCAGTTCTCGAAGAGCATTCGCGCCGAACGACTGCTCAGCGGCGCGTTGCTCGACATCACCTCGGAGCTCCAGATCTTCTCGATCCTCCGCCCGGCATCGGAACTCGCGATCGCACGAGCATTCGCCCGAATGCCGCAGTACCACGCCGGCTTCACGAGCTGCAACCGCATCTTCAAGCTCAACGAGGCGCAACGCCTCACGACGTGGTGCGGGAACTGTGACAAGTGTCGATTCGTGGCGCTGATCCTCGCGCCGTTCCTGGCACCAGAGGTGGTGGCGGGAATCATCGGCCGAGACCTGCTCGATGACGAATCGCAGTATCCCGGCTTCGCACTGCTCACCGGTACCGGGGGCCACAAGCCGTTCGAGTGCGTCGGTGAGGTCGAGGAGGCAGTCGCGGCGCTGCGGCTGCTCCGCGACGACCCCCGCTGGCGAGAGCATCGCGTCGTGGCGAGAATGGTCGCGGACGTCCTGCCGCGGTTCCCGGCGGGCGCCGGCGACCCCGCGAAAGTCCTGCGACTGAGCGACGATCACGCCGTCCCTCCCCAGCTCATCCCGGCGGTCCGTGCGGTTCTCGGCGCTTAGCGGAAGGAGGGTCGCCGTCTGGGGCGTCGGTCGCGAGACCCTGGCGTTCCTGCGACAGGTACGGGAACGGCTTCCGGACACGACTGTCGACGCCGTCGTGCTCGACGCACCGGACGACGCCGCGATCGCCGAACTCCGTGACACGGGACTTCTGAGCAGGGACACCAACGTCATCGGACCGCAGGATCTGGCGGCGCCTGCTCGGTCCTGGGAGGTGCTGGTGCGTTCGCCGGGCGTCTCGGTCTACCGTGATGAGGTGGTCGCCCTCCACGCATCGGGCGTCGAGGTAGCGACGCCGACCGGGCTTTGGCTGTCCGAACGCGGAGGCACGCGGGTCGTCGCGGTCACCGGAACCAAGGGGAAGAGCACGACATCCACGGCGCTCCACCACATCCTCGCGGCAGCGGACGTCGACACGGATCTCGTCGGGAACATCGGGCGGCCGGCGATCGAACTCGTCGGTGAACCGTCCGATCGTTGGGCCGTTCTCGAACTCTCGAGCTACCAGATCGCTGACCTAACCGTTGGCCCGCAGATCGCCGGATTGACCAACCTCTACAAGGAGCACACCGACTGGCATCGTGGAGAGGCGGCGTACCGTCACGACAAGCTCCGGCTCTTCACCCTCCCGGAGGTTCGCGACGTGGTTTGCGGTCCCGATGCAGATCTCGACGTCGCGGCCGGAGCCGTGGTGCATCGGTTCGGCACCGCCAACGGTTGGCATCTCGCCGGCGAGAGCGTTGCGCACCCGGACGGAACGTACATCGCACCCGAGGAATTGCCGTTACGGGGCTCACACAATGCGCTCAACCTCTGTGCCGCGCTAACGCTGGTGGACGCGATGGAGTGTCCACGGCCAGCGTTGCCGGCAGGCCTGCGGGCTGTCTCACCGTTGCCCCATCGCCTGGAGACCGTATGGCGTGACGCCGGTGTCGACTGGGTCGACGACAGCATCTCGACAACCCCGGAGTCGGCGCTCGCGGCGCTGGAGGCCTACCGCGACCGATTCGTGATCGTCCTAGCCGGCGGGCTGGACCGCGATCAGGACTACCACCAGCTCGGCCAAGAGATTGCTTCCCGCGGTGCGATCGTCATCGGGATGCACAGCACGGGCAATCGCGTGGTCGCTGCGGCGCGCCAAGCGGGGGTGCCCGAAGAACGCGCCATTCTCGTCGCAGACCTGCCGGCGGCTGTCGCGACCGCACGCCAGCTCTGCCGGACCGACGCGGTCGTCCTCCTCTCGCCTGCCGCGCCGAGCTACGACGCATACCGTGACTTCGAGCAGCGCGGCGACCACTTCGCCGACCTCGCCGCGCGTCGCTCAGCCTGACGGCATCGCGGCGTCCAAGGGGTCTACGAAGCGCAGCTGCGCCACCGCCGCGCTCGTGGCGAGCGAATGCGCCAACCGATCACGGAACGGACCCTGCTGCACGAGCCCTCCGGCCACCACCACCTGGGCCTCCCCCGCAATGCCACCGCGGCGCAACGCCCAGACCACAGTGTCCCGTAGCGCCTTGATCGCGGCGTCCACGACGGCGCCGGCCTGTTCATCTCCCTCCACCGCCAGTCGCAGCACGGTGGGCACCAGGCGTGCCACGCGCTGCGCGGTGAGGACGCCGTCCTCCTGAAGCGCGGAGAGGACGCCACGGTCCGTCGGGAGTCCGAGTTCGACGCACAACGACCTGAGGAGCAGCGACGAGGTCCCTATGCGGTCGTGATGGCGGAGCCCCCGACGCAGCGCTTCCAGCCCGATCCACGCACCGCCGCCCCAGTCCCCGACCGGGAAGCCGCGCCCGTCCACCAGCACCTCCGCACCGTCTGCGGGGACAAGCGCCACCGCGCCGGTGCCGACGATCAGAGCTGCCCCGGGACCGTCCAACTGGCTGACGACCAGGTCGATGTCGCGGACAACGTGGACCAGCGATGCTGGATAGCGCTCGCGCAGACGGGATGTGACATCCGCCGTCCGGCTCGGAGTGCCCGCGCCGGCCAGGCCGGCGAGGACCATGGCCGGGGCGCCGGACTCCGGCGGCAGCCGATCGAGCAGACGCCCGAGCCGCTCGCCCACTGTCGACCGCGCCACGGTGACGACGTTGACCGACTCGTGCAACTCGACGGTGGACACCTCGTCGCCGTGCAGTCGCGCGCGGACGGCACTTCCCCCGCCATCGATGACCAACCGAGAGCTCAACGTGCCTCCGCCCGCTCGATCGCCGCACGCACCCCGCCGCCCGCAGCGAGTGCCTCCGCAGCGGCGTGTGGGCTGACGCCCGCCAGGGTGGCGACCAGGGCCTGCGGGAGGTGCCCGCCGGCCGCCGCCAGGGCGTCTCGTGACTCTTCCTCGCTGAGCCGGGTCGCGGCTTGGAGGATCTGCAACTGGCGGGAGCGAAGCTTGTCGAGGCTTGGGACCACGTTGACCATGAGGTTGTCGAAGACGAGCCCCAGGCTGACCATGACCGCCGTCGAGAAGACGGTCAGCCACATCCGCTGGGCCAGGCCGGCGCGCATGCGGGTCGACCCGGCGACCGGCTCGGCGCCCGTGCGTAGGATCACGGTCACCGCAGAATGGTCCGCCAGCGCTGGCTCTGGCACATTGGCGACCGCGATCACGTACGCCCCGCGCTCGGCCGCGCAGCGGGCGGCCTCTCTGGTGAACGGCGTGCTCCCGCTCGAGGCCACCGCGATCAGCACGTCGTCCGGTGTCAGGGCGAGCGCCGCAATGGCCTCAGCGGCGAGTTCCGGACGATCCTCGGCGGGGCCTCCAGCCCGGTGGGCGTCGCCACCGGCACGGACCACCGACAATCGAGAGGCGGGAAATCCGAACGTCGGAAACAACTCGGACGCGTCGGCCTCAACCAGCCGGCCGGGCGTGCCGCTGCCCGCAAAGACAAGCCGACCACCGCGCCGCAGTCGCGTCACCGCGCCGTCGACCGCAGCCGACGTCTCGGCGGCCGCACACGCGACGACGGCGGGGACGTCTGCATGGGCTGCGACTAGGACGTCCACGAGTTGCCGGGGACCCATGAGGTCCAGGCCGGACGTGTCGGGGTGACGGGCTTCGGTTTCGCTCACACTCGTATTGTCGCGGCTGACCGCTGGCACGTCAGCCTGTGACGTGAATTTCCTGTCGCTGCGGAAGAGCCCACGCTGCTCGACAATAAGCTAAACCGATGAGCTTCCCCGGTGTCGCACTTCCACTCAGCCCCCACGAGGGCGGCAGGCAAGCAACCCGCGACTCGCTGCAGGCATGGATCGCGAGCGAAGCGTTCGTCGCGGTCCTCGATGCCTTCGGCGCACCCGACCTCCCCGCCGACCTGGGCGCACAACTCGCAACACTCGATGACTTCAGCGCTGAGCACTGGGACTTCCGAGGCGGTAAGGAGCGCAACGAGGCGCGTCGGGCCGAGCTCGAACCAGATGTCGAGGAACTCGTCCTGTCTGCGGCCGAAGCGCTCGGCTTGCGCGGTCAAAGCACTCCTCGGTTCGACGAGTACGACCACATCCTGATTCTCGGCGGCCTGGTCCGCGCCTGCATCCTGCGCCCGCGGCTGGCCCGGAAGCTCGTCGATGACGGGCTGCGGGTCGGCGAGATCACCGGCCTGGGCGCGTTCCGTGAACTCCGTGGCGACGAACTCGAACTGGTCAAGGTCGCGCGGATCCCCAGCGCGACGAACGAGGTCGAGGCCATGACGTCCGGAATGGTGTCGGCGTTCGGTCTGGGCGAACCCGACAGCGTCGAAGGCGACGAGAGCGAATCCAACCTGTATCGCCGCTGGCTGGTCACGAAGTTCTCCGGCCTTCCGCCCCTCACCATCGTGGCGGCACCGACCAGGGACGACGCGCGGCGGGCCAACACGCCTGACACGTACGAGTACTGGGCGCAGAACATCGCGCGGCTGGACCAGAACCCCGGTTCCCGGATCCTGTTGGTGACCTCGGCGATCTACATCCCGTTTCAGCACGCCGGAGCGGTGCGCATGCTGGCTCTGCCGCACCGGGCCATCGTGGACACCGTCGGCGTCAATCCGTTCGACACGACGGACCAGGAGTTCCGGCAGACCTTCACCGCGGGGCAGTACCTGCAGGAGTTCCGCTCGACGATCACGGCATACCGAGCGCTGCTCGCGGATCTCCACGGCTGAGGTCCGACCGTGGCTGAACAGGCCCTCACGCGCGCCAGAGGCATTGCTGCGAGGCCGGGTTCGACCCCGGAAGCACTCGCGGGTTTCATCCTCGTCGAGGTATGCCGACGGGCGATGGACGGCGTTGCCCGACGCGATCTGAAGGACGAACTGTTCGAGCTCTTGCCTCATCGGTTCCGCGGGTATCTCCTCCCCCAGCCGAACGAGGAGCAGGGCCCGAACGGGGAGCGACTCCTCGTCTACCTCTTGGAGGACCTCGCCGGTGCGCTCCTGGACGCGATCGACACGTTCCCGGACGGCGACTTCTCGTTCACGCCCTTCGACAACACGTCTGAGCGCCTCGAACGAGTCGACTACGTCGACGACGACAAGAATCGCGTGCAGAGGCGGGCGGTGTGGTTGTACCTCGGGGTCGATCAACACCCTTGCGGCTTCGAGGCCGCGATCGACCTCGCGACGGGCCGAGGCGAGCCCGTCGTCACCGGGCCGGCCAGCAAGCGGCGATGGATGTTCGACGCATTCGTCCAGGCGTTCTTCTACGAACCGGACGACGACAAGGGCCTGCGGCCACGTCCCGTCTCGAGGCGCACGGTTGTGCCGCGACGGGTCGAGCTGGCCGACTTGAGTGTCGTCAACCGCTGGCTCCGGCACGCACCGACCAATGGGCCCGGGTCGATGCTGTTCGCTGCCTGGCAGCGCGACCGCGGCCAAGACGTCTCGCGCATGGTGCTGCTGTTCATCGCCTTGCAGGTCGCGAGCTCGCGCTTCATCAGGGTCGATGCCAAAGACCCCCTCGAGGACTGGTACGCGCGGAACGCCGGCAACCGTCATTTCCGCCCGGATCACCCCTGTCGGCTCTGCCCCTCACGGGCGTTCGGCGGCGCCTCGTGCGCCTGCGCGGCGCGCGTGATGCACATCGCGGCCGGGTCGCGTCGGAGCGGAAACGCCTCCTGCAGCCGCACGCGCAACCTCGTTGACGTCGGTCAGGCCGCGATCGAGATCGCGGCACGGGCGCTCGTGACCAGGCATCCTCGCGAATGGCCCACGCGAGACCATCTCACCTGGGTACTCGGCCGCTATCCGATCACGGCGCGAGCACCCGATGTGGAGATTCCTCGGGGCCTGGCTGCGCTCGGAGCGCTGCTGGGTGACACGGTGCCCGATGCGAAGGAGATCCAGCTGGCGGCCGCCTTCATCGACGACACCAGCGATCCAGGCATGCTGCGCGAGGTCGCCGAACTCGGCCGCGCGGCCTTCGCGCGTCACGCTGATCAGCACGCAGCCGAGGAGCGCGCGTTCGCGGAACTTGCGAGGACGCTCGCAGGTGCCTTTCGCGAACTGCGGTCACCGGCGTCCGCGACCTTCCAGCGGCAGCTGGCCGCGAGCGACGTCGCACGCCATCCGAAGGCTCTCGAGGCGCTCCAGGACCTCCAGCTGGCCGAGCAGCGCCTGTTGCACTGGGCGCTGGCGGCCGCCGGTTACGAACTCGCGCTGGACCTCCTCGCGGAGCGCTTCCCCGCCACCGGGACACAGAAGCGCTTCGAGATCGAGGAGCAGCTGCACCTCGGACGGCTAGGCGGCCTCATCCTGGAGGCAGAGCAGCTGCTCTTCACGAAGCGCTCCAGCCGGGCGGTCCGGGCACGTATCGCGGCATTGCTGGACTCGGCCATCGCGTTGGGCGGCGACGGCGGACAGCTGCAGGGCGCGCTCGAGCAGATCGTCGTGCATCGGACGGCGGACAACGTCAGCCCGAAGGAGCGCGACGTGCTCCGATACTCCGACCGCTGGCAGGTGATGCCTCAGATAATGCTGTCCCGGGCCTACGTGACGAGAGCCGCGTTGGGGATCGTGACCAGAGACCGGCGGCGCGAGGACGACCTGGAACGGGCGCGCGGAATCCACGAGGTCTTGGCTGGCCGCTCGGATCTGACGGCGCGCCAACGGTGGGAGATCGAGCGCGTCGCGCTCGTGGCTACGGCGGTTGCTGGCGAAGCAGCCGACGTGCCCGCGCGGGTTGACAGCGTCCGCGCGGCCGGCGGGGACGACGGCGGCGACTACGTGGAGCTAGCCTTACGTTGGCTGTCAGGTCGAGAGTCCGTCATGGGGACCAGGTTGGCCTCTCTGCTCCGCGAGGCCGCTCCAGCGCTCCTGGTCGTTGACGCGGCTGTCCCGCGTCTGCCGGATGTCGAGACGCGACGGCAGTAATGCGTGGCAAGGCTCGTCAACCGGAGAACTCATGGGCCGCTACCTCGCGAACGTGGCCGGCGAGGTAGGTCGCAAACGGCGTTCCCCCGGTCCCGGTCGCAACCGGATTGGCACTTGACGTCTGCACCTGATTGGCGATGAACGACAGGGCGAACTTCAGGTGCTGCTCGCGAAAGCCTGCAGATCCCCAAACGGAATGGTTGTACGCGCTGAGAAGGCCAGCCTTACCGCTGTCTCCGACGAACTGCCGAACCCCGGCGCCTTGGACGGTCGACAGAAAACTCCGGTGCGCTGGAGGCATGTACCGCTGCAGCTCAGCCTGGTGCCGAGCCAGGGCATCACCTGGGTCGAACTCAACGCCCAGCACCGCGTCCAGCGCTGGGATGATCGTGCTCTGCGCGCCGGTTTCGCCCCTGAACACCTGCGCGCCTGAATACGCCCGAACACCCTCGTAGACCACGCCTCCCGGAATCTCCGTCCAACCGAAGATGAACTGGCGTACCCGTCGGTAGTAGATGTACGGGTCGCATCGTTCAGGCATCCTCCGCAGGATCCCGCACATGGCGTCCAACGCGTCTCCGATCTGAACGAGACCGTTCTCCACCGCTGCCTCGTCGCCTTCGACGACCGCGCCGGGAAGGGATCGAGCGGCCGCAAGCGCAGGTCCAGCCGCTCCCTCGATCGCCACGTGAATGAGGACGAACCAGTCCTCGTCCATGCCGCCGAGGAAGTTCGTCAGCCTGGCGAGATTGTCAAGCACGATGGGCCCAGAGGGTTCGAAGCGACGCCAGTTGCTGAGCGCATGCGATGCGTACGAAAGGACGGGTGGGCGGCCGACTCTCGACGCGACCGCACACCACGGGATGGCCACGCAGGATGGAATGACGCTGCACGGCTCCCGGCCGCCGAACACATATGCGTGACCGAGGTAGCTGAGCAGCAGCATGGCCCGCTCGTACTCAGGACCCGTCGTGAGGGTCAGTCCGTCGAGGGTGGGCAGGCTGCGGATCGCCTCGCGCGCGCGGCCCGCCGTCAGGAGCCGTGGGAGTTCGGCGCACCGCTCTTCCCATGGCGCGAACGCAGCGGGGAGTTCCGTCAACGGGTCGCGAACCGGGAGAAATCCCCGTTCAGCGGTGGGGTGACCGAACGCGGATTCGTGTGTGTCCATGAAAGTCATCAGGACTCAGGAGTCTACGAGAGCGGTGAACGCCGGCTGAGCGCTCATGCCTGCTCGTCTGCCCACTGCGCAAAAGCTCGTTCGACAGCCTCAGCGCTGCCTGCTGTCGCTCGCGGCCGCGGCTCGGTGTCGCGCTTGACGCTCTTGAACCCGCTCCCGGTGATCGTCAGGACCACGGTCTCGTGCCGACAGACACGTCCCGTACGCAGAAGCTCGACGACGGCGGCGACGGGCGCTGCGGCCGCGGGCTCCGCATACACTCCTTCGAGCCTACCCAGAAGACGAGCAGCCTCGATGATTTCCTCGTCCGACACCGCGACTCCCGTGCCACGGGTTCGGCGAACGTCGCGAATGGCCACGTTCCCTTCGCTGGGCGAGCGGTTCGCGAGGGACCCCGCGACGGTACTTCGCGCTGGAAACGGTTCGAGATGCGAGGCATCAGTCGCGAGCGCGTTTGCGACCGGGGCGCAGGCGGCGGCTTGGGCAGCATGGACTTGACACGACGTCGTCTCGCAGAGCCCGATCTCCTGCGCTTCGAACAGCGCCTTCACCACCTTCCGGATCAGGGTCGCGCCGCCGACCGGAATCACGATGTGGTCGGGAGCCCGCCAGTCAAGTTGCTCGAGAATCTCGAACAGAAGGCTCTTCGCCCCTTCCGCATAGAACGGCCGCAGCGAGCCGTTGATGAACGGCACGTCGAACTCTTCGTCCAGCGTTCTTGCGAGTTGGCTCGCTGCGTGATAGGGGCCCTGATGCAGAAAGAGCGTCGCCCCCATCGCCGAACTGAAGCTCAGTTTTGGCTCGTCAACGTCATGCGGGTAGATCACTGCGGCGTGTATGCCGGCCGAAGCCGCGATGGCGGCGAGACTGTTTCCCAAATTTCCTGTCGACACGCAGGCGATCGACTTCATTCCGGATTCCGCCGCATGCTGAACTCCGGTGGCGACGACTCTGTCCTTGTAGCTGAACGTAGGTGCGGAGTGGTTCTCGAGCTTCAGGTAGAGCTTCTCGAGGCCAAGGAACTGGCCCAGCCGTGGCGCTGGAGTGAGCGGCGTCCACCCGGTATGCAACCCGACGCGCGGTGCGGAAGCACAAGGGAGCAGTTCACACCAGCGCCACATATTTCTGGGCCTCTGGCTGAGCGGAAAGGCCTTGACGCTGGATGCGACGACGTCATAGTCATACATCACGTCGAGACACACGCCGCACACGTCGCAGCGCCCCAATGCTTGGGCGTTGGGCTGTATGCCGCAGTCGGGGCACCTGAGGCCAAGTGTAAAACCCCGCCCAAACTGGTCGAGTTTTTCCTTCGTGTCAATGCGCGCGACGCTACACGAAACCATCGCAACCGGGAGCAGTTTCGGAAGGGTTGGAAGGTCGTCCGTGGCCCGATCCTGTCCGGAGTCCCCCCCCCTCCCGCCGGATGTCGAGATGCTGGGTCGTCGTTCGCGTGTCAGTGATCCGAGCCAACTCTGCGACCATGCGTGGTCACAACGACAGGGACCCGAAACAGAGACCAGAGCTTCCCAGCACATGACCGAACCCTCTGAACGCACGATCGCATTGATCGACTTGGCGCTACCAGTCGTCGTCGGCGTCCTGCTGCCGGCCCGGGAGGCTCGAGAGCGATTCGCCACCCTCAAGCGACTTGGCGGACCCAACCGAGGCGGGGTGCTGCTCTGGCGCAAGGAGGACGTTCCGGGGGCACCCGCGACATGAGCGCCCAACGGTGCGAGGTGCTCGTCGTAGGCGGCGGTCCGATCGGACTGGCGGTTGCTCGCGCACTTGCTCACGCCGAAATCGATGTCGTCGTGTTGGATCCCGATCCTGGGCGAGGAGCAGCATTCGCCGCGGCAGGGATACTGTCGCCGACTGATCCGCACGAGTGGGTTGGCCCGTTGGGCCACTTCAACATCGCGGCGATTGACCTCTGGACGGCGTGGGCTGCCGATCTGGAGGCTGAATCGGGGATCGCTATACGAGACCAGCGGGGCGAGTTGCGGATCGGCATGGCAGACAGCGCCTTCCTCTCCGCGACGCGCGACGGGTGCAAACGTGCCGGATGGGACGTCGTGAGCCTCGATCCGACCGCCGCAACCACGCTCCACACGGGTCTGGAACTTCCAGACGACTCCCAAGTCCTGCACCTTCCTATGACAGCCGCGGTCAACGTCGACCTCATGACCGCGGCGCTGCGCATTTCGCTTCGAGACCTGGGCGTGCAGATTCGGCCGGAGCGCGCGATATCTTCCGACCTGGCTCGCCGCATCATCCAGACCGATCAATCAGGGTGGATGTTTGACCGCGTGGTGAGTGCATCTGGTTGGACGTCCGACTGGCTACCCCGGGCCGAGCGCGTGCCACTCAAGCCGATGCTTGGAGAGGCGATCATCGTGCACGCAGCCGGGCATGAGCATCCGTCCATACCGGTTCGGTCTTCCGCGGGTTCGATCGTGCCTCGCTCTGACGGCACGGTCTGGCTCGGAACGACCGTCCTCGACCGGGATGCGGAGAACTGGCCTTCGGCAGGTTCGGTCTCGGCCATCCTGTCTCGCGCACTCACCCTCTGGCCGTCGCTAAGCGACGCGAGATTTGCCGAGGCGCGGAGCGGCCTGCGTCCGATGAGTCCCGACCACATGCCCGTCATCGGGCCGCGCGGCGACGTCCTCGTACTAGCCATGGGGCATGGTCGCGAAGGGATCATCCAGGCTCCGTTGACCGCCGAGTTGTTGCGTCGCGGGCTCGTCTCAGAACGGTGGGACGGTGTGCCGGCAGCGTTCAGTCCAACCCGACCCTTGATCCAGTGAGGCCCTGGCCCGCGGCCGACTCGATGTAGTCAGGGGATGTCGATATCGAAATCGACGACGAGACCATCACGGATTCGCAACCGATGCGCGAACTCCTGCGACTCATCGCTTGCGCTCGAGTAGGCGATTCCGGTTACGCCCACGAGGTCGCCTGTCACCAAGGTCTCGGTGATCGCGTACCCGCGACCGTGACATGCTGCGACCCGCTCGGAAAGCCACTGTTTCAAGCCAACGCCTGCACCGAGGTGCCGCGATCCCGGGGCGCACAGCGCTAACAACTCGCCAAGCCTGCCAGCGTTGAACGCCGCGTAGGCGACGAGTGCCACATCCGCCGCGGACTGCTGGGGCGCCCGGGGCGACCCGAGGGCGAGAGGGACGACGGATGGAATCAGTTGCACCTCGCGCACGACCGCTTCTCTCACTTGCTCCAGATACGGCATCGGAGCCATAAGCGTCAAAGCCGGTTCGCCGGTGGCTGACGAATGTCTCCCGATCACGCCCTCGAGCGCCTGTGCAACGTGCGTCGCGGTGTCGAGCACGAGGGCGCCGCCCGACGCACGCTGAACAACATCGGCGACCATGCAGGCGTGAGAGTCGAGCGGAACCACAAGCGACGCGCCATCGTCTACGAAGCGTGAAACAGTGGATCTGACCACCTCGACAAGGAGTTCGTCACGGTCCCCACCACGTTCAACGACACCCGCCAACTGGAGGCTCGACTCGCTCCTGAACGGCCGGCGCCCGACAATACGCTCGATGAGGGTTGCGTCGATCGTGGCGGGCGGTCCCAGGACGCCGAGCATCGCCCGTTCATGAACCGTCCGATCGACTGCGGCGCCGATCTCGGCCACGGGGTCGACCACGGCGAGGCCGTCGACATCGAATGCCGACAGCCGGGGCCACGCATACGACGCCGCCGGTAGGACCACCTCTACTCCGACCGAGCGCAACATGGAAGCCACGTCTCGAAGGCGCTCGTCCACGACACCGGCCGTCCGATCTCCCGCCGGAAAGAAGTCCTCATCAGCGATGTAGACCCAATCGACATCGCCGCGGAGGAGCAGACACGCGCGAAGCACGTGCAAACCGCCAATCCCCGAGTCGTAGACCGCGATGCGCACGGCCACAAGATACGCGCGATCGTCGACGTGAGCCGAAGCGGCATGTTTGACGCGCGGTGGTGGCCTGCCGACAATCGGCGCCCGAACGGCGGCCAGGCCTCCGATCGAAGAGTGAGATCGAGCAGGCGGACGCGCTATCCACGAAAGACCTGAGTGGCCCCAGAGACCTGACCAGCGCCAGTGCTGGGAAGTCGGGCGGGGACGACGGCGCCGACAACGTGAAGCCGGCCATCGATGAGTTTGCGGGCCACAGGCTCGTCAAGGGGACCGATCGGCCTCGCTGCTTCCGTGAGGCGGACCCAGCACTCTTGGTGCGGCAGCAGCAGCACACCGCCGCGATGTCCGTCATTCCTCGGTGAGCTCGGAGGCCTGCTGCAGCGCGCGCTTGAACCGCCCGTGTGCCGACTGGCGCCTGATGCCGAGGTACCTGCCGATCTCCTCGAACGTGAGGTCCTGGAAGCAGCGGAGGTAGATGATTTCGCGTCCGTGCTCGGAGAGGCCGTCCAGGATGCCGCGCACGAAGAGGCTGCGATCGACGTCGTCCAAGCTGTCCTGCGCATAGCGCGCGTCGTTGGCGGCCTCGAACGACGCTGTTGGCAGCCGATAGCGGCGACGCTGGACATCGCATGCATGGTTGTGGGCGACGCGATACAACCACGAACGCAGGTTGTCGGGCAGCCGCCCCTTCGAGACCATCTGCCAGAGGGACAAGAACGTGCGCTGGGTTATGTCTTCGGCGTCGACGCCAGCCCCCGTGAGATAGCGGGTGTACTCGATGAGGCGGCTCTCATAGCGAGCCACGAGCCAGTCGAACGCCCGCGCATCGCCTGCGCGCAACGCCCCGAGAAGCTCCGCGTCAGCGGAGAGATGTGAAATAAACATGGGCGGCAGAAGACCGCCCGCTTAACCTCCGGTTGACCGTTTGTTCGCGCCCGCAGGTCGCTGCCGACACGCCGCGCCACCACCGCGGTGTGCCGGTGACTCCCGACGGCCTAGTAGCCCGGCGCGTAGCTCGGCGGACCGGATCGGCCGGATCACGCCGGCCGGCGTCGTCACCGAGTTCAGCGCCGGCATCTCGGCGAACGCGGGACCGCTCGGGATCACCGCCGGTCCCGACGGCAACCTGTGGTTCGCCGAGATGAACAACCGCATCGGCCGGATCACCCCGGCCGGGGTGATCACCGAGTTCAGCGCCGGCATCTCGGCGGGCGCGGTGCCATCGGGGATCGCCGCCGGGCCGGACGGCAACCTCTGGTTCACCGAGCTGGGCGGCCACCGCATCGGCCGCATCACGCCGGCTGGCGCGGTCACGGAGTTCAGCAGCGGCATCTCGCCGGGCAGCCTCCCGTTGAACATCGCTGCGGGTCCCGACGGAAACCTCTGGTACACGGACGACACCAGCGGCCTGGTCGGCCGCATCACACCGTCGGGGTCCGTGACCGAGTTCCCCACTCCGTCGAGCACCCTGTCCGTGTACATCGCGGCCGGGCCCGACGGGAACCTGTGGCTCACCCAGTTCGACCGCGTCGCGCGGATCACGCCGGCCGGCGCCGTCACGGAGTTCAGCGCGGGGATCTCGCCCGGGTCGCAGCCGAACGGCATCGCGGCGGGGCCGGACGGCAACCTGTGGTTCACCGGCCCCGGTCGGGTGAGCCGGATCACCTCCGGGGTGTCCCTCGTCCAGGACCGCCCGGTCCTGTCGGGGCTGGCGCAGGTCGGCCGGACGCTCACCTGCACCCCGGGACTCTGGACGCCGCCGCTGCAGGGCATCGGCCGGCAGTGGCTGCGTGACGGCGCGGCGATCCCGGGCGCGACCGGCCAGACGTACGTCCCCACCACGGCGGACCTGGGCGCGGCGGTGACCTGTCGGGTGACGCCGGCCTTCGTCGCCCTGCTCGTGCCCGCGCGTGCCGACAGCGACGCGGTGACGATCGCCGCCCCCGAAGTCGGCCCCCCTGGTTCCGCAGGGGAGAACGGCGCCCCCGGGCCGGCGGGCGTGGCCGGGCCCACCGGCCCGAGCGGCCCGACAGGACCGAGCGGCACCACAGGTCCGGCGGGACCAGCCGGACCGAGCGGCTCGGCCGCCCCGCGGGCAGCAAAGGCAACGTGCACCGCCAAGCGCAGCCGCAGGACGACCACGGTCTCGTGCAAGGTCACCGGTGCCCCCAGCCGTGCCGCCCGGCTGACCCGCAGCGGCAAGACGATCGCCCGCGGGACCATCACGAAAGCGGGCCGGTTGACACTGCACGCGCGCGGCCGTCTCCGGCCCGGCGCCTATCGGCTCGCGGTCGGCACCACAACGATCTCCATCCGCTTGCGCTGAACATCCCTGCGGGCGGGTTCGGTCCCGTGGTGGCTCATCTCATTGCCCGGCCTCGTCGGCGCCCCTCGGCCTCACCCGCTCCGGCGCAGCGCCGCACGGGCGGCCGCGTCACCCGGCACCCCGTGGACCGCTCCCCCAGGGAAGGTGGCCGCGCTTCCGAGGTACAGGCCGTCGATCGGCGTCCGATAGGGCGAGAGCGACGGCATCGGCCGGAAGACCGTCTGACGCAACGCGTAGCTGCCACCCCCGACGTCCCCGTGTACGAGGTTGACGTCACGGGCCTGCAGATCGGCGGGTCCGAGAACGTGCCGAGCGAGGATCAGGTCCCGGAACCCGGGGGCGAACCGTTCGACCTGCCGCTCCATCGCGTCGACGAGCGCGGCCTGACCGCGCGCCCAGTCCGCGGCCGCCGGCGCATGGGTGTAGGCCCAGGCCGTGTGCTTGCCGCGGGGCGCCCGGGAGGGGTCGGCGACGCTCTGCTGGCCGAGGAGGAGGAAGGGACGCGCGGGCAGCCCGTGCGC
>Ga0164241_10001180_pt1 | contig 34635 bp, 39 predicted proteins | sample OricomyardsoilBY_FD_108780 | JGI IMG/M metagenome (GOLD analysis project Ga0164241, IMG submission 108780) | Backyard soil microbial communities from Emeryville, California, USA - Original compost - Back yard soil (BY) | ecosystem: Environmental > Terrestrial > Soil > Unclassified | place: USA... | reverse complement strand
GGGTCGCGGGGATCGGGTCGGTGAGCATGATCATCGGGTCGACGCCGACGGTGACCTGGTCCACGATGCGGGCGCGCGGCTTGAGGGCGAGCGACTCCGCCTTGCCGCGCTCCGTCAGCAGGACCGCGGCGGCGCCGTCGGAGATCTGCGAGGAGTTCCCCGCGGTCACCGTGCCGCCCTCCTTGAACGCCGGACGCAGCTTCGCCAGCGCCTCGAGGCTCGTGTCGGTGCGGACGCCCTGGTCGGCGGTGACGGTCTCGCCGCCGGATACGGCCACCGGGACGATCTCGCGATCGAAGCGGCCCTCGGCGACGGCCTGCGCGGCGAGCCGGTGCGACCGCAGCCCGAGCTCGTCCTGCTCGGTCCGCGAGATGCCCCACGTGTCGGCGATCAGCTCCGCGGAGAGGCCCTGGGGGATCAGCGCGTAGCGCTCCATCAGCTCGGGCGGGTACGGCGTCCCGAGCTCGTCCGCGTGGGCGACGTTCGAGCCCATCGGGACGCGGCCCATGTGCTCGACGCCCGCGCCGATCATCACGTCGGCGGCGCCGGAGGCGATCATCGCGGCGGCGAAGCTCACCGCCGACTGCGCCGAGCCGCACTGGCGGTCGATCGTCACCGCGGGCGTGGTCACCGGCAGCCCGGCCTGCAGCCACGCGTTGCGGGCGATGTTGTTGGACTGCTCGCCCACCTGCGAGACCGCGCCGGCGACGACGTCGTCGACGAGCGCCGGGTCGATCCCGGAGCGCTCGAGCACCGCGGCGTAGGCGGCGCCGAGGAGCGCGTTGGGGTGGACGTCCTTGAACCAGCCCTTCTCGGCGTGGCCGCGGCCGATCGGCGTGCGTGCGGCCTCGACGATGACGACCTCGCGGCCGGTGAGGCGGTTGAGGGTGCGGGTGGCCATGGTTCCTTCCTTCCTTGCGGTGCTTCGTGGGCTCAGGCGTACAGCAGGGCGAGGTCGCCGGAGAGGGCGGCCTTGACGGCGCGGCTCGTGTCGTCGGCGAGGACCTCCTCTTCACCGGCGGCGATCGCCGCGACGGTCTGGCGGGCGACGTCCTCGGGCGCGATCTTCGGGCCGGCGACGTGCGCCGCGAGGTCGGTGTCGACGTAGCCGGCGTGGACGCCGACGACGAGCGTCCCCTGGTCGCGCAGCGCGACCCGGAGCGCGTTGGTGATCGACCACTGCGCGGACTTCGAGGCGCTGTAGGTCGAGATCGCGGGGATCGACAGCCAGGAGGCGGCGGAGAGCATGTTCACGAGCGCGCCGCCGCCGTTGGCGGCGAGGGCCGGCGCGAACGCCTGCGCGACCGCGAGCGTGCCGAGGTAGTTGACCTCGAGCTCGGCGCGGGCGTTGGCCAGGGCGCCGGGGTCCAGCGCGGAGGTGCCGCTCCCGATGCCGGCGTTGTTGATCACGATCGTGACGTCGGTCAGCGCGGCGGCCGCGGCGGCGACCTGCTCGGGGTCGGTGACGTCGAGCCGGAGGGGGACGACGTCCGGGTCGACGACGGACTCCGGGTCGCGGACACCGGCGTAGACCTTCGCCGCGCCGGCGTCGAGGAGGGCGCGCGCGAACGCCCGGCCGAGGCCGCGGTTGGCGCCGGTGACGAGGGCGACGGAGCCAGTGAGTTGTGTCATGCAACTCACTATAGGGACCTGCTCGACGGGGTACCTTCACGGCACCTGCGATGGACCACGCCGAGCTCGTCATCCTCTTCCTGCTCGTGGCGGTCGCGGCGCTGGGGGCGATCGCCCGCGTGGTCGGCGTCCCGTACCCGATCGCGCTCGTCGTCGGCGGGAGCTTCGTCGGCTTCGCGCCGGGCGTCCCGAGCGTCGAGCTCGACCCGGACCTCGTGCTCCTGATCTTCCTCCCGCCGCTGCTCTTCAACGCGGCGTACTTCAGCTCTGTGCGCGACCTGCGCGCGAACATGCGGTCGATCACGCTGAGCGCCGTCGGGCTCGTGCTGCTGACCGTCGCGCTGGTCGCGATCGCCGCGCACGCGGCGATCGACGGGCTGCCGTGGGCGGCGGCGTTCGCGCTCGGCGCGATCGTCTCGCCCACCGACCCGCTCGCGGCGACCGCGATCACGCGGCGGCTCGGCGTGCCGCGGCGGCTCGTCACCGCGATCGAGGGGGAGAGCCTGATCAACGACGGCACCGCGCTCGTCGCGTTCCGCACCGCGGTGGCGGCCGGCACCGGCGCGGGCTTCGACCTGCTCCACGCCGGCGGCGAGTTCGTCGTCAGCGCCGCGGGCGGCATCGCGTTCGGCGTCGTCGCCGGCTACGCGATCGTCTGGATCCTGCGGCGGCTGGTCGCCGACGACATCGTCGGCGTGACGATCTCGCTCGCGGCGGGCTACGTCGGCTACATCCCGGCCGAGCACCTCGGCGTGTCGGGCGTGCTCGCCGCGGTGACGGTCGGCCTGATCGTCGGGCGCCACGCCTGGGAGGTCTCGACCGCGTCGAGCCGGCTGCGCGGCTACGCGTTCTGGGAGGTGCTCGTCTTCCTGCTCAACGCCGTGCTGTTCCTGCTCGTCGGGCTCCAGCTGCCGTCGATCCTGGAGGCGCAGGACCGCGGCACCGGCACGTTGATCGGCCTCGGGCTGCTCGTCGCGGCGGTGGTGGTCGGATCCCGGATCCTGTGGCTGAACACCACGCCGTACGTGATCCGCGCGCTCGACCGGCGGCCCTCGCAGGTGGAGCGCCGGGTGGGCTGGCGGCCGCGGCTGGTGATCGCCTGGAGCGGGCTGCGCGGGGCGGTCTCGCTCGCCGCGGCGCTCGCGCTGCCGCTCGACTTCCCGGAGCGCGACCTGCTCGTCTTCCTGACGCTGTGCGCGATCTTCGCGACGCTCGTGCTCCAGGGCCTCACGCTCCCGGCGCTGATCCGGTGGCTCGGGGTCGAGGACGACGGGATCTCGGCGCGTGAGGAGCTGATCGCGCGCAAGCACGCGACGCGGGCGGCGCTCGAGCGGATCGAGGAACTGCGCGAGGAGGAGTGGACGCTCGACGACTCCGTGGAGCGGCTCGCGCGCATGTACGGCTTCCGGCAGCGACGGATCCTGCAGCGCGCCGGGCACGCCGACGAGGAGAGCGCCGAGGACCTCGAGGCACGGTCGCTGGCCTACCAGCGGCTCGTCCGCGAGGTCCTCGACTCCCAGCGGATGCGCCTCGTCGCGCTGCGCGACGAGGGCACGATCTCCGACGAGGTCCTGTTCGCGCTGGAGCGCGAGCTGGACCTCGAGGACCAGCGGCTCGAGATCTAGAGCTCGGTGACGCCGCCCTCGGCGGCGTCCTCCTCCCAGGCCTCCTCCTTGGCGGCCTCGTCCTGCTCGCCGAACTCGACGTCCTCGACCTCGTCGAGCATGTCGTCGTCGGCGTCGGGAACGACCTCGAGGTCGTCGTCCGGGTCGCGCTCGGTCTCCGGCTCGGTCATGCTGGCCCTCCTGCGTCGGGGTTGGAAGCGTGGATGTTGATCCCCCACCGTCCCCGCGCGGAAACATCCTGTGAATCCCACCAACCCTCGCCTCGGCTACCGGCCGGCGCTCGACGGCCTGCGCGCGGTCGCCGTGCTGCTCGTGATGGGCCACCACACCGGCAAGCTCCTGCTCCCGGGCACCGGTCTCGGGCGACGGCTGCTGCCGGGCGGGTTCCTCGGCGTCGACGTGTTCTTCGTGCTCAGCGGGTTCCTGATCACGGCGCTGCTGCTCGAGCGCCGCGGCGAGCGCTCGCCGGTCGGCGCGTTCTACGGCCGGCGCGCGCTGCGGCTGATGCCGGCGGTGCTCGCGCTGCTGGCCGGCGTGGTCGGGATCGCGCTGCTCGAGCACGAGCGCGGCGCCGAGATCGTGCGGACGCTGTGGACCGTGCCGACGTACTCGGCGAACTGGTCGGTCGTGGCGGGGACGTTCCCGGAGCGCCACGTCGCGCACCTGTGGTCGCTGTCGGTCGAGGCGCAGTTCTACGTCGTCTGGCCGCTGCTGCTGCTCGGGGCGCTGGCGCTCGGCTGGTCGCGCCGTCGGGTGCTCGTGGCCGTCGGCGTGCTGATCGTCGCGGTCGCGGTCTGGCGGGCCATCCTCTGGGAGCCGGGCTACCGCTGGCTGAGCCTCTACATCCGCACCGACACGCGCGCCGACGCGCTGCTGATCGGCGCGGCTCTCGCGCTCGCGCCGTGGGAGCGGCTCGTCGCGTCGTCGCGGCTGGCGCTTGCGGGTGCGGCGGCGCTCGCCGCGATCGTCGTGTGCGCGATGACCGTCGACCCGCCGTCGCGGGTCTACTACCTCGGGCTGCTCACGGTGGTCGCGGCGCTGTCGGCGGTGACGATCGCGTCGCTGTTGCCCGGCTCCGGCCCGCTCGCGCGTGGCCTCGCTCGCGCGCCGGTCGTCGCGATCGGGCGCTGGTCGTACTCGCTGTACCTGTGGCACTTCCCGATGTTCGTGGTCGTCGCCGACCACGCCGGCTCGTGGCCGGCGGCGCTCCGCGTGCTCGTCGCGTGGACGTTCGCGTTCGTGCTCGCGGTCTTCTCGTACCGGTTCGTCGAGCGGCCCGCGCTGGCGCTCCGGAGGCTCCGCGCGGAACCCGCTCGGCACGCCTGACGTTTTGCGCGACAATCAGCCGATGAAGATCGGCGTCCCGACCGAGGTCAAGACCGACGAGTACCGGGTGGCGCTGACGCCCGCGGGCGTGCGCGAGCTCGCCGATCGCGGGCACGAGGTGCTCGTGCAGCGCGGCGCGGGGGAGGGCTCGGCGATCACCGACGAGGAGTACGCCGAGCAGGGGGCGACGATCGTCGGCGACGCCGACGCGGTGTTCGAGCAGGCGACGATGATCGTCAAGGTCAAGGAGCCGCAGCCGGGCGAGGTCGCGCGGCTGAAGCCCCACCACGTCCTGTTCACGTACCTGCACCTCGCGCCCGACCCGGAGCTGACGCGGGGGCTGATGGCCTCCGGCGCGACGTGCATCGCCTACGAGACGGTGACCGACCGCAACGACCGGCTGCCGCTGCTGGCGCCGATGAGCGAGGTCGCGGGCAAGATCGCGACGCAGGCGGGCGCGTTCATGCTCGAGAAGCCGCTGGGCGGGCGCGGGCTGCTGCTCGGCGGCGTCCCGGGCGTGGCGGCCGGCAAGGTGATGGTCATCGGCGGCGGGGTGGTCGGGCTGACCGCGGCCGAGATCGCGATCGGGATGGGCGCCGAGACCTACGTCTACGACCGCTCGATCGACCGCCTCCGCGAGCTCGACTTCCTGCTCAACAACCGCTGCTCGACCGTGTTCTCGACGACGCTCAGCATCGAGCGGATGCTGCCCGAGGTCGACCTCGTGATCGGCGCGGTGCTCGTGCACGGGGCTCGCGCGCCGCACGTGATCTCGCGCGCGCAGCTGAAGCTGATGAAGCCGCACGCGGTGCTCGTCGACGTGTCGATCGACCAGGGCGGCTGCTTCGAGACCTCGCGGCCGACGACGCACACGAACCCGACCTACGAGGTCGACGGCGTGACCCACTACTGCGTCGCGAACATGCCGGGCGCGGTGCCGATCACCTCGACGTTCGCCCTGACCAACGCGACGATGCCCTACGTCGTGAAGCTCGCGAGCGAGGGCGTCCGCAGCGCGCTGTCCTCGGACCCCGGCTTCCTCGCCGGCCTCAACGTCGCCGCCGGCCGGGTGACCTACGCGCCGGTCGCGCGCGACCAGGGCCTCGAGCCGCTCGCGCCCGAGGCGGCGCTGGAGGAGATGATCGTCGCGTGACCGCGGACCGCAACGTCCTGGGTGGGGAGCTCGAGCCCTGCGGGTTCGATCCCCTCACGGGCTTCTACCGCGACGGCTGCTGCACGACCGGCCCGGAGGACCACGGCAGCCACACGATCTGCGCGGTCGTGACCGCCGAGTTCCTCGACCACCAGCGCGGGATCGGCAACGACCTCTCGACGGCGATGCCGATCTACGACTTCCCCGGCCTGGAGCCCGGCGACCGCTGGTGCGTCACCGCCGCCAACTGGCTCCGCGCCTACACCGAGGGCGCCGCCGCCTACGTCGTCCTCGCCTCGACCCACGAGCGCGTGCTCGACACCGTCCCGCTCGAGGCCCTCCGCGAGCTCGCCGTCGACGTCCCGACCGACCCGAGCGCCCTGACCGACTAGCACCGCCGGATGGCTTGTCCCATGTCTCAAGACATGGGACAGGATGCTAGTCTGGGGGCGTGCTGAAGGGGCAGGACATCGTGGTGCTGTTGAAGCTCGCTGGCCTGCGGAGCGAGTGGACGGTGCGCTCCTTGGAAGGGGACATCGGGATCTCTCGTGCCGGAGTGCACCGGTCGCTGCAGCGTTTGGAGGCGGCGGGGCTCTACGACGCGGGGATGCGGTGCGTGAACATCGCGCAAGCCGAGGAGTTCCTCGTTCACGCCGTGAAGTACCTGTTCCCTCCGGAGATGAAGGGCGAGGCTCGAGGCGTGCTCACGGCGTGGGCCGCGAGTCCGCTGGTGGACGAGCTCGCACCCCAGGACGGGCTTCCGCCCGTGTGGCCGGACCCTCACGGACAACACCGCGGGATCGCCGTCGAGCCTTTGCATTCTTCGGCTCCCGAGATCTCCCGTCGGGATCCGGCGCTGGCGCAGAAGCTCGCGCTCGTGGATGCCATGCGGATGGGGCGCGCGCGTGATCGCGGGGTGGCGGAGGCTCTCTTGAGCTCGCGGCTGATGGCTGCCGATCCGGAGCGATGAGCACCCAGCTCATCGAGCTCGCGGTGCGATGCCTGGGTGAGCTGGCGAAGGAGGTGATGTTCGTAGGCGGCGCGACGATCCCGTTCTGCATCACGGACGCCGGCGCCGCGGGGGCTCGCGTGACCGTCGATGTCGATGTGGTGGTCGAGATCACGACCCGCCCGCGATTCCACGCGTTCGAGCAAGGCCTCCGTGAGGCCGGGTTCTCCGGCGATCAGGAGACCGGGGTCATCTGCCGGTGGCGTCATCCAGATGGTCTGATCCTCGACGCGATGCCGGCCGATCCCGGCATACTCGGCTTCGCCAACCGCTGGCAGGCTGCCGCGCTTCCCCACGCCGTCCGGCATCGGCTGCCGTCAGGAAGCGAGATCAGGGTGATCTCGCCGCCCTACCTCCTGGCGACGAAGCTCGAGGCGTTCGCGGACCGGGGTCGTGACGACTTCCTCGGAAGCCGTGACTTCGAGGACATCGTCGCGCTGTTCGACGGCCGCGAGGAGCTTGCCGCCGAGGTGCGCGACTCGCCGGCTGAGCTGCGCGCCTATGTCGCACGGGAGCTGACCCGACTCCTCGCCCATCCAAGGTTCGACGACGGGCTGTTCGGGGCGCTTCGTGGTGACGGAGCGAGCCAGGCACGGGCACGTGCGGTGGTCCGGCCACGGATGGATCTGCTGACCGACTGAGCGGGTCAGCGCGGGCGGGGGGAGAGGAGCTCGGCTCGGCGGCGGCGGACCTCGTGGAGGCGGGCGGCGAGGACCGGGCGGGCGCGGGGGGACGCGAGGACGAGCGCGCGGCGGAGGCGGGCTTCGCGGAGGCGGAGGCGGGTGAGCTCGAGCTCGCCGCCGAGGGTGGGTGGGACCAGGACCATGTGGCTTCCACGTTCCAACGGCGCGAGCCCAACGGATGTTCCATGGGAAATCCGAATACGTTCCCTTCATGACCGTTGTCGAGCTGATCGGGCGTGTGCTCTTCGCCCTGGTGTTCCTCGTCTCGCCGGGCGCGGTGCTCAAGCGGGTGGGGGCCGTCGCCGGCGCGCCGCCGCTGCGGTGGATGCCCAAGGGGGTCGCGCCGATCGCGGTCGCGGGGTCGGCGGTCGTCGCGGTGATCGGGGCGGCGCTGATCGCGCTCGGGCTGTGGCCGGACCTCGGTGCGATCCTGGTGATCGCGTTCCTGATCCCGGTGACGCTCACGATGCACCGGTTCTGGGAGGTCTCCGACCCGGGGCCGCGGGGGATCAAGCGCGGGACGTTCCTCTACAACGTCAGCCTCGCCGGCGGCGCGATCCTGCTCTTCTGCATGGTCAACCAGGCCCAGGACGTGCCCGCCGGGCTGCTGTCGGACCCGCTGTTCTCGCGCTGGTAGCCGCGCGCGACCGCGGACGCCGCCTCAGTGCCCGTGGTGGGCGTGGATCACCGCGTGGCCCCGGCCGCGGGCGATCAGCCAGCGGTTGACGGGAACCGCGGCCCAGAACGCCACGAAGAGCGCGCCCGCGAGCGAGCCCCAGAAGAGCGGGTCGCCGAGGCCGGCCGCCATCGCGCCGGGGATCGCGATCACGATCAGCGAGTCGAGCAGCTCCATGGTCGCGATGCTGAACGTGTCGGAGGCGAAGGCGAGCGGCAGCGCTCGGCGCGGGGTCAGGCCGGCGCGGACGAGCGGGAGCATCGTCAGCAGGTAGCCGAACGCGAACGCGAGCGCGATGCTCAGCGCGATCGAGACGCCGTCGCTCCAGCCGAGCGCGGTGGCCACTGCGAGCCCGCCGACCTCGCCGATCGCGCAGCCGGTGAGGCAGTGCAGCGTCGCCGAGATCGCGGTGCGCGTGAGGTCGCGGCTAGCCACGGCGCATGAGCCGGCCGACCGCGGACATCAGCTCGGCGGTCTTCGCGTCGCGCTCGGCGGGGGCGGCGCCCATCACGCAGTGGTTGGCGTGCTGGTCGAGCAGCCCGAGCGCGACCTTGTCGAGCGCGGCCTGCACGGCCGAGATCTGGGTGAGGACGTCGATGCAGTAACGGTCGTCGTCGACCATGCCCTCGATCCCGCGGACCTGCCCTTCGATGCGGCGCAGGCGGGTGAGCAGCTGGTCCTTGGTGGCGGTGTAGCCCCGGGTGGGGGTCGGAGTGGCCATGCCGACGAGTATACCCCCCGGGGGTGTGCTACGTTGGATTCATGAGCACCGCCCAGCTGACCTACCTCGTCGACGGCATGAGCTGCGAGCACTGCCGCGCCGCCATCGCGACCGAGGTCGGCGCGCTCGCCGGCGTGGGCGGGGTGGAGGTCGACCTCGGCACGAAGCTCGTGCGGATCCACGGCGAGGGCCTCGACGACGCCGCGGTCCGCGCCGCGATCGACGAAGCCGGCTACGACGCCGTACCGGCATGAGCGCACCGGTCCGCCGGCCCGCGGGCGCCGAGTCCGAGCTGGCCTTCACGGTGACCCGCGGCGTCGTGCACACCGCCGCCTTCACGCGGGAGGTCGCGCGATGAGCGCCGTCGCCGAGCACCTCGAGCTGCCGATCGCGGGCATGACGTGCGCGTCGTGCGCGAACCGGATCGAGCGACGGCTGAACAAGCTCGACGGCGTCACCGCGTCCGTCAACTACGCGACCGAGAAGGCGACGGTCGACTTCGATCCCGCGAGCGTCGCGCCCGAGGACCTCCTCGGCGCGATCGCCGCCGCCGGGTACGCGGCGATGCTTCCGGCCGCGCCCGGCACCGAGGAGGCGCCCGCCGCGGAGGACCCGACGCGCGCGCTGCGCCGCCGCCTGCTCCTGAGCGCCGCGCTGTCGCTGCCCGTGCTGCTGATCTCGATGATCCCCGCGCTGCAGTTCGACGACTGGCAGTGGCTCGTCCTCCAGCTGGCGACCCCGGTCGTCGTCTGGGGCGCGTGGCCGTTCCACCGCGCGGCGTGGGCGAACCTCCGCCACGCGACGGCGACGATGGACACGCTGATCTCGATCGGCACGCTCGCGGCCTGGCTGTGGTCGCTCTACGCGCTGTTCCTCGGCGACGCCGGGATGCCCGGCATGCGGATGGCGTTCGACCTCGTGCCCAGCCGCGGCGGCGCCGGCGGCGACGAGATCTACCTCGAGACCGCCTCGGTCGTCACGACGTTCATCCTCGCCGGCCGCTACTTCGAGGCGCGCGCCAAGCACCGCGCCGGGGCGGCGCTGACCGCGCTGCCCGAGCTCGGCGCCAAGGACGTCGCGGTGCTCGGCGACGACGGGACCGAGCGGCGGATCGCGGTCGACGCGCTGACGCCCGGTGACCGCTTCGTCGTGCGCCCGGGGGAGAAGGTCGCCACCGACGGCGTCGTCGAGAGCGGCAGCTCCGCGGTCGACATGAGCATGCTGACCGGCGAGCCGGTGCCGGTCGAGGTCGGGCCGGGCACCGAGGTCGCGGGCGCGACGGTCAACGCGGGTGGCCGGCTCGTCGTGCGCGCCACGCGCGTCGGCGCCGACACCGCGCTCGCGCAGATCGCGCGGCTCGTCACCGACGCGCAGTCCGGCAAGGCGCCGGTCCAGCGGCTCGCCGACCGGATCTCCGGCGTCTTCGTTCCGGTCGTGATCGCGCTCGCGGTCGCGACGCTCGGGTTCTGGCTCGGTACCGGGGAGTCCGCGAGCTACGCGTTCACCGCGGCGGTCGCGGTGCTGATCATCGCCTGCCCGTGCGCGCTCGGGCTCGCGACGCCGACGGCGCTGCTCGTCGGCACCGGCCGCGGCGCGCAGCTCGGCCTGCTGATCAAGGGGCCGGAGGTCCTGGAGTCCACGCGCCGCGTCGACACGATCGTGCTCGACAAGACCGGCACGATCACGACCGGGAAGATGAGCCTCGCCGCGGTGACGGCCGCGCCCGGGGTCGACCGCGACGAGGCGCTGCGGCTGGTCGGCGCGCTCGAGCACGCCTCCGAGCACCCGATCGCCCAGGCGATCGCGCGCGCCGCGCAGGCCGCGAGCGACGATTCGCTCCCGCCCGTCGAGGGCTTCGCGAACCGCGAGGGGCTCGGCGTCGAGGGCGTCGTCGAGGGGCGCGCGCTGATCGTCGGCCGCCCGGCGCTGCTCGAGGACCACGCCATGCCGCTGCCCCCGGAGCTCGCGGCCGCCCGCGAGGCCGCCGAGGCCCAGGGCCGCACGGCGATCGCCGCCGGCTGGGACGGCGCCGCGCGCGCGATCCTCGTGGTCGCGGACACCGTCAAGCCGACGAGCGCCGAGGCGATCGCGTCGCTGAAGGCGCTCGGCCTGCGCCCGGTGCTGCTCACCGGCGACAACGCGACCACCGCCCGCGCGGTCGCCGACGAGGTCGGGATCGACGAGGTGATCGCCGAGGTCCTGCCCGCCGAGAAGGCCGACGCGATCGTCCGCCTGCAGGCCGAGGGCCGCGTCGTCGCGATGGCCGGCGACGGCGTCAACGACGCGCCGGCGCTCGCCCGCGCCGACCTCGGCCTCGCGATCGGGACCGGCACCGACGTCGCGATCGAGGCCTCCGACCTCACGCTCGTCAGCGGCGACCTGCGCGCCGCCGCCGACGCGATCCGCCTCAGCCGCGCGACCCTGCGCACGATCAAGCAGAACCTCGCGTGGGCGTTCGGCTACAACGTCGCCGCGATCCCGCTCGCCGCCGCCGGCCTCCTCAACCCGGTCGTGGCCGGCGCGGCGATGGCGCTCTCCAGCGTCAGCGTCGTCGCCAACGCGCTGCGCCTGCGCCGCTTCGGCCGCGCTACTTCTTCCCGGCCCGCAGCTGCGTGACCGACTTCTCGATCCGGCGCTGCCGCGTCTCGGCGGCCTTCGCGCCGTTGATCGAGTCGACGTGCGCGCGCTGGTGCGAGTAGGAGAGCGTGTCCCAGAACGCCTTCGCCTCGGGCGCGGCGACGAGCGCCGCGGCGAGGTCGTCCGGCACCTCGATCACCCGCGGCGCGGTGTCGAGCTCGAGCGTCACGTCGAGCTCCTCGCCGGCCTCGACGCCCGCGGCCGCGCGGACCTCGGCGCTGACCGGGACCAGGAACTCGCCGCCCATCGGCGCGACCGTGCTGCGGTACGCGTAGGAGCCGATCGTCACGGTCACGCGTGGGCGCTTGCCCGACCCGAGCGCCTCGACGACGTCCTCGGGGACGCTGATCCCGGTCGCGGTCTTGCCCTTGAGGAGCAGCGTGGCGCGGAAGCTCGGCATGGCTCGCTTACGATAACCCGATGCCCCAGGTCCAGGAGAGAGCGCCGGAGCTGCAGCTGGAGGAGCATCGCCGCGAGCTGACCGGCTACTGCTACCGGATGCTCGGCTCGACCTTCGAGGCCGAGGACGCGCTGCAGGAGACGATGCTGCGGGCCTGGAAGAGCTTCGAGCGCTTCGAGGGCCGCGCCGCGCTGAAGTCGTGGCTGTACCGGATCGCCACGAACGTCTGCCTCGACATGATCGCCGGGCGCGAGAGGCGCGCGCGGCCGATGGAGCTCAGCGGCGAGGGGACGCCGCAGGGCGACCTCAACGTGCTGCCCGAGGTCACGTGGATCGAGCCCGTGCCGGACGCGCGCGTGCTGTTAGAGGACGGCGACCCGGCCGCGTTGGTCGAGGCCCGCGACACGCTCCGGCTCGCGCTCGTCGCCGCGCTCCAGCACCTCCCGGCCCGCCAGCGCGCGGTGCTGATCCTGCGCGAGGTGCTGCGCTGGCAGGCGACCGAGGTCGCCGAGCTGCTCGACACGAGCGTCGCCTCGGTCAACAGCGCGCTGCAGCGCGCGCGGGCGTCGATCGAGGCGAGCGGCGCGGCCGTCACCGACGCCGCGCCCGTGATCGACGCCGAGCAGCGCGCGCTGCTCGACCGCTACCTCGTCGCCTTCGAGTCCTACGACGTCGACTCGCTCGTCGCGCTGCTGCACGAGGACGCGACGCTCTCGATGCCGCCGTACGACCTGTGGCTGCGCGGCCACGCCCACATCGCCGAGTGGCTGCTCGGGCGCGGCGCGGAGTGCCGCGGCTCGCGCCTCGTGCCGATCGAGGCGAACGGCTCGCCGGGGTTCGGGCAGTACCGCCCGAGCGGCCCCGGCGGCCGTCACGAGCCGTGGGCGCTGGTGGTGCTCGAGATCTCAGGCGGTCGGGTCACGGGGATCAACTCGTTCCTCGACACCGCGCGCCTGTTCCCGCTCTTCGGCCTCCCGCAGCACCCCGACGACCTCGTCGTCGCCTAGGACCTCGGCGAGCCCGCAGAGCGCGAGCAGCTCGGCGAGCTCGGGCGACGCTCCGCGCAGCGCGAGCTCGCACCCGAGGCGCCGCGCGGTCAGCCGCAGGCGCGCGAGCGCGTCGACCGCGCCGAGGTCGGCGCGCACGCCGCTGACCTCGCAGTCCAGGACGCGGCGCGGCTCTTCGGGGGGTGTGGGCGGCATCGTGCTCTCGACACCACAGACCGGTGTTCACGACAGAACTCATCGCGACGATGCGTCCTGCGCGGGGAGCTCCGGTCATCGTCCGTCCATTTTGTGACAAATGACTCATGTTTTGGGTCTGGACTGTCGATGCAGGCCGGACACCAGAGGAAGGTCGTTCCATGTCGCGCTGTCTCGCCCTCGCCGTGTGCATCGCGGGAGCGTGCGCGCTTCCCGCCGCCGCAGCGGCCTCGCCGGTCGACCTCGGGACCGCGGCGTCGTTCGTCGTCCTCGGCGGCACGACGGTCACCAACACGGGGTCATCGGTCCTGAACGGCGACCTCGGCGTCGCCCCCGGCACGTCGCTGACCGGCTTCGGGCTCCCCGCCGTCGTCAACGGCGCGACCCACGACAACGACGCGGTCGCCGCCCAGGGGCAGGCCGACCTCACCACCGCCTACACGGTCGCCGCCGGGCAACCGGTGGCGCCGGCCGCCGATCTGACCGGCCAGGACCTCGGGGGCAAGACGCTCGTCGCCGGCGCCTACCGGTACAGCTCCTCCGCGCAGCTCACCGGCCCGGTGACGCTCGACGCCCAGGGCGACGCGGCCGCGCAGTTCGTGATCCTGATCGGCTCGACGCTGACCACCGCCTCGGCGAGCTCGGTCGTGCTCGTCAACGGCGCGTCGCCGTGCAACGTCTACTGGCAGGTCGGCAGCTCGGCGACGCTCGGCACCACGACGGCGTTCCAGGGGAACCTGATGGCGCTCTCGGACATCACGCTCGACAGCGGCGCCTCGGTGATCGGCCGCGTCATGGCTCGCAACGGAGCGGTCACGCTGATCGACAACGTCCTCAGCCGGCCCGGATGCGCGGCGACCGGCACCGGGACCTCGGGCGGGACCGGCACGACGACCACGACGACCACGACCACCGCGACGACGGCGCCGGTCACCACGGGCGCGGCCGTGCCGCGGCCGGCGGCGGGCACCGCGCCCGCGAGGGGCACCGGGGCGGGCGGCGGCCCGGGCTCCTCGGCGGACACGCCGAACGGCCGGGTCACCTTCCGCCGGCCGCCCGCCCAGCGGTGCACCGCCGGGTTCAGCGGCCGCGTCCGCGGCGCCCAGATCAAGACCGTCACCTTCCGGCTCGACGGGCGCCGGATCGCCGCGTTGAAGGGCTTCCCGCGCCAGGTCTTCGTGCGCGCCACGTCGGTCCGCACGCACAAGGTCACCGCGCGGCTCACGTTCCGCGACGGGACGCGGGCGAGGACGCTGACGCTTCCCTACCGGGTGTGCGCCGCCGCGGAGCTCCGCCCGCGCCCGGGCTCCTCGCAGTTCACCGGATGACCGCGCGCATCGGCCGCGTCGCGCGCCCACGGGGCCGCCGCCGCGGCGTCGAGCTGGCGGTCGCGCTCCTCGCGCTGGCCGGCGTCGGCGCGGTGCTCGTCGTCCCCGCGGGCGCGGCCACCGCGCCCGCGGTCCCCGCGAGCCAGGCGCTGGTCGTGCTGCTGCGCGACCACGTCGTCCGCACCGCGCCCGGCGCCACCGCGCACCGGGTCGAGGTCGTCGGCCAGCGCCGGCCGCTGACCCACGGGCGCACGGTGCTCCCGGTCCTCGGCCGCGCGACCACGGGCGCGGGCAGCGCGTGGGTGCGCGTCCGCCTGCCCGGCCGGCCGAGCGGCCACACCGGCTGGATCAGCGCCGACGCGACCGTGCGCCGCGCGACCGAGTGGCGGCTCGCCGTCGACCTCTCGGCGCGCCGCGTGACCGTGTGGCGCGACGGTCGGATCGCGCGCACGTTCCGGGCGGTCGTCGGCAAGCCGGCGACCCCGACGCCGCGCGGCCGGTTCTTCGTCGAGGAGTCGGTGGCGCTGAGGCCGACCCAGTCGGGCAGCCCGTTCGCGCTCGCGCTCAGCGCGCGCTCGAACGTGCTCCAGGAGTTCGACGGCGGCCCCGGCCAGATCGCGCTGCACGGCCTGGGCGGCCTCCGGGGGGCTCCCGGCAGCGCCGTCTCGCACGGCTGCGTCCGCCTCACCACGCCGGTGATCACCTGGCTGGCCGCGCGCATCGGCGCGGGCGTGCCGGTGACGATCGCCGCCTAGCGCCTGCCCGCTCGCTCAGCGGGTGGCGAGGCAGGCCGCGAGCACGCAGACGTCGTCGGGATGCTCGGGGTCGTGCAGGGCGTGGACGAGCGACGCCGCGAGCTCGGCCACCGGGCGCTCGCGCCGCTGCGCGCTCGCGCCGAGCAGCCGGTCCATGCCGTCGGTCAGCGGCTCGCGGCGGCGCTCGATGAGCCCGTCGGTGTAGAGCACGACGGTGCTCCCGGGCGCCAGGACGAGCGACCCCTCGGGCCGCGGACCGGGCAGGGCGACCGCGTCGAGCGGGACCGATCGCCCGTCCCACACGTAGCGCGGCTCCTCGCCCGGGACGACGAGCAGCGGCGGCGGATGGCCCGCGCACGTCCAGCCCAGCTCGCCGGTCGCGAGGTGCAGCCGCGCGACCACGAGCGTCGCCGCCTGGCCGACGCCGTGGCGCCGCGCGTACCCGTCGAGCGCGTCGAGCAGCGGCCCGGGCGGCAGACCGGTCGAGGCGAGCGCGCGCACCGCGCTGCGCAGCTGCCCCATCGCCGCGGCCGCGGCGATCCCGCGGCCGACCACGTCGCCGACCACGAGGCCGACGGTCTCGCCCTCGTCGAGCCAGAACGCGTCGTACCAGTCGCCGCCGACCTCGAGGCCGCTGACCGACGGCCGGTAGGCGACGTCGAGCTCCAGCGACGGAGACTCCGGCAGCGCGCCCGAGAGCAGGCTCCGCTGCAGCTCCTGCGCGATCTCCTGCTCGCGGCGCCGGGCGTCGAGGAGCTCCTGCTCGTAGCGGCGCCGGTCGGTGGCGTCGAACACCGTCGTCCGCACGGCGCGCGGCCGGCCGTCCGCGTCGCGCTGCAGGACGGAGTTCAGGAGCGCCGGCAGCCGCGAGCCGTCGGCGCGGACGATCTCGACCGCGATCTCGCGCACCGAACCCTGCATCTGCAGCAGCGGCGCGTAGTGCGTCTCGTGGTAGATCCGCGCCCCGGGCGACAGCAGGTCCTGGAGGCGCGTGCCGGCCAGGAGCCGCTCGCGCGACAGGCCGGTCCACGCCTCGAACGTGCGGTTGACCCGGAGGATCGTCCCGTCCGGGCGCGTCGTCAGGTAGCCGCAGGGAGCGTCCTCGAAGAGGTCCTCGGCCGGGTCGTCGAGGAGCGCGTCGTCGTCCGTGGTCACGTGTCGAGGAACGCCTTGATCGCCGCGATCGTCTGGTCCGGCGCGCTGAGGTTCGGGCAGTGCCCGGTGGCGTCGAGGACGACGAGCCGGCTGTCGGGCAGCTCGCGGTCGACGTACTCGCCGACGGCCATCGGCGCGATCGCGTCGTCGCGGCACTGCAGGACGAGGCTCGGCGTGGTCACGCGCGCGAGGTCGGCGCGGTTGTCGGAGCGGAACGTGACGCCGGCGAAGTGCCGGGCGATCTCCGGGTCGGCGCGGCAGAAGCTGTTGGTCAGCTCCTCGCCGAGCTCGGGCCGGTCGCCGTTGCCCATGATCACCGGCGCCATCGCGCTGGACCAGCCGAGGTAGTTGCTGTCCATCGAGTCCAGGAGGCCCTCGATGTCCTCGGCGCTGAAGCCGCCGACGTAGCCCTCGTCGTCGATGTAGCGCGGCGAGGGGCCGACGAGCACGAGGCTCGCGAAGTGCTCGGGCTCGGCGACCGACGCGAGCGCGCCGATCATCGCGCTGACCGAGTGGCCGACGAAGACCATGTCGGTGAGGTCGAGCTCGTGGCCGATCTCGAGGACGTCGTCGGCGTAGCCGTCGAGCGAGGCGTAGCGCTCGCGGTCGAACGCGCCGGCGTCCGAGCCGCCCGCGCCCACGTGGTCGAAGAGCACGATCCGGTGGGTGTCGGCGAACGCCGGCCAGACGTGGCGCCACATGTTCTGGTCGCAGCCGAACCCGTGCGCGAAGACCATCGGCTGCCCGTCGGAGCGGCCGTGCACGTTGACGTTGTTGCGGTGCAGGATGCTCATGATCCCTGCACCGTACGCCTCTCAGCCGTCGGCGACGCGATCGAGCAGCGCGAGCGCCTCGCGGACGACCTCGAGCTCGTGCGGATCGAGCTCGCGGTCGAGCGTGCGGGTCAGCCAGTCCTCGCGCTGCGCGCGGGTCGCGCGCAGCTCCTCGAGCCCGGTGGGCGTGAGCTCGATGAAGGTGCGGCGCGCGTCGGCGGGGTCGGGGCGGCGGGAGACGAGGCCGGCCTCCTCGAGGTCACGCACGGTCTGCGCCATCGACTGCGGGCGCATGCGGTGGGCGGCGGCGAGGTCGCTGACGCTCTCGGGCCCCTCGCGATCGAGGCGGCCGAGCACGGTGAAGTGCGTGAACGCGGGGCCGCCCTCGGCGCGCAGGCGCCGGACGAGGCGGCCGAGGACCTCGCGCAGCTCGTGGGCGAGGAGCGCCGTGGTATCGGCCGAGGCCGGCATGCGGACGAGTCTAGACCACGATCGACAGGGAAACTGCACAGGTAGCCTGTAGAGTTCTTCGGACGTGCGAACCGTCAGCCCCGAGCGCTACAAGTGGGTCGCCCTGTCGAACGCGACGCTCGCCGTGCTCCTGGCGACGCTCGACGGGTCGATCACGATCATCGCGATGCCCGACATCTTCCGGGGCATCAAGCTGGACCCGCTCGTCCCGGCGAACTCGTTCTACCTGCTGTGGATGATCCTCGGCTACCTGGTCGTGACGAGCGTCCTGATCGTCAGCCTCGGGCGCCTCGGCGACATGGTCGGGCGGGTGAAGATCTACAACCTCGGGTTCGTGATCTACACGGTCGCGTCGCTGCTGCTCGCGGTCGACTGGATGACCGGCCGCAGCGGCGCGATGTACCTGATCGTGTTCCGGCTCGTGCAGGGCGTCGGCGGCGCCTGCCTGCTCGCCAACGCGGCGGCGATCATCACCGACGCGTTCCCCGCCCACCAGCGCGGGATGGCGCTGGGCATCAACAACATCGTCGGCGTCAGCGGCACGTTCATCGGCCTCGTCCTCGGCGGCATCCTCGCTCCGATCGACTGGCGCCTGGTCTTCCTGATCTCGGTGCCGGTCGGGATCTTCGGCACCGTCTGGGCGTACGTCGGGCTGCGCGAGCTGAGCACCCCGAAGAAGGCGCCGATCGACTGGGCCGGGAACGTCACGTTCGCGGTCGGGCTGATCCTGATCATGACCGCGGTCACCTACGGGATCCGTCCCTGGGGCGGCCACGCGGTCGGGTGGGGGAGCCCGCGCGTGCTCGCGCTGCTGGGCGGCGCGGTCGTGTCGCTGGTCGCGTTCGTGCTCGTCGAGCGCCGCTCGCGCGACCCCATGTTCCGGCTGCCGCTGTTCCGGATCCGCGCGTTCACGTTCGGCACGACGTCGACGTTCCTGTCGGCGATCGCGCGCGGCGGGCTGATGTTCATGCTGATCATCTGGCTGCAGGGGATCTGGCTCCCGCAGCACGGCTACGACTTCACCGAGACGCCGCTGTGGGCGGGCATCTACATGCTGCCGCTGACGGTCGGGCTGCTGCTCTTCGGGCCGGCCTCCGGCTTCCTCTCGGACCGCTACGGGGCGCGGGCGTTCGCGACCGGCGGGATGGTGCTGAGCGCCTGCGGCTTCGCGCTGCTGATGCTGCTGCCGACGAACTTCTCCTACCCGGTCTTCGGCGCGATCCTGTTCCTGATCGGCGCGTCGATGGGGCTGTTCGCGTCACCCAACCGCGCGGCGGTGATGAACAGCCTCCCGCGCGCCGACCGCGGCGCCGGCGGGGCGATGAACCAGACGTTCCAGAACTCCGCCCAGGTGCTGTCGATCGGGATCTTCTTCACGCTGATGATCATCGGGCTGGCGTCGACGCTGCCCGAGACGATGGCCGCCGGCCTGCAGGCGCACGGCGTCGCGCCAGGGACCGCGCACGAGGTCGCGACGCTGCCGCCCGTCTCGATCCTGTTCGCCGCGTTCCTCGGCTACAACCCGATCGAGCACCTGCTCGGGCCGCACGTCCTGAACGGCCTCTCGGCGCACGACCAGTCGGCGCTGACCGGCAGCTCGTTCTTCCCGAACCTGATCTCCGGGCCGTTCCAGCACGGCCTCCACATCGCGTTCGCCTTCGCGATCGGCGCCTGCCTGATCGCGGCGGCCGCGTCGCTGATGCGCGGCGGCCGGCCGGAAGACGACGCCGAGGACGAGGCCGCGAGGACGGCGCTCGATCCTGAGCGCGAGCGGCGACTGGCCGCGCCCGTGGCGTCGTCGTCCTGATCAGGCGCCGAGGGCCGGGCCGCCGAGCAGGTCTTCGAGATGCCGCCGGTCCACCGGCCGGAGGGCGCCCAGCTCGACCGCCGCGCGGCCGGCCCACTCCGCGCTCTCGAGGTCGCCCTGGGCGAGGCTGAGCTCGGCGATCCGCGCGAGCGCCCGCGCCTCCGTCTCCTGCTCCTCGAGGTCGCGGGCGAGCGTCAGCGCCGCGTCGAGGCTGTGCCTGGCGGCTTCGTACGTCCCGACCGCGGCCACCGCGCGCGCCATCGTGATCAGCGTCTGCGCTTCCCCGTACGGATCGCCGAGGCTCCGGCGGATGGCCAGCGCGTGCTCGAGGATCTCGCCGGCGCGATCGATCTCGCCGAGGTCGAGCAGCGCCTCCGCGAGGTTCCCGAGCGTGCGCGCCTCGCCGTGGGGGTCACCGAGGTTGCGGCGGATGTCCAGCGCGGCCTCGTGGGCGCGGACCGCTTCGCCGGGGCGATCGAGCCGCCGCAGGGCCTGGCCGATGTTGTTCAGCGTCCGCGACGCTCCGCGGCGGTCGCCGATCTCCTCGCGCAGCGTCAGCGCCTCCCCGAAGAGCTCGAGCGCCCGCTCGCACTCGCCGCGATCGCGGGCGATCAGGCCGAGGTTGTTGAGGTTGCGCGCCTGCTCGAACGGGTCGTCGAGCTCACGTGCGATCTCGAGCGCGCGCTCGAACGCCTCCTGGGCGCGGTCGAGCTCCCCGAGCTTGCGGAGTACCAGGCCGTCGCTCGACAAGCTCTGCGCCCGCTCCTTCCGCAGGTCGGCGCGTTCGCGCGCCGCGAGCGCCGCGGTGAACGCGTCGTGGGCATCCGCGAACTTCGACTGCAGCCGCAGCGCGGTGCCCAGGTTGTGCATCATGAGCCCGAGGGCCGGCAGGTCGTGCGTCTCGCTGGCGGTGTCGGCGGCGAGCCGGTAGAGCCACTCGGCGTCCGACCAGTGGGGGCGCTTCTCGAAGAACTCGCCCATGAGCGCGGCGAGGCGCAGGACATCGTCGGGGCGCCCGGCGCGCTGCGCCTCCTCGACGGACGACAGCAGGTCGAGCCGGTTGTCCTCGAACCAGTCGAGGGCCTGGCGCTCCTGGGTCTCGAGAGCGCCGGGATCAGGCATCGGCGCCGTCCTCGCCGCCGAGCTGCCGGGCCTCGCGCTCCGCGTTCGCCAGCATCCACGCCGAGACCCGCTCGCGGGCCAGCGCCTCCTCCTCGGGATCCTCGCGCAGCTTGGCGGTCGCGAACCGGTGCATCAGCTCGTGCATGCGGACGCCGGCCGCCTCGCGGTCGACCAGACCGGCGGCGACGAGCTCGTCGAGAAGTCGTTGGGAGGTTGACGGATCATGCGACGACAATGTTGACGCGAGACTCGGACCGACGGGTGCGGCCCGCACGGCTCCGAGCCGCCGGAAGAGCCCCGCAGCCTCGGGAGTGAGCTGAGCGTAGGAAAGCATGAACGTCTCGCGCAGCGCGTCGTCGACGGCGCCGTCGGGGAGCTGCTCGACGGCGGAGGCGAGCGTGAGCTCCGGTGCCTGAGCGAGCCAGCCGGCGATGGCGCGCAACGCCATCGGCAGGCACGCGCCGCCGGCCGCCAGCGCACGCGCCGCTTCGGGCTCGGCCGCGACGCGGTCGCCGGGCAGCAGCCGGCCGAGGAGCACGACCGCGTCCTCCTCGGCCAGCGCCGTCAGCGTCACCTGGAGGTCGGGCTCGAGCGTGTCGACGCCAGCCCAGCTCGTGATCAGCACCGCGCATGTGGGGCTGGCCGGGATCAGCGCCGCGATCGCCGGGTCGTCGCGGGCGACGTTGTCCAGGACGACGAGCAGACTGCGCGACGCGCAGTGCGAGCGCAGGAGGGCGGCTCGCTCGGCCGGCGCGTCGGGGATCACGGAGTCGGGCACGCCGAGGCCGCGGAGCAGGCGGGCCGCGACCTCCTCGACGGCGATCGCGGTGCCGTCGGGGGCGCGCAGGCTCTCGTAGAGCTGCCCGTCGGGGAACGCGGCGCGGACGTCGTGGGCCACCCGCACGGCGAGGGCCGACTTCCCGATGCCCGGCATGCCGCGGATCGCGGCGATCCTCGCGCTCGCGTCGCCCACCGAATCGCGCAGCGCCGCCGCGAGCCGCTCGCGCTCGCGCTCGCGATCGGTGAACGACCGCGGCACACGGGGGAGCCTCTCGGGCACGAGAGGCGCCGCCGCGGGCACGACCAGGCGCTCGAGGCGCTCGAGGACCGCACGACGGGATTCGGTGACCTCGGCCCGGACGTCGAAGCTGAGCTTGGCGACCTCCCAGTGCACGGCCTCCTTGTCGCGCTTGGTCCGCCACTGGGTCGACTCGATCGCGGCGGCGAGCGCTTCCGCGGCCTCCGGGTCCGGCTCGACCTGACGCACCGCGGCGAGCATGCGGCCGGGGTCGAACTCCCCGGTCGTGGCGTACAGGGTCAGCTCAAAGAGGCAGTCGGGCTGGACGAGCAGCTTCTCGGCCGCGGGATGCTCGTCGCGGAGGAGCTTGGTCATCTGCCGCGCCTCGCTGCCCTTCGACCACTCCCAGACCTGCCGGGCGGCCCGGAGCCCGATCTTTCCGGCAAGCGTCTCGAGCACTCCAGGGACGGGCACCGGAAGACCCTAATGGAGACGGCGAGGGCGCGACCGTCGGCGTGGGCTAGGGTCGCGGGACGATGCCCACCTCCGCTCCCGTCCTGCGCCTCTACTACCTGCCCGGGTCGGCCGCGATGGCGCCGCACGCGACGCTCGCCGCGTCGGGCCTGGCGTACGAGCTCGTGCGCGTCCGCCGCGACGGGGCGGAGGTCGAGCCGGCCGGCTACCTGGAGCTGAACCCGCACGGGAAGGTGCCGACGCTCGTGCACGGCGACTTCGTCCTCACCGAGTCGACGGCGATCAGCGCGTACGTCGCCGCGCTCGCCCCGGAGTCGGGGATCGGCCCCGAGCGGACGCCCGAAGGGCACGCGCGCTTCCACGAGTGGCTGGCGTACCTGAGCACCGGGCTCGAGGCGCCGCTGCGGCGGCGGATGGGCGCGGCGCGGATGACGACCGCCGCCGACGCGGACGGGGTCGCCGAGGCCGCGGCGATCGCGGCCGACGCGGCGTTCGCGTGGATCGGCGCCCAGCTCGCGGACCGCCCGTACCTGCTCGGCGAGCGCCTGACCGCCGTCGACTTCCACCTGATGATGTACATCCGCTGGGGCCGGCGGCTCGACCCGCCGGTGTGGGACCGGGCGCCGTTCGACGACTACTTCCGCCGCGTCGCCGAGCACCCAGGCGCGGCGCGGATGCTCGCCGAGCAGGAGCTCGTGGCGAGCTGACTCAGGCGGCGGCGAACGCGTCGACGCCGGTGAGCTCGGCGCTGACGCTCCACAGCCGCGCCGCGTCGTTGCGGTCGATCGCGTGCGCGTCGACGCCCCGGATGCGGGCGGTGGGGGAGCCGACCTCGGTCGGGTTCGCCACGTCGCAGTCTTCGCAGTAGACGCCGCCGAGGCCGTCGAGGCTCGGCGAGGTCGCCGCCCACGTCGAGGTCGAGGCGCCCTGGTCCGGCGTCTTGAAGCGCTCGTCGAGGTTGCCCTCCTCGTCCATCCAGCCCGAGGCGATCATCTCCTCGCGGGTCAGGTGGCGCTGCAGCGGGGTCATGATCCCGCCGGGGTGGGCGGCGAACGCGCGCACGCCGGAGCCCTGGCCGAGCGCGTCGAGCCGCACGGCGAACAGGCTGTTGGCGGTCTTCGCCTGCCCGTAGGCGGGCCACTTCTCGTAGCCCTCGCGGAACTCGAGGTCGTCCCAGCGGATCCCGCCGACCTTGTGGCCGGTCGAGCTGAGCGCGACGACGCGCGCGCCGCCGCCGGCGACGAGCGCCGGCCACAGCCGGTTCGTCAGCGCGAAGTGCCCGAGGTGGTTCGTCGCGAACTGCGCCTCCCAGCCCGGCCCGACGCGCGTCTCCGGGCAGGCCATGATCGCGGCGTTGTTGATGAGGACGTCGATGCTCCGGCCGCTCGCCAGGAACCGGTCGGCGAACGCGCGGACGCTCTCGAGGTCGCCGAGGTCGAGCTCGTCGACCTCCACGCCGGCGACGCCGGCGAGCACCTCCTCGGCGTGCGCGAGGCGGCGCGCCGGCACGACCACGTGGGCGCCGGCGCCGGCGAGCGCCCTGACGGTCTCGAACCCGAGGCCCGAGTAGCCGCCGGTGACGATCGCGAGCTTGCCCGAGAGGTCGACGCCCTCGAGGACCTCGGCGGCGGTGCTGCGGGCCCCGAAGCCCGAGCCGATGGGACGCTGCGGCGTGGTGCTCATGCGGCGAACGCTACGCCCCTCGTGAGGTGGGGCCGGCCTCGCGAAGTCCCGGCAACGCCTCAGGGTCCGCACAGGAAGCTCCCAGGCGGGGCCCCGAAGGTGCGCCCATGACCAATCGCACTCGCAGGTTCACAGCACTCATCAGCACCGCCGCGCTCGTCGGTGGTGCCGGCTTCGGCGTCGCCCAGGCGGCGACCGGCACGGCTTCGACGAAGCCGGCGCAGTCGCAGGGCAGGGACGGGGGTGGTCCCGGCCACGGCCCCGGTCGCGACGACGCGGCGCTGGCCACCGCGCTCGGCGTGACGCAGGCGCAGCTGAAGGCCGCGTTCGACGCGATCCGGCCCGCCTCCGGATCGGGCGACAGGGACAAGGACAACGGCAAGGACGGGCGCGCCGCCGAGATCGCCACGGCGCTCGGCGTCGACACCGCCAAGGTCCAGGCGATCCTCGACGCCAACCGCCCGGCGAAGCCCGCGGCGGGCACGAAGCCGCCGGCCAAGCCGGCCGACGGCGCGCGGCCCCCGAAGGGCGCCAAGCCCGACGACGGCAAGCTCGCCGCCGCGCTGGCCACCGGCCTGAGCCTCGACGCGACCGTCGTCAAGACGGCGCTCGACAAGCTCGACGCCGCGCACGAGGCGGACCACCAGACCCGCGACGCGGCCATGGCCGCCGCGCTCGCCAAGCAGCTCGGCCTGACCACCGACGCCGTCACCACGGCGCTCGACAAGGCCCGGCCGGCCAAGCCCTCCGGCGCCGCGCCCCCGACCCCCTAGCGCGTCAGCCGAGCAGGGCGCCGACCAGCCCGCGGGCCCATTCGGGCTCCGCGGGCCGGTCGGTGAAGACCGCGCGGTAGTACAGCGGGCCGAGGAGCGCGTCGGCTGCGCGCTCGACGTCGGGCGCGTCGCCGCCGCGGGAGGCCTCGCGCTCGAGCATCGCCGCGAGCTGCGCATGGCGGTCGGCGGTGCAGACGTTGCCGCCCTCCGGCCCGGCCGCGCCGATCGTCGCGCGCATCAGCGCGAGGACGTCGGGGTCGGCGAGGTCGACGGCGACGTCGGTCGCCCAGCGCTCGAGGTCGCCGCGCAGGCTGCCGGTGTCGGGAACGACGAGGTCGCCGCTGAAGCGGCTCGCGGCGACGGCGCCGAGCAGCTCGCCGACCGAGCCCCAGCGGCGGTACACGGTCGTGGGGTGGACGCCCGCGCGGGCCGCGACGATCGGGATCGTCAGCGCCTCGGACGGTCCCTCGGCGAGGAGCTCCTCGACCGCCCGGTGGACCGCGGCGCGCACGCGGGCGGAGCGGCCGCCGGGGCGGGTGTGGGGTGGGGCGCTGCTGGGCATGCTGCTCATTATCGCATCGATCGTTGCGTTGCTATCGTGCACTCTAACGCATCGATAGTTGCAACAAGGAAGTCCTCCCGTGATGTCCGCCCTCCCCAGCTCCGCCGCTCTCCGCCGGCCCGCCCGCCTCTCCGGCCCGGTCACGTTCGCCGCGATCACGGCGATCTTCATGCTCTTCATGGCGGCGTCGAGCGCGCCCACCCCGCTGTACGTCGTCTACCAGCAGGACTGGGGCTTCTCGGCCACCACGCTCACGGTCGTCTTCGCCGTCTACGTCCTCGGCCTGCTCGGCTCGCTGCTCGTCTTCGGCGCGCTCTCCGACCACGTCGGCCGGCGGCCGGTGCTCGCCGCGGCGATCGCGCTCGAGGCGGTCGCGCTGGTGCTGTTCGTCGTCGCCGGCGACGTGCTCGTCCTCACGATCGCGCGGGTCGCGCAGGGGATCGCGACCGGAGCCGCGCTGACGTCGCTGGGCGCCACGCTCGTCGACCTCAACCCGTCGCACGCGCCGAAGCGCGCCGGCGTCGTCAACAGCGTCGCGCCGATCAGCGGCCTCGCCGTCGGCGCGCTCGGGACCGGGGCGCTCGTGCAGTTCGGCCCGGCGCCGACGCACTTCGTCTACGAGCTGCTGCTCGGCGGGATGGTCGTCGCGGCGGCGATCGTCGCGTGGATGCCCGAGACCTCTTCGCGCCGCGCGGGCGGTCTCGCGTCGCTCAAGCCGCGCGTCGGGATCCCGCCGCGCCTGCGCGCCGAGGTCCTCGCGCTCGTCCCGGTGTTCGTCTCGAGCTGGGCGCTCGGCGGGCTCTACCTCTCGCTCGGCCCGTCGGTCGCGGCGAGCATCTTCGGCCTCCACAGCCACCTGATCGGCGGCCTGCTCGTGACGCTCCTGTGCGGCACCGGCGCGGCGACCGCGTTCGCGCTGCGCGAGTGGCCGACCGACCGGCTGCTCCTGCGCGCGGGCCGGTTCCTCGCGGCGGGCATGGCGGTGACGCTCGTCGGCCTCGAGGCGGACTCGGCGATCCTCGCCGGCGCGGGCACGGTCGTCGCGGGCGTCGGCTTCGGCGCCGCCGCGCTCGGCGGCTTCGGCTCGCTCGCGCGGCTCGCGGCCCCCGACGAGCGCGGCGAGCTGTTCGCCGTCGCGTACGTGATCTCGTACCTTGCCTTCAGCCTCCCGGCCGTCGTCGCCGGGTTCGTCAGCACGTCGGCCGGCCTGCACGACACCGCGGTCGTCTACGGCATCGCGATCGTCGCGCTGAGCCTCGCCGCGCTGGTGGCGCAGCGGGCGCTCGCGGCGCGCCGCGAGGCCGCGTCCGCGTAGCCGGCTCCTCCCGCCTGACACCATCGTCGCGTGTGGTTCGCGGCCGACAACCTCGTGCTGACCGTGGCGCAGTGCGCGGCCGTCGCGCTGCCCGCCGCCGGGCTGCCCGGGTGGGCGCTGCGCTGGCGCGGCCGCTCGTGGGCGCTCGTGCTGCCGCTGTGCATCGTCGTCGTGATCGTGGCCATCGAGCTGGCGCCGGGGACCGCCGACGTGCTCACCTGGGTCGCGCTGATCCTCGTGCCGATCGGCGCGGCGCTCGGGCTCGGATGGGCGACGCGCGGCGCGCGGCCGTGGCTCGCCCCGCTCGCGGCCGCCCTGCTCGCGCTCGCGTGGGCCGATCAGGACGGGCGCGCCGGCCAGCTCGCGACGACGCTGCTCGTGCTCGGCTCGGCGGTCACGCTCGGCCGGCTGCTCGCGGGGGCGGCGCCGCTGGCGCTGCTCGAGCTCGGCGTGGTCGCGATGGCGATCGTCGACGCCGTGCTCGTCTTCAGCGGCTCGCTCGAACACCCGAACGCGCTGCTCGTGGCGGCCGAGCCGGGCGCCGGGCTCCCGCAGCTGCAGGCGGCGGCGTTCGGATCCTGGAGCCTCGGCTACGGCGACTTCTTCGCGGCCGCCGTCGTCGGCGGGATCCTCGCGACGCGCGGGAGCGCGCGGCTCGCGGTCGGCGCGACGGCCGCGATGCTGCTCGTCTCGCTCGCCTGGGACCAGCTGTTCCTCGTCTACGACACGCTGCCCGCGACGATCCCGCCCGCCCTCGTCCTGATCGGCGCGCGGGTCGCCGGCCGGCGCGCGGCGGTCGTCTAGGAGTGCCGCGAGGCGTCGATCTCGGCGCCGACGAACACCAGGAGCATCGTCGCCCACTCGGTCTCCGAGCGGTTCTCCCAGTGGTGGCGCGGGCCGTGCTGGACGATCGAGTCGCCGGCCTTGAGCGTCCGCGACTCGCCGTTGTCGAGCTCCAGGTGGAACTCGCCGGCGAGGACGTACTCGAGGTCGACGGTCGCCGTGAAGTGCGTGCCGCCGCTGCTGGTGACGGCGGAGCTCATGCCGGGCAGCAGGCGCTCGGTCTCGGCGATCGCGGCGTCCATGTCGTCGGGCGCCGGCGAGGAGTGCGAGGCGGGCGGGTAGCTGAAGATCAGGAACCGGTAGCCGGTCGAGTTGACCGGGAAGAAGTTCAGCCCCTGGGGCTCGGCGCCCTCGTTCGGCACGAGCGGGGTCTCGTCCTGGCCCCAGATGAGCCAGTTCTTGACGCCGCCCAGCGTCGGGGCCTCGATCGCCTCGAGCTCCTCGTCGCTGACGAAGACCGAGTTGCCGTTGTCGTCGATGCCGGTGACCACTCTGCGCATGCGGCGACCGTCTCACCGGCGCACGCGGTTCGCCAAGCGCGCGGCCCGGCGGTCCCCCCGGATCGGGGGGAACCGACCGGGCTCCGGAGTGTCGTCTGGCTGACCACCGTTAGGTTGGGCGGACGCCGCTCTCGTTCCTGCACGCGCTGCGCGCCCACGCGCACATCCAGCCCCGCACACCGGCGGTCATCGCCGCGGACGGGACGCTCTCCTACGCCGAGCTGTGGGACCGCGTCCTCCGCGCGGACACGCTGCTCGGGACGCTCGGCGCCCAGCCGGGCGACCGCGTCGCGACCGCGCTGCCGCCCGGCGGCGACCACCTCGCGCTGCTGCTCGGCGCCATGCACCGCGGCTGCGTCGCCGCGCCGCTGAACACGCGCCTGACGGCGGGCGAGCTCGACGGCTACGTGCGGCGGCTGCGGCCCGCGGTGGTCGTCGACGCGCCGCCGGCGTTCGAGGGCGTCGCACCCGCCGCGGCGGAGCCCGCGTCCGGCGACGTGGGCGCGCTGGTGATCGGCACGGGCGGGACGACCGGCGTGCCGAAGGCGGCGATCTTCACGCACGAGGCGCTCGGGCGCTGGACGCTCGCCGCCATCGGCCACCAGCACGTGCGGCGCACCGCGGTCGAGCTCAGCGCGACGCCGTTCTTCCACGGCTTCCTCGTCTCGGGGCTGATGACGACGCTGCTCGCGGGCGGCACGATCCGGCTGCTCGACCGCTTCGACCCGGAGCGCGCCGTCGAGGCGATCGTCGACCACGGGGTCACGCGGATGAGCGCGCCGCCGACGATGCTCGTCGCGATGGCGGCGCTCCTCGCCGACGCGGGGCGCACCGCCGACGGCCTGCGCACCGTGCTCTTCAGCTCGTCGGAGCCGCCCGCCGGCCTGGCCGAGCGGCTCGCCGAGGCGTTCCCGCGCGTCGAGCTGATGACCGGGTACGGCACCACGGAGTTCGGTCCCACCGCCCGCCTGTACCTCGCGGAGGAGACGCGCACCTTCCCCCACGGCTGCGTCGGGCGGCCGATCCCCGGGGTCGACGTCGCGATCCTCCGCGAGGACGGGTCGCGCGCGGATCCGGGCGAGCAGGGCGAGGTCGCCGTCTACACGCCGTGGCGGATGCGGGAGTACCTCGAGAACCCGGAGGAGACCGCGCTCGTCTCGGCGCCGGGGGAGCGGATCCGCTCGGGCGACCTCGGCGTGCTCGACGCGGAGGGCCTGCTCCACCTGCGCGGCCGCTCGAAGGACGTGATCTCGTCGGGCGGCGAGAACGTGTACCCGGTCGAGGTCGAGGCGGTCCTCGGGCGCCATCCGGCGGTCGCGGCGATCGCGGTCTACGGCGCGCCCGACCCGTACTGGGGCGAGCGGGTCGAGGCCGCGGTGGTGCCGCGCCCGGGGGCGTCGGTCGCGCTCGACGAGCTGGTCGCGTTCGGCCGCGAGCACCTCGCCGGATACAAGCTGCCGAAGGCGCTGCGGACGGTCGACGAGCTGCCGATGACCGCGAACATGAAGGTCAGCCGGCGGGCGCTGCGCGAAGCGGCGGCGGGCCGGTGATCTTCCCGGGCGCGCGGACCGACGAGCAGCTCGCGATCGCCGAGTCGGTGGCCGCGTTCTGCGCCGCGCAGCGGCGGCGCGCGGGCGTGAGCTACGGCGTGCTGCCGTACGGGCCGGAGCTGTGGGCCGGGCTCGCCGACCTCGGGATCCTCGGCCACGGGGCGAGCGAGGAGGGCACCGTCCGCGACCTCGTCGTCGCCGCGCATGCGCTCGCCGCGGGCGGCGTGGTCGCGCCGCTGCCCGAGGCGTTCGCGGCGTCGCGGCTGCTGGGGGCCGATCTCGGCGAGCGGCTCGCCGCGGGCGGCCTGGTCGTCGCCTTCGCCGGCGAGGGCGCGCTGCGCTGGGGGTCGCTCGCCGACGCCGTGCTCGGGTTCGAGCCCGGCGGTGGCGCGTGGCTCGCGGGGGTGGAAGACGGCTCCGCCGGCGGAGCCCGCGCGCTCGCGGGCGACGGCTCCGCCCCCGACCCCGCCGGCCCCGGCGCGGGCGTCATCCCCTTCGGTGTCCCGCGGCTCGCCGTCCGCGAGCCGCTCGGGCCGGCCGGCGCCGCGCGCGCGGTCGGGCTCGCCGCCTTCGCCGCCACGCTCTGCGGCCTCGGCGCGCAGGTCGTCCGCGACACCGCCGCCTACGTCCGCGAGCGCCGGCAGTTCGGCCGCCCGATCGGGAGCTTCCAGGCCGTCGGCCATCCGCTCGCCGAGTGCCACGCGCGCGTCAGCGCCGCGCTCGACCTCGCGCTGTCGGTCGCGCTGCGGATCGACCGCGCGGACGCCGAGGAGCACCCCGCGATCGAGCGCCTCGCCGAGTCCTCCGTCCTCGCCGCGCGCCGCGCCGCGCTGCGCGCCACCTACGCCGCCCAGCAGGCGCTCGGCGGCATGGGCTACGTGATCGAAGGGCCGATGGGCGTGCTGCCGATGGTGGTGCGCGAGCTGTCCGTGGGCGAGGTCGCCCGCGTCTCCGTCCAGCAGCAGCAGGAGGTCAGCCGGTGAAGTTCGGGACGTTCAACCTGCACGCCGTCCGCGACGGCGCCGACCCGGCGGCCGTCGTCCGCGAGCACCTCGAGCAGGCGGTCGCCGCCGAGCGGTTCGGCTTCGAGGAGATCTGGCTCGCCGAGCACAACGGCCGCAACTACGGGATGGTCGGCAACGTCGTGATCGCCGCCGCGGCGATCGCGATGGCGACCGAGACGATCCGCCTCGCGACCGCGGTGACCCGGCTGCCGCTGCACAACCCGACGCGCCTCGCCGAGGAGCTCTGCTACGTCGACGTGCTGTCCGGCGGGCGCATGGACCTCGGGATCGGCAAGGGCTACGACGCGCTCGAGTTCGGCACCTACGGCGTGCCGTTCGCCGAGCGCGAGGAGCGCTGGGCCGAGGGCTACGCGGCGGTCACGAAGATCCTCGAGACGCAGGACCTCGAGTTCAAGGGCGAGTTCTGGGACATCGGCGAGGGCCGGTTGCTGCCGGGGCCGGTGAACGGGACGCTCCCCGTCTACCTGATGGTCTCGCGCAGCCACGACTCGATGCGCTGGGCGGCCGAGCGGCTGCTGAACGTCGCGATCGGCTCGGGGCCGACGCAGGAGGAGGTCGTCGAGCTGCTCGCCGTCTACCGCGAGGCGGCGAGCGCCGCGGGCCACTCCGACGCCGACGTCGAGGCGACGCTCGCCAACACCTGGCAGCTCAAGCAGATGTACGTCGCGCCGACGACCGAGCAGGCGATCGAGGAGTTCCGCGACGGGCTCATGTGGTACTTCGACGCGCTCGGCAACCGCGCGATGTTCCAGTTCAGCGCCGAGAAGCAGCCGTACGAGTACTTCATCCGGCACCCGGCGGTGATGGTCGGCTCGGTCGACGAGGTCGGCGAGAAGCTCGCCGCCTACCGCGAGGCGACCGGGGTCCAGAACCTCATCAGCTGGTTCAACGTCGGCGGCCAGCCGCATCAGCAGGTGCTCGACTCGCTGCAGCTGTTCGGCGAGTCGGTCATGCCGGGGCTCGCGTAGCGGCATGGCGATCGGGTGGTTCCTCGACGCGGACGAGCGGGCCTTCGAGGCCGAGGTCCGCGCGTTCCTGCGGGAGACCGCCGGCGAGCGCGGCCCGTTCCAGTACTTCGAGGACCGCGGCGGGATCACGCGGCGGCTCTACCGGCAGCTCGGCGATCGCGGCTGGCTCGGGCTCGCGTGGCCCGAGGCGGTCGGCGGCGGCGGGCGCTCGGAGGTCTACGAGTTCATCCTCTGGAACGAGATGGCCTACCACCGCGTCGCGCGGCCGGACACCGCGGCGGGGATCTGCGCGAAGAGCCTGATCACGTTCGGCAACGACGAGCAGCGCGAGCGCTTCCTGCCCGGCATCCGCCGCGGCGAGATCAGCTTCAGCCTCGGCTACTCGGAGCCGGAGGCGGGCTCCGACCTCGGCGGCCTGCGGACGCGGGCGCGGCGCGAGGGCGACGAGTACGTCGTGTCCGGCGAGAAGCGCTGGACCTCGGACGCGCACACGTCCGGGTTCCTCTGGCTGCTGTGCCGGACCGGCGAGCAGGCGGGCCGCAGCCGCGGCCTGAGCCTGCTGATCGTGCCGGCCGACGCGCCGGGCGTGACGGTCGCGCCGATCCCGACGCTCGACGGCCACCCGGTCAACGAGGTGCACCTCGACGAGGTCCGCGTGCCGGCCGCCAACCTGGTCGGCGCCGAGGGTCACGGCTGGACGGTCGTCACGGGCGCGCTCGCGCGCGAGCGGCACCTCCAGGTGATGCCCGGCCGGCTCGCGCGCGACCTGCGCGACCTCGAGGACTGGGTCGACTTCAACGGGCTGGCCGACGATCCCGTCGCCGTCCGCGAGCTCGCGATCCTGCGCGCCGACGCGGCCGCCGCCGAGGCGCGCGTCCTCGCCGTGCTGCAGGCCGTCGTCGAGGAGCGCGACTCGCTGCTCGTCGCCGCCCACGCGAAGCTCGTCGGCTCGCTCGTCATGCAGCGGATGGCGCGCCTGCCGGTCGCCCTCGGGCACCCGGGAGCGCTCGAGCGCGGCGGCGCCATGGAGTTCCTGTGGCGCCAGATAACCATGGAGACGATCGCCGGTGGAACCACCGAGATCATGCGCGACATGATCGCCCGGCGCGAGCTGGAGGCCTACGGATGAACTTCGACCTGACGTCCGAGCAGGAGGAGCTGCGTGCGCTGGCACGGCGGCTCGCCGACACCGAGGTGCGCCCGTGGGCGGCGCACTGGGACGAGACCGAGGAGTTCCCCGACCGGATCCTCGACCTCTACCGCGACCACGACCTGCTCGGCCTGACGATGCCGGTCGCGCTCGGCGGCCGCGGGCTCGGCGTGTTCGAGGCGTGCCTCGTGCTCGAGGAGATCGCGACCGCATGCCTGTCGAGCGCGATGGCGCTGCAGATGTGCGTCAACGGACCGCCGCGCGCGCTGCTCACGCTCGGCACCGAGGAGCAGCAGCGGCGCTGCATCCCGCGGCTGATCGCCGGCGAGGCGTGGTTCGCGATCGCGATGACCGAGCCGCAGGCGGGCTCCGACGCGATGGCGCTCACCACCGAGCTGCGCGCGGCCCCCGGCGGCGGCTTCACCCTCCACGGGGAGAAGTGCTACATCTCGGGCGGCCACCGCGCGACCGATCTCCTCGTCTTCTGCCGCGCCGAGGGCACGACCGGCGCCGACGGCATCGGCGCGGTCCTCGTCTCCTCGTCGGACCCCGCGTTCTCGGTCGTCGAGGTCGAGCCGAAGATGGGCGGCCGCGGTGTGGGCGAGGCGCACCTGCGCTTCGACGGGATCCCGATCGCCGAGGAGGACGTCGTCCTGCGCCCGGTCGCCGGCTCGCGCGACGGCGCTCGCGTGCTCGTGACCCAGTTCAACCCCGAGCGCTGCGGCAACGCGGCGATGGCGATCGGCACCGCGGTCGGCGCGTTCGACCTCGCGTCCGCCTACGCCGCCGAGCGCCACCAGTTCGGCAAGCCGCTGAACGCCAACCAGGGCATCCAGTGGAAGCTCGCCGACATGGCGCTCGACATCGACGCCGCGCGGCTGCTGATGTGGCGCGCGGCGAGCAGCGACGTCGGCGGCTTCCCCGCCGGCCGCGAGACGATCATGGCCAAGCTCTTCGCCAGCGAGATGGTCCAGCGCGTGACGAGCGAGGCGCTCCAGATCCACGGCCACCGCGGCTACGTCCGCACGTCCCCGATCGAGCGCTACTACCGCGACGCCCGCGCGTTCGCGATCGGCGGCGGCACGATCGAGGTCGCCCGCAACATGATCGGTCGCGAGATCGTGCGCGCGGCGGCGCCGCCGAAGGGCTAGGCGGCGACCGCCGCGGCGGCGGTCGGCAGCGCGACGCCGTCCCACGTGCCGGCGGCGGCGTAGGGGCGGAAGCGGGCGAAGAGCGACTCGTGGTGGAAGTCGTCCTGCGCGACCGCGTGCAGCGCGGCGGTGTGGCCGTGGCCGCGGTAGGCGTACTCGCGCATCTCGCGGGCGGTGCGCCAGAGGGAGAAGGTGGCGACGACGTGCGGCGGGCTGGCGAGGCCGGTGCCGGCGAGCATCGCCGGCGCGGCGAGGGCGTCGGCCTCCGCGACCGCGCTCGCGCGCAGGAACGGGAGCGCGCGGCGCTTGCGCAGGCGGCCGTAGGTGAGGACGGCGACCGGCTCCTCGTCGTCGACCGGCCGCTCGGCGTCGACGAGCGGCGGCAGCCCGGTCCACGAGCCGGACGCGCGCAGCGGCTCCAGGCGCAGGTGGAAGCCGGGCGCGAGCGTGCGCGCGAGCGCGTGCGTGGCGAGGAACGCATCGAGCGCGGCGTCGTCCTCCCAGAACGCGACGAGCCCGGCGCGGCCGGGGCGCGGGCGGGGGAGGAGCCCGGCGCCGAGGTGCGCCCCGACGTGCGTGTCGGCGTAGACGAGGCCGTCGACGGCGGCGGGGTCGAGGCCGCCGCGGACCACGGAGAGGGCACGGCGCGGCCCGACGTCGGCAAGGTGCACGGAAGCGATCACGGCGTCCTCCTGGCGGATAAATGACCCACGGGTAACTTAGTCCGCGGAGCGTATCACCGCCGGGTTCGCAGGCCAACCGCGACGCGCGCGGTCGCCGCGACGAGCGTGGCTCGCGGGACGTCCGGGTGGTCGAGCCACCAGCGCGCCAGGCCGGCCATCCCCGAGCGCAGGATCTCCGCGGTCGCCTCGACCTCCGCGGCCGGCACGTCGATCTCGGGCTCGCCGCGCACCCACGTGGCGAACACCTCGCGCGCCGCGTCCTGGACCGTCGTGCGGAACGCGCGGATCGCATCGTCGCCGGTGGTGTCGAGGAACAGCATCTTCCACGTCTCGGGGTGCGCCTCGAAGTTCGCGAACCACGCGTCGACCATCCACGCGACGCGCCCCTCGATCGTCGCCGGCGCCGGCTCGGGCGCGAACGTCTCGAGCTCCGCGCGGTGGCGCTCCAGCAGCGCGAGGTAGAGC
>Ga0164241_10001179_pt1 | contig 34637 bp, 33 predicted proteins | sample OricomyardsoilBY_FD_108780 | JGI IMG/M metagenome (GOLD analysis project Ga0164241, IMG submission 108780) | Backyard soil microbial communities from Emeryville, California, USA - Original compost - Back yard soil (BY) | ecosystem: Environmental > Terrestrial > Soil > Unclassified | place: USA... | reverse complement strand
CTGCGATCGGCGCCGGCGTTGCGCGAAGGCTGGCGCGAGCCGGTCGAGAAGCACCTGGCGGGCGGGGCGGGGGCTCCGGCCGTCCTGACGGTCCCCGGCGGCATGCTCAGCAAGCTCTCGCCGCGCCTGCACGGCGTGCTCGTGCGACGGCTGGATTGGCCCACAAGCGGTGGTGACGAGAAAGCGCTGTTGAAAGCGCTGAAAGCCAAGCGGCTGGACTACTGAGCCCACACCCATCCGCTCATCCCCGCGAAAGCGGGGACCCAAGCTGAGATCGGGGTGGATGTGAGGCTTTGCTTCTAGCTGAGAGCCCGCATGGGTCCCCGCTTTCGCGGGGATGAGCGGGGGTAGGGGTGATTAGGGCTGCGCCGACGTCAGCTGCACCATAAGTTGATCGATGCTCGTCGGGGCCGCTACCTGCGGGTCCAGCCGGAAATCCACCGTCCGCGCGCCGCTCGCCACCGCGTCCAGGGTCTTGTTCTCCGCGCCCATCAGCCGGCGATAGGTCCAGTAGCTGGCCATCACCTTCTCGACGTAGTTGCGCGTCTCCTTGTACGGCAGGCTCTCGATCAGCAGCAGGGTGTCGCAGTCCGCGCCCAGCTGGGCCGCCGTGCGGTTCAGGGTGGCCGGCCCGCCGTTATAGGCGGCGACGGCGCGCAGCAGGTCGGGGCTCTTGACGCCGCGGTCCATCAGCCAGGTGAAATAGTCCTGGCCGGCCCGCAGGTTGTAGGCCGGATCGAACAGCGGGCTGTTGTCGGCCAAGAGCTTGTCGTCGCCCACGACATCGGCGGCCGAGGCGGGGCGCACCTGCATCAGGCCCATGGCCCCGGCGGCCGAGACGGCCATCGGGTCGAAGCGGCTTTCCTGGCGCACCAGGGCGTAGACCATGGCCTTGTCGATGGTGAAGCCGCCGACCGGATCCAGCGGGGGCAGGGGATAGTCCTCGCCGCCGACCCGGCGCACCGGGCGGCCGGCGTTCAGCGGGGCGTTGGCGTTGAGCGCCAGGGCGAGCGCCGTCCAGTCGTCACGCAGTTCCGGGGTGTCGGCCAGCGACAGGCCGGCGCGCAGCTCCATGCCGGCTTCGCGCCAGCGGCCGACCTGGGCCAGGGCCGAGGCGCGGCGGGCGCGGGGATCGGTGGTGACCAGCCGGTCCAGCGACGCGGTGTCGGGGCCGGCGTAGCTGGCGCGGGTCAGCAGGCTGGCGATCGGGTCGTAGCTCTCTTCGGGGATGCTCACGCCGGTCATGGCCAGCTGCCGCACGGCGATCATGCCGTAGAAGGTGTGGGGCGAGCGGGCGGCCTCGCCCAGCAGGGCCTGGGCGTCGCGCTCGTGGCCGGCCTGGCTGGCCACGCGGGCGGCCCAGAAGGCGCCGGCGGCGCGCAGCCACTCGTCCTCGTGCTCGTCGTGGGCGACCTGCTCGAAATAGCCCTGGGCGGTGCGGGTGTCGCCCAGGCGATAGGCCGACAGGCCCGCGATCCAGGTCTCGCCGCCGGCCACGGCCAGGCTCAGGGCTTTCTGCACGTCGCCGGAATAATAGGCCTCGCGGGCGGCGCGGCCCTTGTCGGCGGGCGGCGGGGCGCTGTCGTCGCCGATGAACAGTTCGGGGGCGAGCAGGGGGGCGACGCGCTTGCCGGCCGGCTTGCGCTTGACGGCCAGGGCGTAGACGCGGTCGGCGCCGGCCTCGTCCGAATAGGTGCGCAGCCAGCGGTTCAGGTCGTCATAGCTGGCCGAGAAGCGGGTCGGGTGCATGACCTTGGCGAAGGCCAGACGGCCGGCCAGGCTGTGGTCATGGGCGTTGGCGAAGGCCGCGGCGGCGGCGTCGAAGTCGCCCCTATCGGTGGCGGCGAAGGCGGCGCGATAGGCGCGGACGTCTTCCGGAGTCAGTGGATCGAGGGCGCCGGCGTGCGCCATAGGCGACGTCGCGCACACGAACAGGGCCGACAGAACGGCCAGAGGGCGAGCCCAAAGCTGCAAAAGTGATCCGCGCTCCCCCGCAGGCGCGCGTCCCCCATTCCCACAATTCCGGAAATTCTAGTGCGGACGGTCCGGGCGATCAAGCCGCTCGGTCAGCGTCAGAAGGTCCTGCCAGGCCTTCTTCTTCTGGGCGGGCGTGCGCAGCAGGAAAGCCGGGTGCAGGGTCGGCATGGCCGGCAGCTCGATGGACTTGTCGTCGGACAGCCATTCGAACCAGCGTCCGCGCATCGAAAGGATGCCTTCCTCGCGCTTCAGCATGGCCTTTGCGGAAGCCCCGCCGGCCAGCAGCAGCATCTTCGGCTGCACCAGCGCGATGGCGCGTTCGACGAACGGCGCGCAGGTGGCCTGCTCCTGCGGTGTCGGCGTGCGGTTGCCGGGCGGGCGCCAGAAGACGGTGTTGGTGATGAAGACGCGGCCTTCCAGGCCGGCGGCCTTCAGCATGCGGTCCAGCAGCTTGCCGGCCCGACCGACGAACGGCGCGCCTTGGGCGTCCTCGTCGGCGCCGGGGCCTTCGCCGATGATCATCAGCGGCGCGTTACCGACGCCACGCGAGAACACGGCCTGCTTGGCCCCTTGGCTCTTCAGGGGGCAGCCGTCGAAGGCGGCGATGGCGGCGGCCAGGCTTTCCAGGTCGTTGCACGCGGCTGCGGCGGCCTTGGCCATGGCGACAGCCGAGCCGACATCGGGGCCGCGCGCCATCATCGGGCGGGCGATCGGGACCGGCGGAGGCGGCGGCTGGCTCTTGGCCCGCAGCATCGCCGCGCCCTCGGCCAGGCGGTCGATCGGCGCGTCGGCGTACGAGGCGTCGACGCCCGCATCGGCCCAGAAGGCCAGCAGGCTTTCGACGGCGCGTTGATCGACGGCGAGGCTCATGAGACCGTCTTAGCGCGGAACTTCGCCAGTCTCCACGCTGCGATGCAGCAAAAAAGAGACGCTAGGCGCTTGACCGCCACTACGTCACGTTTGGATAAGCTCTGATTCAAACAGTCATAAGACGGGCGGCCGAGCCCGATCGGGAGACCTTATGAGCGAAGACCTCGAACGCGAGTCGATGGAGTACGACGTCGTCATCGTCGGCGGCGGTCCCGCCGGGCTCTCCGCCGCGATCCGCTTGAAGCAGCTGGCCGCCAAGGCCGGGACCGAGATTTCGGTGGCCCTGCTGGAAAAGGGCTCGGAAGTCGGCGCCCACATCCTGTCGGGCGCGGTGATCGATCCCAAGGGCCTAGCCGAGCTGTTCCCGAACTGGAAGGAACTGGGCGCGCCGCTGGAGACGCCGGTCACCAAGGACCGCTTCAAGCTGCTGGGTCCGCAGGGCGAGCTGTCCCTGCCGATGTTCGCCATGCCGCCGTTCATGCACAACCACGGCTGCTACATCGCCTCGCTGGGCAATCTGACCCGCTGGCTGGCCGGCAAGGCCGAGGAGCTGGGCGTCGAGATCTATCCGGGCTTTGCGGCCTCGGACCTCGTGTGGAACGAGGACGGCTCGGTGAAGGGCGTCGTGGTCGGTGTGGTCGGCATCGCCAAGGACGGCCATCACAAGCCGGACTTCCAGCCGGGCATGGAACTGCACGGCAAGTACGTCTTCATCGCCGAGGGCGTGCGCGGCTCGCTGGCCAAGCAGCTGATCGACAAGTTCGACCTCTCGGCCGGCAAGTCGCCGCAGAAGTTCGGCCTGGGCATCAAGGAGCTGTGGCAGGTCCCGCCCGAGAAGCACCAGCCGGGTCTCGCCGAGCACACCACCGGCTGGCCGCTGGACAACCAGACCGGCGGCGGCAGCTTCATGTACCACTTCGGGGACAACTACGTGGCCATCGGCTACGTCGTGCACCTGAACTACAAGAACCCGTGGATCTCGCCGTTCGACGAGTTTCAGCGCTTCAAGCAGCACCCGGGCGTGAAGCCCTATCTGGAAGGCGGCAAGCGCATCGCCTACGGCGCGCGGGCCATCACCGAGGGCGGCTACCAGTCGGTGCCGAAACTGACCTTCCCGGGCGGCGTGCTGATCGGCTGCTCGGCCGGCTTCGTCAACGTGCCGCGCATCAAGGGCAGCCACAACGCCGTCAAGACCGGCATGCTGGCCGCCGAGGCCGCCTATGAGGCCGTGCAGGCCGGCCGCGCCAGCGACGAGCTGACCGGCTACCAGACCGCCTACGACAAGTCGTGGGTGGCCAAGGAGCTGAAGGTCGTCCGCAACGCCAAGCCGATGCTGGGCAAGTTCGGCACCGCCCTGGGCGGCGCGGTCAGCATGTTCGACATGTGGTGCACGCACCTCTTCGGCGGCTTCTCGTTCTTCGGCACGATGCAGCACGAGAAGACCGACGCGGCCTCGACGGGCCTGGCCAAGGACTACAAGCCGATCGTCTATCCCAAGCCGGATGGCGTGATCAGCTTCGACAAGCTGAGCTCGGTGTTCCTGTCGGCCACCAACCACGAGGAAGACCAGCCGGCGCACCTGAAGCTGAAGGACCCCTCGGTCCCGATCTCGGTCAACCTGCCCAAGTACGGCGAGCCGGCGCGTCTCTACTGCCCGGCCGGCGTCTACGAGGTGCTCTATAACGAGCAGGGCCAGGACCCGCGCTTCCAGATCAACGCCCAGAACTGCGTCCACTGCAAAACCTGCGACATCAAGGACCCGTCGCAGAACATCGTCTGGACCACGCCCGAAGGCGGCGGCGGACCGAACTATCCGAACATGTAATTGGAACAGCCTCCCGGTCCTCGATCGGGAGGCTTTTTCTTGCGAGCGACCTCGAAACCGCCGAGGGTGGCGGGATGACGCGTTTCAAAGTCCTCCTCGCCTGCGTTTCGGTTTCGGTCCTGGCGGCCTGCGCCCAGGGGCCCAGCACGGTCACTTTGCGAGGGCCCGTGGCGGGCTCGCCGCTGTTCGACACCCGCAGCTCGTACGGCCAGTTCCTGGCGGGCCAGGCGGCCCTGCGCGACGGCAAGTCCAAGGAAGCCGCCACATATTTCGGCACGGCCGCGGTGCTGGGCGATGATCCCGGCGTGATCGGCGAGCGCTCGTTCTCGGCCCTGCTGCTGGCTGGCGAGATCACCCGCGCCGCCGCCGCCGCCCCGACCGGTCCGGACGCCACCGAGGCGGTCCAGCGCATGGGCGTGCTGACCCGCGTGGTCGAGGCCATCGCCGTCGGCAAGGGCAAGGACGCCCAGGTCCTGTTGAAGTCCAATCCGCTGGGCTTCCCGCATCAGCAGGCCGGGGCGCTGCTGGGCCCCTGGGCCGCCGCCGCGGCCGGTGACAACGAGGGCGCGATCGTCCAGCCGACGCTGCGCACCGACAAGCTGGTGCAGTATTTCGGTCAGCAGGGCCAAGCGCGCCTCTATGAGCGGGCCAAGCGCTATGACGAGGCCGAGACCGACTACAAGGCCCTGACCGGCAACGCCGCCACGGCCAGCATCTTCACCATCGACTACGGCGCGTTCCTGGAGCGCCGCAAACGCCACGATGACGCCGTGACCCTCTACGACACGGCCCTGCGCAGCGCGCCCAACGACACCGGCCTGCTGCGGGCCCGCGCCCGCGCCGCCGCCAAGGGCGCGCCGCCGCCGATGCCGACGATCCGCCAGGGCGCGGCCGAGGGGCTGGTGGCCTGCGCCGCCACCTTCGCCGGCGAGCGCCAGGCCCAGTTCGCCCTGGCCTATCTGCGCCTGGCCCTGCGCCTGGATCCGGGCCGCGACGAGGCCTGGGTGCTGGTCGGCGACCTGCTGAACCAGGGCGAAGACCCGCAGGGCGCGATCGAGGCCTATGGCCATGTGCCCGCCGGCTCGCCGCACTATGCTTCGGCCCAGAGCAAGATCGCCTGGGCCTGGAACGACATCGGCGACAAGGCCAAGGCGCTGGAGGTGGCCCGCGCCGCCGCCACGGCCGCGCCCAACGACCGCGACGCCCAGCTGGCGCTCGCCGACCTGCTGCGGGCCGGCAGCCAATGGAACGAGTCGGTGGCCGTGCTGGACAAGGTGGTCGAGCGCGAGAGCGGCAATCCCGACTGGCGCGTGCTGTATCTGCGCGCCGTGGCCCTGGAGCAGGCCAAGCGCTGGCCCGAGGCCGAACGCGACCTGCAGCAGGCCCTGAAGATCAATCCCAACGAGCCGGAGCTGCTGAACTTCCTCGGCTACAGCTGGATCGACCGCAACGAGCACCTGGCCGAGGCCATGGGCATGGTCCAGAAGGCCGTCGCCGCGCGGCCGACCTCGGGCGCCATGCTCGATAGTCTCGGCTGGGCCTATTACCGCCTCGGCGACTACAAGAACGCCGTCGAGAAGCTGGAAACGGCCGTCGAGATGGAGCCGGGCGATCCGGACGTCAACGGCCACCTGGGCGACGCCTACTGGCGGATCGGACGCAAGACCGAGGCCCAGTTCCAGTGGCAGCGCGTCCTGAGCCTGGAGCCCGACGACAAGCAGAAGGCCGACTCTGAAACCAAGCTGAAGAACGGCCTGGCGGCGAGCGGCGCGGCGGCGAGCTCGTCGACGACGGCCAGCAACTGAGTTATCGGCTTTCGTCCGTTTCAGCCTGAGTCCGAGATCATGCGGCTTTCCGCCTTCGCCCCGGCCAAGGTCAATCTGTTCCTGCACGTGGGCGGGCCGGACGCGGAGGGCTATCATCCGATCGCCAGCCTGATGGTGTTCGCCGACGTCGGCGACCAGGTGATGATCCAGCCCAGCGACGCGCCGGCCTTCGAGACCTCGGGGCCGTTCGGGGGCGACATCCCGGTCGATGGCGACAACCTGGTGGTCCGCGCCGCGCGGGCCTTCCATGCGAAGCTGGGCGGGCCGATCCCGCCCTATCGGCTGATCCTGGAGAAGCACCTGCCGATCGCGGCGGGCCTGGGCGGGGGTTCCAGCGACGCCGGCGCGGCCTTCAAGCTGCTGCGCGACGCCCTGGCCCCGGGCCTCTCCGACGACGATCTGGAGCCGCTGGCCGCCAGCCTGGGCGCCGATGGCGCGGCTTGCCTGCGGGCCACGGCGCTGATGGCCGAGGGGCGAGGGGAGGTGCTGTCGCCGGCTCCGGCCTTGCCCGAGCTGCATGCGGTGCTGGTCAATCCGGGCGTGCCGTCGCCGACCGGGGCGGTCTATCGCGCCTATGACGCGGCCGTGCATCCGGACGGGGCCGAGCGTCCGTTCATGCCGGAGGACCTGGAAAGCGTCGAGGAAGTCGCCGCCTGGCTGTCCGTCGCCACCCGCAACGACCTGGAAGCTCCGGCCGTGGCCCTGGAGCCCCGCATCGGCGAGGTGCTGGACGTGCTGCGCGAGGAGCCCGAAAGTCTGCTGGTCCGGATGTCCGGCTCGGGGGCGACCTGTTTCGCCCTCTGCGCTGGCGACATCGAGGCCGAGACCCTGGTCGAGCGCCTCGAACTGGCGCGGCCGGACTGGTGGGTGCGGCGCTGCCGCTTGAGCTAGGAGCTGAGTATGAAGCGCCGTGACGTTCTAGCAGCCCTTGGAGGCCTGGCCGCCGCGCCGGGCCTGGCCAACGCCCAAATCCTGAACCTGGGTCCGACGCCGATCGTACCCGGGCCGGGCGACATCCTAGTCAGCCTCGACACGGGTCAGGGCCAGATCGTCATCGCCCTGAAGGCCAGGCAGGCGCCGCTGACCGTGGCCAACTTCCTGCAGTATGTGGACGCCAAGCTCTATGACGGGTCCAGCTTCTGGCGCTCGGCCAAGGCGCCGGGTTCGACCACCTACGGCCTGATCGAAGGCGGGTTGGCCAGCGATCCCAAGAAGGTGCTCAAGCCCGTCGCCCACGAACCGACCACCCAGACCGGCCTGCGCCACGTCGACGGCACGCTGTCCCTGGCGCGCCGCGAGCCCGGCAGCGGCGACAGCGACTTCTTCATCTGCGCGGGCGAGGCCCCGTACCTGGACGCCAATCCGGCGGCGGAGGGCGACAATCTCGGCTTCGCCGCCTTCGGCCAGGTGATCAAGGGCATGGACGTGGTCCGCAAGATCCTGAACCTGCCGACCCCCGGCAAGGCGATCAATCCGGTGATGGAAGGCCAGATGCTGGATCCGGTCGTGCCGATAGTCACCGCCCGCCGGCTCTAGATCAGCCTGGCAAGGAAGACGACGGCGCTGGCCGCTGGGACCAGCAGCAGCTGGGCCAGCACGGTGCCGGCCACGCGGCTGCCGGCGAACCAGACCACGGCGCGGCGGAAGGCCGGTTCGCTGACGCGGCCGTCCATGACGTCGTCGGTCATGATCGACAGGGCCGGGTCGATCAGCACGAACAGCAGGATCGTCGCCACGCCGTTGATCACCGATGACAGGCTGACGGCCGTGACCCGGAACTGCGGGTCCAGATAGCCGGCATAGAGCGAGGCGAAGACCCCGACGGTCAGCAGGGCCTGGGCCAGCACGTTCAGCACGATCACCCGCGCCGGCACGTCGATCTTCTGCTTCAGGCCCTCGATATGGCGCGGCGAGGGCAGGGCGACCGCGTCGCGGACGTAGGAGAGGCCGCCCTTGGCGAAGGCGTGCATCAGCAGCTTGGGCACCGAGCGGTGGACCTGGAAGTGGGCGACGGCGCGGGTGAACAGGCGCTGGGCGGTCGGGATGGCCAGGGCCCCGATGACCGCCGCGAGACTGGCGCTGGCCATCAGCCACTGGAAGTCGGCCAGCAGGTTCTGACCGGTGCCGGCCAGCAGTTCGCTCTCGATCCGCTTGGACAGGAACGGCCCCTGGAAGGCGTTCGAGGCGCGCGACAGCAAGACGAGCACGTTGAACAGCGCGAACGACATGGCGATCCGCCGCGTGCGGACGCCGGCGATACGCACGGCGTAGGCCAGGGCCCCGATCAGGTGGATGACGAAGGTCAGGACGCAGAGCAGGAACAGTTGGGCGTCCACGACGGTCTCCAGGTGAAGCTGCGCGAACTTGGCTGATCGCCGCCCAAAGAGAAAGGGCGCGGAGATCGCTCTCCACGCCCTTCCGGTCTTCGGTGAAGAACCTGTCCCCAGCTTAGCTGTGGTAGGCGCGTTCGCCGTGTTCCGAGATGTCCAGGCCTTCTTCTTCGGCTTCCGGCGAAGCCTTCAGGCCGATGACCAGCTTGATCACGAAGAAGACGATCAGCGAGGCGACCAGCGACCAGACGACGGTGACGCCGACGCCCTTCAGCTGGGCGATCACTTGGGCGCCCATGTCGTACACGGTGTTGTCGCAGGTCGAGATGTCGCCGTCCTTGGCGCAGCTGGCGTAGTCGACAATGCCGGCGCCGCCCAGTTTCGGGCTGACCAGGATGCCGGTGGCGATAGCGCCCACCATGCCGCCGACGCCGTGGATGCCGAAGGCGTCCAGGCTGTCGTCATACTTGAAGGCGTTCTTCACGACCGAGCAGAAGAAGATGCAGATCGGCGAGACGACCAGGCCCAGGATCACCGAACCCATCGGGCCGGCGAAGCCAGCGGCCGGGGTGACGGCGACGAGGCCGGCGACGACGCCCGAGGCCAGGCCCAGGGCCGACGGCTTCTTGCGGGTGATCCACTCGACGACGATCCACGACAGGCCGGCGGCGGCGGTGGCGACGAAGGTGTTGATCATGGCGAGCGAGGCGTAGCCGTTCGATTCCAGGTTCGAGCCGGCGTTGAAGCCGAACCAGCCCACCCACAGCAGGCCGGCGCCGACCAGGGTCAGGGTTAGCGAGTGCGGGGGCATCGGCTCCTTGCCGTAGCCTTGGCGCTTGCCGAGGATCAGGGCGCCGACCAGGGCGGCGATGCCGGCGTTGATGTGGACGACGGTGCCGCCGGCGAAGTCGAGAGCGCCGAAGCCCCAGATCAGGCCGCCCTTAGCCGCGCCGCCGGTGGCGATCGCGTCGGGACCCGGCCACCACCAGACCATGTGCGCCATCGGATAGTACGACAGCAGCGGCCACAGGACGGCGAAGGCGACGATGGCGGCGAACTTCATGCGCTCGACCAGCGAGCCGACCACGAGGGCGGCGGTGATGGCCGCGAAGGTCGACTGGAACGAGATGAAGGTCAGCTCGGGGATGACCACGCCGGTCGAGAACGTCGCGGCGGGGCTGGACGGGGTCACGTCCTTGAGGAACAGGCGACCCAGGCCGCCCACGAAGGTGTCCCAGCTGCCGCCGTCGGTGAAGGCGAAGCTGTAGCCCCACAGCACCCAGGCGACGAAGCCGATCAGGGCGACGGTCGAGACCTGCATCATGACCGACAGCATGTTCTTGGCGCGCACCAGGCCGCCGTAGAACAGGGCCAGACCCGGCAGGATCATCAGCAGGACCAGCAGGGCGGAGGTCATCATCCACGCGTTGTCGCCCTTGTCGAACTTGTCGACGATGGCGGGCGCGGGAGTCGCGGCGGGAGCAGGCGCGGCGGCCGGAGCCGGAGCAGCCTCGGCGGGCGCTGCGGCGGCGGTGGTCGCGGCGGCCGGCGCGGGCGCGGCCTCCTGGGCGAAGGCGGTCGCCCCCAGCGGAGCCCCCGCCAGGGTCGCGGCGAGCAGCAGCCCGGCCAGCGGTTTGAACTTGAATTTCATCGTCGGTATCCCCTTTTCCCGATGCGTTACAGAGCGGCCGAGCCGGTTTCGCCGGTGCGGATGCGGACGGCTTCCTCGACGTTCAGGACGAAAATCTTGCCATCGCCGATCTTGCCGGTGGCCGCGGCGGCCTTGACCGCCTCGACGGCCTTGGCGGCCGAAGCGTCGTCCACGACGGCTTCCAGCTTCACCTTCGGCACGAAATTCACTTGGTACTCGGCGCCCCGGTAGATCTCGGTCTGACCCTTCTGGCGACCGTATCCCTTCACTTCCGACACCGTCAGACCTTCGACGCCGGCGGCGACGAGCGCTTCGCGCACCTCATCCAGCTTGAAGGGTTTGACGACCGCTATGATCAGTTTCATCCGCCTTGCTCCGACCCGTTGAGCTACGGGCTTGCTTTGCTTGGTTTGTCGGAAGCTTCACGCCCCCGGTGTGATCACCGCCGACGCCGCCATCACGCGCTGCATCGTTCCCCGGCCTGGCCACGCTATCGGCGACGGTTCCGTGACGGGCGCCGTGGGCAAGGTTTTGGAAAGGAAATAGGCAAGGCGCCTAAAATCGCGGCACGTTGCGCCGCCGATGCGTCAGAAACCGGCGATTTGACCTGACGGGAGGTTCTGGCGGCGACAGCCCGGCTTGCCCTAGGTTGGCGGAATCCCCAACGCCCCGCTCCGGAGCCCGCCCATGTCGCCGCTGGTCATGAAGATCGCACCCTGGCTGATGCTGGTCATGTCCAACGTCTTCATGACCTACGCCTGGTATGGTCATCTGAAGGGCAAGCCGATGGCGCTGCCGATCGCGATCCTGTCCAGCTGGCTGATCGCCTTGCCCGAATACCTGCTGGCCGTGCCCGCCAACCGGATTGGGCACCATGTGTATTCGACGGCTCAGCTGAAGGTGGGGCAGGAGTTCATCACGCTCTTGGTCTTCACCCTGTTTTCGTTCTTCTACCTGGGTGAAGCCATCAAGTGGTCAACGGTCGCTGGGTTCAGTCTGATCATCGCCGGCGTGGCGGTCGTGTTCTTCTTCAAGTAGCGCTTGCTGTTGATCACGTGCCCGTGATCACGGAACCGACTCCCCGGCCTGGGCGTACTCCGCTCGAACCGAGAGGAACTCGACCATGATCACCCAGCGTCTCCTGACCGCCGCCGCCGCGGTCGCCCTGATGACCGGCTTCGCTCACGCTCAGGACGCCACGGCGCCTGCCGCGGCCGCTCCCCCGCCGGCCGCGTCCTCGCCTGTCGTGGCCAAGGGCGACCTGATCCAGACCGCCGAGGCCTCGGGCCAGTTCAGCACCTTCCTGAAGGCCGTCGGCGCCGTGAACCTGACCAGCGTGCTGAAGACCAACCAGAACCTGACCCTGTTCGCCCCGACCGACGCGGCCTTCGCGGCCCTGCCGGCCGGCGAGCTGGAAAAGCTGATGCTGCCCGAGAACGGGCCGATGCTGCAGAAGGTGCTCACCTATCACCTGATCAACGCCAAGGTGGACTCCACCAAGATCAAGGGCGCCAAGGGTGAAGTGAAGAGCGTCGAAGGCTCGCCGCTGCTGCTGGACGGCTCTGGCGCGACGCCGATGGTCGACATGGCCACCATCACCCAGACCGACGTCATGGCCACCAACGGCGTGCTGCACGTGGTCGACAAGGTCCTGATCCCCAAGGACGTCCCGGGCCTGCAGGCCGCGGCCGCGGCGACCGATGCGGCCGCGACCATGGAAGTGGCCGCCAACGAGCAGACGGCTCCGGCTGGCCAGGCCATGCCGGCTGACCCGCAAGCCGCGCCGCCGGCTCCGGCCACCACCGACATGGCCGCCGATCCGGCCGCCATGCCCGCTCAGGCCGCTCCCGACGCTGGCGTGAACACCTCGGGCGTCGTGCCGGTGTCGTCGCAATCGCCGGAGGCCCAGGCCACGCTGAAGGCGGGTGACGCCAATGTCGTCTCCAACCCGCCGGTCGCCGATACCGTCGCCAACCGGGCGAAGTACGGCAAGCCGGAGTCGAACGCCGGTAAGCGCACCGCGCCGAAGGGCAACTAAAGCCCAAACCGTTCCGGACTTCGCTTGAAGCAGCAGTCGGCGGGCCCTATGGTCCGCCGACTTTTTTCTAGGCCTGCTTCGATTGATGTCGCGCGAAAAACCCAAGTCCTTCCAAAGCCTGATCCTGACGCTCCATGACTATTGGAGCCGGCAGGGCTGTATCATCCTGCAGCCGCACGACGTGGAAGTGGGGGCGGGGACCCTGCACCCGGCCACGGTGCTGCGCGCCCTGGGTCCCAAGCCGTGGAACGCGGCCTATGTGCAGCCCTCGCGCCGTCCGGGCGACGGCCGCTATGGCGAGAACCCCAACCGCCTGCAGCACTATTACCAGTACCAGGTGATCCTGAAGCCGAACCCCGAGAACATGCAGGACCTGTATCTCGGCTCGCTGGAAGCGATCGGCCTGGACCTGCGCACCCACGACATCCGCTTCGTCGAGGACGACTGGGAGAACCCGACCGTCGGGGCCTGGGGCCTGGGCTGGGAAGTCTGGTGCGACGGCATGGAAGTGTCGCAGTACACCTACTTCCAGCAGGTGGGCGGCCTGGACGTCTCGCCGGTGGCTGGCGAGCTGACCTACGGCCTGGAGCGCCTGGCCATGTACGTGTTCGGCGTCGACAACGTCTATGACCTGCCGTTCAACGATCCGGACTCGCCGCTGGGCGCGACGACCTATGGCGACGTGTTCCTGGAGAACGAGCGCCAGCAGTCGGAAGCCAACTTCCACGGCTACGACGTCGCCGTGCTCAAGCAGCAGTTCGAGCAGATGGAACAGCAGGTCCCGCTGATGCTGGCCCGCTCGTACCAGGACAAGGCCCTGGTGCTGCCCGCCTACGACATGGTCCTCAAGGCCAGCCACCTCTTCAACCTGATGAACGCCCGCGGCGCGATCGCCGTCGCCGAGCGCGCCAGCTACATCGGCCGCATCCGCGACCTTTGTAAGATGTGCGCCAGCGCCTGGGTCGAGCAGCAGGAAGCCGCGTAAGTAACGATGCCCCAACTTCTCCTCGAACTGTTCTCGGAAGAGATCCCCGCCCGCATGCAGGCCCAGGCCGCCAAGGACCTGGAGCGCATGGCGCGCGAGCATCTGGCGGCCGCCGGCTTCCTGCCCGAGGCCCTGAAGACCTTCGCCGGCCCGCGCCGCCTGACCCTGGTGGCCGAAGGCCTGCCGCTGGCCCAGGCCGACCGCAAGGAAGAGCTGAAGGGCCCGCGCGTCGGCGCCCCGCCGCAAGCCATGGAAGGCTTCCTGCGCAAGGCTGGCCTGACCCAGGACCAGCTGGTCGAGCGCGACGGCGTCTACATGGCCTTCATCGAGAAGAAGGGCCGCCCGACGCCGGAGATCGTCGCCGAGATGGTCGAGGCCATCGTCCGCGGCTTCCCGTGGCCCAAGTCGATGATCTGGGGGACCAAGAAGCTGCGCTGGGTGCGTCCGCTGAAGCGGATCCTGTGCGTGCTGGACAGGGAGGTCGTGCCGTTCGCCATCGAGGGCATCCCGAGCGGCGACGTCACCGAAGGTCACCGCTTCATGGGTGACGCTCAGCCGTTCGTCGCCAAGGACTTCGACGAGTACGCGGCGGGCCTGGAAGCCCACTTCGTCGTGCTCGACGTCGAGGAGCGCAAGGCGCGCATCCTCGAAGGCTGCAAGACCCTGTGCTTCGCGCGTCACCTGGAACTGGTCGAGGACCAGGGCCTGCTGGACGAAGTCGCGGGCCTCGCCGAATGGCCCACCCCGGTTCTGGGCGACATGGACCCGGTGTTCCTCAGCCTGCCGCCCGAAGTGATCCGCACCTCGATGCGCACGCACCAGAAGTACTTCGCCGTCCGCAAGGCCGGTGAAGAGGGCCTGGCCCCGCACTTCATCACCATCGCCAACATCCAGGCGGCCGACGGCGGCGCGGTGATCGCGGCCGGCAACGCCAAGGTGCTGTCCTCGCGCCTGTCCGACGCCCGCTTCTTCTGGGACGAGGACGTCAAGGTCGGCTTCGAGCCGTGGCTGGAGAAGCTGAACGGCGTGACCTTCCACGCCAAGCTCGGGACCATGGCCCAGCGCGTCGAGCGCATCGTGGCCCTGGCCGGCGAGATCGCCCCGCTGGTCGGCGCCGATGTCGCCAAGACCAAGGAAGCCGCGCGCCTGGCCAAGGCCGATCTCGCCTCGCAGATGGTGGGTGAGTTCCCCGAGCTGCAAGGGATCATGGGCGGCTACTACGCCCGCACCTTCGGCCTCGACGCCGAGGTCGCCGCCGCGATCGAAGGCCACTACAAGCCGCAAGGCCCCTCGGACGCCGTGCCGACGGCGCCGGTCAGCATCGCGGTGGCGTTGGCCGACAAGCTGGACACGCTGGTCGGCTTCTTCGCGATCGATGAGAAGCCGACGGGCTCCAAGGACCCTTATGCGCTGCGTCGCGCGGCGTTGGGCGTGATCCGGGTAATCCTGGAAAGCGGCCACCCAGTTTCACTGCGAGACCTTCTGGAAAGTCACGCATCCCGCCTCCTTCAGGTCGAGATCGAGGAAATCTACGAGAAGGTGAGGGCTGGGGTGGTCAACTCACAGCTTTCGGCTCGTGTTTCTGATGCGGAGGTGGAGATTGCTCTTTCGGACGAGGCTTTGCACGCCTTCGCGATCATGGAAGCTGCTGCCACTGTTCCTGATTCAGCTTCTGAGGGCGTCTTGGCTGCTGCCGAGAAAATTGCCCGAGCATTCGCGGGTTATCGCAGCGGGGTTGAGTGGCGCAGCGTGTACTTGCCAGCAATGGATCAACTTCTCGCCTTCTTCGCCGACCGCCTGAAGGTCACGCTGCGCGATCAGGGCAAGCGTCACGACCTCGTCGACGCTGTGTTCGCCCTGGGCGACGACGACCTGGCGCGCATCGTCGCGCGGGTCGAGGCGCTGGACGGGTTCCTGAAGACCGACGACGGGAAGAACCTGCTGGCCGGCTACAAGCGCGCCTCCAACATCCTCAAGGCCGAGGAGAAGAAGGGCGCTCTGCCGGCCGGGGCTCCGGAAGCGCCGACAGCCGACAGCGACGCCGAGGTGGGCCTCTACAACGCCCTGCGCCTGCTGGCCAAACCGCTGAAGGACGCCCTGGACGCCGAGGACTTCACCGGCGCCATGACCCAGCTGGCCGAGCTGCGCGGCCCGGTCGACGCCTATCTCGACGGCGTCTTCGTCAACGAGCCCGAGCACCGCGACAACCGCCTCAAGACCCTGGCCGCCGTCCGCGACGCCATGGGCCAGGTGGCGGACTTCGGCCTGATCGCGGGCTGATCTCTCGCAGAGTTCAAACGGAAACGGCGGCCTTTCGGGCCGCCGTTTTTGTTTCTAGGCCACCGCCGCGTCGAACTCGGCCTTCCATCCCGCGAACTCCGCGCGGTCGTCCTGGTCCCACGGGTGGAAGCCGGGGCGGTACCAGGCGAAATAGGTCTTCCAGCCGCGGCGGAAGAGACCCGGCTTGCCCCACACGAACGCGTTGACCGCCTTCAGCGCCGCCTTGGGCGAGTAGCCGTCGGCCTCCAGCAGGCGGGCGGCGTAGCGGCAGATGTTGCGGGTGAACATGATGGTCACGAAGAACATCGCCCGGCAGCGCATGAAGTAGCGGCGGCGCGCCGACCAGTCCTTCGTCGCGACCATGAAGACGTCGTAGGCGACCGCCTTGTGCTCGGTCTCTTCCATGGCGTGCCAGCGCCACAGCTGCTCGACGCCGGCCGGGGTCTGGTCGAACAGGTCCTGATGGCGCACGTGCATCTCGGCCATCATCGCCGTGAAGTGCTCCAGCGCGATGGTCGACAGCAGCATGGCCATCTTGCCGCGCTCGCGGGCCATCTTCACGCGGCCCTTCACCGTCTCCTCGATCTCGGCGACCGGATAGCGCGTGCGATCGATCAGGCTGTTCAGCTGATGGTGCTCGCGCGAGTGGATGGCTTCCTGGGCGATGAAGTTCTTGGCGTCGTCCAAGAGCTTGCCGCTCAGCAGGTGGCGGTAGTTGCGCACCGCGTCCATGAACAGGCGCTCGCCATCCGGGAAGGTCAGGGACAGGGCGTTGAACACCGCCGTGCCGACGGGATCGCCGCCCAGCCAGTGGCCCTTCTGGGCGTCGGCGAGGTCGAAGCGGATGTCGCGCGGGGTGACATCCAGGTCGTGCGGGGTGGTTTTGGCTTCGGTCATGGCGTTGTGCGCTCCGCCGGATTAGGGCTTGGTCAGCCTGTGTTGTGACGCACTCTGAGTTATACTGACAAAAATGTCAATAGAGATGACTGTTCCCAAAACGCGCGTGCGCCGTTCGCCTGAGGCCGCGCGCGAGAACATCCTCGCCGCCGCCGAGGCGCTGCTGGTCGAGCACGGCCCGCAGGCCATCAAGCTGGCCGACGTGGCCAAGGCCGCCGGGGTGGTCCACGCCAATGTCATCCACCATTTCGGCTCGATCGCCGGGGTCGAGACGGCGCTGATGGAGCGGATGATCCGGCAGCTGGCCGACAAGATCATCGCCGGCTTCAACGAGCAGGGCGTCTCGGCTGGCTTCGGGGCTCAGGCGCTGTTCGACGCCTTCGAGACCAAGGGTGCGGCGCGGCTGGCGGCGTGGCTGGAGCTGACGGGCGAGGGGCGGCGGATGACCCTGGTGCGCCAGGTCGTCGATGAGGTGGTTCAGACCCGCCTGGCGCAGGACGTCGGGGTCGCGCGCGAGACGATCATCGACTTCATCCTGCTGAACATCGTCCTGGCCATCGGGGTCGGACTGTTCGGCCCGACCTTGAGCGAACTGCTGGGCCGGCCGGCGGACCGGGCGCGCGAACTGGCGCAGGAATTGGTCCAGGGGCGGATCACCGCCATGGGGCAGAAGGGCAGCTAGGGGAGCCGGAAACCTCGCCCTTCGACAGGCTCAGGGTGAGGTTTCCTACTGATGCGGCTTGTAAGTAGTCCTCACCCTGAGCTTGTCGAAGGGCGAGGACGGGCCAACAGCGCCGGCAGCACCTGCTCGGTCAGCAGAGGCGCGAGCCGCAGATCGCCCGGCGCGGCCGGGTCGATCCAGGCTAGCTCCTCGATCTCGGCCCGCGCGGCGATCGCGCCCTCGACCGTGGCGAGATAGGTCGCCGATTGGACGGTGAAGCCGGCCTCGTTGGCGGCCGGGGCCGAGAAGTTCCCCAGCAGCTCGGCGACGAGGAGTCGGCAGCCCAGCTCCTCGTCGAGTTCGCGGGCCAGGGTCGTGAGGTCGTCCTCGCCGCCGTCGCGCTTGCCGCCGGGCTTCATGAAGGCGGTCGTGCCGCGCTTGCGGACCAGCAGCATGCGGCCGTCCGCATCACGGATCACGGCGGTGACGATGTCGAGGACGCGGCTCATTTGGCCAAGGTAGCCGAGTCGCTACTTCTCGACCGCCGCCAGGATGTGGTCGGCCAGCAGCTTCTCGGAGATGGCATGCGGCTGGCGGACGCCGAAATTGGCGGTTGTGATCACCGCCACCAGGCCCAGGTCCGGCACGATCGCCACCTTCTGGCCGCCCGAGCCGCTCATCAGCCAGGCCTTGTGACCGTTGAACGTCTGGAGCCAGACCAGATAGCCGTAATCGGTGTTCTCGCGCGCATTGGCGTGCGGGGTGACCGAGGCCTTCACGAAAGCGGCGGGCAGCACCTGCTGGCCCTCCCACTGACCGCCATTGGCGTAGAGCTGGCCCAGCTTCAGCAGGTCGCGGCTGCGCAGGCCAAGACCGCCGCCGCCCATGGCCAGGCCGGTGGGCGACATCTGCCACTTGGGGTTCTCGATGCCGAGCGGCTTGAACAGCACCTCGTCGGCGAAGGCGGGCAGGGGCTTCTTCACCGCGTTCTGCACGACCTGGCCCAGGGTCACGACCCCGGCGGTGCAGTAGCTGAAGCTGCGGCCGTAAGGCGAGGCCTCGGGCTTGGGGTTCCAGTCCGGGAAGCCGCGCACCGGCAGATCGAGATAGAAGCCGACCCAGTCCTCGATCAGGTACATCCGCTCCTCGTTGCCGCGCGAGAACGAATTGTCGTCGTCGCACTCGGCGATGGAGCTCATGGTCAGCAGGTCCTCGACCGTGACCTTGTCCTTGCGCGGATCGGGATTGGCGGCTGGCGGGCGGCCCTTGAGGTAGGCCTTGATCGGCGCATCGACGCTGGGCAGGGCGCCGCGAGCGAGCGCCGCGCCGGTCAGCATGGCGGTGACGGTCTTGGTGGCCGAGCGGGTGTTGCGACGGGCTTCTGCGCCGTCCTGATCGTAATAGGCCTCGAACACCAGCTTGCCGTGGCGGGCGACCAGGACGCTGGTGATCTTCTGGAACTCGCCGGCCTTGATGGCGGCCGACATGGCGTCGAGCTTGACGGCTGAGAGGCCTTCGGCCGCGGGCGGGGCGGTGGTCCAGTCGGCGGCTTGTGTGGTGAGCGGAGCCAGGACGAGGGCGGCGGCGAACGCGAAGGCTTTCAAGGCGGGAACTCCAAAAGGAACCTCTGCCGTCTAGGCCGCGTCGATCGCTTCGTCTTGGACGCTTGAAACCTGCGGCCGGCGTCCGCACAGCCGCGCAAACTCGCCGGGGGTGACGCCATAGGCCTTGAGGAACTGGCGATTGAGGTGGCTCTGGTCGCAGAAGCCCGAGGCCAGGGCGATGTCGCCGATCGGATCGCGACCGCGCATCAGCAGGTCGGCGGCGCGTTCCAGCCGGCGGGTGCGCAGGCGATCGCCGGGCGCGGCGCCCAGCCAGCGGCGATAGCCGCGCGCCAAGTATACGGGGTGCACGCCGGCGATCTCGGCGAGATCCGCGACATTGATCGGCTGATCGAACGTATCGGCCAGATAGGTCTCGGCGCGGTCCAGCCACGAGGGGCGCTTGTCGCTGTCCGCCACGGGTGTGATCGCCTGCGAGGCCAGCTCCAGGCTGAGGCCTTCCAGCGACAGGGCCTCGGTGTCGAGGGTCAGGAGCGAGCGGGTCAGGCGCAGGGCCGCACGGCGCGCGGTCGGGCCGGTCAGCCGCAGGGCGTCGATTGCCGCGCCGCGTCCGGAGTTCGCCAGGGCTCGCCAGTCGGCGGCGCCGAAGCTGACGGCCAGGAAGCAGCCGCCGCCGTCGACGAACCGATCCCGATGGACGACGCTGGGCGGGTTGTAGACCAGCACGGGCCCTTCGGTCTCCGGGCCGGCGGCCGTGGTGATGTAGCGGCCTCGGGTGGCCAGCACGAAGTGGGCGTCGTCGTGGCTGTGCTCGTCGACGTGGTCGGCGCGGTTGGTGGCTTCCAGGTGCGCCAGGCGCACGCCCGGCAGCTGACGCTCGACGGTGGGCGCGCCGTAGAACTGGCCTGGGCTGAAGGCAGTTCTCGGCGCGGCCATGTCAGCCCAGCTTCTCGGCGGCCCAGGGGGCGAAATAGGTGATGATGCCTGCCGCGCCGGCGCGCTTGAAGGCGGTCAGGCTTTCGAGGATGGCGCGGTCCTGGTCGATCCAGCCGTTCTGGGCGGCGGCCATGATCATCGCGTACTCGCCCGACACCTGGAAGGCGTAGGTCGGCATGCGGAACTCGTCGACCAGGCGGCGCAGGATGTCGAGATACGGCATGCCCGGCTTGACCATGACCATGTCGGCGCCCTCGGCGATGTCGAGCGCGACCTCGCGGATGGCTTCCTCGGTGTTGGCCGGGTCCATCTGGTAGGTCTTCTTGTCGCCCTGGCCGCCGGCGAGCTTGGCCGAGCCGATGGCGTCGCGGTACGGGCCGTAGAAGGCCGAGGCGTACTTGGCGGCGTAGGACATGATCATCACGTCCTGATGGTTGGCGCCTTCCAGCGCCGCGCGCAGCTTGCCGATGCGGCCGTCCATCATGTCGGAGGGCGCCAGGATGTCGGCGCCGGCCTGCGCCTGCATGATGCCCTGTTCGATCAGGCGCTCGATGGTCGGGTCGTTGAGGATCTTGCCGCCCTCGATCACGCCGTCGTGGCCGTGGTCGGTGAAGGGGTCCAGAGCGACGTCGCACATGATGCCGACCTCGGGGGCGGCGTCCTTCATGGCCTTGACGGCGCGGGGGATGACGCCGTCCGGATCGGCGGCGATCGAGCCGGTGGCGTCCTTCCGCGATCCGTCGATGTGCGGGAAGATGGCGATGGCCGGGATGCCCAGATCGCGGGCGCGGACGGCGGCCTTGGCGGCTTCCTTGACGCTCAGGCGCTCGACACCAGGCATCGAGGCCACCGGGATCGCGCCTTCGCCCTCGTGCACCACCATCGACCAGATCAGGTCGGACGGTCGGACCTCGGTCTCGCGGATGAGGCGGCGGGTCCAGTCGGCCTGGCGCACGCGACGCAGGCGGGTGGCGGGATAGGGGGCGAGGGGCGGAACGGTCATGCGCTTGGTTTCGCGCGAGCGACCGCGCGAGGCAAGACGCCTGTGTCCTTAAGTGGGTGGTTTAGGGAGCGGCCCGCGAGGCCAGCACCGACGGGCCGTCGATGCGGGTCCACAGCTGCGACTTGCAGATGAAGTTGCCGATCACGCAGCCCTTGGCGCGCATGGTCTTGGGGTCGACGATGTCGGCCGAACCGACCAGGGTGACCTTCAGGGTCGGGACCCAGACGCGGCCCTTCAGCGAGCCGTCGCGCTGGCTTTCGAAGTCACGCAGCAGTTGCTTGCCGATCAGGGTGTCGGTGCCCGACTTGCGCGCATCGGCCTCGGCCTTGGCGCTGGCCCAGATCACGACGCCGCAGGTGCTGGGACCGCAGTCCTTGATTTCCAGGTGCACGCTGTTGCGCGGGTTGCGCCACACGCCATAGCTCCGCTCGACGCCGGTGTCGGCGGCTTGAGCGGGGACCGTGGCCGCAGCCATTCCGAGGGCCACCGTCAGGGCGGCCAGTGCAAGTTTCAGGAAACGCATAATCGTTGATGCAGTTGTTATGATTGAGAACGCCCAGACTCGAAGCTGGCATTTGGAGGGAAAGGGCATGGTTATCAAGGGGGTGTGGCGTCACAGACGCTACACACCGTGTAACGGAGGATTTCAGGTCACAGTAGGAGACGGCTGTGACACGCGTTGACAGCAGGCTTTCGGCGCGGCACGTCAGCGGCCAAGAAGGTGAGGGCGGTTCCGCCCCTAAAGGGAGGAAATGCGCATGGATTTCGCACTGAACGAAGATCAAGTCGCAATCCAGGATGCGGCTCTCGCTTTCGCCGAAGGACAGCTTGCCCCGTTCTCGGCCCAGTGGGACGAGCAGAAACACTTTCCCGTCGACACCCTGCGTCAGGCCGCCGAGCTGGGCTTTGCCGGCATCTATGTGAACGAGGACGTCGGCGGCAGCGGCCTGTCGCGCCTGGACGCCTCGATCATCTTCGAGGCGCTCAGCTATGGCGACGTGCCGACGGCGGCGTACCTGACCATCCACAACATGGCCTCGTGGATGATCGACCGCTTCGGCTCGGACGATCTGCGCAAACGCTACCTGCCGCGCCTGACGACCATGGAGCTGATCGCCAGCTACTGCCTGACCGAACCGGGCGCGGGCTCGGACGCGGCCAACATGCGCACCACGGCCAAGCTGGACGGTGACCACTACGTCCTGAACGGCGGCAAGGCCTTCATCTCGGGCGGCGGCGTGTCGGACGTCTACGTCGTCATGGCCCGCACGGGCGGCGAGGGGGCCAAGGGCGTCTCGGCCTTCGTGGTCGAGAAGGGCATGGAGGGCCTCAGCTTCGGGGCCAACGAGCGCAAGATGGGCTGGAACGCCCAGCCGACCGCCCAGGTGAACTTCGACAACTGCCGGGTGCCGGTCGAGAACCGCATCGGCCAGGAGGGCGAGGGCTTCCGCTTCGCCATGATGGGCCTGGACGGCGGGCGGCTGAACATCGCCTCGTGCTCGCTGGGCGGCGCGCAGTTCGCCCTCGACACCGCCAAGGCCTACATGGAGACCCGCAACCAGTTCGGCAAAGCGCTGAAGGACTTCCAGGCCCTGCAGTTCAAGCTGGCCGACATGGCCACCGAGCTGGAGGCCGCCCGCCTGATGGTGCGCCGCGCCGCCCATGCGCTGGACAACCGCCACCCCGAGGCGACCAAGCTGTGCGCCATGGCCAAGCGCTTCGCCACCGACGCCGGCTTCCAGGTCGCGAATGACGCCTTGCAGCTGCACGGCGGCTACGGCTACCTCCAGGACTATCCGCTGGAACGCATCGTGCGCGACCTGCGGGTGCACCAGATCCTGGAAGGGACCAACGAGATCATGCGCGTCATCATCGCCCGCGAGCTTTTCCGACAGTGATCTATCTGTGTCGCCACGGTGAGACCTTCCACAATCGCGAGGGACGCCTGCAGGGGCGCTCGGAGTCGGACCTGACGCCGCTGGGCCGCGCCCAGGCGGCGGCCATGGGCGACCTGCTGTTCGACCTCGTCCAGCGCGATCCGCCGGCCGACTGGCGCATCGTCGCCAGCCCGCTGCGCCGGGCGCTGAACACGGCCGAGACGATCGGCGCGCGCCTGGGCCTGCCCGTCGCGATCGACGAGCGCCTGGTCGAGATCGACGTCGGCGAATGGTCCAACCGCCTGCGCGAGGAGGTGAGGGGCGAGAACCCGCACCTGCACGGCGACGACGCCTGGGGTTTCCACGCGCCGGGCGGTGAGACCTATGAGGGCATGATGGCCCGTCTCACCGAATGGCTGGCCGAGCAGGCCGCCGAACCCGAGCGCCGGCTGATCGTGGTCAGTCACGGCGTCGCCGGCCGGCTGCTGCGCGGCGCCTATGCGGGCCTGTCGAAGGCCGAGACCCTGGCCCAGGACATCCCGCAGGACGCCGTCTATCGCCTGATGGCCGGCCAGATCGACCGCTTCGACTGCGCGCCCGTCGCCGAAAACGCCTAGGACCTATCGATGACCGAAGAGCCCGAAGTCCTGATCAGCGTCGAGAAGAACGTCGGCCGCATCACGCTCAATCGTCCCAAGGCCCTGCACGCCCTGACCCAGGGCATGTGCGAGACCATGATCGGCGCGTTGCTGGACTGGCAGGAAGACCCCGAGATCTACATGGTCCTGATCGACCACTCGGGCGAGCGCGGCTTCTGCGCCGGCGGCGACATCCGCATGCTGGCCGAGAGCGGGGCCAAGGACGGCGTCGAGGCGCGGGCCTTCTTCCACACCGAGTACCAGCTGAACCACCTGCTGTTCACCTATGACACGCCGGTCGTGGCGGTGATGGACGGCATCGTCATGGGCGGCGGCGTCGGCATCTCGATGCCGGCCCACGTGCGGATCGCCACCGAGCGGACGACCTTCGCCATGCCCGAGACCGGCATCGGCCTGTTCCCCGACGTCGGCGGCGGCTGGTACCTGCCGCGCCTGCCGGGAAAGGCGGGGCTGTGGCTGGCCCTGACCGGCGCGCGGATCAAGGGCGCGGACTGCATGCGCCTTGGGATCGCCACCCACTTCGTCGAGTTCGGGGCCATCGCGGGGCTGAAGAAGGCCATCGTCGCCGACCCGCGCCGCATCGACGAGATCCTGAAGAAGTACCGCGCCGACGCCGGCAAGGCCGCGCTGCTGGGCTTCGAGCAGGACCTCAACCGCCTGTTCGTCGGCGAGAGCGTCGAGGAGATCGTCGAGTTCCTGACCCTCGACTCCAGCGACTGGGGCAAGGCCCAGTTGGAGGTTATGAAGACCAAGTCGCCCCAGACGATGAAGGTCGCCTTCGAGCAGCTGAAGCGCGGCGAGGCCATGACCGACTTCGCCGACAACATGGCCATGGAATACCGGATCGGCTCGCGCGTGGTGATGAAGCACGACTTCATCGAGGGCGTCCGGGCGGTGATTATCGACAAGGACAATGCGCCCCAATGGAACCCGGCCACGCTTGAAAGCGTAACCGACGCCATGTTGGCCGAGATTTTCGCGCCGCTTCCCCCCGGGGAAGAATGGATGCCGCTGACGTGACCGTTTGGGTAGGCTAACGTCACTTCAACTAAGAACACGTTGGTTCGGAAGGATTGCCATGCGTAAGCCGCTTCTCAGTCTCGTCGCCGTGCTGGGCCTCGCGGCCTGCGCCACCCAGCCGATGATGGGACCTCCGCCGCCGCCGCCTTCGGGCCCGGCAGCTGCGGCCATCTCGCCGAACATCGCCGCCGCGCTCAGCGATCCGTCGCGTCCGGCCGCCGACATGGTCCGCGACGACAACCGCCATCCGGGCGAGGTGCTCAGCTTCGCCGGCGTGCGGCCGGGCGCCAAGGTCGCCGACCTGATCCCCGGCGGCGGCTATTTCACCCGTATCCTGGCCAAGTCGGTCGGCCCGCGGGGCACGGTCTACGCCTATGTGCCGGACGAGCTGACCAAGCTGGCCAAGCGCGAGCCGGCGGTGAACGCCATCGCCCGCGACCCGGCCTATTCGAACGTGAAGGTGATCCTGAACACGCTGCCGAATTTCGGCGCGCCGGAGAAGCTGGACCTGGTGTTCACGGCCCAGAACTATCACGACATGCACGACAAGTTCATGGGCCCGGCCGACCTGTCGGTGGTGAACCGCCAGGTGTTCAAGTCGCTGAAGCCGGGCGGCGTGTTCCTGGTCATCGACCACTCGGCCGAGCCGGGCTCGGGCCTGCGCGACACCGAGACCCTGCACCGCATCGACTCGGCGGTGGTGAAGTCCGAGGTCACGGCCGCCGGCTTCATCTTCGAGGGCGAGAGCCGCGTGCTGAAGGACCCGGGCGACAGCCGCAAGGTCAACATCTTCGACCCGTCGATCCGCGGCAAGACCGACCAGTTCGTCTACAAGTTCCGCAAGCCCTCGACGGCGCGCTGACAATTAAAGCTGTCATCCCGGCCAAGCGCGAAGCGCGCCGAGCCGGGACCGCCGGAAGCGCCGAGCCTGTGGCGGTCCCGGCTCTCCGCTACGCTGCGGCCGGGATGACAGTTTTCAACGAAACCGCGCCCATGAGGCGCGGTTCGCATTTGCAGGGAGCTTCACGATGACGCGTATCGCTTTCATCGGCCTGGGCAACATGGGCGGCGGCATGGCCGCCAACCAGGCCAAGGCTGGCCATGAGACCCACGCCTTCGACCTGTCGGCGCAAGCGGTCGAGCGGGCCGTGGCGGCGGGTTGCCAGGCGGCGGCTTCCGTCGCCGAGGCCGTGGCCGACGCCGAGGTGGTGATCACCATGTTGCCGGCCGGTCCGCACGTCCGCGCGGTCTATGGCGAGCAGATCCTCAAGAGCGCGCCGAAGACGGCCCTGCTGATCGACTGCTCGACCATCGACGTCGAGAGCGCCCGCGTCGTGGCCGGGCAGGCGGCCGAGGCGGGTTTCCGCTTCGCCGACGCGCCGGTGTCGGGCGGCATCATGGCCGCCGAGGCGGGGACCCTGGCCTTCATGGTCGGCTGCGCGGCGGTCGACTTCCCGGCCATCGAGGCGGCGCTGGCCCCGATGTCGCGCGTGACGATCCACGCCGGCGACCACGGGGCGGGGCAGGCGGCCAAGATCTGCAACAACATGCTGCTGGGCGTCTCGATGCTGGGCACCTGCGAGGCCTTCGCCCTGGCCGAGAAGCTGGGCCTGGGCGCCGACCGCTTCTTCGAGATCGCCAGCAAGTCGTCGGGCCAGTGCTGGTCGGTGACCAGCTATTGCCCGGTGCCGGGCGTCGGGCCGCAGACCCCCGCAGACCGCCAGTACGAGGGCGGCTTCGCCTCGGCCATGATGCTGAAGGACCTGAAACTGGCCCAGGAAGCCGCCGCCAAGGCCGGCGCCAGCACGCCGATGGGCGCGCAGGCCGAGGCGCTGTACGCCCTGTTCGACGCCAACGGCTTCGGGGCTAAGGACTTTTCGGCCGTGATCGAGTTACTGCGCGGAAAGCTGGCGCAGCTTACGTGAATCGTCCAAGACGCCGCCTCCGCGATAGTGTTCATTGACGAAATCGATGCGGCCAATCGCGCAATTCAATTTGTAGGTAAACGTCCGTAGATGGACACTACCGACGCTTGGTGCGAAAAGCCGAGCCGTGAATAAAGGGGACCTCTGGCTCACCTGGCCGGCGGTTTAGAGACCGACATGGACTACAAAGCCGCGTTCCGCAGCGCCGTCGACCAGATCCGTCAGGAGGGCCGCTACCGGGTCTTCGCCGACCTGAAGCGACAGCGTGGGCAGTTCCCGCGCGCCACCTGGACCCGCCAGGACGGCTCGGAAGGCGAAGTCGTGGTCTGGTGCAGCAACGACTATCTCGGCCAAGGCCAGAACCCAGTGGTGCTCGACGCCATGAAGGCCGCCGTCGATCAGCACGGTTCGGGCTCGGGCGGCACCCGCAACATCTCGGGCACCAATCACGACCACGTCCTGCTGGAGGCCGAGCTGGCCGACCTGCACGGCAAGGAAGGCGCGCTGCTGTTCACCTCGGGCTACGTCTCGAACGAGGCCAGCCTGTCGGTGGTGCAGAAGATCCTGCCCGGCCTGATCATCTTCTCGGACGAGCTGAACCACGCCTCGATGATCGCCGGCATCCGCAATGGCGGCGGTCCGCGCAAGGTGTTCCGCCACAACGATCTCGAGCACCTTGAAGAGCTGCTGGCGGCCGCCCCGGCCGACGCGCCCAAGATGATCGCGTTCGAGAGCGTCTATTCGATGGACGGCGACATCTCCGATATCGCCGGCACCATCGCCCTGGCCAAGAAGTACGGGGCCATGACCTATCTGGACGAGGTCCACGCGGTCGGCATGTACGGCCCGCGCGGCGGCGGCGTCGCCGAGCGCGAAGGCCTGATGGACCAGATCGACATCATCGAAGGCACGCTGGGCAAGGCGTTCGGCGTCATGGGCGGCTACATCACCGGCGACGCCGAGGTGATCGACGCCATCCGCCTGATGGCCGCCGGCTTCATCTTCACCACCTCGCTGCCGCCCGCCCTGGTGGCCGGCGCCCTGGCCAGCGTCCGCTGGCTGAAGCAGCACCCGGAAGTGCGCGAAATCCATCAGGAGCGCGCCGCGACCCTGAAGGCCATGTTCAAGGCCGCCGGCCTGCCGGTCATGGACAATGAGAGCCACATCGTCCCGGTGCTGGTCGGCGATCCCGTCCACACCAAGATGATCAGCGACATGCTGCTGGCCGATCACGGCGTCTATGTGCAGCCGATCAACTATCCGACCGTGCCGCGCGGCACCGAGCGCCTGCGCTTCACCCCGACCCCGTTCCACTCGGACGACATGATGCGCAAGCTGGTCGCCTCGATGGAAAAGCTGTGGGCCCACTGCAACGTCGCCCGCATGGGCGGCCACGCGGCCTAAGGAACAGGCGTAACTTCAACTTCGACCGAACCGCACATCGTCGAAACGAAAAACGCCGCCGGGAGCCTCCGGCGGCGTTCGCGTGCCTGATAGGCGAGAGGCGACTAGCTGCCGCGCCGCACGCCCTTGCCCAGGCCGATCTTCTTGGCGAAGTCCGAGCGACGGGCCGCATAGGCCGGCGCCACCATCGGATAGTCCGGCGGCAGGCCCCATTTGCGGCGATATTCCTCGGGGCTCATGTCGTAGTGCGAGCGCAGGTAGCGCTTCAGCATCTTCAGTTTCTTGCCGTCTTCCAGGCAGACGATGAAATCGTGCTGCACCGAACGGCCGATCGGCACCGCCGGCCTTGCCTTTTCGACCGGTTGCGGAGCTTCACCGCCGTTGCCGAGCGCGGACAGCGCCTGGTGAACCGTGCGGATCAGGTCCGGAATGGCCGTCTGGGAGACTGTGTTCTGGCCTACATAGGCCGCCACGATCTCGGCGCTGAGCCCCAGGATATCGACGTTGTTGTCATTCGCCGTGTCCGTGCCGCCGCCGTGAGACGCCATGAGATACCCCATTCCCGTTGTTGTCGTTCGAACTGCGCAGGGGTTGAGCGCGCCCTGCGGGACAGCAACGCGCAACGCGACATGTGGTTCCGAGATTGATCACCGCGCCTTACCCGTTAAAGAGGGCGCCTCTGCCGACTCCCCCAAACGCCCGGAGAGCGAAATGACCCAGACCAACACGAGCGCCTTCTTCGGCGCGGACCTCGCCACCGCGGACAAGGACATCTTCGACCGCATCGGTCTGGAGCTGAACCGTCAGCAGAACCAGATCGAGCTGATCGCCTCGGAGAACATCGTCTCGAAGGCGGTGCTGGAGGCCCAGGGCTCGATCCTGACCAACAAGTACGCCGAGGGCTATCCGGGCAAGCGCTACTACGGCGGCTGCGAGTACGTGGATGAGATCGAGACGATCGCCATCGAGCGCGCCAAGCAGCTGTTCGGCGCCGGCTTCGCCAACGTCCAGCCGCACTCGGGCTCGCAGGCCAACCAGTCGGTGTTCATGTCGCTGCTGCAGCCGGGCGACACCTTCATGGGCATGGACCTGGCCGCCGGCGGTCACCTGACCCACGGCTCGCCCGCCAACCAGTCGGGCAAGTGGTTCAAGCCGGTGTCCTACACCGTGCGCCAGCAGGACCAGCTGATCGACTACGACAACGTCGCCGAGGTGGCCGAGCGCGAGAAGCCCAAGCTGATCATCGCCGGCGGCAGCGCCTATAGCCGCGAGATCGACTTCGCCCGCTTCCGCCAGATCGCCGACAGCGTCGGCGCCTATCTGATGGTCGACATGGCCCACTTCGCGGGCCTGGTGGCCGGCGGCGTGTTCCCCAGCCCCGTGCCGCACGCCCACGTCGTCACCACCACCACCCACAAGACCCTGCGCGGTCCGCGTGGCGGCATGGTGCTGACCAACGACGAGGCGATCATCAAGAAGGTCAATTCGGCCGTCTTCCCGGGCCTGCAAGGCGGTCCGCTGGAGCACGTCATCGCCGCCAAGGCCGTGGCGTTCGGGGAAGCGCTGCAGCCGTCCTTCAAGGCCTACGCCCAGCAGATCATCGCCAACGCCGAGGCGCTGTCGGAAGCCCTGCTGAAGTCGGGCGTCAACATCGTCTCGGGCGGCACCGACAGCCACCTGATGCTGGTCGACCTGCGTCCGAAGGGCGTGACGGGCCGCGACGCCGAGCACAGCCTCGAGCGCGCCCACATGACCTGCAACAAGAACGGCGTGCCGTTCGACACCGCGCCGTTCACGATCACCTCGGGCATCCGCCTGGGCACGCCGGCCGGCACCACGCGCGGCTTCAAGGAAGCTGAGTTCACCCGCGTCGGCGAACTGATCGGCGAAGTGGTCAACGGCCTGGCCGCCAACGGCGCGGACGGCAACGCCGAGGTCGAGGCCAAGGTCCGCGAGGAAGTGCTGGCCTTGACGGCTCGCTTCCCGATCTACAACTAATATGGCTTAGGCGCCGCGGGAGGGGCCACATCATGCGTTGCCCGTTCTGCGGCCATGCCGAAAGCCAGGTCAAGGACAGCCGCCCGTCGGAAGACGGCGCGGCGATCCGCCGTCGCCGCATGTGCCCCGAGTGCGGCGGCCGCTTCACCACGTTCGAACGGGTGCAGCTGCGCGAGCTGATCATCCTGAAGCGCTCGGGCCGGCGTTCGCCGTTCGATCGCGACAAGCTTGTGCGGTCGATCGCCCTGGCCACGCAGAAAAGACCTGTCGAGGCCGAGCGGATCGAACGGATGATCAACGGCATCGTCCGGCAGCTGGAAAGCATGGGCGAGACCGAGCTGCCGTCCTCGGCGGTCGGCGAAATGGTCATGAAGGCGTTGAAATCGCTCGATGACGTGGCCTATGTCCGCTACGCCTCGGTCTATCGCGATTTCAAGGAAACCAGCGACTTCGCCAAGTTCCTGACCGAAGAAGGTCTGAGCGACGGCGTCGAAGAAGAGCTATAGTCCGTTAATCCCTGATGTGTGTTTGTACGCGCGCGGCAAGCGCGGCCGTGGAGATTCGAAGCTAGATGGTTGAAGACAACATCCGCCTGCTGGTCGTGGAGAGCCGAAGCCATTCGGGGATCTCCGACGAACTGCTGCGCGGAGCCGCCCAGGCTATCGAGGCCCAGGGCGCCGAGTACGACGTGATCACGGTCTCCAGCGCTCTGCAGATCCCGACCGCCATCGCCATCGCCGAGGAAGCCGGCCACCGCCCCGTGGGCGTACGCTACGACGGCTATGTCGCCCTTGGGACGATCATCCGCGGCGAAACCTATCATTTCGAGCTGACCGCCAACGAAACCGCCCGTGGTCTGCAGGACCTGGGCATCGGCAAGCGCCTGCCGATCGGTTTCGGCGTGCTGGCCGTCGACGACGAGGCCCAGGCCTTCACCCGCGCGCGGGTCAGCGAAGGCGACCGCGGCGGCGCGGCCGCCAAGGCCTGCCTGGAGACCATCGCCCTGAAGCGTCAACTGCTGGGACAGGCCCGATGAGCGGCAACCGCATCCAACCGCGCTCGGTGGCGCGTCTCGCCGCCGTCCAGGCCCTGTACCAGATGGAAGTCTCGGGCGCGGGCGTCGATTCGGTGGTCCGCGAGTTCGGCGAGCACCGCTTCGACCGCGACGTCGAGGGCGAGCGCCTGGCCGCCGCCGACGAGAAGTTCTTCGCCGAACTGGCCAAGGGCGTCGTCGACAACCAGGCCAAGGTCGACCAGGGCATCGTCAAGCGCCTGGCCTCGGGCTGGCGCCTGGAGCGCCTGGACGCCACGGCCCGCGCCGTTCTGCGCGCCGGCGCCTACGAATTGATGTTCCGACCCGACGTTCCGACCGAAGTCGTCATCAACGAGTATGTCGAGATCGCTAAATCCTTTTTTGAAGGTCCCGAGTCAGGCTTCATCAATGGCGCCCTCGACGCGATCGCCCGTGATGCACGAGACTGACGAAGACGACTGGTTTGCCGAAGACGACGCCGCGGCGCCTGCCGCGGCGGATGCGGCCCCGACTGAATTCGACCACATCGCGCGCCTGCTGCGCCCGCTGACGCGTGGCGATCCGGCGGCGCTGGACCTGCTGGACGACGCGGCCGTGCTGCCGTCGCGTCCGGGCCATGACCTGGTGATCACCAAGGACGCCATGGTGGCCGGCGTGCATTTCCTGGCCGACGAGGCCCTGGACGTGATCGCCCGCAAGCTGCTGCGCACCAATCTTTCCGACCTCGCGGCCAAGGCGGCCGAGCCCTACGGCTATTTCCTGGCCGTCGGCTGGCCCTCGGGCTCCGACGTCACCTCGCGCGAGATCTTCGCCCGCGGCCTGGCCGAGGACGGCGCGCTGTTCGACATGTCGCTGCTGGGCGGCGACACCGTCACCACCTCGGGCCCGCTGGTCGTCTCGGCCACCCTGCTGGGCTGGGTCCCCGAAGGCGGCGCGATCCTGCGGCGCGGGGCCAAGCCGGGCGACCGGCTGATGGTTTCTGGCACGATCGGCGACGGCTGGCTGGGCCTGCTGGCCCAGTGGGGCGAGGTGATGGACGCCGACGGCGCCATGCTGCGCCGCTATCGCCAGCCCGAGCCGCGCGTCACCCTGCGCGACGCCATGCGCCTGCACGCCAAGGCCGCCGCCGACGTCTCCGACGGCCTGCTGGCCGACAGCGCCCACATCGCCAAGGCCAGCGGCTGCCGCGTGCGGGTCGACCTGGAGCGCCTGCCGCTGTCGCCGGGCGGTCAAGCCTGGCTGGACCAGCAGCCCGAGCAGGTCGAGGGCCGCATCTCCCTGGCCTCCGGCGGCGACGACTACGAGATCGTCTGCGCCGTCGATCCGAACGAGGCCTGGGCCTTCCGGGTGGCCGCCGCCGCCGCGGGCGTCAAGGTCAGCGAGATCGGCGAGTTCGTGGAAGGCGAGGGGGTCTCGGCTTACTACAAGGGCCGCGACGTCACGCCCTCGCGCCTGGGCTGGCTGCACGGCTAATTAGGTTAATCTCAAGGGCTGTCGGTTATGGGAAAGACCCATGACCCGCTTCGTCACGCCTTCGCGCCGTCTTCTGCTCGCCGCCGCCTTCACGGCTGTGGCCGCTCCGGCCTTCGCCAGCGGCCCCAAGAAGAAGGAAGGCGAGGAGGGCCAGGCGCTGGACCCGACCTACAAGCTGGGCTCGATGACCATCCCGATCATCGCCAACGGCCGGATCGTCAACTACGTCTTCGTGGCCATGACCCTGAAGCTGAAGGACGGCACGGACGCCGCGGCGCTGAAGGACCAGGAGCCGGCGCTGCGCGACGCCATCGTGCGGGCGGCCTACAAGACCCCCTTCACCCGCGCCGACACCTGGAAGGAAGTCGACGGCCCGCGCCTGACCAGCTTCGTCATGAGCCAGTGCGCGGTGCTGATGGGCAAGGGCAAGGTCGCCTCGGTCGAGATCGTCAAGCAGATCCCCCGCCAGCAGCTGATGCCGCCCAAGCCGGGCGCCGCCAAGCCCGCCAGCCAGGGCGATCTCCACCCCTGATTCCACCCGCAGAGCCAAGCTTTGCCCCGGCAAAGGCTTGCGCCGACACGGGTTGCGCGCCCCCCGGCCATCTGACAGTCTCTTTGGGATGACGCCGTTCGGCGGTCATTTTGGGAGCATCGAGGGGCACGAGGCCAAAGGCCCGCCCGTCGATCCGGGCGGCGGTTTGACGTTCGTCATGTTTGGCGCGCGTGGACCTCCACCGTCGGGACCGGCGTAACCCCTCGTGATTGGAAGCGCGAAGGGGCGAAGAACCTAATGAGTCTTTGGCTTGAACTGGCCATCGGGGCCGGGCTGCTGGCGGTGCTGTACGGCGCCGTGCAGACGGCCAGTCTGATGCGGGCGTCGCCCGGCAATGCACGAATGCAGGAGATCGCCGCGGCGATCCAGGAAGGGGCCCAGGCCTATCTGAACCGCCAGTACACGACGATCGGCATCGTCGGCGTGGTGGTGATCGCCGCTCTGGCGTTCTTCTTCAAATCCTGGGAGCAGCCGGTCGGCTTCGCCCTGGGCGCGATCCTTTCGGGCGCGGCCGGTTTCGCGGGCATGCTGATCTCGGTCCGCGCCAACGTCCGCACGGCCCAGGCCTCGTCGGAGAGCCTGGCCAAGGGCCTGTCGATGGCCTTCACCTCCGGCGCTGTCACCGGCATGCTGGTGGCCGGCTTCGCCCTGATCGGCGTGGCGGGCTACTACGCGCTGCTGCTGTCGGCCGGTCACGCCGGCACCGACCGTGTGGTCGTGGACTCGCTGGTGACCCTGGGCTTCGGCGCCTCGCTGATCTCGATCTTCGCCCGTCTGGGCGGCGGCATCTTCACCAAGGGCGCCGACGTGGGCGGCGACCTGGTGGGCAAGGTGGAAGCCGGCATCCCGGAAGATGACCCCCGTAACGCCGCGACCATCGCCGACAACGTCGGCGACAATGTCGGCGACTGCGCCGGCATGGCCGCCGACCTGTTCGAGACCTATGCGGTGACCACGGTCGCCACCATGGTCCTGGCGGCGATCTTCTTCCGCGGCACTGAAGCGGTGTCGTCGATGATGCTGCTGCCGCTGGCCATCTGCGCCATCTGCATCGTCACCTCGATCATCGGCTCGTTCGCCGTCCGTCTGGGCAAGAGCCAGAACATCATGGGCGCCCTGTATCAGGGCCTGATCGTCACCGGCGTGCTGTCGATCCCGGCCGTCTGGTACGTGATCCACCAGCTGGTGCCGAACGCCGTCACGGTGGGCGCGCGCAGCTTCGACGCCGACAGCCTGTTCTATTGCGGCCTGGCTGGTCTGGCCGTCACCGCCCTGATCGTGGTGATCACCGAGTACTACACCGGCACCAACTACCGCCCGGTGAAGTCGGTGGCCCAAGCCTCGGTCTCGGGTCACGGCACGAACGTGATCCAGGGTCTGGCCATGTCGCTGGAATCCACGGCCCTGCCGGCCCTGACCATCATCGTCGGCATCGTGGTCACCTATAACCTGGCGGGCCTGTTCGGCATCGCCATCGCCACCACGACCATGCTGTCGCTGGCCGGCTTCATCGTCGCCCTGGACGCCTTCGGTCCGGTCACCGACAACGCCGGCGGCATCGCCGAGATGAGCGGCCTGCCGAAGGACGTGCGCAAGATCACGGATGCGCTCGACGCCGTGGGCAACACCACCAAGGCTGTGACCAAGGGCTACGCCATCGGTTCGGCCGGCCTGGGCGCCCTGGTGCTCTTCGCCGCCTACACCGAGGACCTGAAGTACTTCGCGGCCAACGCGGTGGAAGGCTCGTTCTTCTACGGCCTGGGCGCAGTGGCCTTCGATCTGTCCAACCCCTACGTCGTGGTCGGCCTGCTGTTCGGCAGTCTGCTGCCGTTCCTGTTCGGCGGCATGTCGATG
>Ga0164241_10001178_pt1 | contig 34646 bp, 32 predicted proteins | sample OricomyardsoilBY_FD_108780 | JGI IMG/M metagenome (GOLD analysis project Ga0164241, IMG submission 108780) | Backyard soil microbial communities from Emeryville, California, USA - Original compost - Back yard soil (BY) | ecosystem: Environmental > Terrestrial > Soil > Unclassified | place: USA... | reverse complement strand
GTCGAAGTTGTGGGCCTCGACCTTGCGCTGCGCCTTCTCGATCTGGCGCGTCAGCATGTTGGATTCGATGACCTCGCCTTCCTTCATGCCGGCGAACTGCAGCAGCCGCTTGGTGCGGTTCGGATCGCCGAAGATGCGCATCAGCGTGTCTTCCATCGACAGATAGAAGCGCGAGGAGCCCGGATCGCCCTGGCGGCCGGAGCGGCCGCGCAGCTGGTTGTCGATGCGGCGCGACTCGTGCCGCTCGGTGCCGACGATGTGCAGGCCGCCCGCGGCCAGTACTTCGTCGTGGCGCTGCCGCCAGGCGGCTTTCAGCTCGGCGCGCCGCGCCTCATCGATGCTCTGGCCATTGGCTTCCAGATCGGCGATCTCGGCCTCGAAATTGCCGCCGAGCTGGATGTCCGTGCCGCGGCCGGCCATGTTCGTGGCGATGGTCACCGCGCCGGGCTGGCCGGCCTGCGCCACGATGTGCGCCTCGCGCTCGTGCTGTTTGGCGTTCAGCACCTGGTGCTCGATGCCCTGCTGCTTGAGCAGATTCGACAGCAGCTCGGAACTTTCGATGGACGTGGTGCCCACCAGCACGGGCTGGCGGCGTTTCGCGCATTCCTCGATATCCTCGATGATGGCCTTGTACTTGTCGGTCTGCGTCAGGTGCACCAGATCGGCCATGTCCTTGCGGATCATGGGCCGGTGCGTGGGGATCACCACCACCTCAAGGCCGTAGATCTGCAGGAATTCCGGCGCCTCGGTGTCGGCCGTGCCGGTCATGCCCGACAGCTTCTTGTAGAGGCGGAAATAGTTCTGGAAGGTGATCGAGGCAACCGTCTGGTTCTCCTCGCGCACGCGCACGCCTTCCTTGGCCTCGATGGCCTGGTGCAGGCCATCGGACCAGCGCCGGCCCGGCATGGTGCGGCCGGTGAACTCATCGACGATGATCACCTCGCCGTTGCGCACGATGTATTCGACATCGCGCTTGTAGATGGCGTGCGCGCGCAATGCGGCATTCAGGTGATGCATCAAGCGGATGTTGGCCGAGTCGTAGAGGCTTTCGCCCTCGCGCAGCAGGCCATGCTCGACCATCAGCCCTTCGACGCGCTCGTGGCCTTCCTCGGTGACATGCACCTGCTTGGCCTTCAGGTCCACCGAGAAATCGCCGGGGCCGTTCTCTTCCTTCTGCGCCGTGAGCCGGGGCACGAGGCGATTGATGGCCAGATACAGCTCGGTGCTCTCGTCGGCCGGCCCAGAAATGATCAGCGGCGTGCGCGCCTCGTCGATGAGGATGGAGTCCACCTCATCGACGATGGCGAACGCCAGATTGCGCTGCACGCGATCTTCGAGCCGATAGGCCAGGTTGTCGCGCAGGTAATCGAAACCGAATTCGTTGTTGGTGCCGTAGGTGATGTCGCAGGCGTAGGCCGCGCGCTTCTCTTCGGAATCCTGGCTGTTCTTGATGACACCCACCGTCATCCCCAGGAAACGGAACACCGGCCCCATCCAGTCGGCATCGCGCTGGGCCAGGTATTCGTTCACGGTCACGACGTGCACACCCTCGGCGGGCAGCGCGTTGGAATAAGCCGCCAGCGTGGCCATCAGGGTCTTGCCCTCGCCGGTGCGCATCTCAGCGATCTTGCCCTGGTGCAGGGTCATGCCACCGATGAGCTGCACATCGAAGTGCCGCATCTTCAGCGTGCGCTGCGCGGCTTCGCGAACCACCGCAAAGGCCTCTGGCAGCAGGGAATCGAGCGTGGCGCCCTGCTTCAGCCGTTCGCGAAATTCGGCCGTCTTCGCGCCCAGCGCCTCATCCGCAAGCGCCTGCATGGCTGCCTCGAACTTGCCCGCCTGATCCACCAACCGGCCGTAACCGCGCACGATGCGTTCATTGCGGCTACCGAAAACACGTGTCAGAAACTGCAGCACAGGACCTTCCGGGTGAGGAATGCGGAATCAAAACTCAATGCAGCCGTCCGGTGGGGTTTCAAGCCCGCTGGCAGCCAAACCGACATTTTACGATAGTTGGCAGGGCAATTGCCCTGCGACCCGGAATCTCAGGGGTCGACGAAGGACAGCGGGTTGATCTGCCGCCCGTTGCGCAGCACTTCAAAATGCACGTGCGGGCCCGTGGAGCGGCCCGTGGAGCCCATCAGCGCGATGGGCTGGCCACGCACCACCGTGTCGCCCACGGCCACCAGCACGCGCTGGTTGTGCCCATAGCGCGTGACATAACCATTGCCATGGTTGATCTCGACCAGGGTGCCATAGGAAGAGGCGCTTTCGGCCCGGGTAACCACGCCGGCGGCAACTGCCAGCACCTGCTCACCCAGGCTGCCGGCGAAATCCACGCCCTTGTGCATGGCCTCGTGGCCATCGAAAGGATCCTGCCGGCCACCGAAATAGGAGGATATGTAGCCCGCCATCACCGGACGGCCTTCGGGGCGAATCGCCGCGTTGAGACTGCGCGAGAGGATGACGTTCTCCAGCGCCAGAAGCTGCGAGTCGCGCCGCTCCAGACGTTGCTGCACGTCATCCATCATGCGGGTGAGGTCGGGGATCTGGGCACTGGCTCCGACGGATTCCTCCTCGGGCCCGCCCACCGCCGGCACGACGTCGAAATCCAGTTCGCTGTTGTTGATATTGGCCATCTGCGTCAGGCGCTTGCCCAGCGCATCGAGCCGGATGACATGCGCATTGAGCTCGCCCACCCGCACCGACATCGCATCGACGCGGTCCTGCACCTTCTGGCGCAGCTGTCCCAGTTCGGCCAGCTGGGCGCGCGTGCTGATGCCGGAGGAACCCAGCCGCAGCCCCATGGCGAAAACAGCCGCCAACAGCCCCAGCGCCATGACGCCAGCGATGATCAGCGTGAGAGGATGAGTGAGGTGAAGGTGTCGGGCCTGCCCCTGCCTGCGGGAGAAGAAAATCAGGTTCATTTAGGCTAGGGCTTACACTTTGGCCGAATCTCGCCCGACTATGCCCAAGAAGCCCCCACGAGACAACCCAAAAAACCGTGTGCCGCGCACAGTTCAGTCGGCGGCCGGGCTATTGCAACGCATCAGCCTGCGGGCCGGGATCGTGCAGCCTGTCGCGGCGGGCATCGCCTCGGCTTCACATATTGATGTGGTGCGCGCGCGGCTGCCCGAGGAGCTGCGGGCGCATGTCGTGAACTGCCTGATCCGTCCCGGAGAAGTCGTGATTTTCGCCGCCGCCGCGGCGTGGGCCACCCGCCTGAGACTGGCGGCCTGCGAAGCCGCCGCGGCGGGCGCCTTCACCGAGCTGCCAGGAATCACGGCGCAACCGCGCATCACGGTGCGGATCACGCCACAGCGCGCCATGCGCTGAACAGCCTACATGTCGGGATATTCGCGCAGACGGTTCGGTGTATCGACGTAGGCGATCGGCACTTCTTCGGGCGTCTCGAACACCACCTCTTCCCAGGCATCGCGCTCGGCCAGCAGCGTGCGCAGCAACCGGTTGTTCAAGCCGTGGCCGGATTTGAACCCCGTGAATTCGCCGATGATGCCGCGACCAAGCAGATACAGGTCGCCGATGGCATCGAGAATCTTGTGGCGCACGAATTCGTCTTCGTAGCGCAGGCCGTCCACGTTCAGCACTTTCGAATCATCGAGCACGATGGCGTTGTCCAGATTGCCGCCCAGCGCCAGGTTGTGCTTGCGCAGCGTCTCCAGGTCGCGCATGAAACCAAAAGTGCGCGCCCGGCTGACTTCCTTCAGATAGGTGATGGAGGAAAAGTCCATCGACGCCTTGGTGCTGCTGCGCTGGAAAACCGGATGATCGAATTCGATCTCGAAATTCACGCGGAATCCGTCATAGGGATCGAAACGTGCCCATTTTTCGCCGTCACGCACTTCCACGCGCTGCTTGATGCGTACGAAACGCTTGGCAGGTTTCTGCTCTTCGATCCCGGCCGACTGCAGCAGGAAAACGAAGGGACTGGCGCTGCCGTCCATGATCGGCACTTCCGCCGCGCTGATGTCCACGAGCGCATTGTCGATGCCGAGCCCGGCAAAGGCGGACATCAGGTGTTCGATGGTGGAAACCCGCGTCTCGCCCTGCGCGAGCACGGTGCCCAGCTGCGTGGCACCCACATTCTCGGCCCGGGCCGGAATGTCCACGGGCTGCGACAGATCGGTGCGGCGAAACACGATGCCCTGATCGGGCGCCGCCGGATGCACCGTCATGATGACCTGCGACCCGCTGTGCAGCCCGACGCCGCTGGCGCGAATACTGGTTCTCAGGGTGCGTTGACCGAACATGGATGCGACGCCGTGGCACGGCAGCTGGTGAGGACAGCTACCGTACCACAACGGGTCGGGCAAGACGCAGGGCCGCAATGCGGCCGCGGCGCCTGCTTCAGTCGGCCACGCCCCGACAGGGCGCGCCGCTAACAGATAACGACAGGGTCAGTCGGCCTGCCGGCGCAGGAACGCGGGAATGTCCAGCAATTCCTCGTCCACCGGTCCGCCGCCCATTCCATCGCCCACCGCGCGCGCGAAACGCTGCACGGCCGGTTTGTCGAGGCCCGCGTAATCCGTGGCCACCGGCTGCAAGGTCGGCATCGGACGCTTCACCGCGCGCATGCCGGCATCGCGTGCGGCCGGAGCCTCACGCACCGGCTCGCGGTAGCTGTAGCTGTCGCGATCGCGACCACGAGCCTGCTGGGCCGAGCGGTTCAGGCCCGTGGCGACCACGGTCACGCGCAGCTCCTCCTGCATCTCCGGATCGATGACCGTGCCAACCACCACCGTGGCGTCTTCGGAGGCGAACTCCTTCACGATGGAGCCCACTTCCTGGAATTCACCGATGGACATGTCCATGCCTGCCGTCACGTTGACCAGGATGCCGTGGGCATCGGCCAGGTCCACGTGCTCCAGCAGCGGCGAAGACACGGCCGCTTCGGCGGCGATGCGCGCGCGGCCTTCACCGCGGCCGTTGCCACTGCCCATCATCGCCATGCCGGTCTCGGACATCACGGTACGCACGTCGGCGAAGTCCACATTGATCAGGCCCGGACGGGTGATCAGTTCGGCGATACCCTGCACCGCGCCCTGCAGCACCTGATTGGCCGACTTGAAGGCATCCAGCAGCGTGGTCGCGCTGCCCAGCACGGTCAGCAGCTTCTGGTTCGGGATGGTGATCAGCGAATCCACGTACTTCGACAGCTCGGCGATGCCGCTGTCTGCGGCGCGATGCCGCTTGCCGCCTTCCATCTCGAACGGACGCGTCACCACGGCCACCGTCAGGATGCCCAGCTCCTTGGCCAGCTGCGCCACCACCGGTGCCGCACCGGTGCCGGTGCCACCGCCCATGCCGGCGGTGATGAACAGCATGTCGGAACCGTCGATCATCTGGATCAGTCGTTCGCGATCTTCCAGCGCGGCCGCGCGGCCGACATCCGGATTCGCCCCTGCTCCAAGTCCCTTGGTGATGTCGCTGCCGATCTGCAGCGAGGTTTTGACCTTCGAGTGCTTGAGCGCCTGCGCATCGGTGTTGATGCACATGAAGTCCACGCCCTCGATCCCGGATGTCACCATGTGCGCCACGGCGTTGCCGCCGCCGCCGCCCACACCGATGACCTTGATTACAGCATTCTGGCTGTAGGCATCCATCACTTCAAACATGGCTGTCAGCTCCTCACTTGAAAAAACATCAGAAATTGCCCTTGAACCACCTGTACCGAAGCCTCAACGCATGCATCAGAAATTTCCTTTAAACCAGGACTGCATGCGATTGAAGATCCCCTGCACATTCGTGGGCAGGCCGCGCCCCCGTGACGCTCCCTGCGCGTTCTCCCGCGCGTGGAGCAACAGCCCCACGCCGGTCGAATAGATGGGGTTCTGCACGACTTCGGCGAGCCCCTTCACCTGTTGCTGCTGCGGCAATCCGAGCCGCACCGGCATGTGGAAAACCTCTTCGGCCAGATCGATGGCGCCTTCCATGCGCGCGCTGCCGCCGGTAAGCACGATGCCGGCGGCGATGATTTCCTCGAAGCCGCTGCGGCGCAGCTCGTCGCGCACCAGGCCGAACAATTCCTCGTAGCGCGGCTCGACCACCTCGGCCAGCGTCTGGCGCGCCAGGCGCCGCGCCGGCCGTTCACCCACGCTGGGCACCTCGATGCTCTCGTCGGTATTGGCCAGCTGCGACAGCGCGCAGGCGTAACGCACCTTGATGTCCTCGGCGTAGTGCGTGGGTGTGCGCATCGACACCGCGATGTCGTTGGTCACCTGATCGCCGGCGATGGGAATCACCGCGGTGTGGCGGATGGCACCCTGCGAAAACACGGCCAGGTCGGTGGTGCCGCCACCGATGTCCACCACGCACACGCCCAGCTCCTTCTCATCGTCGGTGAGCACGGCATAGCTGGAGGCCAGCTGCTCGAGCACCATGTCCTCGACATTCAGGCCGCAGCGCTGCACGCACTTGACGATGTTCTGCGCGGCGCTGTCGGCGCCGGTGACGATGTGCACCTTGGCTTCCAGGCGCACGCCCGACATGCCGATGGGATCGCGGATGCCTTCCTGGCCATCAATGATGTATTCCTGCGGCAGCACATGCAGGATGCGCTGGTCGGCGGGGATGGCCACGGCCTTGGCGGCATCGATCACATGCTGCACATCCACGTCGCTGACCTCGCGATCGCGGATCGCCACCACGCCATGCGAATTGAGGCTGCGCACATGACTGCCGGCGATGCCGGCGAATACCGAATGGATCTCGCAGCCGGCCATCAGCTCGGCTTCTTCCACCGCGCGCTGGATGGACTGCACGGTGGACTCGATGTTCACCACCACGCCCTTCTTCAGGCCGCGCGAAGGATGCGAGCCCAGGCCCACCACTTCCAGCGCGCCATCGGCGCCGATCTCGCCCACCAGGGCGACCACCTTCGAGGTGCCGATGTCCAGTCCGACAATCAGCGAACGATCGCTGCGCTTAGCCACTTGTCACCTCACCACCACCGGGACGCCAGCCAATGGCGAACCCGCTGGAATAACGCAGATCGACGTAGACGATTTCTGTGGCACGCGCGGCAACGATGCGCGAAGCCGCGAGCAGGAAGCGCTCGAAGCGCTCATCGATGTGCAGCCGGCCAAGCCGCAGGCGCACGCCGTTGTCCAGCAGCAGCTCCCAGGCACCGCGCTCGTCGAGCTGCATCTGTGCCAGCCGCATGCCCGCCTCGACCAGCCGCGGCTGCACGGCGAGATAGCGCTCGGTCATCTGCATCTCGAATCCGGCCGGCCCCGCCAGCACGGGCAGCTCGGGCGGCAGATGCCGCGCATCGCTGATGAACACTTCGCCTCGCGCATTCAGCAAACCGGCATCGCCCCAGCGTGCCACCGGAATCTGCTCGGTGACCTGCACACTCAGGCCCTGAGGCCAGCTGCGTGCCACGCTGGCGCGATCCACCCACGGAATGTGGCGCACCGCATCGCTGACCGCATCCAGATCCACCGACACCAGCCCTTGCCGTTTCACGGCGGCACGCACGGCCTTTTCGACATCCAGGGGCTGCACACGCTGGAAGCGGCCGCTGATCTCCACCCGCGTCAGCGGCTGATCGAGCACCAGGCGCAGTACAAACAGCACGCCACCCACGGCCAGCACACACATCGCCACGGGCAACAGGCGTCGCCACGCAATGCGCGACAGCAGGGCGGGCTTGCCGCTGGCGCGACGCTGATTGCGGCGTGTGGCGCTGCGCTTGAACATCAGCGCGCTGCCTCCCGGATCGGTTCGCGCACGAAGCTGGTCTCCAGCACCTGCCAGCACAGTTCCTCGAAATCGATACCGGCCGCGCGTGCGGCCATGGGCACCAGGCTGTGATCCGTCATGCCCGGTACGGTGTTGATCTCCAGCAGCAGCGGCCGGCCGGTGTGATCGGCCATGAAGTCCGCGCGGCCCCAACCTTCGGCTCCGACCGCATCGAAGGCGGCCAACGCCAGGCTTGCCATGTGCGCTTCGGCCTGGGCGGAGAGTCCCGCGGGGCAGTGATACTTGGTGTCGTTGCGTTTGTACTTGGCCTCGTAGTCGTAGAAGGCATTGGTTGCCTCGATGCGGATCGCAGGCAGCACGCGCCGGTGCAGCACCGCGACCGTGTACTCGGCGCCGGTGATCCACTTCTCCGCGAACACCACGTCATCGACCGCCGCGGCGGCACGATACGCCGGCTCCATCTCCGCAACGCTGGTGACCTTCGACATGCCGACACTGGAACCCTGCGTCGCCGGCTTGACGATCAGCGGCAGGCCCAGGCGCTCCAGCGCCACCGCACAGTCGGCGACAGCGCGCAGCACTACAGAATCCGCCGTCATCACGCCCATGGCCGCGGCCAGTCGCTTGGTGCGCAGTTTGTCCATGCCCAGCGCCGAACCCAGTACGCCGCTGCCGGTGTAGGGCAATCCCAGCACTTCGAGCGCGCCCTGCACCGTGCCGTCCTCGCCGCCGGGGCCGTGCAGTGCAATCCACACGCGATCGAAACCTTGCGCCAGCAGGCCCTGCAGGGGCGCATCGCGGGGATCGACGCCGTGTGCATCCACATCACGGCGCTGCAGCGCGGCCAGCACGGCCGCGCCACTGATCAGCGACACCTCGCGTTCGGTCGACGCTCCGCCGTACAGCACGGCGACCTTGCCGAATTCACGCGCCTCGGTGATGCGGCGCATGCGTGTGCGATCGTGCGACAGCTTCATCAGGCCGCCTCCCCTACGATCCGGCATTCGGGTGTCAGCTGGCAGCCGTGCTGCCGCGCCACTTCCTGCTGCACCTGCCGGATCAGTTTCTCGATGTCATGGGCCGTGGCGGCGCCCTCGTTCAGGATGAAATTCGCGTGCTTGGTCGACACCACCGCCCCACCGATGCGCAGGCCCTTGAGGCCGGCGGTCTCGATCAGCCGCGCGGCGTGATCGCCCGGCGGATTGGTGAACACCGAACCACAGCTCCATTCGCCGATGGGTTGCGTCTGCTTGCGGCGTTCCAGCAGCGCGCGCGTGTCGGCTTCGGAAGAAGCCGCTTCGAAATGAAAATTCGCCGCCAGGAACCACTCGTCGTTGGCGCCGGGATCCACATGGCGGTAGCCGATGCGAAATTGTTCGCGACTGCGCTCGCGCACCACACCGTGGCGATCGACCGTTTCCACACTCATCACCTGTCGCCAGGTCTCGCCGCCGAAAGCCCCGGCGTTCATGGCCAGCGCGCCACCCACAGTGCCGGGAATGCCGGTGAAGAATTCGGCGGGTCCCAGATCCCAGCGCGCGCACTGCCGCGCCAGCTTCGCGCAGGGCACACCGGCTTCGGCATATACGCCTCGTTCGCCGCGACGCTCGAGGGCGATGAGCGCATCGCGCGTGGAGATCACCACGCCGCGAATGCCGCCATCGCGCACCAGCAGGTTGCTGCCCAGGCCCAGCCACAACAGCGGCACTTCAGGCGGCAGCATCCTCAGGAAGGCCAGCAGATCCGCGCGATCGCGCGGCATGAAGAAGAGGTCGGCGGGACCGCCCACATGCCATGACGTGTGGCGCGACAGGGGCTCGGCGACGCGCACGCGCGAGGCGAATTCCGGTGGCAGCGTGAAATTCATGCCGCCACCTCCGCGATGCCGCGTTGTGCGAGCTGGCCCGCCAGTTCGTGCGCGGCGCCACTGATGCTGCCGGCACCCATCATCGCGATCACATCGCCGGGCCGCAGCAGGCCGGCGAGCGCCTCCGCGATCTGCTCCACCTGCGGCACGAATACCGGCTCGACCTTGCCGCGTCCGCGGATCGCGCGGCACATGGCCCGCGCATCGGCGCCTTCGATGGGCGCTTCGCCCGCGGAATAGACTTCAGTGACCAGCAACGTGTCCGCTTCGGACAGCACGCGCGCGAAGTCATCCATCAGGTCGCGGGTGCGCGTGTAGCGGTGCGGCTGGAACACCAGCACGATGCGCCGGCCGGCATAGGCCTGGCGCAGTGCATCCAGTGTTGCCGCAAGTTCAGTGGGATGATGACCGTAGTCATCCACGACCGTGACGTTGCCGGCCGTGACGCCCTCGCCGCCGGGCATGCGCAGCTCGCCCACCACCTGCAGCCGCCGGTCGATCCCCTGGAAAACAGCCAGGGCGCGCTGGATCGCCGCATCCCCGATCGAAACATCCGTCGCCACGGCAATGGCCGCCAGCGAGTTCAGCACGTTGTGCAGGCCGGGAAGATTCACCGTGACATCGAGCGGTTCGTGGCCCTTGCGCAGCACCCGGAAACTGGTGCGGCCACCGCTGCGCTGGATGTCCACCGCGCGCACGTCGGCGTGCTCGGCCAGGCCGTAGCTGACGGTGGGCCTGCCGATCTGCGGCAGCAGGCTGGCGATCTCGGCATCGTCGGCGCACACCACCGCCAGTCCGTAGAACGGCAGGTTGTGCAGGAATTCGATGAAGCTCTGGCGCAGCTTCTGGAAATCGCCGCCATGCGTGCCCAGATGATCGTTGTCGATGTTGGTGACGATGGCGATCATGGGTTGCAGATGCAGGAACGAGGCATCGCTCTCGTCCGCCTCGGCCACCAGGAACCGGCCCGCGCCGAGCCGCGCATTGCTGCCGGCGCTCTTCAGGCGCCCGCCGATCACGAAGGTGGGATCCTCGCCACCCTCTGCCAGCACGCTGGCCACCAGGCTGGTGGTGGTGGTCTTGCCATGCGTGCCCGCCACGGCGATGGCATAGCGAAAACGCATCAGCTCGCCCAGCATCTCGGCCCGCGGCACCACTGGAATGCGTGCATCGAGCGCCGCCGCCACTTCCGGATTGCTGCGATTGATGGCGGTGGACACCACCACCACATCCGCGCCCTCGATGTGGGCGGCATCGTGACCCAGCAGCACGCGCGCGCCGAGCTGCGCCAGGCGCTGCGTCACGCCATTGGCCTTGAGGTCCGATCCCTGCACTTTGTAGCCCAGATTCAGCAACACCTCGGCGATGCCGCCCATGCCGCTGCCACCGATGCCGATGAAATGCACGCAATGGATGCGGCGCATGCCATCGTTGAGGCGTCGATTCAGCGCCGTGGTGGATGGAACGTTCATGCCCGTTCCTCCGCCTGCAGACACGCGTCGAACAGCGCCTGCGCGGCATCGGGGCGCGCCACGCCGCGGGCAGCACGGGCCATTGCAACCAGTTGCGCGCGATCCGCGCACAGCGTGCCGAGCAATGTGGCAAGGGCGTCCGGCGTCAGTGCCGCATCGGCCACGCAGCGTGCCGCGCCGGCCTGCACTAGAAACTGCGCGTTGTGGGTCTGATGATCGTCGACGGCGTGCGGATACGGCACCAGGATGGCGCCGATTCCCGCGGCCGCGAGTTCCGCGATGGTGAGCGCTCCGGCGCGGCAGATCACCAGATCCGTCCACGCCAGCGCCTCGGCCATGTTGTCGATGAACGCCGTGATCTCACCGTTCACCGCGGCGCTCGCATAGGCGGCGCGCGTCGCCTGCAGATGTTTTTCACCGGTCTGATGACGCACCACGACGGATGGCGAGCCCGCGATGGCCTGCAGCCGGGCCAGCGCCTGCGGCACCACCTGATTCAGCCGCATGGCCCCCAGACTGCCGCCGACGACCAGCAGCCGCACAGGCGCCGTGCGATCGGCAAAGCGCTGTTCCGGCGGCGCCAGCGCCGCGATATCGGCGCGCACCGGGTTGCCGATCAGTCGCGCCTTGCGATTGCCGGCAAAAGCCGCGGGAAATGCCGTCAGCACTTCGCGCGCCAGGTGCGCCAGGCAGCGATTGGTGTAGCCGGCAATGGCATTCTGTTCGTGGATCAGCAGTGGCCGGCGACACAGCCATGCCGCAAGGCCGCCGGGCCCGGCCACGAAACCGCCCAGCCCCACCACCACTGAAGGGCGGTGGCGCCGCACGATGCGCAGCGCCTCCCACACGGCGCGCGCCAGCATGAACGGCGCCTTCAGCATCGACGCCACACCCTTGCCGCGCAGGCCCGCGATGCTCAGCCATTCGATGGCGAATCCCTCGGCCGGTACCACCCGTGCCTCCAGGCCGCGGCGCGTGCCCAGCCAGATCACCGAGCGCGAATGCGCGCGCAGCAGCCGCGCGAGCGCGAGCGCGGGAAACACATGTCCGCCGGTGCCGCCTGCCATGATCATGATGGGCCGGCCAGCCGCGGCCGACACGCTGCTGCTGGAGGCCGCATTCATTCGTCCTCCACGGAGCGACGAGCGCCACTGGCCGAGCCGCGCGTGCTGACGGCGACTTCGTGATGGATGCGCAGCACCACGCCAAACCAGGCCAGCGTCACCAGCAGGCTGCTGCGGCCATAGCTCATGAACGGCAGCGTGAGTCCCTTGGTGGGCAGCACGCCCATGTTCACGCCGATGTTGATCAGCGACTGCATGCCCACCCACAGCGCGAAGGCGGCCGCCAGATAAGACTGGAACTTCAAGCCGGCATCGGCGGCGCGACGCGCCAGCCGCAGCACGCGCCAGACCAGCGCCAGGAACAGCAGCAGCGTCAGCAACACGCCGAACAGCCCCAGTTCCTCGGCCAGCACCGCGAACAGGAAGTCGGTGTGCGCTTCGGGCAGGTAGAACAGCTTCTGCACGCTCTCGCCCAATCCCACTCCGAACCACTGGCCGCGCCCGATGGCAATCAGCGACTGCGTAAGCTGAAAGCCACTGTCGAAGGCGTGTGACCAGGGATCGAGAAAAGTCGTGAGCCGCCGCATGCGGTAGGTGGCGGATACCAGCAACACACCGAACGCCGCCGCGGCCATCAGCACGCACAACAGCACCCAGCGCAACCGCGCGCCGGCCAGGAACAGCAGGCCGAAGGCGGTGACGAACAGCACCGTGGCCGCGCCGAAGTCGGGTTCGAGCAGCAACGCCAGACAAAAACCCATGGTCAAGGCCAGCGGACGCGCCAGGCCCGAGAAGGATTCGCGCAGCTCTTTCTCGCGGCGCACGGCATAGGCGGCGATCCAGGACAGCACCAGGATGCGCGCCACTTCCGAGGCCTGCAGGTTGAAGCCTGCAAGGCGCAACCAGCGACGGCTGCCATTGACCTGGTGGCCAATGCCGGGAATCAGCACGGCCAGCAGCAGCACCGCCGCCAGACCCAGCAGTGGTGTCGAATATTGTTCCAGCAGCGCCGTGGGCACGACGCACAACACGGCGGCGACCGCGGTCCCGGCCAGCGCCAGCAACAGCTGGCTGCGCACATAGGTGAACGGATCGCCACCACCATGCGAGGCGATCGAGATCGAAGCCGAAGTCACCATCACCAGCCCGAACAGCAGAATGGACAGCACGATGCCGATCAGCACCGGATCGAGCTGCAGGCCGCGTTCGCGCCCCTGGCGCGGCAGTGTCATGGCCGCGCTGCTCATGCCGCCAGCCTTCGCACGGCATCGGCGAAGACATCGCCGCGATGCGTGTAGTCGCGAAACATGTCGAGGCTGGCGCAGGCCGGCGACAGCAGCACCGTGTCCCCCGCGCGCGCCGCGCGCGCCGCCGCCACCACCGCCGCTTCCAGCGAGTCACAGAATTCCAGTTCGCAGGTGCCGCCCAGCGCCGCGGCCAGCGCCGCCGCATCGCGACCGATCAGCAGCGCGCGGCGCACCTTGCCGGCGAAGGCCGCGCGCAGTGGCTTGAAGTCCTGATTCTTGCCATCGCCGCCGAGAATCAGCAGCAGCGGGCCGGCAAATCCGGCCACGGCGGCCAGCGTCGCGCCAACGTTCGTGCCCTTCGAATCATTCACGTAGCGCACGCCGGCCACGTCGGCCACCCATGCCGCGCGATGCGGCAGGCCGGGAAAATCGCGCAGTGCCTGCAGCATTGCGCCGCGGGCCAGTCCCAGCGCATCGCCCAGCGCCAGTGCCGCGAGCGCGTTGGCCGCATTGTGATGTCCCACGATGCGCAGTTCATCGAGCGACAGCAGCCGCTCCTGGCCGGCGCACAGCCACTGCGTTCCATCGCTTCGGCGCAGCAGGTAGTCGGCGTCGGAATCGGCACGCAGCGAGAAGCTCAGGCGGCGTTGTCCGGCGCGCGCCATGCGCGCCACGATCTCATCGTCCGCGTTGACGACCGCCGTGCCACAACGCTCGAAGATGCGCGCCTTGGCGGCGGCGTAGCCGGTCACGTCGGCATAGCGATCCAGATGATCCGGCGTGACATTGAGCACCGTGGCCGCGGCCAGCTGCAGCGATGAGGTGGTCTCGAGCTGGTAGCTCGAAAGTTCCAGCACATACAGGTCCGCGGGCTCACCCTGCAGCAGATCCAGTGCCGGCGGTGCCAGGTTGCCGCCCGCGCGAGTGCCGAGGCCCGCCTGCCTGCCCATCATCGCCACCAGCGAGGTGACCGTGCTCTTGCCATTGGTGCCGGTAATGCCGACGACGCGATGCGCGCCGCTGCGCGCGAACAACTCGATGTCGCCGATCACCGGCACACCCAGACTGCGCGCGGCCACGAAGAAGGGATCGGACTGCGGCAGGCCCGGCGAGGCCACCACGTAATCCACATCGCTGAGCAGCCCGACATCCAGGCCACCCAGCGCGATGCGCAGGCCCGGTGCCATGGCACGCAGTTCGTCCAGTCCCGGCGGCGCGACCCGCGTATCGGTCGCAGTGAGTTGCCAGCCGCGCGCCAGCAGGTGACGGATCACCGAGTGCCCCGTCTTGCCCAGACCCGCAACCACTGCGCGCGTTACCGTCATCTAGCGCACCTTCAATGTGGCGAGCCCCGCCAGCACCAGCAACAGGCTGATGATCCAGAAGCGCACGATGACTTTCGGCTCGGCCCAGCCCTTGAGCTCGAAGTGATGATGGATGGGCGCCATGCGGAAGATGCGCTTGCCGCGCAGCTTGAACGACGCCACCTGCAGGATCACCGATGCCGTCTCGAGCACGAAGATGCCGCCCATCAGCAACACCACCAGTTCCTGACGCACGATCACGGCCACGACGCCGAGCGCACCGCCCAGTGCCAGCGCGCCCACGTCGCCCATGAACACCTGCGCCGGATAGGTGTTGAACCACAGGAAGCCGAGGCCCGCGCCGACCATGGCGCCGCAGAAAATCGACACTTCACCGGCACCGGGCACCGCCGGAATACCCAGATAAGGAGCGTAGATGGCGTTGCCGCTGGCCCAGGCAAAAATGCCCAGCGCGCCCGCCACCATCGCCGAAGGCATGATGGCCAGGCCGTCGAGCCCATCGGTGAGATTCACCGCATTGCTCATGCCCACGATCATCAGGTAGGTCAGCACCAGGTAGGTCGTGACGCCCATGGGCAGCGCCACCTGCTTGAAGAAGGGCACGAAGAACGTGGTTTCCGCCGGTGTGCTGCTCGTGAGCCACAGCGCGACGGCCGCGCCCAGTCCGGCCACGGACAGCAACAGGTACTTCCAGCGCGGCGCCAATCCTTTGGTGTTCTTCACTACCAGCTTCAGGTAGTCGTCGTAGAAGCCCACCAGCCCGAAGCTCAGCAGCACGCCCGTCGCGATCCACACGTAGCGGTTGTGCAAGTCCGCCCACAGCAGCGTGGCAATCAGGATGGCGACAATGATCAGCGCACCGCCCATGGTGGGCGTGCCGGCTTTCTTCAGGTGTGTCTGCGGACCGTCGTCGCGCACCTGCTGGCCGACCTGGTAGCGCGACAGCCAGCGGATCATCGCCGGACCGATCAGCAGCGAGATCAGCAGCGAGGAGACCACGGCCAGAATGGCGCGCAGCGTCAGATACGAGAAGACATTGAATCCGGAGTAATGCGAAGCGAGTTTTTGCGCCAGCCAGTACAGCATGATCAGTGCATCTCTTTGGCGCGCTCGCCGGTCACACTGGCCACCACCCGCTCCAGACGATTCGAGCGCGAACCCTTCACCAGCAAGGTCACCTCAGCGCTCAGCGCCTCGTTCAGTGCGCGCGCCAGCGACTCGGTATCCGGATACCAGCTCGCGCCACTGCCGAAGACCTCCACCGCCAGCGTGCTGAGCGGCCCGGTGGCGAACAACCGCTGCACACCGTGTGCCCGCGCGTACTGCCCGATCTCCACGTGACTGGTGCGCGCGTGATCCCCCAGCTCGCCCATGTCGCCCATCACCAGCCAGGGCTTGCCGGGCATCTTCGTCAGCACATCGATGCCGGCGCGCATCGAACTGGGATTGGCGTTGTACGAATCATCGATCAGGCGCGCGCCGTGCGTGGTGCGCCCCGGCTGCAGACGTCCCGCCACGGGCTGCATCGCCGCGAGCCCTGCAACCACCTCATCCAGCGACGCGCCCGCGGCAACACTCGCGGCGGCGGCGGCCAATGCATTGCGCAGGTTGTGCCGGCCACCGACATTGAGCTGGACGTCGCGCTGCCCCTGTGGCGCGCGCAGTGTGAAGCTGGTACGGAATCCGGCATCGGTGAGCTGTTCGTTCACGTCGCTGGCGCTGAAATCCGCGGGATTGTCGACGCCGAAAGTCACCACGCGGGCGCGCGTCATGCCGCGCCACAGCCCGGCGTAGTCATCATCAGCATTGATGATGGCCACGTCATCCTCGTCCAGTCCTGCGACCATTTCCCCTTCGGCACGCGCGACACCATCCAGATCGCCGAAGCCTTCCAGATGCTCCGCGCCCGCGTTGGTGATGAGTCCCACGTCCGGCCGCGCGATCTCCACCAGTGCCGCCACCTCGCCGGGATTGTTGGCGCCGATCTCGATGACCGCGCTGCGGTGTTCATCCGACAGCCGCAGCAGCGTCAGCGGCACGCCGATGTGATTGTTGAGATTGCCGCGTGTGGCCAGGCATGGGCCGCGCTGGGCCAGAATGGACGAGGTCATCTCCTTGACCGTGGTCTTGCCATTGCTGCCCGCCACGCCGACCACTACGCCACCGAATCGCGAACGCCAGCCCGATGCGGCCTGTGTCAGCGCCGCCTGTCCGTCGGCAACTTCAATCAGCGGCAGCGGCGCGGTGACAGATCGATCCACGATGGCGGCCACGGCGCCGGCGGCCGCAGCGGCCGCGACGAAGTCGTTGCCGTCGAAGCGTGGGCCGCGCAGTGCCAGATAGATTTCGCCCGCGCGCAGCGTGCGGGTGTCGGTGGCCACACCGCTGTAGGCACGGTCCTCGCCCTGGTATCGCCCACCGCACAATGCCGCGAAATCGCGCAGGCTGCGATTCATGACGCAAGTTCCAGTGCGCCGCGCACCACCGCCTGATCGCTGAAAGGCCGCTTTTCGCCGCCAACGATCTGCACCGACTCGTGACCCTTGCCCGCGACCAGCACCACATCGCCGGCCTTCGCATCGGCGACGGCGGCGAGAATGGCCTGGCGACGATCGCGCACGACTTGCACCGGCGTTGCAGAGCCCTGGAGGCCGGCCATGATTCCGGCCAGGATGGCATCACCGGATTCGCCGCGCGGATTGTCGTCGGTCAGAATCACCGCATCGGCCAGCCGCGCCGCGATGCCACCCATCAGCGGCCGCTTGCCACGATCGCGATCGCCACCGCATCCGAACACCGCGATCAGCCGGCCACCGCAATGGCGGCGCAGCACCTGCAGCGCGTTTTCCAGCGCATCGGGGGTATGCGCATAGTCGACGACGACCAGTGGCGCGTCGGGCCGGGTGAACACTTCGAGCCGGCCCGATGGCGCCCGCAGCGCGCGCACGGCCGCCACGACCCGCGACAGCTGCACGCCGCTGCCCAGCAATACGGCGAGCACGGCCAGGACGTTGTCCACATTGAATTCGCCGAGCAGTTGGCTGGCGATCTGCGCCGTACCGAAGCTCGACTGCAGCGTGAACCGCGTGCCCGTGGCATCGAAGTGGATGTCGCGGGCCTGCACATGGCGTCCGCGCGGCGACGCGCCCGTGGCGCGACTGCTGCAGGCGATGCATCCGGCGAATGCCGGCCGTGCAGCCAGCTGCGCGCCAAAGGCATCATCGACGTTGAACACGCGCAGCCGCACCTCTTCGCGCTCGAACAGGCTGGCCTTGACGGCGCCATAGCTTTGCATGTCGCCGTGGAAGTCCAGATGATCGCGGGTGAGATTGGTGAACACCGCCGCGTCGAAATGCACCGCATCCACGCGGCCCAGCGCCAGACCGTGCGAGGAGACTTCCATCGCGGTCTTGCGCGCGCCACGCGTCGCAAACCCGCTCAGCTGCCGCTGCACGGTGATCGCATCCGGAGTGGTCATTTCCCCGGCCACCAGCGCGCCGCCGAAAGCCGCGCCCAGCGTGCCCAGATAAGCGGCGGGCAGATCACAGGCGCTCAGCGCCTGCGCCAACAGCCACGCGCAGGTGGTCTTGCCATTGGTGCCCGTCACACCGATCACATCGAGCTGCCGCGATGGCGAACCGAAGAAGCGATCGGCGATCAGGCTGGCGCGCTCGCCCAGCCGCGGCACTTCGGCCAGCACGATGGAGGAATCCATGCGCGGCGGCTGATGTATGCCGTCCGGCTCCCACACGATGGCCGCCGCGCCGCGCCGCGCCACATCCTGTGCGAATTCCAATCCATGGTGACGCTCGCCGCGACAGGCCAAAAAAGCGCCGCCAGGTCGAACCTGGCGGCTGTCAAGAGTCAGGTCTGTCAGCGAAACATCCTGCGGCACCGCTGCCAGCCCATGCAGCAGCGATCCCAGAGAAACCGGTACGGCGCTCAACGTCGCACCACCGTGGTCACACCGGTCAGCGGGTCGGCACCCGGCCCCGGCGCGGCATCCGGCGCCACACCCATCAGGCGCAGCGCGCTGCCGACCACGGCCGAGAACACGGGCGCGGCCACATCACCGCCGTAGTAGCGGCCCGCGGCCGGATCATCGATGACCACGACCGCCGCCAGCCGCGGCCGCGTGGCCGGCGCGACCCCACCGAACACCGAAGTGTGGCGATCGTCGAAATAATTGCCGCCGGCGTTCTTCTGCGCCGTGCCAGTCTTGCCCGCCACGCGGTAGCCCGCGATCGCCGCCTTGGTGCCCGTGCCTTCGGAAACCACGGATTCCAGCAGCGAGATGAGCGTGCGCGCGTTGTGCTCGCTCAGCACACGCTCGCCCGCGACGGCGCCTTCCACCTTCAGCATCGACACCGGCCGCGACACACCGAACGCACCCACCGTGGCGTACGCCTGCGCCAGCTGCAGCGGCGTCACCGACAGCCCGTAGCCGCGCGACAGCGAGGAGATGCCCACCGGCCGCCAGCTGGCATAGTTCGACAGCACGCCCGCCGACTCACCCGGAAAACCGCTGGCCGTCACACGGCCGAAACCCAGGCGGGTCAGCGTGCCCCACAACTGTTGCGGCTCCAGCGCCAGCGCGATCTTGGTCATGCCCACGTTGGACGAACGCGCCAGGATCTCGGCGATGCCGATGGCGCCCAGCGGATGCTCGTCCGGCACGATGGCGTTGCCCACCTTGATGAAGCCGGGGCTGGTGTCGATGATGCTGCTGGCATCGAAACGCCCGGATTCCAGCGCCGCGGCCACCACGAAGGGCTTGATGCTCGAGCCCGGCTCCAGAATGTCGGTGGCCGCGCGGTTGCGATACATCGCCGGCGTGATCTGGCCGCGATCATTGGGATTGAACGTGGGCTGGTTGACCATGGCGAGAATCTCGCCCGTGGTCACGTCGATCACCACCATCGATCCGGACTGCGCGCGATTCTCGGTGATGGCCGACTTCAGCTCGCGGTAGGCCAGATACTGGATCCGCATGTCCAGACTCAGCGTGAGTTCGCGACCGGCCCGCGCCGTGCGGATGTTCTCCACATCCTCGACATGCCGGCCCATGCGATCCTGGATCACGCGCTTGCGGCCATCTTCACCGGCCAGCCAGTGATCGAAGGCCAGTTCCGCGCCTTCCTGGCCCTCGTCATCGATATTGGTGAAACCCAGCACGTGCCCCGCCACTTCTCCCGCGGGGTAGTAGCGACGGTATTCGCGCACCAGATTAACGCCGGGCACATCGAGCTTGCGCACGGCCGCTGCCTGGTTGGGCGTCAGATGCCGCGCCAGCCACAGAAAGCTGCGATCCTGGTTGCTGGAGATACGCCGCTGGAACTCACGCGGATTGCGCTGCAGGGTCTTGGCCAGGTCCGGCCACTGCTCGGACACCGCCTTCAGTTCACCCGGATTGGCCCATACGGATTCAACCGGCGTGCTGATGGCCAGCGGCGTGCCGTTGCGATCCTGGATGCTGCCGCGATTGGCCACCGTGGTGACTTCGCGCGTGAACCGCGCATCGCCCTCGCTGACCAGGAACTTGTAATCGACCAGCTGCAGATCCACGGCCCGCACCACCAGCCCACTGGCGCCCAGCAACAGCGCACCGAAGGCGAAGAAGACTCGCAGCCGGAAGCGCGAGCTGTCGGATTTCGCGGCGCGACTCACGGCGTCACCACGCGGATGCGCGCCGGATCGGGCGTGACCATCTGCAGCCGCGTGGTGGCCACGCGTTCGACGAAGGCGTGCGTGGACCAGGCGCTCTGCTCGAGCTGCAACTGCCCCCACTCCACCTCGAGCTGGTCGCGCTGGCGGTGCAGGCGCTCCAGCTCGACGAACAGTTCGCGCGAACGATGCCGCGTGTAGATGGCGCCGGCCGCCGATGCCAGCACGCCGAACCACAGCACGACCACGACGATCCAGCCATGACGGGCCAGCCGCATCATTGGCGCGCGTCCGCGTCGGACACGCGTTCCGCCACGCGCAGGATGGCCGAGCGCGAGCGGGGATTGGCATGCACTTCCGCATCGCCCGCGCGCTGCTTGCGTCCCACGAGCCGCAGCCGGGGCGTGAATGGCGGCGCCACGGGCAGACGCGCCCAGGCCGGATCCGGCTGCGCCTCGCGCCGCATGAAGTGCTTGACGATGCGGTCTTCGAGCGAATGGAAACTGATCACCGCCAGACGCCCGTCGGGAGCCAGCACCTCGAGCGCCGCATCGAGGCCACGCCGCAGCTCGCCGAGCTCATCGTTCACATGCATGCGCAGCGCCTGGAAAGTGCGCGTGGCCGGATGCTTGCCGCGCTCGCGCGTACGCACCGCGCCGCTGACAACCTGCGCCAGTTGCGCCGTGGTGGCGATGGGTTCGCGGACGCGGGCTTCGACGATGGCGCGGGCAATGCGACCGGCGAAACGCTCTTCTCCGAGCGTGCCGATCACGTCCCGGATCTCGTCGCCGGTGGCGTGCCGGAGCCAGTCTGCGGCGCTCTGACCGTGCGCCGGGTCCATACGCATGTCGAGCGGCCCGTCGGCCTGGAAGCTGAAGCCGCGCGCGGCTTCGTCGAGTTGTGGCGAAGACACGCCGAGGTCGAACAGAATCCCTCGAACGGGACGTCCTTGGCCATGTGCCGCGACCAGTGATGCGAGCGCACCGAACGCAGCGCGGACCACCAGTAAGCGCGGCTCTGCGTGGAAGCGCCGCCGAGCTGCCTCGACGGCCTGCGGATCACGGTCGATCGCGAGGACTCTTCCATCTGATCCCAGCGCGTCGAGAATGCGCGCCGTGTGCCCGCCGCGCCCGAAGGTCGCGTCGACATGCAGTCCGGATTGCGCCGCACCCACGGCCGCGCGAAGCCCGAGCGCTTCGACGACCTCTTCGACAAGCACCGGCTTGTGCTCATCCAACGATGCGACTCCCCTGGAACAAACATCACAACGACAAGGCGCCGAACTGCGGCGGCAGGTCGCCGGCAGTCAGCGGTGTTTTCGCCCACTCCGCGCAGTGCTCGTTCCAGCGCTGCTCATCCCACAACTCCAGCCGCTTGCCCTGCCCGATGAGCATGGCCGTGCGATCCAGACCCACGACGCCGCGCAGCTCGCCGCTGAGCGCAATGCGCCCGTGCCCGTCGAGTTCGACTTCGGAGGCGCGACCCACCAGCAAGTGCTGCAGCTCGTAACTGCGCGGATGCAAGCTGGGCAGGCTCATGACCTGCTGCTCGATCTGCTCCCAGTCGGGCGCGGAGTAGATGAGAAGGCACTTGTCCCGATCGGCCGTGACCACCAGTCGCCCTTCGCCGCGCGCGACCAGCAGGCTGCGATGCCGTGTTGGCACCACGACCCGACCCTTGTCATCGACAGTGACTTTTGTTGCGCCGCGGAACATGCTTTGGAACGGGGGTTACCCACATTTCCCCACTTTCGCCCACTAGCCGCCACTATAGGAAGCCGGGCAGTCTTATGTCAACGCCACGACAGGATTTTTTTGTTTACGCCACAAAGACTTACGCGAGTTCTGGAAAGTGGGACGGATGTCTCAGGAAGTTTCCTTTCGATTCCGTGACTTGGGTGCGTTAGCTCATAAAACACATCGCTTGAGCGAAGCGAAGTGGGGGAGCCGGCCGATAAGCCGGGTTCTGTCGAGGGCAATCATTCCTCTACAGCTCGCGTCACCGCGAGCCTTTAGCGACCTACCCGGAAGCACGCGGGACTCACGCTTGCGCCTGAACCTTGCGGCCCAGGCGCGACTTCCCTATTTGGTCTTGCTCCAGGTGGGGTTTGCCGTGCCGTCATGTGTTGCCACCGACGCGGTGCGCTCTTACCGCACCGTTTCACCCTTGCCAGCACCAGGCCGGATTTCTCCGGCCGGACACTTCGGCGGTTTGCTCTCTGTTGCACTTTCCGTGGGCTCGCGCCCCCCAGGCGTTACCTGGCACCCTGTCCACTGGAGTCCGGACTTTCCTCCCCGCCTTGCTGTTGCCAGCACGACGCAGCGATTGCCTGACCGGCTCCCCCGTCGCGCACCTTAACAGTCACGGCCGGGGATTGCGCGACTGGCGGCGAACGCCGCATCAGGCAATGCCGCGCGCGGGCTCCATGCCATGACGGCGCTTCAGCGCCGCGGTTGATGCGTCCGCCATGAACGACAGCAGCGCCGCACCGGGCTCGGGTGCCGCGGCAGCCGTGCACACGCCGCCGGAAAACACCGTCAGCGTCTGAACAGCTGGCGGCAACGGACCCAGCACGACGATACCCTCCAGATTCATCAGCTCGCTGAGCTGCTGAAAACCCAGCGCCGCCTGACCGCCCGCCACCAGCGAACCCACCGGCACACCGGGCGGCGGCACCACGATGCGTGGCCGGATCTGTTCGAGAATTCCCCAGCGTTCGAACAGTTTTTCCAGATACACGCCGCTGGGGCCGGTGGAATAACTCAGCGAGGATGCGGCCAGTACAGCCGCCTTCACGTCCGCTTCCGTGGCGACGGCCGGCCGCGCACCGCCGGCGCGCACGGCAATGGCCACACCGGATTCAACCAGATCCACGCGGCCGCGCAACTTGCCCGAAGCCACGAGCTTGTCGATGGCATTGGAGGCCAGCACCACTACATCGAAGACCTCGCCCTGTTCCACACGCCTGGCCACATCGACGCCACCGGCCGCCTGCGCATCCACCATCTGGCCGGTGCGCTGCTGGAACTGAGCCGCCAGCGCCGCCAGCAATTCGCGCGTGGCCATGGATGAAATCATTTTCAAGGTCGACATCTAGGACTCTTCCTGCTCTGTGCCGTTTGCGGAATCCGGGCGGATATTGCGGGCGTAGACCTCGGCCTTGCGACGACCCGTAAGCTGCGCCACCAGTGCCGCGGCCCGCGACGGCGGCAGTTCGGCGGACAGCAGATCGAAAGCGCGCGCCACAAAGGCATCGTCCGGCGCGGCCTGCTGCGCGCTGGCACCGGCCACCACCAGCGTGATTTCGCCGCGCGCGAAATTGGTGTCTTTGCCGGCGATTTGCAGCAACTGCTCGAGGCTGCCGCGATATACCGTCTCATGTGTCTTGGTCAGTTCCCGGGCCACACATGCCGCGCGCTGCGCTTCGAATTCACCAGCCATGTCCTGCAGGGTTTCCGTGATGCGATGCGGCGCCTCGAAAAACACCAGTGTGCGCGTCTCGTGCCGCAACGCCCGCAGGCGCTCGCGGCGCGCAGCCCCCCGCGAGGGCAGAAATCCCTCGAAACAGAATCGCTCCACGGGCAGGCCACTCACGGCCAGGGCCACCAGCACAGCCGAGGCACCGGGCACAGCCTGCACCACGATGCCCGCCTCCAGCGCCGCACGCACCAGCAGATATCCGGGATCCGAAACCAGTGGTGTGCCGGCATCGCTGACCAGCGCCAGGCGCGCCCCGCGCTGCAGTTGCGCCAGCAATTCCTCGCGGCGCTGCGCCTCATTGTGTTCATGCAGTGACAGCAACGGCCTTTGCACGCCAATCTGCCGCAGCAGATTGGCGGTGTGGCGCGTGTCCTCGGCGGCAATGATGTCGGCAGCCGCCAACACTTCACGCGCCCGCGGCGAAAGATCGGCCAGATTGCCGATGGGAGTGGCTACGACGTCGATTCGGCCCGGTGGCGTCACTATAATCTTGAGGGCGAATTGCGCCGCGACCTTGAGGAAACCCACAGCTTGCCCCGCCACCTGACAGCCGTGCAACCCACGCTCCGCAATGCCCTGCTTCACATCGGCATCACGGCCTTGCTGCTGACACTGCTGGCCGGTTGCGTGCCGATGGCCACCGAAGGCCCCGGTCCTGCATCCGCGGATCGCGCCGAACGGCTGCAGCGCCAGGGCAATTTCGCCGCGGCGGCGCAGATGTACGAGCGGCTTGCGGCACAGAATCCGCCACCCGACAGCGTCGGTTTCGCGCTGCTGGCGGCACGGGCATGGCTGTCGGCCAATCGCGCCGACGACGCGCAGCGCACACTCGACGGCATCACCGCCACCGGCAATGCGCGCCAGCAGTTCGACCGTGAGCTGCTGCGCGCCGAAACTGCCGCGGCGCGCGGACAGTACGCCGCCGCCTGGCGTGTGGTCTCCGCCGTGCCAGACCCCGGCAATGCCGCCGATGCCAATCGTCTATATCGGCTGAAGCAGGATGTGGCCCTGCGCGCCGGGCAACCCATCGAGGCGGTACGTGCCGGAGTCGAACGCGAACGGGTGGCGACCACCGAGGCCGCGCGCGCCACCGCTCGCCGTGACCTGCTGGGCGATCTGCGCAGCGCCGTCGACCGTGGCTTGCGCGTCGATCCAGCCAGCGCGCGCGAACCGCTGGTGCGCGGCTGGCTGGAGATCGGGCAGATTGCCGCGGCCGCCGGGCGCAGCCCTCTGGGCGCGAATGCCGCGATCGAGCGCTGGCGCGCGCGATTCCCCGGCCATCCCGCCGCCACCATCGCGTTCAACGAGATCGTGGCTCCGGGCGCGCGGCCATCCACCGGCGGCCCCGTCATGGCCGGCGGGGCTATTGCATTGTTGCTGCCGCTCACGGGCAGCTACTCCGCCATCGCGGAAGCCATTCGCGACGGATTTCTCACCGCCATCTCGCGTCAGCCGGAAACCAGCCGGCCTACCGTGCGCGTTTACGATACCGGCACGTTGTCCGTCCCTCAGGCGATGCAGATGGCGCAGGCCGAAGGCGCCGGCTTCCTCGTCGGACCGCTGACCAAGCCCGAAGTGCAGCAGGCCGTGGAACAGCGGCCCGGGGTGCTGCCCATGCTGCTGCTCAATACCTTGAGCACCGACAGCTTTGCGGGCGCGCAACTGTTCCAGTACGCGCTGGCACCCGAGGACGAGGCGCGGCAGATCGCACGGCAGATGAATGCCGCCGGCCAGCACCGCGCCGTGGTGTTTGCGCCCTCGACCGAATGGGGCACGCGAGTCACCACTGCTTTTTCCGAGGAATTCACGCGCGGCGGCGGCAAGGTCATCGCGGAGGGCAGCTACGACCTGGCGCGCGGCGACCTGACCACCACACTCACCGCCACACTGGGTATCGATGCCGGCCTTGCGCGGCAGCGACGGGTGCAGCAGATCACCGGGCTTGCCCTCGCCGATTACGAACCCCGTCCGCGCGCCGACATCGACGCCATCTTCGTTGCCGGCTACGAGTCACTGGCACCACGGCAGATCAATGCGCTGCTGGGTCATTACAATGCCGGCAAAATCCCGGCCTACATCACGCCGGACGGGCTAGATCCGAACGAGCGCGGCAACCGCGACCTGGAAGGCATGCGCTTCGTCGACATGCCGTGGATGCTCGAATCCACAGGGCCGGTGGCCGATACGCGCACCGCGACCGAAGCCGCCTGGAGCCCGCGGGGCAAGCGTCAATCGCGTTACTTTGCCTTCGGCTACGACGCCGCCACGTTGGCTACCACACTGCGCAGCGGGACGAACGCCTGGCCATTGCCCGGCCTCACCGGCCGGCTCAGCCTTACCGCGGAAGGTCGCATCGAACGCAGCCTCGACTGGGCTCGTGTGCACGATGGCACGCCCGAGCTGTTCGACCCGCTGCGCTGATTCGCGCCGCGAATCGCAACGCCGCGGTTGCGAAGCCGAGCAGGCGGCGGCGCGCCACCTGGAAGCGCACGCGCTGCGCGTGCTGTTGCGCAATTATCGCTGCCGGTTGGGTGAGCTCGACCTGGTCGCGCTGGCGCCGGACGGAACCCTGGTCATCGCCGAGGTGCGCCTGCGTGCGCGACAAGACTACGGCGGCGCGGCCGCGAGCGTCGATTACCGCAAGCAGCAGCGGCTGGTGCGCGCCACGCGGCATCTGCTGGCGATGCGGCCGCAATGGTCACGCCACGCGCTGCGATTCGATGTGATGGACCTGCGTCCGGCGGAAAGCGGCTACGAGGTGCGCTGGATCCAGCACGCCTTTTCGGCCTAGCCTTCGCAGCTACTTCACGACCTTCAGGCTGGGACGGCGCGGCTTGTCTGGTGGCGTGGGCGAGGGATCGGGCGGCTTGTCGTCACCGTCGTTGCTGTTGCCGGGCATGGCCGGCACCGCCGAGGCCTCTTCGGTGAACACCATCCCCTGCCCCGTCTCGCGCGCATAAATACCCAGCACGAATTCCACCGGCACACGAATGTGATGGCTGACGCCGCCGAAACGGGCGTTGAATTCCACCGCCTCGGCCCCGATGCGAAACGACTGTGTCGCGGAGGCGGAGATGTTGAGCACGATCTTGCCTTCCTTGACGAATTGCCGCGGCACCTGCACCACGTCCGAGCCGGCATCGACGATCAGGTGCGGCGTATAGCCACAGTCGACCATCCAGTCCAGCATCGCACGCAGCAGGTAAGGCCGCCGCGACAGCTCAGGCAATGCGCATCTCCCGCTCCTGCGCCGAAAGGCTCAGACGGAATGCAGGCCTTGAGAACAACAGATTGGCGTACTTGAGCAGAGGCGCAGCCTCCTTGGGCAGGTCGATCCGGTAGCGCGGCAGGCGCCACAGGAGCGGTGCGATGGTGACATCCACCAGCGACAGCTCGTCGCTGACGAAGTACGGCTTGTTCTTCACGAAATCCACCGTCTGCACGATCAGGTCGCGCAGCTCGCCGCGCAATCGCGGCGCGTCGGCGCCTTCCGGTCCCTGCTTGTCGAGCTGCGCGGCGATGCCGTACCAGTCGCGCTCGATGCGATGCAGGGCCAGACGGAACTGCGCGCGCGACACCGGATCCACCGGCATCAACGGCGGATGCGGAAAGCGCTCGTCCAGGTATTCGATGATGATCCGGGAGTCGTACAGCACCAGGTCGCGATCGACCAGTGTCGGCAGCGAATGATCCGGATTCAGGTCGAGCAGATCTTCGGGAAAGCGCCCGGGCGTGACGCTCACGATCTCGATCTCGACGTCTTTCTCCGCCAGTACGATGCGGGTCCGGTGGCTGGCGGGCTCATCCGGAGCCGAGAACAATGTCATCACGGCGTGGCGACTCGTCAAAAGAGGACTCCCTAATCGCGCTGCGCGGCTCGCAGCAGTGTGTGCTGCAAGGCGCCGCGGATCAGTGAACGTCCTTCCAGTATTCCTTCTTCAACAACCAGGCGAACGCGGTAAACACCAACAGGAAGAGCACCACCCACAGGCCGATGCCGCGACGCTGCACCTGCGAAGGATCCGCAGCGTAATCCAGGAAGTTCACGGTGTCGCGCACAAAGGTGTCGAACTCTTCGGGTTTCAGGCGGCCGGCGGCCACGCTCTCGAAACGCTCGACCATCTTGCCTTCGTGGCCGGCGGGCGCGGCGGCAAATACCGCTGCCTTCACGCCTTCCAGGTCAGACAGGACGGCCGGCATGGCCGCGCCCTCGAGCGCCAGATTGTTGGTGCCGATGGGGCGCGTCTTGTCGACGTAAAAGCCCTTCAGGAAGCGATATACCCAGTCCACGCCGCGCGAGCGCGCCACCAGCGACAGATCCGGCGGCGCGCGGCCAAACCAGGTTTCGGCGTCGGCGGCCGGAAAACTGCTGAGCATGTAGTCCGTGGGCTTGGCCCCCGTGGGGATCAGATTGGCCTGCAACTGCTGCGTGGAGATGTTCAGGTCATCCGCCATGCGCTGGTAGCGCATGTACTTGAGCGAATGACAACCCATGCAGTAGTTCACGAAGTTGGCGGCACCACGCTGCAGCGAGGCGTTGTTGCTGACCTCGTTGCCAGCCTTCCATTCCTGCCAGTCGACGCCCTGCTCGGCGCCCTCGTGCCCGGCCTCTTCGGCCGCCAGGGCGGCCCCGCTGCCCAGCAGCATGCCGGCCGCCAGGGTGATTGCAATGCGCATCCAACGATTCTGCATGGCCCGCTCAGTCATGATGGGAAGTCACTCTTTCCGGTACGCGGCTGGTCGATTCGCCTCGCGTGTACAACGGCATCAGCACGAAGAACGCGAAATACAGCGTGGTGAACACGCGCGCCAGCAACACATAGAGACCTTCGGGCTTCTGCATGCCCAGGTAGCCCAGGCCGATGAACGACACCACGAATATCGCCAGCGCCAGCCTCCAGCGCACCGGGCGATAACGCCAGGATTTCACCGGCGAACGATCGAGCCATGGCAGCAGGAAGAAGAAGATCAGCGACAGCGCCATCAGCAGCGCGCCCAGGCGCTGGTCGGGCACGGCGCGCAGGATGGCGTAATAAGGCGTGAAGTACCACACCGGTGCGATCTCATCGGGCGTCGACACCGGATTCGCCGGTTCGAAATTCGCCGGTTCGAGGAACAATCCGCCGAAGGTGGGCACGAAGAACATCACGATGGCGAACAGCATCAGGAACATGCCCACGCCGACCAGGTCCTTCAGCGTGTAGTACGGATGGAAGGGAATGCCATCCAGCGGATTGCCGTCCGGGCCCTTCTTTTCCTTGATCTCGATACCGTCCGGATTGTTCGAGCCATTGTGGCGCAAGGCCACCAGATGCAGTGCCACCAGCAGCAGCAGCACCAGCGGCACCGCCACCACATGCAGCGAGAAGAAGCGGTTCAGCGTGGCATCGGCAATGCCGTAGTCGCCGCGGATCCATTCGACCAGGCCCGGTCCGATCACCGGAATGGTGCCGAAGATGTTCACGATCACGCCCGCGCCCCAGTAGGACATGTTGCCCCAGGGCAGCACATAGCCCATGAAGGCCTCGGCCATCAGTGCCAGGTACACCGCCATGCCGAACAGCCACAGCAGTTCGCGCGGCCCCTTGTACGAGCCATAAAGAAACGCGCGGAACATGTGCAGATAGACGACGATGAAGAACGCCGAGGCACCGGTGGAGTGCATGTAGCGCAGCAGCCAGCCGTACGGCACCTCGCGCATGATGTACTGCACCGAGTCGAACGCCGTGGTCTCGCCCACCTTGTAGTGCATGGTGAGGAAAATGCCGGTGACCAGCTGGATGACCAGCGCCACCAGCGACAGCACGCCGAAGAAATACCAGAAGTTGAAATTCTTGGGCGCGTAATAGCCGGTGAGCTGGTCGCGCATGAACTGATCGACCGGCAGACGCTTGTTCAGCCAGCCCAGGAAGCCCGTACGCACGGGCAACGCGTCGTTGTTGCCGGCCATTACGCCACTCCCTTTTCAGTCGGCGGAACGCCGATCAGCAGCGTCTTGTCGTCACGATAGGAATATTCGGGAATACGCAGGTTGGTCGAGGCGGGCGACCCCTCGAACACACGGCCGGCCAGGTCGAAGCGCGAACCGTGGCACGGGCACTGAAAGCCGCCCGGCCAGTCCGAACCCAGCTCTGGAAGGGCGGCTTCGAAACGCGGCTTGGGCAGGCAGCCCAGGTGGGTGCAGGTGCCATCCACCACCAGATATTGCTCTTTGACCGCGCGCGTGGCATTGCGCGTGTAATCGGGCTGTTCGGAGTCTTTGGACTCCGGATCCTTCAGCTTCCCCTCGTGCCCGGCGATGTGCTTGAGCATCTCCGGGGTGCGATACACGATATACATGGGCTTCTTGCGATAGACATAAGTGACCATCTGCCCGGGCTCGAGCTTGGTCAGGTCGACCTCGATGGGAGCACCCGCCGCGCGGGTGCGCTCGGAGGGATTCCAGGAGGCAATGAACGGAACCGCCGCGAAGGCAACACCCACCGCACCGGTGGCCACCGTCGCAAACGTAAGGAAACCGCGCCGGTCCTGATCGACCTCGGCGGCAGCGGGTGCTGAATGATCGCTCATTATGATTCTTGCAGCTCTTGTCTTGGGTTCCGCCGCGCCTGATTGCCTGCCAATCACGGCGGTGCGGACAGCCTGGCATTATACACTAACGCTCCCGGGAACCTCCCCGAGGGTCATGCCCGATGTCAGTCAGCAGTTTCCAGCGCAACCTCCTGTTCCTCGGTGGATCCGTGGCCCTGGGCCTTGCCATCGCGGCGCTGGTCATGCATTTCCGGCCCGAATGGGTACATTCGCGGGCCCGGCCAGTAGCCGTCTCGCAGCAAGCGGCCGACCCGTCTGTGACGCGCGTCGGCACCCCGCTCGCCGATAGCAGCCGCGCTGACAACCGAGGTTCCGCGACCCGCGACACCAACGCGCTGGATGCCACCGGCAAACGCGTGGTCGAGGAAACCTTCCTGCCGGGCAGTTTCGCTCCCGCGGTGCGCGCCACGGCGCCGGCCGTTGTCAGTGTCTACGCCGAGCGTACCCAGCGTCTGCTGGGCAACGCTCCCCCTGCCCTCGGCTCCGGCGTCATCGTCGACGCGCTGGGCCACATCGTGACCAATCACCATGTGATCGCCGGTTCGAACAAGATCCGCGTGCAGCTCGCCGACGGCCGCGTTGCCGATGCCATCATCGTGGGCAGCGATCCGGATACCGATCTGGCGGTGATGAAGATCAACCTGCCGAAAATGCCGGTGATGGCACTGGGACGCTCCGATCGCGTGCAGGTCGGCGATGTGGTGCTGGCCATCGGCACACCGCTGGGACTGTCGCAGACCGTCACGCACGGCATTGTCAGCGCCGTGGGGCGAGCACGCCTGGGCGTCGCGGCATACGAAAATTTCATCCAGACTGATGCAGCCATCAATGTGGGCAATTCGGGTGGCGCACTGGTGAATGCCCGCGGTGAGCTGATCGGCATCAACACCGCCGTGCTCGGAAAGAACCTCGGCGCCGAGGGCATTGGCGTGGCCATTCCTGTGGATCTGGTGCGCGGCGTGATGCAGGAAATCCTGCGGCATGGCCGCGTGATCCGCGGCTGGATCGGCATCGACCCGCGAGATGCGGGCCCCGAAGAGGTGGCGGCCTTTGGCCTGCCGCATACGGGCGTAGCCATCTACGATCTGTATCGCAATTCTCCCGCGCTCAATGCCGGGCTGGCGCGCCTGGACATGATCGAGTCGGTCAGTGGCCAGGAGGTGCACACCGCACAGGACACGCTGGCCCGCATCGCCAGCCACAAACCGGGCAGCAAGGTGACGCTCATCGGCAGGCGCGGCGCGCAGCGCTTCAAGGTCGATGTGCCGGTGATCGAAGCACCGGCCCAAACCCTGCAGTAACGCCTCAGTTGGGCACGCGGCGAATCTCGGCTCCGAGTTGCGAGAATTTTTCTTCGATGGATTCATAGCCGCGGTCGATATGGTAGATGCGGTCGATCTCGGTGCGCCCCTCGGCCACCAGCCCCGCAAGCACCAGGCTCGCCGATGCCCGCAGGTCGGTGGCCATCACCGGCGCGGCCGTCAGCCGCTGCACACCCTTGATGATGGCCGTATTGCCCTCGAGCCGGATCTCCGCGCCCATGCGCCGCATCTCGAGCATGTGCATGAAGCGATTTTCGAAGATGGTTTCGATGATGGTGCCCACCCCGTCCGCCACACAGTCCAGTGCGGCGAACTGCGCCTGCATGTCGGTGGGAAATGCCGGATACGGCGCGGTGCGGACGTCGACCGCTTTCGGCCGTCTGCCCTGCATGTCCAGATCGATCCAGTCCGGCCCGCACTCGACACGTGCCCCGGCTTCCTGCAGTTTCAGCAGCACCGCATCCAGATGCTGGGGACTGGTGTGATGCGCGCGCACGCGTCCGCCGGTGATGGCGCCGGCGACGAGAAAGGTGCCGGTCTCGATGCGATCGGGCTGCACCTCGTAATGTGTGCCGTGCAGGCGCTCCACGCCCTGGATGACGATGCGATCGGTGCCGGCGCCCTGGATCTTCGCGCCCATGGCGATCAGGAAGTTCGCGAGGTCCACCACTTCAGGCTCGCGTGCGGCGTTCTCCAGCACGGTCTCGCCGTCGGCGAGCACCGCGGCGGTCATCAGATTCTCGGTGCCCGTCACGGTAACCGTGTCGAGCACCAGGCGCGCGCCCTTCAGGCGTCCGGCACGCGCGCGGATGTAGCCATTCTCGATGTGGATCTGGGCACCCATGGCCTGCAGACCCGCGACATGGATGTTTACTGGCCGCGCTCCGATGGCGCAGCCGCCCGGTAACGACACATCGGCCTGGCCGAACCGCGCCAGCAGCGGGCCCAGCACCAGGATGGCGGCACGCATGGTCTTGACCAGCTCATAGGGCGCGACGAACTCACGGATGCCGGTGGTGTCCACCTCTACACGCATGCGCTCGCCCACCGTCACCGCCACACCCATGCGGCCCAGCAGTTCGATCATGGTGCTGACATCGCGCAGATGCGGCACATTGCCGATCGAGACGCTTTCCGATGCCAGCAGCGAGGCGGCGAGAATCGGCAGCGCCGCATTCTTGGCACCCGAAATGCGCACATCGCCACGCAGAGGCCGCCCGCCAGTGATCTGCAGCTTGTCCATGTGTTCCTCAGTGACTGCGCGCGGACAGTTCGTCCGGCGTCAGCGTTTCGAGCTGCAGGGCGTGGATCTCGCCACCCATCCGTTCGCCCAGCGCCTTGTAGACCAGCTGGTGTCGCTGCAGCGGGCGCAGCCCCGCGAATTCGCGCGCCACCACGGTGGCCTCGAAATGCACATTGTCTTCGGAGCGCACGCGCACCAGGGCGCCGGGCAGCGCGACGCGGATCAGCTCTTCGATCTGCTTGGAATCCATGACCGATGCGGCTCTCACGGCGGGGAAGGACGCGCAGTTTAAGCTATGATTCCCTTATCTGACATGAACACCTCGCCCAGCAGCGCAGCGCTGATCGCGGCCGGCCGCCGCGCCCTGGAAATCGAATCCAGGGCAGTGGCCGAACTGCTGCAGCGGGTTGATGCCAGGTTCGCACGGGCCTGCGAACTGTGTCTGGCGGCCACCGGCCGCGTGGTGGTCAGCGGCATGGGCAAGTCCGGCCATATCGCCCACAAGATCGCCGCCACCCTGGCCAGCACGGGTACGCCGGCCTTCTTCCTGCATGCCGCCGAAGCCAGCCATGGCGACCTGGGCATGGTGACGCGCGGCGACCTGCTGCTGGCCATCTCCAATTCCGGCGAATCACCGGAATTGCTGGCGCTGTTGCCGCCCCTGCGGCGGCTTACCGTACCCGTCATCGCCCTGACGGGGCGTGCCGATTCCACGCTGGCCCGCGAGGCCACGCTGCATCTGGATGTCAGCGTGCGCGAAGAAGCCTGTCCGCTGAATCTGGCCCCCACGGCCAGCACCACGGCGGCAATGGCCATGGGTGATGCGCTGGCCACGGCGCTGCTCGAGGCGCGCGGTTTTACCAGCGAAGACTTTGCGCGCGCGCATCCCGGCGGCACGCTGGGACGCAAGCTGCTGCTGCACGTCGCCGACGTCATGCGACGCGGCGACGAACTGCCGCGGGTCACCACCGCCGCACCGCTGGAGCATGGCCTGGTGGAGATGAGCCGCAAAGGCCTGGGGATGACATCGGTGGTCGATGACCAGGGCCGGCTGCTGGGTGTATTCACCGATGGTGACCTGCGCCGCGCGCTGGACAAGGGCGTGGACTTCAGAACCACGCCCATGCACGACGTGATGACACAGCAGCCGCGGCACATTGGCCCGCAGGAGCTGGCCGCGGAGGCCGTGAATCGCATGCAGGAGCATCGCATCACCGCGCTGCTCGTGGTCGATGCGACCGGCCATCTGGTTGGCGCGCTCAACATCCACGACCTGTTGCGCGCCGGGGTGCTGTAGTGGCGCAACGCTCCGTCAGTGCGCCGCCAGCCTGCCTCACGCCCCGCCTGGCGCGGCGGCTTGCGCTGCTGATACTCGATGTGGATGGCGTGCTCACGGACGGCGGCCTCTGGTTTGGTGCGCGTGGCGAAGTGCTGAAACGCTTCCACGTGCGCGATGGCCACGGCATCAAGCTGCTGCAGGCCGCAGGCATCCAGATCGCGTTCGTCTCGGGCCGCCGCTCGCCGGCTGTCACCGCGCGCGCGCGCGAACTGGGCGTACGGCTGGTCATGCAGGGCGTAGCCGACAAGAGCCGCGCGCTGGATCAATTGCTGCGCCGCCTGTCGCTCAGCGACACGCAGGTGGCCTG
>Ga0164241_10001177_pt1 | contig 34727 bp, 36 predicted proteins | sample OricomyardsoilBY_FD_108780 | JGI IMG/M metagenome (GOLD analysis project Ga0164241, IMG submission 108780) | Backyard soil microbial communities from Emeryville, California, USA - Original compost - Back yard soil (BY) | ecosystem: Environmental > Terrestrial > Soil > Unclassified | place: USA... | reverse complement strand
TCATGCGGACAAGAGTGAAGAGGGCAATCGGAATTTCGGTGTGTTTGATCGTGGCCGGTTGCGCTGGGGGTGGTGAAAGCGCCGCGAGCGCCGCTGAACAATCGCGAGCCGGCACGTCAACGAGCACGACTCACCCGGCTAACGCGGGCGTCCGCACCCGCCCGGACGCGACATGGCGTTGGATGGTCCGTAGGCTCACCTTGAGTCGGGCCGCGGCCCGCAGCTTGTTGCCCCCCTCCGCCTCCAAAGCGGCTTCGATGATTTGGCCAATCAGACTATCGAGGCCATCGTCGAGATCCATCGCCAGCACACCGCTGTCACCGACTGGCGTCCGCAGATGAGGGGAGGCTTGCGAACAAACACCCTCGGGTAGGTCGGTAGGCCTTACCTGCCGACCATCTCTGAGGAGGCACAATGTCTCGGCGACGTTGCGCAGCTCGCGCACATTCCCGGGCCAATCGTACTGGAGCAGCAGGGCTCGGACCTGGCGATTGAGACGCGGCGGGCGAACGCCGTGTCGGGCCGACAGTTGTGCAACGAACTGGCCGAGAAGGGGGGCGATGTCCGCTCTTCGATCACGGAGCGCTGGGACGTTGAGCGTGATGCCTTGAATGCGATAGAATAGGTCGGCACGGAACCGCCCTGCGGCCACTTCCTTCGCGAGCGGACGCAGCGTTGCGAACATTAGTCGAACGTTCGCCTCGATCTTGGTCGAGCCACCCACACGCATGAAGCGACGGTTTTCCAAGAAGCGCAGGAGTTTTGTCTGCATGGTCAGCGGCATCTCACCGACTTCATCCAGGAACAGGGTGCCGTGCTCGGCAGCCTCGACTTTCCCACGGGCGCGGTCGTTGGCGCCCGTGAAGGCGCCACGCTCGTGCCCAAAGAGCTCGCTCTCGAAGAGCGCCTCCGGGATCGCGGCGCAGTTGATAGGGATGAACGGATTTCTGCGACGCTCGGAGAGCTCGTGCGCGCGCCTCGCCAGCACCTCCTTGCCAGAGCCGCTCTCGCCGATCAGCGTCAAGGTCACTTCCTTGGCGGCAACCGCCCTCAAGATTTGATCCGCTTTCTTCATGGCGCGGGAACGCATGATCGGCTCAAAAACGATGTCAGGTTGTCGCTTCCGTTGAGGCATCCGAGCAAATGTCGCACTTTCTGTCACGCTCGCCAGCAGAGTTGCGCTTTCGGGCGCCTCCCGACACCTTCGCGTCGAAGCGACGCGCGGTCCAAGGCTTGCTTGGCCACCAGGCTTAGAAAATGTTCCGCCAACTCATCGAAGAAAACTCACCCTCCGAGGACCCGCAGGCCGCGGCATTGCGTATCGCTTCGGCACTTCGCGCGAGGCGCCCTCTTCACGATCACGACTTCGACCGATTCCTTCCTCCGGACCTGCGGCTGGCCTCCGGAACGTATTGGACGCCACTAGAGGTCGCGACGCAGGCCGCCGTCTGGCTCGACGAGGCCGGAATCACGTCGGTCGTCGACATCGGCTCTGGCGCCGGAAAGTTTTGCGTGGCTGGAGCACTGGCGGGCCGGTGCAGGTTTACTGGCTTGGAGCAACGGAACCGCCTCGTCTTCGCCGGCCGCCAGCTCGCTCGTCAATTCGCCGTCGAAGACCGCGTTGAATTCGTTCACGGTATCTTCGGTGAGGTCCCAACGCCCATGGCTGAGGCCTACTACTTTTTCAATTCCTTCGGGGAGAACCTATTCGAGCGTGACGACCGGCTCGATGACGAAGCGGAGCTGAGCGACGAGCGCTACAAGCGGGACATCGACAGGGCCGTCGTATTTCTGCGATCCGTGCCCGTCGGCACGTACGTCCTCACCTACAACGGGTTCGGCGGGCGCCTTCCGCGGGACTATGAAGAGCTTCGAATCGACCGGAAATTGCCCAATACGCTGCGCTTGTCGCGAAAGGTGTCGAGGCGGGCCTGAGCGAAACGCCGCCCTCGGGCCAAGCGGCCCGGTGCCGAGCCATTGGCCCGCCACGAATCGCGGGTACCACCGGGCAGGGCCTCCCCGCGCCAGCTGAGCGCGCCGCTCATGCGGGTGCCCTCTGGGCGCTCCCGATCTCGTCGCAAACTCAGGCTACTTTCCGCGAATCCGCACGACAAACTGTCGCAATTGCGAATCTCCTCCGCGCTTGGTGCGATTCGACGGTTCGAACGCAGCGAAGTCTCTGCAGGCGCCGCTTTGGCACGAACCCTGCTCGGGGGGGAGACCTGTCACTGATGGAAGAGACCTCAACCTCCGAGTCGAGCAGTGACGCCCGCGGTTCGCTTCCTCGCGACGCGCAGGAAGCTCTCGTCTTGGAAATGGCTCCTGGCCGGCGGAGTGGTCGCCGCGACGACGTCCTGTTCGATCGCTTCCTACCCTTCGACTACCGCTTCGTCTCGCGTACCTTCTGGAGCCCGCTAGATGCGGTGGCGCGTGCGGCGCGATGGCTCGATGAGCTCGACATCGACACCGTTGTGGATATCGGCTCCGGGGTGGGAAAATTCTGCATTGGCGCTGCCCTCGCCAGCCGCAGCAGCTTCATCGGGATCGAGCAACGTCGACCCCTGGTCGGCATCTCGCGGGGCATAGCCCGCATCTTCGACCTCGGGCCCCGCGTGAGATTCATCGAGGGCGTCTTCGGTGAAGTAACGGTACCGGCGGCCGCTTGCTACTATTTCTTCAATCCGTTCGGCGAGAGCTTGTTCATGCCTGAGGAACGCCTGGACGAGGAGGCCGAAGTCAGTCAGGCGCGTTCTCTTCGTGATGTGTACTTGGCTGAGCAGCTGCTCGCAGCCGCCCCGGTGGGCACCTACGTCATGACCTACAACGGCTTCGGCGGAGCTCTGTCCGACGACTTCGATATCGTCCGCAGCGACAAGGATCTGCCGTGTGCGCTGCGCCTATCGAGAAAGCGACGCGCGTGCAAATAGTAGAGGAATCGTGGTACCCATCCAGCGCCGTTCGCATTGGCGGTGAGTTGCCGTCCATCAGCGTCGTCGCCTGCGGTTCTCCGAATGCCCAGGCACTGGAGGCCCAGCTGTGCGACGCGGGTGTAGCGTTCACGCGGCTGCCCAGCTTGAACGTCGAGCAGCTGGCCGCGATCGACACACCGGTTACGGTCGTGTTCGTTGATGACTTTCTCTCGGCTGGCTGGCTCGCGGCCCTGAGCACCCTTCACTCGCGACGACCGGACCTGGCTCTGGTTTGTGTCGCGGGACCTCTCGAGCGATCCTTGCTCTGGCGGGAGTTCGAGGGGGCTGCACTGCCGCCACTCGTGCTGCGCGACTCAGCACCGGCCTCGCTCGTGTATGACGCGCTGCGGATCGCGCACGATGCCTATGTAGCGGAGCGGCTGGGCGTGGCGGGCTCGCGCTCAGAGCTGCCGAGCATGCTCGGGGCTCAGGGGCAGCTTTGCGATCACACGTTCGATCGGTTGCTGCCAATTCGACTACGCGCAGCTTCGCAGGAGTTCTGGACGCCGATCGCGGTGGCGCGGCGCGCGGCGACGTGGCTCGAGGAGCTGGGTGTGCGCTCCGTGGTCGATATCGGCTCAGGCGTTGGCAAGTTTTGCATCGCCGCCGCCCTGAGCACCTCCTGCCAATTCGTCGGTATCGAGCAGCGTCCCCAGTTGGCGGCTGTTGCTCGCAACCTGGCGCGGCTGTACGCGGTCGACCAGCGCGTCTCGATCATCGAGGGCAGGTTCGGCGATGTGGAGACGCCCCCAGCAGACTGCTACTACCTCTACAATCCATTCCAGGAAAATCTGTATCCCGCAGCCGAGGCGGTGAACGACGAGGTCGAGCTGAGCCGCGCGCGCTTTCGCCAGGACTTGCGCGGTCTACGTGCCTTGGTAGCGGACTTGCCGGTCGGCACCTATGTCCTGACCTACAACGGGGTTGGGGGCCGTCTACCCGACTGCCTCGACGAGGTCCGTGTCGATCACACGGCTCCAGCGGTGCTGCGCTTGCTGCAGAAGGTCGAGCGATCGGGACAACGCGGCGCGGTCCGACGAGCCTATGGCACCATCTTGAAGGCGATTGCGTGAGCAGGATGCCGGACGCGGGGACCATCGGGCGTTCTACTCGCCGGGAATGGTGCTTGCTGAGGGGGGCGACTCGCCGAGGATCGCCGTGAGCCCACCCTCCCCTCAGGTCATGATCGTCAGCGACAGCCCCGAAACGATCGACGGGCTCCAGGCCTATTTCGCAGGGGTTGGTATCCAAGCGTGCTCCGCTCGCTCGCTACGATCAGCGGTGGCAGTCCCGCCCGGAACGACGGCCCTCGTCGTCTTCCCCGACGAGTTCCCGATGGCCGAGATCGTCGTGGCGCTGGTGGCGCTTCACGAGGAGCAGCCCAACGTCTTGTTGCTTCTCGTGACAGCGCATCCGCACCATTTCGCGAGGTTGTCGCGCAGTGGGCAAACAGCACACCCGATCTTGCTGCCCAAACCAGTTTTCGGATGGACCATCGTGGACGCGATACGAATGCACGGAGAGCCCGTATCATGAAGGCTTCTGGTCCGCACCGACTCGGGTGCGACGCCGTCGAACGCTGAAAGGGCTGACGTGCCGCCTGCATTCTTGCTCAGTCTTCCCGTCCTCGTCGCCGGCGCCCTCGTGTCCGTTGCCTGGCGCTCGAATCGCGCAAGCGCCGTTGCCGCCATCCTCAGTCAGGCCATGGCGTGCGTGCTCGTGCTGATTAGCGTCGTACCTGCCCTGCGCGGGGGCCAGGCGCTGCACCTCTCATGGGACTGGCCGCCTCCGATCGAGCGCGTGGTCTTCGAAGTCGACGCGCTGGGGGCTTTCTTTCTCGCCTGGTCGCTGCCGCTCACGCTGCTCGGCACCATCTACGCGGTCGGCTACCTTCGTCCGTATCTCGACCGAGGCCGCCGCGCTGGCTCCCACTTCGCCCTCCTCAACGTCCTCTCCGTCTCCTTCGTACTGATCTACTCGGTGCAAAACCCATTGGTGTTTCTACTGGGTTGGGAGCTTGCCGCAGTCGCAGCGTGGCTGCTCGTGATCTGGGACTACGAGAGCCAACGCATTCGCTTCGCTGGCTTCAACTACCTAGTCTCGACCCATGTGGGTCTGTTCGTTCTCGTGGCGGCTTTCATGCTGCTCCACAGCAACACGGGGTCGATGGACTTCGCGGCGTTTTCCGCGTTCCTGAGGAGACCGAGTCAGTTGCGGGGCACGATCTTCCTGCTGCTGGGCGTGGCGTTTGGGTTGAAGTCGGCGTTCTTCCCGTTTCACACCTGGCTGCCCCGAGCTCACGCCGCCGCACCAGCACACGTGTCGGCGTTGATGTCGGGCGTCATTCATAAGGCGGGGCTGTTTGCCTTCCTTCGTTTCACGCTGCTCATCGGCCGCCCCGAAGAGTGGATGGGATGGTCGGTGCTGGCCTTCGGCGCTCTTTCGGCCTTCTTCGGCGTTCTGTACACGTCCACCCAGCGCGACCTGAAGCGCCTGCTCGGCTATTCGTCCACGGAGAACGTCGGCATCGCAGCCATGAGTTTCGGAGTTGGGTACCTCGGCTGGACATGGGGCGCGCCGACGCTGGTCGCCTGCGGGTTCGCGGGCGGGCTGTTGCACTTGCTGAACCATGCCGTCTTCAAATGCCTGCTCTTCTACGCGGCGGGTTCGGTATATCGCGCGACGCACACGGTGGATCTGGAGCGGCTCGGGGGGCTCGCCAAGCGACTTCCGCTGACCGCGGCGCTGTTCTTGCTCGGCGGACTCGCGATATCGGCGCTACCTCCGTTCAATGGCTTCGTCAGCGAGCTGGTCATCTATTCGGGCCTGCTCTCTGGGAGCGCGCCTACTCGGCAAGGCAATATGGTACTAGTAGCCGCTGCCGCGGGCCTGGCGTTCGTTGGCGCGGTCAGTGCGTTCTCGACATCCCGCGCGTTCGGGATCGGCTTTCTCGGTGCGCCGAGAGACGAGACCGTCGTCGTGACGACCGAGGCTGATGCGACGATGCACTTGCCGATGGTGCTCCATGCGTTCGGGATTCTAGTGTTGGGCGTGGCGCCGGCTGCTGGCCTTTGGCTGGTCGCGCCAGCCGTGGCGCTCTTTCCGACGAACGGCGCGGCCTCGTCCGTGCTCGAGCCCCTGGCGCCCGCGATTGTCGCTAATCGAGTGCTCGCCGTACTTCTGGCCCTCGCCGTTGGTGTGGCGTGGATGCGCCGCCGGGCGGCTCGCCTCAGCGTCACTTGGGGCTGCGGGTACACGGCACCCTCGCCGCGAATGCAGTACACCGCGAGCTCGGTTTCGGAGCAGCTCGCGCGCCTGTTTGACGCCTTCATGCCCGCGTTACGACGAGAGCGTCTGCCTCTGGAGATCTTTCCAGCAGAGCCGGGCCGGCTAGCCACGCACCACCCCGACGCCGTCGAGCGAAGGATGTTCGAAGTCTTGGACCAAGCCGAAGACGTGGTCGTTCAGGCGTCAGCGCGAATCCCCGAGCAACCCCGGTTCGCTTTTGCCGCCGGCCTCCTGGTGCTGCTGGTGATCGGCATATTGATCTTTGGAGCCGGTCGGTGATCCGATACCTCGCGCATTTGGTGGCATTTCTCGTGATGCCCTTCGTGCTCATCGGGATAATGAATCGGACGAAATCGCTTTGGTCGGGCCGGAAGGGGCCGCCGCTCCTGCAGTCGGCGTGGGACGTGCTCCGGCTCTTTCGAAAGTCCCCCGTCTACAGCAGAGTCACGACGCCCATTTTCCAGCTCGCTCCCCTCGTCGGGCTCGTGACTGCCGCGGCCGCAGCGCTCGTGGTACCGATCTTCGGCAGCGCCTCGTTGTTGGGCTTCCGCCTGGACTTCGTGTGGATGGCCTATCTTTGGGGGCTGGGCCGCGTTGCGTTGGTATTGGCCGCGTTCGACACCGGCAGCTCCTTCGGAGGCATGGGTGCCGCGCGTGAAGCGACGTTCTCGACCTTGGTCGAGCCAACGCTCTTCCTGATACTCGGAACGTTGACGCTGGTGACTGGGAAACAGCGTCTCCACGAAGTGCTCGCGGTCCCTTTGACGGATGGCTCAGCCGTCGCCGTTTGGACGCTGTCGGTCGTTGCTCTCCTGATCGTGCTGCAAGTCGAAGCTTCCCGCATGCCCGTGGACGACCCGACCACCCACCTCGAGCTGACGATGATTCATGAGGTGATGGTGCTCGACCATAGCGGCCCAGACCTGGGGCTGATTCAACTCGGGGCTGGCCTCAGGTTCTTCACGGGCTCCGCGATGGTCGCCACCTTGCTGAATCCGGGGCGCGGCACGAGCGGTTGGCTCACGGCGGCCGTCAACCTTGCGCTGTGTGTTCTGATCGCGGTCGGTGTCGGCACGCTGGAGTCATTGATTGCGCGCTTCAAGCTGCGCGCGGTACCGCAGTATATCGCAGTCGCCATGGCCGCGGCCACGGTGGCGCTCCTCGCCACTGCCTGGCGCGCCGTGGAAGCCCGATGAGCCCGCTCCTGATCGCGCTGCTGGGCGTGCTGCTCGTGCCCCTGTTCGCTGGCACGTGGCGGGCCTCCCTGGTGGGCTTGGCTGCCCAAGGGCTTTTGATGGCATGGATCGCCTACCGCCTCGACTGGCAGCCGAGCTCCCCCGGATACTGGGTCGAGCTGTTCGACTTGGCCGTCATTCGCGGCGTTGGCATTCCGCTCGTCTTCTATCGCGTGCTGCGCGAACAGCGTGTCCCCGCGCGAAACGATGCCATCCCTCCCAACTTGCTATCTTGGACCCTGGCGCTGGCTTGCGTCCTCGTCTCGTTCAGCTTTGCCGGCCGGGTCATCGAAGCGGAAGAGGACTCACGAACCTTGGTTGCGGTCGCATGCGCGGGCTTAATGCTCGGCTTTCTGACGCTCGCGACACAAGCCGACCGATTCAGTCAAATGACGGCCGCGATGAGGATCGAAAACGCGATTGCGCTGTTCGAGCTGGGCAGCGGGGGACATGACGAAGCGTTGCCGGTCAGGCTCGGGCAGATCGCCGTATTGCTAGCGACGGTCGCTCTTTTTCGGCGCTACCTGCGCACCAGCGCCCCGGCCGAGCGGAGTGAATCGACTGGGGCAGAGGCCCCGACGCTGTGATTGCCTTGGCCCTCGTGCTGCTGCCGGCGACGGCAAGCTTCGCGCTGGCGCTAGGCATCGCTCGGACTCGCGCCATCGAGTGGCTGCTGACGATCGCCGTCGGCGGCACCTTGCTGGCCGCCTTCGAGACCGTCGCGGCGTCCGCGGGGCCGACAGTCACGGGGTTCCTCAACGTCGACGCAACGTCGCGTCTGTTCCTCGCGATCATCAATCCGGTATTCCTCGGCGTCTCGGTGTATGTCTGGAGCCGCCTGGCTGCATCGCCAGAGCTGCGCTCCGAGGTCGAACGCTTTGTCCCGCTGGCGCTCGCCTTCTTGGCATCAGCCAACGCCGTGCTGCTATCGAACCACCTTTTAGTATGCTGGCTCGCCCTCGAAGCCACCGGACTTACGGCCGCGCCCCTGATCGTTCGCCCGGGCCTAGCGAGCTCGCGGCAGGCTTCTTTTCGCTATTTGCTCTTTTCGTCGGTGGGGCTGGGCTTGGTGCTGCTCGGCTTCGTTTGCTTCTTGCGCGGCATGCACAGCACCGGGCACGCGCCGACCTTCTTCATCAATGAGCTGCTCGCGCCCGGCGCGCGGGCGTCGAGCGACTGGGAGAGGCTTGGGCTGGCGCTGGTGCTGTTCGGGCTCGGCACCAAGCTCGGGCTGGCCCCGATGTACAGCTGGCTGCCCGAGGCCTACGACGAAGCCCCGCCGTCGGTAGCGGCGCTGCTTGGTGCCGTGCAATTCAACTGCGCGCTGGTCGTTCTGATGCGCGTTCTTCAAGTGTACCGGAGTGACCACGCACTCTTGGTCACGGTCGAGCTCCTGATCATGGGCATCTCTTCGATGGCTGTGTCGACCCTGAGCATCATCGCTACGCGGAACTTGAGACGCGTGCTCGCCTACGCTGCCATCAACCACGCGGGCGTGATCGCGATCGGGCTCGGCATCGGCAAGGCCGCTTGCTACGGCCTTTTGCTCTACGTGCTCAGCAACGCCGTAATCAAGGCGGTGCTGTTCTTGACCGCCGGGAAGATCGAAGCGCACTACCGAACGAAGGACACCCGCCGCATCTCGGGGCTGATCAAGGACCTGCCTTACAGCGGCGCTTTCTTGATGGTCGGCACCTTCGGGCTCCTCGGCTTTCCACCGTTCGGGAGCTTTTTTGGTGAGTTATTGGTTTTGTCCGCCCTCGTCGACTCGGGGCAGATCTTGGTCTTTGCCGCGTTCTGCGTGCTCATCACCATGACGTTCGTCGCCACCGGGCGGACCATCTTTCCGATGATCTGGGGGGAACCGAAGGCGTCACACACTTGGCCGCGACAGACATTTGCCTCCGCCGCCCCCAAGCTCGTCTTCTTGGTGGCGCTGGTAGCGCTTGGCCTCTACGTGCCGCCGGTCGTGAACCGGCTCATCCGCGCCGTGGCTGCCTCGCTGGAGGGCTCGTGAGTAGCTCGACGGGCGTGCTCTGCTTGCCGACCGAGGCGATACCTGCCTTCGAGCCCGAGGCATGGACGATGGATCTAAGCCAGCAACTCCAGGCTGGCGCGCGTGTCGTTTCGGTCTTCGGCCGGGCAGCGCCTGACCGCACCGTGGTCACGGCGCTGCTCGAAAAGGACCATCGGTTCTCGGTGACGCGGACCGATGTCGAGCGCAGCGCGGCTCTGCGGTCGCTCACTCCCGAAGCGCCGCAGCTACACTGCTTCGAGCGAGAGCTACACGAGCAAACCGCGCTCGAAGTGACGGGCCATCCGTGGCTCAAGCCCGTGCGCTTCGAGGGGCGCGAGCAAGCGGCCATGAACGCTTATCCCTACTATCGAATCGAGGGCAAGGAGGTTCACGAGGTCGCGGTTGGCCCGATCCACGCCAGCGTGATCGAGCCAGGCTCGTTCCGCTTCATGTGCCACGGCGAGCGGGTTCATCACTTGGAGGTGCAGTTGGGCTACCAGCACCGGGGTGTCGAGCGGCTGCTACTCGAACGGGACGTCCGGGCTCTGATGCCGCTCGTCGAAACCATCGCTGGCGACTCCAGCGTGACGTACGGATGGGCCTACTGCGCGGCCTTGGAAGCCCTCATTGGCCGTGAGCCGCGGCCCGAGATCGAGCTGCTGCGCGCCTTCGTGCTCGAGCTGGAGCGCGTGAGCATGCATCTGGCGACGCTCTCGGGCCTGGCTGCAGACCTCGGCCATCTGCAGGGCTCGACCACCTACGGTCGACTCCGTACCACAGCGATCAACACCATGATGCGCTTGTGCGGAAGCCGATTCGGGCGGCGCGCGCTGCGGCCGGGCGGCGTCTGCCTGCGAGATTCCCCAGAGCTCCGGCAGGTCATACGGGACAATCTGGCGCTACTTCAGGCCGACCTGGCGATTATCAACGACTGCTTTCTCTCAGCGCACACCGTCCGTCATCGGCTGCGGGGCGTCGGTGCCGTCAGTGCGACGCAGGCGCGGGAGCTTGGACTGGTGGGTGTCGTAGGTCGTGCCTGCGGCGTCCGCGTCGATGGCCGAGAGCGCGCGGGAGGCGCCTACGAGGCGCACCCGATTGGCACCACCTTGCAGACGGACGGCGACTGTTGGGCGCGCGCCTTGGTGCGCGTGCAGGAGCTGGACATTTCGCTCAGTTGGCTCGTGCAGGCGCTGAAGGACCTTTCGGGCTGGCACGGCGAAGCTTTGTCGCCCGGGCCATGCGCGCCGAGCACGCTGGCGATCGCCATCGTCGAAGGGTTCCGAGGTGAGACCATGCATGCGATCGAGACGGATGCGGCGGGCGGCGCGATTCACTACAAGGTGCAAGACCCCTCGCTGCGCAACTGGATGGGCCTCGCGCTGGCCGTTCGACAAAACGAGATTTCGGATTTCCCCATTTGCAACAAGAGCTTCGACCTTTCCTACTGTGGGAACGATCTGTGACTTACATCAAGTCATTGCGAGTGCGCCTGTCGCAGGGCAGCCAGTATATCCCCGACCTACGTGAGGGGAGGCCGACGGGCTTCCGTGGTCTGCCCGTCGTGAGCTCGCTGCCGTGCTCCGAAGGTTGTCGGGCTTGCCGTGACGCCTGTCCGACCGGCGCGATCGAGCTCGAGCCAGTCAGGCTTGACCTTGGCCGCTGCGTTTTCTGTGCTGCTTGCGTCGACGTTTGCCCAGCCGGGAAGATCCAATTCACCGATAGCCCGAATATGGGCGCAACCGAGCGGGGCGCGCTCGTGGTGCGAGAAGGCGTCGAGGCGGCCATCCAGGCCAAAGCCTCGGCGGCGTTCTCCCGGATCTTCGGTAGGTCTCTCAAGCTCCGTCAGGTTTCTGCCGGCGGTTGCAACGCCTGCGAGTTAGAGCTGAACGCGATCACCAACGTCAACTTCGACCTGCAACGCTTTGGCATCGAATGGGTGGCGTCGCCCCGACACGCTGACGCCCTGGTACTCACTGGCCCCATCACCCGGAACATGCGCGATGCGTTGCGTCTGGCTTGGGACGCCATGCCGGACCCACGCTTCGTGGTCGCGGTTGGCGCCTGCGCCATTTCGGGTGGGCTCTACGCAAGCAGCCCCGCCATCGACCGGAGCTTCTTGGAACAAGTGGGCCCCACCCTCTTCGTTCCAGGCTGTCCTCCCCATCCCTTGACCTTCATTCGCGCGGTGCTCGATTTGTTGGGCGCCGGCGCGCATCCGTGACCAGGCGAAGCCCTGCGAACCCATGGTCTGCGCCTACAACGCAGAGCAGGCGAGCGCGGCCCGACGCTTCGGACGTCAACACGATGCGGCACGCGAGGGCTCCGAACCGAGCGCGGCGAGGATGTTGGAGAGGGCGGCCGGCTCGCGAAGGACAACAGGCGCAACGCGACCGGTCATTTGCACCAGGAGGCCGGTGAGCTCTTCTGGCCAGGCGGTGATCAGCAGGATTCGCAAGCCAGGACGCTGTGCTCGCAACCGAGCGACGGTTGTTACCACGGCGATGCTGGGAAAGTCGTCAGCGGCCAAGATGATCGCGCTGGCACGAGCGGGCACCTGCTCTGGTGTGAGGATGTCACTCGTTGACTCGGCGCGAACACCAGCGTGGCGCAAGTCTGCGGCCAGGGTGGCGGAGGCCTTGCACGCGACTAGGACGAAGCAGGCGGGATCCATGGTGGAGGTCGAGCCTGGGGCTGCAAGGACCGGGCCGCCGCCGTTTCTCTACGATGTGCGAGCGATCTCTATCTTTAGACTCGCTTGGCTCAGAAACTGCCAGCCGACGACAAGTTGACGTGATGTTTTTGCATCCCTCGGCTTCATCACGACACATGAATGCAGGGACCGCCCGCATCGGACGCGCGTCCGCGCTATTCGGACCAGGTGCCGGCGCCCACGTCGAGCTTCCAAGTCGTTTTGTAGGTGGGGAGCAGTTGCTTCGTCGCGCCCAAGATCAGCGGTTGAAAGACGTAGGTGGCGCGATCGTTGTGCTTGCCGGGGGCGGTGGTGTCTTGGGTGCCGTCCCAGTGATCGCCCCAGTACAGGTACACGGTGCCGGTGCAGCCCGTCACCGGTTGCACCCACGTGCTCTGTGAAAGCCAGGTCCGTTCGGCGGATAGAATATCGGCCATGTCGGCGACGGGGGCGATGAAGCCCTGATAGGTCCACGGCCCCGTGATGGCCGGCGCCGTCGAATAGAAGTTGTTGTTCGCGCGCCAGCCGGTCTTGTTGGAGCCGATCCAATAGTAGGTGCCGCCGGCCTTGAACACGGTGGGCGACTCCGCCCCACTCGAGGTCCCGTTCACGGCCGGCATGGACTTGTCCGACAACCAGCTGTGGCAATCGCTGGCGAGCGTGAACAGATGCCCGCTCTCGGCGAGCACGTAGGCGCCGGTGTCGTCGGCATACGCGCTCATGTCGCTGTGGACGATCAGCGCGCCGCTCGCGTTTTTGAGCGGTCCCTTGTAGGCATATTGCCCGTTGACGGTGGCGGACGTGGCGTACACGACCTCCTTGTCCGTCTGGTAGTCGGAGGATGCGGCGTGCGCGTAGAGCACGAACTCACCGGTGCTGGGGCAGCGGATGATGTGGGGTCGCTCGCCGTGGCGGTTGGGGCCAAGCTCGCCCGCGCTCTGCTGCGGCAAGACGATGCCCTCGTTCTTCCAGGTCGCCAGATCGAGCGACGAGTACATGGAAAAGCCGTAGAACAGGTTGTCGGTGGTCGTGCTGAGGAAGCGCTCGCCGTGCAAGTAAAACGTATCACCGACGCGGATGATGCCGCCGCCATGCGCGTTGACGGGCTCACCGAGCGTATCCTTGAACGCTACGCCGGTGGCGAGCGCTCCCGAGATGGTGCCGACGGGACCGTCGCAACTCTCGACGCCGCCGCTGCCCGCAGTGCCCATGGCACCTCCGTCGCTCCCGCCGGTGCCCGAGCCCGCTTGCGCGCCGGCCGCGCCAGCGAGGCTCACGCCACCGCCGGAGCCGCCCGCCCCCGCTCCGCCGACGCTCGGCGCCTCGCCACCGGTGCTCGGGCCTTGCCGGCCGCCCAGGCCTCCGCTTGCGGCCGCCCCTTCACTGGCCGTGGGGTTAGCGCCTCCGCCGACGCCCCCGCTCTTTCCTTCGTTCGCAGCGCAGGCGACGAGCATGAGGCCGAGCGCGAACGCGTGGCGACGGTTGCCATCACCAAGCCATCGCACCACACACCAATTCGCCGGGAGCACGTCTCTCTAGCTTAGCTGGCTCAGTAGAAGGTGACGTCGTCGAATGCGGCCTGGAATTCTACACCCGCAGGGAACATCACGGTCAGACCGAGCAGCTGAGAGCTCTCGAACGCAACGGGTGTGGGGATCCAGGCTTCTTGTTCGATGGACGCAAACGGCAGAGTGGGTACGTCAAGCTCCCGGCGCAGGCTTCCGCGCGGGCTAGGGACGCTCGTCGACGTCGATGACGCCAAGACGCTGGCCCGCCTTGCGCGCCAGGGTTCGTATGATGCCGTCTTCGCAGCCGACCTCGGCTTGAAGAGCTTTTCCGAAGTTTTCGGTCGTGAGCTCCCCGCTGGGGTCGAAGATCAGCACGAGCAGAGGATCGTCGTCGTCGCAGCGCTCGACGGTGAGGTGCTGCAGCTTCGTCTCGGGCGACAGACAGAGCTCGTCGATGACCTCGGGGAGCCGGGCGCGGTCACGAAAGCGCGCCCTGTCGGCGAGCCCGGTGTGCTCGGCGAGCAGCGAATCCACGATGTCGGCGATGTCGCGGCTCGCGTCGCTACCCGCTTCCGACTGCACCGTGAAGTTGAGCTCCGAATCGATGCGCATGCTGCGGTTGGTGAGGTTCGCGGTGCCCACGCACAGCAGTTGATCATCGACGACCAGGAGCTTGGCGTGGATGAAGGTCGAAACGGGCCGTTCGGGGTCGCTCTTGTCGGAGCTGACCAGAAAGCGCACGCGATGGCCGCGCTCTTCCGCGACCTTGAGGAGCGAGTAGCGCACCGAGCGCTGCCGGTTACCGAGCACGAAGTCTTCTTTGGGCGTATCGGCGCCGTCCGGCATCACGACCACGATCGTGAGCGGCGGGCGATCGCCATCGAGCAGGCGATCGCGAAAAGCGGTCAGGATCGAGAGCGACGTGAAGTACTGATTTTCGATGTAGACGAAGCGCTCGGCGGCCCTAATCGCCTGCGTGAGCATCGCTTCGACCTCGGCGATCGGCTCCTGGTCTTCGCGGTACAGCGTGCGGCTGAGCGAGACCTCGGAGCTGCGGATTGGCATGCCGTCCTCGGCCAGCTCTCGAAGCGACGAGCTTTGGACCCAGGGCTCCGGGGCGGGCAAGGGAGCGTTCGACACCGAGCTCCAAAATTCCGCGAAGATCTGCCGCACATCGGCGACCACGGGGCCGCGGAGGGCGAGCTGCAGATCGTGAAACGGTCGGTAGGGCTCACCGGAGACGTCGATCCGCCTCGGATCGTGCGCGACGTGCGCACGCGTGTCCCAACGGCTGTCGCAAATGTCGAGGCCGCCTGCGAATACCACCTCGTCGTCTACGACCGCGTACTTATGGTGATGTGAGCCGCCCGCGTTGGGGTGCGTCCAATACTCGAAGTGTATTCGCTCGTGCGACTTGAGGGCGATCTTCAAGCCCTGCAGCCACTCGCGTTCGACGGCGTACACGAGCGAGTAATCCCAGGCCAGGATGTGGATCTCGAGGGCGGGGTTATCGATACAGAGCCGATTGAGAAAACCCACGAGCGTGTTTTCGTCACCGGGCAGGCGCTCGTCGTCGCGCAGGAGCTGCGCCTTGCTGTCGAACTGCCAGCCGGAGAGCAAAATTGAGCGCCGCGCACGCCGCGCGGCGCGCACGAAAGCGCTGTAGTAAATGTCGGCGTCGGCCAGCAACGCCATCTCTTCGACCGGCGACGCTCGCCAACGAATTTCCGGGTTTGCGAGAGCCTTCACGTTATCCCGTCTCTCACGCGGGGCCGAGGTCCGTCGACCAGCTCGATGGCCGGCGAACGCGGTGGGGGCTGTCGCTCGGGCCGGCACGGCCACCCGATGGTCGGAGATTGTCGAGGCATGCCTGACGCTTGAGCAAGGTGCGTACCGCTTCGTGAGGCCGAGCAGCTCACGAAAACGCCGTGTAAGACGGTCGTCCCTGGCGCTACTGTGACGAGAGGTCTCGCTGGGGCAGGTCGGGACGTTGCCTAAGTGCCGCAGCGTTCACTGGATAACGCCGAACGGCGCCTGAAACGGCAACGCGCGGAGGCTCGCGACGGCCACCCTCGACTACGGCGACAACGGCTCGAAGATCGGCACCGATACCGAGATGGGCGTGCCTTCGAGTTACGGGAATATGATGTTTCGGTGCTCTCAAATGCACGCCAAGGGCCCGCGAATGGCTAAGTCGGTCGAAGATCGTGGTCCAGGCGGCCGGATGGCGAGGCGCGACGAAGGCGCATACTGCAGTAGGTAACTGAGGAGCAACGAAGCCAGGCGGGATGCATCGGCCGCGAGATCCATCGACTTAGCCATTCGCGGGCCCTAAGCGCGCGGTCGTTCAGCGCGGCGGTGGCGCGCGGCGCGGAAACATCACCTCACCCAGCTCATTGTTGCTCCCCACGCATCACGTTGTTGCTGCCATGGACGCGCGCGCCGCCTTGTGCGCTACCGCGTGGCGGGCCAGCATGCGCGCATGGCAAAGTTGTATGTGGTTGCGGTGAGCACGCGGCCGAATCGCGCCGGGTTTCCGCTCGTGGAGTGGATGGTCGAGCGGGCGAAGGCACACGGTCGCTTCGAGGTGGAGCTCGTCGACTTGCGAGAGGTGGGGTTGCCGCTGTTCGATGAGCCGAATCATCCGCGGCTCAGGCAGTATGCGCACGAGCACACGAAGCGCTGGAGCACGCGGGTGAGCGCCGCCGATGCGTTCGTTTTCGTGACGCCGGAATACAACCACGGGACCCCACCTTCGCTGATCAATGCGCTGGACTATTTGGTGCATGAGTGGGCGCACAAGCCGGTCAGCTTCGTGAGCTATGGCGGCCCGGCGGGCGGTACGCGCGCGGTGCAGATGGTGAAGCCGATGTTGGTTGCGCTGAAGATGGTGGCGCTGCAGGAGTCGGTGATGGTGCCGCTGTTCACGCACAGCATCGACGCGAATCAGGTCTTCAAGCCGAGCGAGCTGCAGGAATCGCACGCCAAGCTGATGCTCGACACGCTGGCGAGCTGGGTGCCGGTGCTGGCGCCGCTGCGGGGCTAACGCCAGCACTGACACAGCAATTCGAGCTCAGGGAAGAGGCGGTGCGCGGCGAAAACACCTCGCGCGCCGGTATGGCTCGCAGCGTGGCTGAGTTGGCGGTCGAACAGGCCGCCGCGGCCCGATCTTCCGCTTCAACCCGGACGGGACCTTCGACGCTCGCAACGGCGACGCTTACGCTGCCGAACAAGTCGTGCAGTGGACGCCGTACCAGCGCTACCACGTCACGTTCGACGTCGACGTCGCTACGCACCGCTACGACGTGGCGGTGCGGGACGCCGGCGGCACCGACCGCGTGATCGCCCATCAATTCGCCTTCCGCACCGAGCAAGCCAACGTTACCGCGCTCGATCACGTCGGGTACCTGGTCGACGGCTCGGGCGGTGACATTTACGTTTGCGATCCGACGATTGCGTATTGAATTAGTGTCTCGACGACAGCAGCACCGGTTGAATCTTTACGGAATCGGCCCGGCAAGCACGCTGGCGATCACCCCTGCCAGGTCACTGCGAACATTCGCTTTGGCGACGAAGGCGTCGACCTGAACCTGCTCCATGAGGGCGGCGATCTCCGCTTCGGGCAGGCTCGAGACGAGCACGACTCGCAAGTCGGGCAGCGCCGGATTCTTGCGGAACAGGGCCGCCAGCTTGTCGCCACGGATGCTGGGCATCATCACGTCGAGCACGACGACCTCGACGCCCTCGTTGATCAGGTGATTGGTCACACCGAACACGGAGCTCAGGCTCGAAACGTCGAACCCCGCATTGCGCAGCAAATCCACGAGGAATTCGCGTTCGAATTCATCGTCGTCAATCACCACGACGCGAACGGACCGTTGAGCGGCTCGCGATTTCATGGCGTTTCTCGCTGCAGCTGGCCTTCGAGCATGCGGCAAACGGCGCCAAAATGCTCAGTAAAATCGAGCAATCGCGCGTCCGCACGCGGCCAGTCGCCGTGGGCGACCACGCCGCGCAGCCCTTCGAGACTTTCGGCGAGGCTGGTAGCCCCGGCCGCATACAGCCCGCCCTTGATTTTGTGGGCTTGGGCGCGAGCGGCGGCGGCATCACGCCGCGCACAGGCGTCCCGCAGCTGCGCCACCTGCTGGGGGGCAGCGCGCAAGAACAGCTCGATCAGGCGCGGCGGGAGCTCGCACTCGGTATCGAGCGGGTGGTGTGCAAGCGTCTCGTCTCTTGCCATCATTCGATCACGTACTCCAAACCCAAGAAGCCACTCACACGCCGTTGAGGTGATAGCGCTGCTTGCGTGGTCTCGTCCGAAGCGTATTGATTGGGGCCAACGACGTAGGAGCCCTGGGTAGCGGTTCCAAACGTGCCGCTGAGCCGATAGCGCAGAGCCTCGAGCGCCGGCACGACTCCAGAGAAAGTCAGGCGCAGCTGCAGATCGGCCGGCGCGTACGGCGGCTTCGAGAACCCACCGTCGAACGCGCGATCCGCCGGACGAGCCGCCTGGTAGCTGACGGCCAGTGCTGGCGTTGGTACGTAGCCTCCCACTTCATAGCTACATCGGGCGTTGCCGAAGACCGAAGGCCCCACCGTGAGTGGTTGGGGCCCGTTGCCGTCGCCCAAATCCACGCGCGAATAGGCGGCGGTCAGGTTTGCCCCGAACCGCAGCTTGCGCGCCACACTGCCTTCGTAGCTGGCGTTGTACCCGTAGCTGCTGAGCGAGCCCACGTTGGCGTATACCCAGGCTTCGCTGACGGTTGGCTCCAGCTCTCCGCGACCGGCCGCGGCCTCCAGCTCCTCGCTACCCAAGGTGCGGTAGCTGACCATGTCGGTCCAGGCCGAACGAAACACACCGAAGAACAGACGCTGCGCACCGACGCGTTGCTCGATCGACAGCTCCACGGCGCGCACCGTCTCGGCCGATAAGTTGGGGGCCGCAACCTGGCCAATCGGGTCGGCGTAATTGAGCTCATAGGCGGTCGGACCGCGGAAAGCTTCCGAGTAGATGGCCTTGAGGCGTCCATTTTGCCAGGGCGTGATACCGAGCGCGGCGCGCGGGGACAGCTTGGCCCCGAAGCGCGTGTCGTAGTCCAGGCGCAGGCCCACGTTGGCGTCCAGCCAACGGGTGGGGGCAAACGCCTGCTGCAAATAGGGGGCCAGCAGCCCGTCGTTCCGCGTGTAGTCGTTGTTGACGGGCGACGTGGCTCCGGTGACCCGGTCGGCGATCGTGAGCTCGGAACGCGCTCGGCGCAGCCGAACGTCGACGCCGAGCAGAATCGAACCGCGGATCTCCGGCTCGTCCATCGACAGGCGAAGGTCCGTACCCCCCGACGTGCCCACGGCGCGCAGGGTGCGTTCGCAGCCGACCAACAAACCTTCTGGGCATTCTTCGGCCGCCGAACGCCGCGCGAACCACTTGTAGTCGTTGAGCAGCGCATACGCCTTGGCGCCGAACCCGAGGCGCGAAGAGATCGAATGCTGGTAGCTGAGGCCGACCTGGAGCCAGCGGTCTCGTTCTCCGTTGTCGGGGTCGTCGAAATCGTCGCCGACATTGACGAGGCTAGTCAAATAGGGACTCTGGCGCTCGAACATGCCCGCGCGCGCGGTGGCTTCGAGCTCGCCGACGCGGAATCGCGCGTAAGCGGCGGGCACATCGACGCGGCTCGAATGGGTGGCCCGACCACCCCACTGACCAGGTGGCGTGCGCGGTCCGAAGTCCTTGGGCGCCCCCGTGACCGAGTCGTCACCCCAGGGTTGGGTCGTCAGCTCCCAGTCGGGACCGTGCTGGTGATAGCGCTCCAGCTGCAGCGTGAGCTCGGCAGGCGTGCCCAGCAGCTGGAAGCGGCGGCCAAAACCAGCTGCCAACCGGTAACCGCCGCCGTAGCCGGACAGTGGCGAGAGGCGCACGCCACCGTCTGCAAACACCGGCAACGACGTATCACCCTCCACGATCAGGTGCAGGCCGCGATAGTCGCGAGCGCGCTTGGTCACGACGTTGATGACACCCAACATGGCTTGCCCGCCGTGCATGACCGAGCCCGGGCCGAGCGTGACCTCGATGTGATCGACGAGCTCGAACGGAACCCCCGCGCCACGCTCGAAGTTGGCAGTGCCGTTCCAGGGCTCGTTGGCGGGAACGCCATCGATCAACAAGAGAACGTGGTTGCCGTAGTCGCCGGTCAGCAGCACGCCCCGCGCACCGATTTCGACCGCGTGCTCGACGGTCGTGGTGACCATACCCAGCGACGCGTAATTGAGCGCCTCGTTGAGTGAGCGCAGGCCGTGGGCACGCAGCTCCTCGGCCGTGATGATGCTCGACGTTGCCGGAGCTGTCGTCGATGATTCGGCGGACTTGGACGGCGTCGAAACGATGGACTGCTCCATCAGCGCTTCGAGATCGTTCGTCTGTGCACCCGCCAGCGCGGGCAGTATCCAGAAGCAAACGCCGAGCCCTATCGCCCGCTTCATCCGACCACCTCCGCCATGCGCAGAAAATCTGCGCGAAAGTCGATCTCTTGCTGGCGCGCTTCGCTCAGATTGACCAGCACCCGCGGCTTACCAGAGCGCACCGCGGAGCCCAGCACCAGGCCTTGCGGAACCTGCTCGGGCAGGCTGCCGACGGTGAGCACCCGCATGCCGCGGAGCCCCGCCGCCAGCTTGGGCGTGGCCTCTGCGATGCCTGGCGTCACGTAAACCACTCCCGCCTTGAGGCGCCGGCAATCCTCGATCAACGCGGCCGTGCTCTTGAACGCCACGCGCGTCGCGCTGACCCGGTAGTTGCCGAGCGACTCGCGGGCAGAAAGCTCGTTGAGCAGCTGCGCGCCGATCCGAACCGAATCCCCGTCCCTCTCATCGACCACCACCGCCATCGAGAGGTGGCCAATGGCCCGAAGATGGAAATTGCGATCGAAAGGGATCACGCGGTCCAGGAGGCTGACCTGCAGGGGGATGGGGACCTCCGGCTCCAGCGCGAATGCCTGCCGGTGGAGCAAAGTGCCCGCAGCAGTCCCGAGCCAAGCCAGCGACCGGCGCCGCGAAATGGCCCATTTGCCGCGAGAGATGAGCGTCAACTCCAGCACCAGACGGCCGCTCTGCGCGCTACTAAAGCTCACGCCGCCACTAAACCCGGCCGGCGGTGGGCCGTTTTTGTCGCGAATGAGCCTCCGCGCCAAGCTCGCCAAGGCCGGTGGCGCGACCGCGCCGGTGGCGCTCGCCTTCGTGGCGCTCGCCGCCATCGAGGTCTCGTATTTTCCGGGGCGCGATTCGGCGCTGCACGTGGATGCACTGCGGGACAAAGCGGTCGCGCTGGCGGAGCTCACCGCTCACAGCGTCGCGCCCGCGCTCGAGTTCGAAGACGAAGCGGTGTTGATCGAGTTCCTGAGCGGGGTGGCCCGCGATGCCGACGTCGCGTACGTGGCCGCCTGTTCGGGCGACGGCCAGTTGATTCGCTCGTTGGGCGATGGGGCCGGGGTCGTCCAGTGCCCTGCCGTCAAAGCCACCCGCGTCGAGGTGAGCGATGCCCAACTCCGGGTCGCGACTCCGATTACGGCCAAGACGCACCCGGGCAGCCTGCTCATCGCATTTCGCACCGACGCCATCGTGCGCGCGCGGCACGACGCCAAACAAGTGGCGCTCGGCATTGCGGCCGGCATCCTGCTCTTGGGTGTCGGCGTCTCATGGTGGATTGGGCGCATCCTGCGCCGGCTGCAAGCGCTGGTGAAAGAAACTCGTCAAGCGCGCGCCCGCGCCGAGGCGGCCAATGAGGCCAAGAGCGCGTTTCTAGCCAACATGAGCCATGAGATTCGCACGCCGATGAACGGCGTAATCGGCGTGACACAGCTGCTGGAGCGAAGCCCGCTGAACGACGTGCAGCGGGGCCACGTCAGGACGATCGCGCGCTCGGGCGAGTTGTTGCTCGCGATCATCAACGACATTTTGGACTTTTCCAAGGTCGAGGCCGGCAAGCTGCAGCTTTCGAGCGCGCCTCTGCAGCTGCGCCCGCTGATCGCCGAAGTCTGCGAATCCGTCCGCGTCACCGCTGAGGGCAAGCAGCTAACGCTCGAGTACGAAATCGCGCACGAGGTACCGGACGTGGTCAGGGCAGACGGCGTGCGGCTCCGACAGATTCTCTTGAATTTGCTGTCGAACGCCGTGAAATTCACGAGCTCGGGCGGCGTGACGTTGCGCGTGACCAAGGAGTCCGACGACCCGTCCGACTACCGCGTGCGGATGGCGGTGCTCGACACCGGCATCGGCGTCGCCGCGGAGCACCACGCGACTCTGTTCGATGCTTTCACGCAGGTCGACGACCTGAACACACGGCGCTACGGCGGCACCGGCCTGGGCCTCGCGATCTGCAAGCGTCTAGTAGAGCTGATGCAAGGGACGATCGGCGTCAGCAGCAGCCCCGGCAACGGCAGCACGTTCTGGTTCGTCGTCGCGCTCGAGCCCACCGCGCACGTCGCCTCGAAGTCCAAGGATCCATCCGGTCCGATCAAGGCCGCGGACAAGGCCACGACGTGGCTATTGGCCGTCGATGACAACGAGATCAACCGCGGAGTGCTCGAGCACCTGGCGCAGGAGCTGGGCTACTCGGTGGATCTGGCAGAAGGCGGCCGCGAAGCGGTGGACCGCATCAAGAGCGGGCGGCACTATGCGGTGGTCCTGATGGACTGCCAGATGCCGGATATCGATGGCTACATGGCAACGCAGCAGATCCGCAGCTGGGAAGGTGCCAACAGCGCCGTGAGAATGCCGATCGTCGCAGTTACGGCCCACGCCATGCATGAAGAAGAAGAGAAAGTGCGCTCGGCGGGCATGGACGATTACCTACCCAAGCCAGTGCGCCTGAACACCCTCCGCGACCTGCTCGCCAAGTGGGCTCCCCCGCCTGAGACGCCAGACCCTACGACCTCACCGTGAGCCCCTAGCGCGGATCGCCTGGCGTCGGATTGCTCGCGTTTAGTCGGCTAGCCGTCAGCTCGTCGCCACGCGGATGACGACTCTGCACGCGCATCTTTTTGGAAGCGAGCTCCGAAGGGTTCGCTAGCGCGGAGGCTCTAAGTACGAGATCGAAGCCGGTTGCGCGTGCTGGCTTCGAGCTCGGGAACCATCGCGCATGAGGGAAGCAGCATGAGACAAATTGTCATTAGGGGCATCACCGTTACGTTCGCTCTCGGAGTCGGGTTGCTGAGCGCGTGCTCGGGCGCCGATACCAGTGATGAGACGGTAGGTCAGGCACAACAGGCATTGGTCGCCGACCCCATTGCCTTCTGCAACAGCAGTGGGCTCAACGTCATCATCGGCACTTCGGGCAACGACGTTATCAATGGCACGCCGGGCTTCGACTGCATCGTCGCGCTCGGTGGGGACGACGTCGTGAACGGGCTCGCCGGCGACGACATCGTCTTCGGCGGCGACGGCAGCGACACCCTCGACGGAGGCGACGGCAACGATCGCTTGGAGGGCAACGGTGGCCAAGATTCGCTCACCGGCGGTAGCGGCCTGGATCAGCTCGAGGGTGGCGACGGCAATGACCAACTGAGTGGCGGCGACGGCAACGACTTCTTGCTCGGTGGCCCGGGGCAAGATTTGCTGAACGGGGGGGCGGGCATCGATTCGCTGTTCGGAGATGATTCGTCCGGCAACGCCAGCGGCGACGACCACCTGCTCGGCGGTCCCGACGACGATTTGCTGTCCGGCGGCCCCGGACAAGACAACTTGTTCGGTGAAGACGGTGACGACGTCGTGCTCGGAGGGGACGGCGACGACTTCGTCTCGGGAGGCAACGGTGACGACGCTGTCAACGGCCAGGGCGGCAACGATGTCGTAGAAGGCGGCGCCGGTAACGACGACCTCAGCGGCGCGACGCAGCCTGGCTTTGGGGAGCCGGGCGACGACCGACTCTTCGGTGGGCCCGGAATCGACAACGCCGTCGATTGCATCGGCCACAACCGCATCGACGCCGGCGCCGACCAAGACCTGTGCCAGTTCGATCCGACGCAAAGCAGCGGCGTGGGCTGCGAAAACACGGTGGCCTGCCCGTAGCGTCACGAGCATCGAGCCAGCATTGCGCGGTAACCACCGCCGCGCAGTGCTGGCCCCGTTTCGAATCTCGTCCGATTTTCTGGCCTGGCGTGTCCGGTTTGGGGGTGGCGGGTGCGTCTTGCTACTGTCCCCAACGGCAGGAGCCCAATCGATGGCCAAATTTCTCTTTGTATTTCGCGGCGGTGGCGTCGCCCAGCAGCCGCCGCTTTCCCCGACCGACCTGGGAGCCCATTTGCAAAAGTGGTACGCCTGGCGAGAGTCGCTGCACCAATCCGGGCACGCGCCCAGCGGAGCTCCGCTGGCCAACGGTGGCAAGACGCTGCGCGGACGGGACCGCGTAGTGACCGACGGCCCCTTCGTCGAATCCAAGGACATGGTTACCGGAAACATGGCCATCGTCGCGGCTTCACTCGACGAAGCGGTGGCGCTCGCGCATGATTGCCCAATCTTCGACTTCGACGGTTCGGTCGAAGTGCGACCTCTTTTGGAGGCTTCCACTCCCTAGCGTCGATGACCACGGACGAGCCACCCCATCGCGAGCTCATCGACGAGCTTTTTCGACGCGAGTCTGCGCATCTCACGACGGCATTGACGCGCCTTTTTGGTCCGTCGAACCTCGCGCTGGTCGAAGACGTTGTCCACGATGCACTGGTAGCGGCGATGCAGGCGTGGCGCTTTTCCATGCCCGACAACCCTCGGGCGTGGCTGCTGCAGACCGCGAAAAATCGAGCCATCGACGTAATTCGCCGCGACCGGCGCTTGATCGCGTTGGACGCCGAGTCGGATTCCGACTCGGACGCGCTCGTGGCGCGCGCCCTTTCGCCGCACGAGGACGCGAAAGATCAGCTCGCCATGATGTTCTCGATTTGCGACGACCGCCTTTCGCAAGAGACGCACGTCACGCTCATCCTGCGGCTGCTGTGCGGCCTATCGCCGGCGGAAATTGCGCGCGCGCTCCTGGTCGACCCCGAGACCATCGACCGCCGGCTTCACCGTGGCAAAGCCCGACTGCGTGAGCTGGGGCAACACTTGTACGACGTTCAGCACGAACGCGACGTGCAGGCGCGACTGCCTTCCGTCATTCAGGCGCTGTACCTGCTGTTCAACGAAGGTTACCAAAGCAGCGATCGCGATAATCCCCTTCATCCCGCCCTGTGCGCCGACGCCTTGCGCTTGGCGGAGCTCCTGCTCGAGTCCCTGCCGCTTTCCGGCGACGCGCGAGCGCCGATCCACGCGCTGTCGGCGATGTTCTGCTTTCACGCCGCACGCTTCGCCACCCGTCTCGACGCGGAAGGCGTTTTCGTTCCGCTACAGTCTCAAGATCGAGCTCAGTGGGATCGCTCGCTGATCGAGCGCGGAGTGCTCCACCTTTCGCAGGCGTCGGTGGGCGTCGAGGTCACGCGCTATCACCTCGAAGCGGGCGTCGCGTGTGAGCATGCCATTGCCTCGTCGATGGCCGCGACGAACTGGGGCCAGATCGTAACCCTGTACGACGAGCTGCTGAAAATCGTAAAGACGCCGATCGTCGCCCTCAACCGCGCTCTCGCCATCGCCGAGCTGCGGGGCCTCGATCGCGGCCGCGAAGCACTGCAGGACAGCTTGAACGACGAGGCGGTCGCGCACTATCCCTTCCTCTGGGGCGCAATCGCGGACCTGGAACGGCGTGCCGGTCGCCTCGCCGAAGCCCGAACGTATTTCGAGCGCGCCATCGCTCTCGCCCGCAACGACGCCGAGCGGATGGCCTACGAGAGAAAGTACCGACTCATACCTAATTGAGCGCCCGGGCGTGTCCGGTTTTGCGGTCGCTCTTTCGTCTTCTTCGTACCTGTCTCACGGAGAAGCCGAAAGGTCACGATGCGAAAACTCATTGAATCGTCGTTTGTGTCGCTCGATGGAATCGTTACGGCGGAAAAGCTCGCTCCCCACTGGGGCCCCGAAGGTCGAGCGTGGGCGCTGGCCGAATTGGACAAGTTCGACGCGTTCTTGTTCGGCCGCGTGACGTACGAGACGTTCGCGCCGCGTTGGTCGGCCGTTCAAGGCGATCCGTACATGGACCGAATCAACCAGATGCCCAAATACGTCGCGTCTTCGACGTTGCGCGACGACCAGATGACGTGGCGAGCAACGCTGCTCAAGGGCGATGTCGCGGCTGAAGTGGCAAAGCTCAAACAACAACCGGGCAAGGACTTGATCAAATACGGCACCGGAAACCTCGATCGCGCGCTCGTAGCTCATCAGCTGATCGACGAGTTCCACTTCGCGATTTTTCCCCTTGTATTGAGGGAGGGTCGACGCTTGTTCGAAGACTGCCACCTCGATGGCGTCACCTTGAAACTCAAAAACACGACCACCATGAGCAATGGCATCGTGCGGGTGACGTACGTACCCAGCTACCGCTGAGCGCGTGAACGTCGCCTCGACGTTGAATCCGCTGAAAGGGTGGACACGTGCAAAATTGTCTCAGGATCCGCGCACTTGGAAATACCAGCGGCTATGTCGATCTGACCTCTCCTCGTTCGTCGCCATTGTAGAACCGGGTTGCCGCCGCGTCCGGCGACGCCCCATCAACTGCAAGGAGAACCGACATGGCAGAGCATACGGTCGAGCTTCACCGCGTACTTCGTGCACCACCCGAGCGGATCTACCGCGCGTTCCTCGATGCCGATGCGATGGCGAAATGGCTGCCGCCGAACGGCTTCACCGGCAAGGTCCATCAGATCAAACCCGAGGTGGGCGGTACCTACAAGATGTCCTTCACGAACCTCACGACCGGGGACACCCAGTCGTTCGGTGGCGAATTTCTCGAGCTCGTACCCAACGAGCGCATCCGCCACACCGACAAGTTCGACGATCCGGGCTTGGCGGGACAGATGCAAACAACGGTCTCGCTGAAAAAGGTGTCGGTCGGCACAGAGCTAACCATCGTTCAAGAAGGCATACCGAGCGCCATCCCCGTCGAAGCTTGTTACCTCGGGTGGCAAGAGTCGCTGAAGTTGCTGACCCAGCTGGTGGAGGCCGAGATCAAGTAGCGCTGCGGTTCATTCGCGACATGGGTGAAGGCCGTCCCCCGGAGAGCTACTTCCCGGGGACGGTCCACCCCTACTTTTCGAGCCGGCGTGCGCCAGCAAACTGGCGAAGCTTGACCCGCTGCCACCCCGAAGGCAGGTAAAGCGCGGTGTCCGCTCCTCGCGTGCTGCGAAACGCTCGAATCGTAGCGGTGGCGTCGGTGGTGGTGCTGCTGGCGGTCGCGCACTCGCAAGGTTGGCTGGAGCGGTTTCGCGATCCGCAGGGTATGGCGCGGACGCTGGTAGAGCTCGGCCCGTGGGGCTACGCGGCGTTCATTGGCGCGTACACGTTGCTCCAGCCGTTCGGGGTGCCGGGCACGGTGTTCATCGTCGTGGCACCGTTGATTTGGGATTGGCCGGAGGCGTTTGCGTTGTCGATGACGGGGGCGATGGGCGCGACGGTGGTGGGGTTTTCGTTCGCGCGCTTGGTGGCGCGCGATTGGGTGTCAGGTCTGATTCCCGAGCGGTTTCGGCAGTATGAAGCCGGGCTGGCGGCGCGTGGCTTTGCGACCGTGTTCATGCTGCGGTTCATCTTTTGGATGCAGCCGCTGCTGCACGCTTTCTTCGGCGTCTCGCGGGTGCCGTTCTGGACGCACTTTTGGGGGTCGTTGCTGGGTTACTTCTTGCCATTTTTGCTAGTCAGCTTCTTTGGCCAGAAGATTTTCCAGATGCTGAAGGACCTCTCGCCCTTGGGCTGGTTGGGCCTCGCCGGTGGCATGTTGTTGCTCGTGCTGGCCACTTGGCGCATGCAACGAGCGCGCAGCGCATGAACACCGTGCAGCGCGCACCTGTTCGACGAGCCCTGACCTCGACGCCGCTGCGACGCGCGAGGACGGGAGTTACGCCTTGGCGCTGATGAACCAGGTGCTGGAGGGCGCGTAGACGCCGCGCGGCGTGACGAAGCCGAAGAGCGCTTCTTTTAGGGCGGCGATGACTTGCGGCTCGCGTTGTCTAGCGACGTCGCCGGCCAGACGCATGATTTCGCCGGCGGGGCCGAGCGCCATCGCAAATGCGATCGCTTCGTCCAAATCACGACCGACGCAGATGTCGACGTCGTGACGCTCGAAGGTGATTTGGCTGAAGCCGCCGGCCTTGAGCTGCTCACTCACCAAATCCGGTCCGCGCATCGAAAACGGGCCGGGGCCGCAGGTGGGCTCATCGGCGGTCTCTTCATCTTCGGTGATGAGGCTGCGCACGCATAGCTCTGGCACGCGCAGCCACGGGTTGTCTTCACGCTTGCGCCAAACCACACACGACAACGTGCCGCCCGGCCGGAGCGAGCGCCGAATGTTGCGCAACGCCGCGACGGGCGAGTTGAAGAATTGCATGCCGAAGCGCGAGTAGGCCGCGTCGTACGGGCCCTGCAAGTCGCCGACCTGCACGTCGGAGCAGAAAAAGGTCGCGTTCTTGCTGTTGCTTTCGGCGGCATCGCGAGCCGCCGCAGCAACGAAGTTTGGCGCCACGTCGACGCCCACGGCGGTGCCGCCGCTGGGTGCCAGGACGTCCGCCAATTGACGAGTCATGTCACCAAAGCCGCACCCCACATCCAAAACACGCGCGCCCGCAGGTGGCGGCCGACGCGCGATCAAAGTCTCACCATGCAGGGAAAGCCCGGTCGTAAGCAGCGGCTTGAAGCGCGAAAACTTGTCGAACAAAACGCCATTCCACGCGCGGCTGATCTCGTCGTTCTCGTCGGTCATGCTGGCTGTAGGCTCCCGGGCTGGATGGTAGCGTCGACGCCGCAGCTGGCCAAGGTGCGCCTGCGGGGCGGCTTGGTGCAGTCAGAGCGAAAACACGCCGTAGGCGCGCCGTGATCAGGAAATAACACCGGCACGGCGGCGTGTGCGATGATGGCGCCGCTATGCGCGGAGGCTTACTTAGGTCTTGGTCCGGGTTGCTGGTCGTGTCTGGGCTGAGCGCCTGCTCGACGATTATCGGCATTTCAGACTACGAGATTGACCCGTCACTGGGCGTCGCCGGCAAGGCCGCGGACGGCGGCGACGACTCGGGCGGCAAAGGCGCCGGCATCGAAGCGGGTGCGGGCGGCGACGATACGGGCGGCAAGGGCGGCGCCAGTGGCGCGGGCGGCACCGGTGCGACGAGCGGTACGGGCGCTACCGGCGGCCTGGCGGGCATGGGTGGCATGGGCGGCGATCCGACACCAGCCGGCTGTCAGAGCGCGGGCGAGTGCGATGACACCATCGATTGCACGACCGACACCTGCAACGCGAAGCACGAGTGCGTCCACACCCCGAAAGACACGCTGTGCGACGCGAGCAACTGCGAGACGTGCCAGGCCGGCATCGGTTGTGTGGCGGGCGACACGGTGATCACGCAGATCTTGCTCGACGCGGATTTCGATTCGGCAGACGCCGATTGGACGGATGTGCTGAGCGATGGCGTGAGTGTCCAGACAGTAACCGGTGCGAAATCCGGGACCAAAGTCGCCAAGTTTGGCCCCGGCGACATCACCGCCGACGAGCAGTATTACGCCGATCTGTTGCAATGGGTGACCATTCCCGAGGGCACCGTCTCCCTGACGTTGACCGGCTATTACAAGCTCGTACCCGGCACGTTCATGGCCGCCGACGACTACGTCGTCGCGGCGTTCTATGAGGACGGCGCCACCAAACCGTTCACGCAGTTTCACAGCTTCGAGGCGACGGAGGGCGCGCAGAAGGAGTGGTACCCGTTCACGCACACCGCACCCAAGGCCGACGTCTTGATGATGGGCGGTACGGAGTACACGTTCGATCTCGTGGCCCACCTCTGGGACACGACATTCCAGTTCGACTCGCTGCAGCTGAACGCCAGCGTGTGCCAGTAACGGCGCCTCAGTAGCCTGCGCGCGTTGCCATGTAGAGCAAGCCGCACAAGAGCGCGCCGATGACGAACATGGCGAGCACGCTCGGCACGACGTACGGAAACACCATCATGATGATGCCAGTGATGACGTGCGGAGCTCGGCCCATCTTGCGGCCATAACTGAAGAACACGAAGCCGACGCCCGATACGACCAAACCGGCGATCAACGAGCCCGGGTCCAAATTCACGCTCTGAGCGTAGCGCCGGCCATGTTTTCGCGCCGCACCGGCCAGCGGGCTCGTTCGAAATCGAGCGTCGAACGCCCGCGCCCGGACATGGAGCGAAGGACTCATGCGCCTTCATCGCTCGTCAATACGGTTGCTGTTGGGGGGCATTGTCGGCCTAAGTGGGTGCGGAACCGGCGGCGTCGACGGCGATTCCACGTCTAATGGCGGGCTTGGCAACGGCGCCGCGGGCCAGGCGAGTGGTACCGGTGCCACTTTCAGCGGCGCGGGCAGCTCAGGCCACGTCGTCCCCGGCACGGCCGGCAACGGCAGCGCTATCGGCGGGGCCAACGCGGCCGGCACCGGCAACACGACCTTAGGTGGAAACAGCGCCAGCAACGGGGGCGCCAACCCGGCCGGCGGTAGCGCCTCTGTCGGCGGCAGCGCCACCGCCGGAACCGGCACGAGCGGCGGCGCGCCCGGAACGGCTCGTGACTGCAAGCGCGGCATCGCGTGGCCCGGCAACACCCTCGACAACGCCGAGGTCAATGCGCAGCTGACCTGGTGGTACAAGTGGGGCCTCAACGCGCAGGGGGTGGGTGCGGGTCTCGAATTCGTGCCGATGATCCCCGACAGCGGGGTGAAGGTGGCCGACGCCAACAAGGTCATCCGCCCCGACGCCAAGTACTTGCTCGGCTACAACGAGCCCAACTTCATGTCGCAGGCGAACCTGACCGCGCAGCAAGCGGCGGCAGACTGGCCGACCGTCGAAGCGGTGGCCAAAGCCCACAATCTCGAGATCGTCTCGCCCGCCGTCAATTACTGCGGAGACGACAAGACCGGGACGGGCCCGTGCAACGGCACCAACCCCGCGACGTACTTGAAGGACTTCTTCGCGGCCTGCGTCAACTGCCAGGTCGATTACGTGGCGGTGCATTGGTACAACTGCGACGGCGCTTCGCTCAAGTCGTACCTGGATATGTTCAAGCAGTTCAGTCGCCCCATCTGGCTCACCGAGATGGCCTGCGCTTATGGCGGCGATACCTCGGTGGCGGGGCAAGAGAAGTACATGCGCGAGGCCATTCCAATCTTGGAAGCGCGCGCTGACGTGTTCCGTTATGCGTGGTTCAGCGCCGACCCCATCCCCAACGCCCGGTTGCTCAACGGCGACGGCTCGCCCAACGATTTGGGGAAAATTTACCTGAGCTTGCCGCGCGATCCGACCTGCACGCCGTGACCGGCGCGCAGGCGGATGACGCCGCGAATCACATCTCGACTTTGTGACAGCCGTTGCAGCCGAAGCCCTGCTGGGTCGCAGGATCATACGGCGGCTTACCGAACACCTGGGCCATCGCCGGGTTCACGCTGTCGTGCATGAACTTCACCACTTCGGGCTTGGTGTCGGCCTCGGTCAGCTTGCCGCCCTTGAAGTGCAGCGTCGGGAGGAAATCCACGGGCTTGGGCTTCATCGACGGACCGTGACAGGTCTTGCAGCTGAAGTCGGCGTACTCCTTGGCGTCGTGATCTTGGAACACCTTGCTCATGGCTGGCATGACCTTCTTCTTCATGAAGATGCCCTTGTCTTTGGTGGGCATGCTGTCGCTCCAGACCAGGTCGCCTTCGGCGGCGGGCGCCTCACCCCCGGGCGCTTCGGCCGCCGGGGTTGCGCCGGGCTCGGCCGGCGTGGTGGCCGCAGGTTGGCTACCACCACACGCGAGCAGCGCCGTAGCGGCGACGAGAGACCAAGAAAGACCAAAAAGTGATGACGAACGCATAAACGATTCCTCCAGGGACGACCGATATTGGAAGCGGCGACGTTAGTACAAATTCTGGCTCATGAGCTCGAGCAAGAACGTCGGATTGTCGACGTGAAGCCAGTGACCGGCGTTGGGTACGATGTGTAGCGAGACTGTTCCGTTCTCGCGAACAGTCGGTTCCCGCAGCCGAACAATCTCGAGCATGGCCTCTAAACGAGCGCGATTTTCAGGCGCCCAGCGATCACTGTGCTCGGCCACGACCACGCGAAAGTCGGAACCCGCTTCGGGGTCCTCGAGGACCGGCCAAAGGTCCACGCGGAAATAGTCGAGCATGAGCTCGTAGATCGCGTCGAGATTGAAGCGCCACACGAAACCGCTAGGCTGACGCTGCAAGTTCGTTGCAAGCCAATTGGCGGTGCCGGTGCTGATGCCCAATGCGCCTAGCTCGGCGACGACGTGGGCGCGGTCCGCCGCGGGCGTGGTGGTTTGGCGTACCGATTGAATGACGCGGATGACTTCGTTTTCGGCCGTCGGCTCTTGGCGGCCGGGGTTCGAGTCCAAGATCCAGAACTGGCGCACGCGCCCCGGAAAGAGCTGCGCGAACATGAGCGCAGTTTTTCCGCCGAACGAATGCCCGGCAATCACCTGCGGCTCCTGCCCCAGCGCGGTGACGAGGGCGGACAAATCATTGGCGCACGCTTGGAGCGTGTTTGGCGGCGGCGCCCCTTGCGATTCGCCGTGGTGGCGGAGATCGACCAAGCAGAAGCGGTATTCGGGGCGCAGCTTGCTGAGCTTGGTGGCCAAGCTGCGCAGGTTGCTGCCGCTGCCGAGCGCGCCATGAAGCAGCAAGCCAAGCTTGGTAGCCGTCGGTTCACCGACGAACGTGTGGGCGGGGACGAAGGGCACGCCCGCTTTTAGCGGAACCTTGGGTTACCGCCAATCACTTGGGCGGCGGAAACGACTGGACGTTGCACTGCGTGCTGGACAGCTTGCAGACCGACACCGCCCCGACCACCAACGCCACCTCGCCCACCACCGCCAGCACGATCTCGCCCGCCGACGGCTCGGTCTTGGCCGGCACCTTACGCACGTTGAAGCACACGGCCTCGGGTGGCTTGTCGGTGCTGCTGCAAACCTCACCCGGCGTCTCTTCGAAGCCCGGGCACTGCTGCAGGCACTGGATGTACTGCTTGGGCGTGGGGGCCGGCTGGCATTCGGCAAAGCAGCGCGAGGCGTCGGGCGAGCTGACCGGGTTGTTACGCAGCAGCAAGCGGTAGCGAATGGCATTGCTCGTTCGCTGCGGATGCTTGACCTTCGCGTTGTTGCAGCCAACCAACAACGCCATCAACACTACCAACCCCGGTCCAGACCTCATGCGCCGAGCATAGCGCGCGAAAAGCGATCATGGAGCGGAGCAAAATTGCTTGCGGCGCCCGCGCAAAAAAGGCCGATAGTAGGGCAATGGACGCTGACGCACGCTTTGCCGAGCTCAACCTGGAGCTGCCCCCTGCCCCCAAACCGGTCGGCGTGTACAAGCCGATCGTGGTCGTGGGCAACCTGGCGTACTTGTCCGGTCACGGCCCGCTGCGCCCCGACAAGTCGCTCATCACCGGCAAGGTGGGCGCCGACTTGTCACTCGAACAAGGCAAGCTGGCGGCGCGTCAAGTGGGCCTGGCGCTGTTGGCGACCTTGAAGGCGCAGCTGGGGTCGCTGGCGCGCGTGCGGCGCGTCGTGAAGGTGCTGGGCATGGTGAACAGCGTTGCGGATTTTCAAGAGCACCCGACCGTCATCAACGGCGCCAGCGAGCTGTTCGCGGCGGTGTGGGGACCGGACGATGGCGTGGGCGCGCGCAGCGCCGTCGGCATGGGATCTTTGCCCACCAACATCGCGGTCGAGATCGAGATGATCGTGGAGCTCCAACCCTGATGCTGGAGCTAGCTCCGAAGACGTACCGGATCGAGAACGCGGACGAAATCGATTCGCCCTCACTGTTGGTGTACGAAGAGCGGCTGGATGAAAATTTGCGGCGCATGATCGCGCAGGCGGGTGGACCCGAACGATTGTGCCCGCACGTGAAGACGCACAAGCTGCCGCAGGTCATCACGAAGCAGCTCGCGCTGGGGGTGCACAAGTTCAAAGCCGCCACGATTGCCGAAGCCGAGATGTGCGCGGCCGCGGGCGCACCGCACGTGTTGCTGGCGCACGCGCCCGTAGGGCCACGTGCCGAGCGTTTGGTGGGCTTGGTGCGTGCCTTTCCGAAGACGGGCTTTGCCGTCATTGTCGACGATGCGGAGGTGGCGCGGCACCTCTCGAGCGTCGTCAGTCAGGCGAGTTTATCGCTGGATGTGCTGCTCGACATCGATTGCGGCATGCATCGCTCGGGCATCGCGCCCGGTGCCGATGCCGAGGCGCTGTACCGGCTGGTGAACGAGCTGCCCGGTTTGCGGGCGGTCGGGTTGCACGCGTACGACGGCCACGTTCACGACACCGACTTGGCGGCGCGACGCGCGCGCTGTGAAGAAGCCCTGACACCGGTGCTGGCCTTGCGTGATCGGCTGCGGGCGGCAGGTTTGACGGTGGCGCGGTTGGTGACGGGCGGCACGCCGACGTTCCCGCTGTTGGCGGCGCGCACGGACGTGGAGTGCAGCCCCGGCACGTCGGTGTTGTGGGACTACGGCTACGCCACCACTTTGCCCGACTTGGATTACCTGTGCGCGGCCGCGCTGCTCACGCGCGTGACCAGCCGCCCCTTACCGAATCGGTTGTGCTTGGACTTGGGGCACAAATCCGTCGGCTCCGAGATGCCGCAGCCGCGCGCCGTCGTGCTCGGTCTGGAAGACGCCCAGTTGGTCGGTCACAGCGAAGAGCACTTGGTCGTCGAAACCCCGCGCGCCCGTGACTACCCGCCCGGCACCGCGCTATACGCCCTGCCCTGGCACATCTGCCCGACCGTGAACCTTCACTCCGAGGTCGTGCTCGTCCAAAACCAACGCGCCGTCACCCGCTGGCCGGTGGCAGCTCGAAGTCGTCGCATCACCCTATAAATCGGCGGCGCGAGCGCTAAGGCGTGAGCGCGAAGCAGTAGATGGCGCCGTAGCCGCCGCCGCCGCCGCCGCC
>Ga0164241_10001176_pt1 | contig 34746 bp, 29 predicted proteins | sample OricomyardsoilBY_FD_108780 | JGI IMG/M metagenome (GOLD analysis project Ga0164241, IMG submission 108780) | Backyard soil microbial communities from Emeryville, California, USA - Original compost - Back yard soil (BY) | ecosystem: Environmental > Terrestrial > Soil > Unclassified | place: USA... | reverse complement strand
GGAGGCGGCTACGGGCCGCCGCCGCAGGGAGGTGGCTACGGGCCGCCGCCGCAGGGAGGCGGCTACGGGCCAGGGCAGGGCGGTCCGCAGGGAGGCGGCTCGGGCTGGTGAATCTGCGCGAGGGTGCGATCGCCGGCGTCGTCCAGCTTGGGCTGGCCGGAGCGGCCGCGACGCTGGGCGGTGCGCTCGGAGGGCGGGCGGACGCGGTCAGCGTCGGAGGCTTCGTCGCGGTCGGCGCGCTCGCGGTCGCGCTCGAGGTCGGTGCGCAGCGCGCGGACGATGCGGTCGTCGACGACGAGACCATGCGATGGCTCGCGCAAGCGACGTCCGTGGGCGTGTTCCTCCTTCTCGTGGGCGGCGCGGTCGAGCTCGCGTGGCGTGGAGGAGCGCGCGTCCCGCAGGAGGTCGCGCCGCTGGTGATCGCGTGCTCGGGCTCGGCGCTCCGCGCGCTGGCGATCCATACGCTCGGCCCGGCGTTTCGCAGCGGCCTCGCCATCCCAGAGACCGGCCTCTCGAGCCGCGGTCCCTATCGAGTGCTTCGCCATCCCTCGGAGGTCGGGCTCTGGCTCTTGTCCGCCGGCATGCTCATCGCGAGCCCCGGCGTCGCGACTCTGAGCGGCGCCTGCGTCGTCATCGTGTCGAGCCTGTGGCGGATTCGGCTCGAGGACGCGTTCCTGCGCTCGGCGCGGGCACAATAGTCCGCCCGCAAGGGCGGACCGATCTCCGCGTCAGAGCTTTGGACAAGGCAGCAGGTTCGGCGCGAACCGGTCGGCCCTCAGCGCGCGGCCGGCTTCGGTGTTCTCGTGGTAGCGCTCTTGCGCCTCGATTTGCGCAAACAGGACCGAGCGAAGCCGGTTCATGACGACGGGTCTCTCGGCCGCGAGATCGTGCAGCTCGCCCGGATCCGCGTCGAGATCGAAGAGCATCGTCGTCTTCTCCTCGGGATCGAAGATCACCTTGAACGGCATGCACACGATGCCATCGAGGTGCTTCCAACCCTGAATGTTCATGAAGATCGCCGGGTGCGGCTCTTCGCCCGGAAGACCGAGCCAGCGCACGCTCTGCCCTTGATGCGCGGGGTGCGGCGGGAGCCCGAGCAAATCGAGGATCGTCGGCACCGCGTCGAGCGTCGAGACCGCGGCGTCCACGCGCTCGGGCACGACCGCGGGCGGGTAGTGAACCAAGAACGGGACGCGCGCTTCGGTGTCGAAGAGCGTCCGGCCGTGCGTGACGATGTCGTGGTCGAAGAAGTTCTCGCCGTGGTCGGCCGTGATGACGAGGATGGTCGAGTCGCCCAGGCCGTCTTCCTCTAGCTGGTCGAAGATTCGTCCGACCTGGAGGTCGACGTAGTGAAGCGCGTCGTCGTAGCGGTTCTCGATCGTGCCGAGCTCTGCGCGATCCCAATTGACGAAATTGAACGTGTGCTGCGGCTCGTCCGGCTGGAACGGACGCGGCGCGTCCTTCGGGATCGGATACGGAAAATGCGTCGATTGAAAATTGACGTAGAGCGAGAACGGCCCGTCGCGATGCTCGTGGATGTATGAGGCGATCGCGTCGGCGGTCTGGTGATCCGGAGCGATGTCCTCGCTGATGAGATCGAGGTGCTCGGTGAAGTCTGGCGAGTGCTTGTAGTAGGTGGGCGTGTCGGTGGTCTGAAACCGCTTCATGCCCTGCCACGTCTCGTCTTGACTCGAGATCGTCGCCGTCTGGTAGCCGAGGCCGAACGCGACGTCGTGCATGAGGACGCGCGGGTAGTCGAGGCGACCGTACATATCGAGCGTCGTCCCGCGTCGCGGGAAGAGCGACGACAAGATCGCCGGTTGCGCATAGTTCGAGTGCGTCGCCGTGGTGTACGCGCGCGAGAGGACGAGGCTCTCGCTCGCGATGCGATCGAGGTTCGGCGTCACGTCGCGCGGATAACCCAAATAGCCGACGCGGTTCGCGCCCACGGACTCGAGCGTGATCATGACGACGTTGGGCCGCGCGTCGATCTTCGCTGCTGCGCGCCACGCGTTCGCGGCTTCGAGCTTCGGGCTGGACTGCGCGTCCTCGAGCAGTGACCGCGGGACACCGAGCCCGTACGGTCGCAGCGGCTCGCCGCTCCCACGACGCTTCCACGCGACGAAGCCCGCGATCGTCGTGGTGACGCTGACGGCGAGGACCACGATCGCGACGCGCGAACGGCGAGGTCTCGGCTTCTCGGAGGTCAGCGCATCTTTCAAATCACGCTCATCTCGCGGGGCGCGTTCTCGTGACCACAAAAGCGCGACGGCGGGGCATGCCCCGCCGTCTACATTCGCCCGGACGCCCTGCTCGGACTTGCCGAGCCGGGCTTTCGCGAGCGTGTCGGCGTCAGCAGGTCGGGTAGACCGAGACCTGCTTGCGCGTGTTCGACTGCCACTCGTATTTCACGAGCCCGTCGACGAGCGCGAACAGCGTGAAATCGCGTCCCTGACCGACGTTCTTGCCGGCGTGGATCGTCGAGCCGACCTGACGGACGAGGATGGAGCCCGCGGGCACTTCCTGGCCGGCGTAGACCTTCACGCCGCGTCGCTGAGAGTTCGAATCGCGGCCGTTTCGAGAGGAGCCGCCGCCTTTTTTGTGAGCCATGTGAAGCCTCTTCTACGTTCTTGGCGGGCGGTCAGCCGCTGATGCCGGTGATGACGAGCTGCGTGTACGGCTGACGATGGCCGTTCTTGCGGCGGTAGTTCTTCCGCTTGCGAAACTTGAAGATCACGAGCTTCTCGCCGCGGGCGTGATCCTCGATCTTCGCGGACACCTTCGCGCCACCCACGAGGGGCTTGCCGATTTTCGGCGTATCGCCGCCCAGCATGAGCACGTCCGTGAACGTGACGGTTTCGCCCTCGTTGCCGGGGAGCTTCTCGACGCGGAGCCGCTGACCTTCGCTCACGCGGTACTGCTTCCCGCCCGTCTTGAACACTGCGTACATGGCGTTTCTGGTCCTTCCGAAAGTTCCCGGGTCACCCGGCGCTGGCTTGTCGCCCTGAGTGAAATGGGGTCGCTATCTATACCTGCGAGGCCCTCGTGATCAAGACCTTCGATCGCCTCTTCGGATAGATCTTCATGCGGGCTTTTCAGGCTCTGGACGCCTGTCCAGCCACTGGAAGCCGCAGTCGCAGCCGCTGGAAGCCGCAGTCGCAGGCGCTCGAAGCCGAAGTCTCGAGGTCGCGCGCTCAGAATCCCGGCGAGGTGACGCCGCCGTGGTTGTCGTCGCCAGGCTTCTTCTTCTTCGGGATGGCGCTCTTTGCGGGGGCATCGCGCGGCACGACCGCAGGGGGCAAGTCCTGAGGCTCGAGGACACCTGCAGAGTCCTCGGGGGTGGCGCTGGGTGCGGCTTCGGGCTCGACCTTCTTGAGCTCGAGATCGGCCCGAGAGCGGCCATCTGCGAGGACACCCGACGCACGCGCCGCGACCTCGGCGACCGGCGGCGCCGACCGCACGACCGCGAGCGCACCCAGCCCGACGACGGCGATGGCGAAGATGGCGCCGCTCGCGAACACGAGAGGACTCGTCTTTTGTTTGCCGGGCTCGACGCCGATCCATGTCTCGGTCGGCGTGGGGCTCGGCTGCGGAGGTGGCGGCACCGTGCGCTGCCGCATCGGCGTGCCGGGATAGGGCGTGCCGGTGATGCGCGTACAGACGCTCTCGAGACGCTCGGCCAGCTCGCGGGCCGTGCGGATGCGCTTGTCGCGATCTTTCTGGAGCGCGGCGTCGATGATCTGCGAAAGCTCTGGCGGCAGCGCGGGGTTCAGCTCGATCGCCGAGCGGTGATCCATCATCAGGATGTTCACCATCAGCTGGTTGTAGTTGGCGCCGTCGTACGGGAGCTTCTCGGTCAGCGTCTCGTAGAGGATGACGCCGAGCGACCAGACGTCGCTGCGGCCGTCGATGTCCTCGTCGCCGCGCGCTTGCTCTGGGCTCATGTACGCGGGCGAGCCGAGCACGGCGCCCGTGTTGGTGCGGACGAACTTCGGATCGGCGAGGGCGGTCGCCTTCGACACGCCGAAGTCGAGCACCTTCGGGACGACGTCGCCGCGATCGTCGAGCGCGAAGAAAATGTTCGCGGGCTTCAGATCGCGATGCACCAGGCCTCGCACGTGCGCCTCTTCGAGGCCGCGGGCGATGTAAGAGACGAACGCGGCCGATTCTCCGGGTCGAAACGCGCCGGTGCGCGCGATGCGCTGGTCGAGGCCTTCGCCCTCCATCAGCTCCATCACGAGGTACGGGGCGCCGTCCTCGGCCTGGCCCATGTCGTACACGGCGACGACAGCCGGATGCTTGATCTGGCCGCACGCGCGGGCTTCGAGGAAGAAGCGGTGAAGCGCGTCGCGATTCTGCGCCAGCTCGGGGAGGAGGAATTTGACCGCGAAATCTCGGTCCGTGAGCTCGTTGCGCGCAGCCCAAACGGAGCCCATGCCGCCCCGCCCGAGCGGGCGAAGGAGCCGGTACTTTCCAGATACGAGGTCCCCAGGCTGCACTTGTACGACGAAAAAAAGCGAATGACCGTCGCGTAGACCGCCCAGCGCGAGCCGACCGATCCGCGAAACGTGATGAAAGCACCTGCCAGACCCGGCGGTGCAGAGTCCATGACGTTGCGACAATGGGCGGATCGCGTCAACCGCGAGCCGGCCGAAGGTCGACCGGTCCGTCCAGCGGCAGACGCTGCATCGAGCCGAGGCGGGAGCTTCGAGCCCCGCGACAGCGAATACTGAGCGGCCCAGAGGCCGCGTTCGAGCCTTGCATGGTGCCGATCGCGGTTACGAAGGGAGACAGCGGGCCGAGCAGCGTCGCGGCGTGTGCCTCGGAGCCGACGGCGAGCACCGCGAGCGCGCGTGCGGCGGGGGGCAGCACGATCGCCTGGGGGTCGTCGTCTAGCGTGACCACGTGGTCATCCTTCTCGAAGACCAGGCCGACGGCGGACATCGTCTGGGCGTAGACGCGTGCCTCACGGCGCTGCTCGCGAACGGCGCGACCGACCGGGACGCTCGAAGCGCGCGTGGTCAGCGCTTGGTCGAGCGCTCGGGCGAAGATGCGCGCCGCCGCTGCGCCCTCGACGAAGACGATTCGCGGAGAGACGCAGCCTTGCTGGTCGAACACGACGACGTCGTCTGCGAGCTTCTCGGCCGCGCCTTCCAGGTCCGCGTCTTCGCGGGCTGCGTCGCGATGGACCATGGCGACGCCGAAGCCCGCGCCGTGGCCGCGGAGTCGCACGCCCTCGGGGAGACCTTCTGCGATCGCCCGAAGCGTTACGTCCGAGCCGTACGCATGAACGTCGTCGCCCGGGGTCGCAGAGAGGCTCGCGCTCTCGCGGATGTTCAGGCCGCCGTTCGCCTGCAGCTCGCGCACGAGGAGGGGGGCGAGGCCGCCGTCTCGTCGTGACGGCTTCAGGACGACCGCGGATGTCGCCGCGAGCGCGAGGGCCAAGGCTCGCACCGCCGCAGTGCACACGTTCGCGGAGAGGACGACGTGGCAGCGCGTCGCGGCGCCTGCCCAGCTCGCCAGCCGCGCGAGCTCCGCGTCCGTCGCCGACGTCTCCAGCGAGGTCGCGAGCGCGAGCTCGACACCCTCGTCCGAGAGCCCGCTCGTCCGCCGGAGCTCGGTGCGCGCTTCGACGCCGAGCGCGTCGGAGGCGTCGACGATTCGCCGCGCGATCGCGAGGACCGCCTGGACGCGTTCGCGCGCTTCGTTCGAGATCATGCGCCTGCGTCCGAGAGAATGTCCTCGATGGCGAGCGAACAGCCGCGCGGTGGCGCGCCAGGCGCACGCCCGAGGAGCTGAATGCGCCCAGGTCCGACGACGCGCACGCGATCTTGCGTCTGGATCGCGAGCGATGAGTCCACGTTCGCGAGATCGAAGATGCGCGCGAGCCCGATCTCGCCAGTCGGCAACGCGGCGAGTGAGTCGGGATCGACCGCGGTCACGCGGACCCACGGAGGCGCGACGTAGACGCCGTCGACAGCGGGCGCTGCCGCGGCGATCCCTGCCTCGACCAGCCGCGGCTCGTAGAGCTGGCTCGAGAGCTCCGTCATGCCGTACTCGCCGACCACGTGCGACGTTGGCAGGTCGAAGAGCGCGCCGATCGACCGACGAAGCTCGGCCTCGGGTACCTCTCGCGTGCGACCTTTGAAGCCGCCGGTGAGGAGCGCGCGGCTCCCCGGCGCGAGCGGCAGCGTCCGAGCCACGAGCGCGTCGAGCGCGTAGACGTACGCGAAGGCCGTCCCGAACACGATGACCGCTTCGCCTTGGTCCGCGGCGTCTCTTGCGTACCGCTCGAGGCCCACGTGGTCGACCGCGTCGCCACGAACGAACGTCTCTGACGGGAGCTCGAGCGTGCGGACGAAGAGATCGATCATGAAACCCAGCGACGAATCCGACGCGTCGTCGAAGGGCGGCGTGAGCAAGATCGCGCGCGCGGGGCGTGGGCGAAGCAGCCACCGCTCTCCCCAAGCGATCGCTGCCCGCTCGTAGGTCGACAGCGTGCGGAACGCGTGCACGCCTCGCGCTCCGATGGTCGTCCCGCTCGTGCGAAACACGCGCCGGTCTTCCTCCGGCGGGTGCGCCGCGACGCGACGAAGCTTGAAGACGTCCGTCGGGACCGCTGGGACGTCGTCGAGAAGGGACAGGCTCGCCGGATCGAGACCGCGCGCCTCGTACAGCTTGCGAAGCGGCGCGACGCATCGATGTTGATGGCGCGCGATGTCGAGCGCGAGCGCGTGGACAGAGGGCTCGTCGAGCGCGCCGTTTGCGTCGATGACCTCTGCGACGCGCGCATGGAGCGCGTCGCTCTCTTTCGAATCGAAGCTCATTGCGAGCGCGCGATTTGACCGATCCGGGGCGCGACGTCGAGCAGCGCGCCTTCATCGATGACCAGCGGCGGCGTGAGGACGACGACCTCGCCTCGCGTCCCGCCTGCGGTCGCGATGTAGCCAGCACAGAGGAGCTGACGCGTCGCGGCGATGCCGCGCGCCGCAGTCCGGAGGTCGACGCCGACGAGCAGGCCTTCGCCGCGGACCTCTGCGTGCTCGCCGACCTCTTCTCGAAGGCGCGCGGCGAGCTTCGCTCCAAGGTCGCTCGCTCGCTCCGCGAGGCCTCGTGTCGCGATGGCGTCGAGCGTGGCCAGCGCCGCGGCGCAGCCGAGCGGCGCGCCTGCGTGCGTCGAGGTGTGGAGCACCTCTCCGCCGCGCGCCCAGCCACGCATTGCTTCGTCCGTCGCGATGCAGGCCGAGATCGGAAAGCCCGCGCCGAGCGCCTTGCCGACGCAGAGAATGTCCGGGACGACGCCCGCCGCGACGGACTTCACCATCGCGCCAGAGCGACCGAGCCCGGTCCAGATCTCGTCGGCGATGAAGAGCGCCTCCGCGGCACGTGCGCGCCGCGCGACCTCGCCGAGGAAGTCCGACGACGCCACATGGACGCCACCCCGACCGAGGATCGGCTCGATGAGGACGCACCCGACGTCGCCTTTGGCGAACGCCGCGTCGACGCGCGCGAGCGCGTCTGCCTCTTCGGCCGCGCACTTCGGAAACGAAACGAAGCGCACGTGGGGCGAGAGCTGCGCTGCGAAGGGCGCGCGGAAGCCCTCGGACAGACCTGACGCCGCGAGCGGCGCGTAGCCCATCCCGTGATAGCTGCCCTCGAACGCGATGACGCCTGGTCGTCCCGTCGCGAGGACCGCCGTCTTCAGCGCGGCGGTGACCGCGTCAGCGCCGGCTTGGCAGAGCATCGCGCGCGCGCCCTTCGAAGGCAGGAGCGCTGCCAGGCGCTCGAGCAGCTCGAGCTTCGTCTCGGTCGAATACAGATCGCCCAGGCCTTGCACGAGTCTATCGGCCTGCGCCTTCGCGGCGTCGTGCGCCGGCGACGGTCCATGTCCCAAGATCGCCGCGCCGAAGCCCGCCGCGAGATCGACGAACCGATTCTCGTCCGCGTCCCACAAGTTCGAACCATGGCCGCGCGAGAGCACGATGCCGCTGGCGTCGACACCGGCGGCCACGCTGCGGCCGCGTCTTCGCTCCTCGAACGCCGGGCACTCCACCGCCGCTAGGCGAGCCCCGAGCGCGCGAGATCGCGGACCCGGAATCGCCGTCTCGAGCCGCGGCGGTAGCGTCACGTCGTCAGAGCTCAAGCCTCGCCTGCTGCCTCTCGATCGCGACCGTACTCACACCCCGCAGAGGAGGCTCGAGCCTTCTTAGAAGCAGACTTTGTTTCGGCCGCCGCGCTTCGCCGTGTAGAGCAGCTCGTCTGCGCGCTTGATGAGATCGCTCGCGGCTTTGTCGCTCTCGACGAGCTGGGCGGCGCCGATCGAGATCGTGACCTTGATGTTGTCGGCTTGGAACACGAAGAGGTGCTCTTCGACGCGCGCACGTAGTGTCTCTGCCAGCGAAGTGGCGCCGTCGAGCGGCGTCTCTGGCAAAATCAGCGCGAACTCTTCGCCGCCGTATCGCGCGAACACTTCGTCGCGTCGCACGCGCTGCTGCACGATCCGCGCGAGCTCTTTCAAGACGTGGTCGCCGGCCAGGTGGCCGTGCACGTCGTTGATGCGCTTGAAGTGATCGATGTCGAACATCAAGACGCTGAGATCGCGCTCGTGCCTGCGGCCGCGGATGATCTCGCGTTCGAGCGCTTCGTAGAGATATCGCGCGTTGTAGATCTGCGTCAGGCCATCCATGATGGTCAGGCGGTAGATCTCTTCGTGGTACTGCGCTTCCACGTCTTCGCCAGAGAAGAACTTGAAGATGGTGGGGCCGACCTTCACCCGGTCGCCATTCCGCAACTGGACGATGCCTTGGATCTGGTCGTCGTTGCAGTAGGTCCCGTTCGTCGAGCCGTTGTCGGAGACGAGCCAGTCGTCGCCCTTTCGCTCGAACTGCGCGTGTCGTCGCGAGACCGAGTCCCCGTCCAGCACGATCTCGTTGTCGGCCCCGCGACCGACGCGTGTCGGGCTTGCCTCCAAAACGAAGCGCTTGCCGAGGAGAGTCGGCTGCTTCGTGTAAATCACCACCAAGCAGTCGGTTCCCTTGGGCTGCAACGGGTCGGACTTGGCCGGACCGACCGTGGTGACGCGTGTAGGCTCTTCGAAGTCGCTCACGAGATTGTGATCGGCGCGTGACGAGGTCGTTCTGCGAGAGAAACGAGTCCCGGGGGAAGAACGTTCCCCCGGGTTTGACATGCTCCGGTCCGCGCAGTGTGCGAAACCCCCGATCAGGCGCAGCGGCCGCGAAACAGGTCGGGCCGCCAGGAAGCAACTTGGCAGGCTATCCGCCGCACGTTCTACGTCAAGGCAGCCTGGACCGCGTCTTCGAAGGCAAAGTGGCGCGTAGGAGGCCCCCCGAAAACACCCACATCGACTCCGGCTCGCCGTGGATCCACGTTTCGTTCGTCGTAAGAGGCACGGTGCTGACGACGGCGACGCGATCTTTGGGAGTCGTCAGCTCGGCGAAGTCGACGGTGATGTCTTCGTCCGCGAGCCGAGCGTGGCCGAAGGGCGCCTTGCGTACGATGTGCGCGAGTTTGGTGGCGCAGCGCGCGTAGAGGTGACGCCCGTCGCCGAGGAGAAAGTTGAAGCTCCCACGAGCGCCGATTTTTCCCCCGACGTCCGCGATGAGTTGCCAAAGGTCGCGCCGCGAACGCGGATATTCGGGGTACGCATCGCGCAGGCTCTCGAGCAGGTAGCAGTACGCGTGCTCGCTGTCGGTCGAGCCCATGGGTCGGTACCGTCCGAGCTTCAGCTGACGCGCGCCCCGCACGGTGCCGTTGTGCGCGAAGACCCAATGGCGCCCCCACAGCTCGCGCACGAACGGATGCGTGTTCGCGAGTGAGACCGGGCCGCGTGTGCGTTTGCGGATGTGCCCTACCGCGAGCAGCGTCTTGATCGGGTTCTGCGCGACGAACTTCGCGAGAGGGCTGTTCGCCGCGGCGGTGGGCTCGAGGAACGTCCGCGCGACCTTGCCCTCGTAGAGCGCGAGCCCCCAGCCGTCCGCGTGATGCGCGGTCTTTCCACCGCGCTGACGAAGCCCGCTGAACGAGAAGATGATGTCGGTCGGGACGTTGCACTCCATCCCGAGGAGCTCACACATGCGACGTCCCTCGGGTCACGAGCGTGTCTCGGCCTGGGAAGAGCGCGGCGCCCTGTCGATGTCGAGTGAGCGGAGGATGTCGCCGGCGACCTCTTCCGCGCGCTTGATGCAATCGGGCACGCCGACGCCGTAGAACGGCGCGCCCGCGAGGTGGAGCGACGGAACGCGGGCCAACCTCTCGCCGAGATCGCGCACGCGATCCAGGTGGCCGACGATGGGCTGAGGGTTCGCGTTCGTCCAGCGAAACACCTCGGCGGTGGTGGGCTCGCCGCGTCCACCCAGGACGTCGACGACCTCGCGTCGCGCCACCGCCACGACGTCGGCGTCCGTGAAGCCAGCCACCTCGGGACGTGAGTAGCCGCCGAGGAACACACGAATCAACGCGACGTCTTCGGGGGCGCGTCCCCGCCACTTGCTCGAGACGAACGTGAAGGCGATCGCCTGGCGGCCCTCTGTCTTGGGAACGAGCATGCCGACGCCTTCGAGTGGGTGTGCGATCGCAGACTTGGGGTAGGCGAGCAGACACGTCGCGCTCGACACGTGCGGGATCGCGCGGGCCAGGCGCGCGGCGTCGTCGTCGAAGGTCGCGACGACCTCTGCCGTGGCGCCCGCCGGCAGCGCCAGGACCAGGTGATCGGCGTGGAGCTCTTCCGGGCCGCGAGGTGACTCGATGGACAGCGTGAAGCCGCGAGCGTCGGGCTGGATGCGCTCGATGCGCGCCCTGGTGCGTGCGTCTCCGCCACGCTGCTCCACGGACGCGAGCGTCGCCTCCCAGAGCTCGCTCATGCCGCCGAGGAAAGACAGGAACGGGCTCGGCGGATGCTTCGGCGAAGGTGTGCCCGCGGCGCGTCGCTTTTCGGCGGCCTCGCGTCGTCCGCGCGCGGCGCCGACGACCAAGCTTCGATGCTTCGCTTCGAGGTCGAGGAGCTGTGGGAACGTGGCGCGGATGCTGAGTCGCTCCGGGTCACCTGCGTAGATGCCGCCGAGCAACGGATCGCCGAGTCGCTCCGCCGCCTCTCGGCCCAAGCGTCGACGCAAGAACGACGCGATGGACTCGTCCGCGTCGTCGCGTCGCGCGGGGAGGACGAGATCGAGGCCCATCCGCGCCAGGCCTCCGAAGCTGAAGAGTGGGCTCTGCATCAACGGCCAGAACCGCGTCGGCACCGCGAGCACGAGCCCCTCGGGCAGATGGAACGAGCGCTCTCCGCGCCGGAAGTACACGCGTCGGTTCGCGGTCGTCGTCTCGATCAAGCGCTCACCGAGGCCGAGCTCTCTGGCGAGCGCCGTGGCGTGCGGCTTCGTCGTCACGAACGCGTCGGGCCCGCCGTCGAGGACCAGGCCATCTCTTCGCACGGTGCGAATCTTCCCGCCGAACGTCGGCGACGCCTCGAGCACGGTGACGCGCACGCGTCCGTTCGCGCGCTCGAGCAGTCGATGGGCCGTCGCCAGACCCGTGATTCCCCCGCCCGCGACGACGACGTGAGGTCTTCCGTCGGGGCCGTCGGTCACGCGCCAGTACCCTTGCGGAGCTTCGCGCTCGTCTCGTGGACGTGGTCGATCATGCGGCGCACGTTGTCGACCGGGACCTCTGGAACGATGCCGTGGCCCAGGTTGAAGATGTGTCCGGGTCGAGCGCCCACCTGCTCGAGGATGCGCGTCGCGTGCACCTTCGCGATGTCGTGCGGCGCCAGGAGAAGCAGCGGATCGAGGTTGCCCTGCACGCCGTGGTCGAAACCGATCCGCGACCAGGCCTCGTCGATGTGGCTGTGATGATCGACGCCGATGACCGTGCCGCCCGCGTCGCGCATCCGCTCGAGGAGCGGAGCGGTGTGCGTGCCGAAGTGAATCACCGGGACGCCGGTCTTCTCGACTGCGGAGAGGATGCTCTTCACGTGCGGAAAGACGTGGGTGTCGTAGTCGGCTGGAGCAAGCGAGCCGACCCACGAGTCGAAGAGCTGCACGGCTTGCGCGCCGGCTTCGATCTGGGCGAGCAGGTAGCGGCGGACGACCTCGCTGATTTTCTCCATCAGGATCCGCCAGGTCTCTGGCTCGGTCCACATCAAGAGCTTCGCTTTTCGGTAGTCCGAGCTCTTACCGCCCTCGACCAGGTAGCTTGCGATCGTGAATGGCGCGCCGGCGAAACCGATGAGCGGGACCTTGCCGTCGAGCTCCTTGCGCAGCATGCGGATCGCCGCGAGCACGTAGCCGAGGCCCTCTTCCGGATCGAACACGCGGAGGCGATCGACGTCTTCGCGTGTCCGAATCGGGGAGTGCACGACCGGGCCCTCGCCCTTCGCGAACTCGAACGGCGCGCCCATGGGCTCGAGCGGCAAGAGGATGTCCGCGAAGAGGATCGCCGCGTCGACGCCGAGCTTCAGTGGCTGCATCGTGACCATCGTCGCGAGCTCGGGCGTCTTGCACAGCTCGAGGAGGGTGTGCTTCTCGCGCAGCGCTCGGTACTCCGCCATGTATCGACCGGCCTGGCGCATGAACCAGACCGGCGTCGTGTCGACGGGCTCGCGCCGACAGGCGCGAAGGAAGAGCTCGCTCATAGGCGCGCTAACTTACCACTGCGGCCGGCGGCGAGACGCTTCGCTGTCGGGGCCTCCTCCCACGCGGCGGCCTGTGCCACGAACGCCGTTGCCCCGGCCACGCCGACCGGGAGGAGCAAGAGAAAACCGCACGGCACCATCGCCACGATGGCGAGGCCCGCGCTAAAACCGATGACCCCGTCCGCGTGGCGCAGGATGAAGCGAACACGTTCGCTGAACGGCACGCCGCGAACCGAGAGCGGGTAGTCGCAGACGTCCCAGCCGATGAGGAGCGCCGCTGCGATGAATTTCAGCGGTACCGCGACGATCGCGACGCCGGGGATCAAGCTCAGGATCAAGAGGAAGCCGAAGATGAAGACCCCGGCGACGATCGCGAACATCGCAGAGACCGCCGAACGCGCGACGTCCGTGAAAAACGGCGTATTCGGCCGGGTGGGGAGGCCGAGGCGCGCTTCGGTCGTACGCACGAGCGCTTCGAGCGCAGGTCCAGCGGCAGGCTGCGCCAGCACGAGGGCGAGGAACACGCTGAAGATCACCGCGACGAACGACGCGAGGACGCTGACGACCGACACCCAGAGCGCGCCGCTCGCGGCCCATCGCTCGATCAGGTCCGGCACGTACGCGATCGACGCGGACATGAAGATGATCATCAGGACGACCGCCGAGCCCCCCGGAACGATCGCGAGCGGCCACGCGCGGGGGTTCTGAAACACCAGGGCGAAGCCGCGGAAGAAGCACCGCAAGCCGCCGAAGAACCCCGGGCGTGATGGATCGGCGACGACGACGGCGGTCGGCTTGGCGATCGCGATGGGTCGCGCGCTCACGCCTGCATCTTACTGTACGGCTGGAGATGTCGAGGCCGGCCCCGAGGCGTCAGGCGTCGTCTTCGCCGAGGATCTCGTCGACTAGACCGGTGCCGCCCTCGATGGGGATCGCGCGGGCGAGCGCGACGCGCTCGAGGGCCAGGGCCAAATCACCGACTCGGGCCACGTCGGGGAGGAACTGTTGATGCCCATTCCAGAGATCGAGACGGATCTTCGTGATCGGCGTCCCAGCGGCGGTGCGCGCGGGTGCAGCCTTCGCGTCGGCCTGGGTCGAGCGGGGGATCGCGACGCGATCGATTTGTGCCCACGCGAGCTTCTTCACGCGCGGCACGCCGAGCGACATGATCTCGCGCGTCTCGATTCCGTCGGGATGGACAATCACGCCGGCCATCGCCTGGCGGATGATCGACGCCAGGGCGCTCACGAAGATGATCGTCGCTGCCGCCGCGGACGTGAAGACCCGACGTTGATCGCCGAGGACGACCTCTCTGTAGAGCCAGCTGTCCATCGGGAAGAAGCGCGCCAACGCGACGCCAAGGGCGACGATCGTCGCGGCGACGAAGTAGATCGTCGACGGAAGCCGCACGCTCCACGGCGGACTGAACGTCGCCTTCTCGGGCCGGAACGTCATGTCGAACCCGGGCGGACGCGATACACGAGCCATAGGACCTCCCATCGTAGGAGCGGGTTCTGCCCGCGACTCAATCCGCCCACAAGGGCGGCCGGGGAATTAAGGGGTGGCCGGACCAAAGAAGTCTCGAAGACGAATGAGGCGCCGCCCGAAGTTCGCTCCAGTCAGGTTCGTCACTTCGGGCGGCTTGGGCTTGGATGATCGAGACCGGACGAAGTTCCCGACCATTCCGACCGAAGGTCGGACGGCGAACATTCCGACCGAAGGTCGGACGGCGAACATTCCGACCGAAGGTCGGACGGCGAACATTCCGACCGAAGGTCGGACGGCGACCATTCGCGGGGATCCATGGTGTTCCATCTTCCGTTCATCAGCGATGGCGTTCTCGCCGCGGCGACGGGTAGCATGGTGCGGGGCTTTCTTTTTTCCACGACTCGGCACCGCGCCCTCGGAGGCATCATGCGTCATCTCCCGCCTACCTCACGCGCCCACGCGTGCATGCTCTTTGGCGCGCTCGCACTCGCCCTCGCGGCGTGCAGCGACAGCGGCACCGACGGCACGACCGGCAGCACTGAATCGACCGGCGCCACGACCGGCACGGGAGGTTCGTCGCCGTGCCCCGGCGCGTGTGCCGACGACCCGGAGAAGCCCATCTGCGACGCGAACACGCTCACGTGCGTCGCGTGCCTCCCGTCGAACGACGTGTGTGGGACGGGCAAGTACTGCAACCCGTCGACGAACACGTGTGACGGCGGCTGCAAGGACGACTCGGACTGCGGCTCGCCACTCATCTGCGACACGACGCTTCATCAGTGCGTGACCTGCCTCGACGACTCGCAATGCGACGCGGGCTCGGTCTGCTCGCCGACGGGCGAGTGTCAGGCGGGCTGCTCGCCGACGCAGCCCTGTCAGGGCGGCCTCACTTGCTGCGGTACGTCGTGCGTCGATCTCGAAACCGACGTCGACCACTGCAACGCGTGCGATACGCCGTGCGGCGGGCTCGCGAACGCCACGGTCGCGTGCGTGTCCGGGGCTTGCACGCTCGACACTTGCAACCCGGACTTCGAGAACTGCAACCTGAACCCCGACGACGGCTGTGAACAGAGCCTGGTCGCAGAGGGGCCGTGCGCCTGTACACCGGGCGACGTCATTCCCTGCTACGAGGGCCCGCCGAACACCGAGGGTGTCGGGATCTGCTTGGGCGGCACCGCGACGTGCAACCCACAAGGCACCGGCTACGGCCTGTGTCTCGGTCAGGTGTTTCCGACGTTCGACACCTGCAACGACGGACTCGACAACGACTGCGATGGCACACCCGACAACGCCGGCGACAAGGACGGCGACGGCTGGACGCCCTGCGACGGCGACTGCTGCGACGTGTTGGCGGACGGCTGTGGCAACCCGAACCTCGTAAACCCCGGCGCCTTCGAGGTCGCCGGGAACATGGTCGACGACGACTGCGACGGCAGCGTCGACAACGCCGTCGTGTCTTGCGATGGCGCTTTCTCCAGCAACTCGAGCGTCGCGACCGACTACGCGAAGGCGATCGAGCTCTGCTCGTCCACGACCGAGTCGCCTGCGCTCCCGTCGAAGAAGTGGGGCGTCATCTCGGCAGGCTTCTTCCGCGCGGACGGAACCGGCGTGCCGGTCGCGGCGCAGCGCTCGATTCGCACGGGCTTCGGCGGCGGGCTGACGCCGCTCAAGGGCACCCAACTCGTCGTTCTCTCCACCGGCGCAGCCGCAGCGAGCGCCTCGCCGAATAACACGAACCCCGCCTATGTCGCCCCGCAGGCGAGCGTCGCGAACGGCACGTCGAGCGGCGTTCCGTCTGACTGGCTCACGGCGAACGGCAACAACTTCCCGAACGCACCCAACTGTCCGGACCCCAACGGCGGGACGACCGCGAACGATCCCATCATGCTGAAGGTGCGCGTCCGCGTTCCGACGAACGCGTTCTCGTTCAGCGTCGCGTCCGACTTCTACTCGAGCGAGTACCCGGAGTGGGTCTGCAGCCCGTTCAACGACTTCTTCCTCACGTTGCTCGACTCGACGTTCATGCCTGGCATCGGGCAGGCGGCGAACCCGGCCGACAACAACCTCGCGTTCTACCACGCGCCACCCGCAGGTGGTTCGCTCTATCCGATCGGCGTAAACCTCGCGTTCGGCAACACCGGCCTCTTCCGGCAATGCAAGAACGGCACGACCGGATGTGGCGGCGGCGCGACGCCAGGCACGACCAGCTCTTGTCAATCGACGGCGCAGCTCGCGGGGACGGGCTTCGACGTGGCGAACCCCTCGCCGCCCTCTGCGTTCCCGGGAGATCCCGGCTACTGCGGCACGAACAACCTCTCCGGCGGCGCGACAGGCTGGCTCTCGACGAGCGGCAACGTCGTCCCTGGCGAGACGATCGAGCTGCGCTTCGTGATCTGGGACACCGGCGACGGCTACTACGACTCGACCGTGCTGCTCGACAACTTCCAGTGGCTGCTCACGGCCTCGACGCCCGGCACGAAGGGCTGAGCTTCAACGATCACGCCACCAAGGAGAGGGAGGGACCCATGACACAGGCTCGCGGAACCCACACCACGAAGCGAACATGGGCCCTCGCCCTCGCCAGCGTCGCCGCGCTCGGCTACGGATGCGCGGCCGGCGCGGACGATCAGTCGACGACGTCTTCGTCGCAGGGCGGAAACACAGGGACGTCGACCACGACGTTCGGGGACGGCCAGGGTGGCGGCGGAGTGGGCGGCTTCTCCGGCTGCGCGCAGTTCACCAAAGAAGCGAACACCGCTCCGGCGGCGATGCTCATCGTGCTCGATAAGAGCGCGAGCATGACCACTGCCCAAAAGTGGGGAACCGCGCAGCTGTCGATCGTCGCGGCGATCGACAACGATCAGTTCAACTCGATGTCGCTCGGGCTCGTGACGTTCCCCGCGACCTACACGCCGCCGCCCGATTGCCTCTGCGAGGCAGCGTGCGGCGGTCCCTGCGACGCGCTCTGCAACTCGCTCTTCGGGCAGGGCGTGTCTTGCGGCACGAGCGCGCTCCCCCAAGTGGCGCTCGCGCCTGCGGGCATGGAGAAGTCGAACCAGGGGGGCGTTCGCAAATCCATCTACGACTACCTCGTCGCGAACGCGCCGCTCAACAACGCGGACGACGGCTCACCGATCTACGACGCTCTCAACTCGGGCTACTCCGCGCTCAAGCTCTACAACATCGACAAACGCATCCTCGTGCTCGTCACCGACGGCGGCTTCAGCTGCACGAGCGTCGCGGTGCCAGCGCGGTCGGCATACACCGATCTGAACGGCTGCCAAGATTGGGAATACCCCGACAGCGTCAACGCGCTCATCAAGGGCGCCCACGACGACGCCACGAAGCCCGTCACGACGTTCATCGTCGGATTGCCCGGGTCCGACAGCACCGGCGCGAAGCAGGGTTCGTACGACACTGCGCCGTATCACATGCGCCGAGCGCTCTCGAGCTACGCCGCGGCAGGCTCACCCGAGACGATCGATCCTGGCTGCGACCCGCCGGACGCGACCTTCGACCAAGCCGGTGGCGACCCTGCGGTGCCGTGTCACATCGATCTGACGCAAGGCGCGTTCGACGCCGACAAGCTCGCTTCGGCCATCGGCGCCATTCGAGGCAAAGCCCTCGGCTGCGTCTACGACCTGCCCGATCCGCCGCCCGGCGAGTCGATCGATCAGAGTCTCGTCAACGTCACGATCACGACGAACGGCACCTCGACCGACCTCAAGAAGCGCGCCGACACGAGCGACCCGTGCGAGACGGACGGTTGTTGGGACTACGACGCCGACGGCAAGGTCATCCTGGTCGGAAAAGCCTGCGAGGACGTCGTGGCGGCCTCGACCTCGAAGGTCGACATCGTCGTCGGCTGCATGACCGTCGTGAAGTGATAGAACGGCGCGGATGACTCGCTGGCTCGCGGCCACGCCGCTCGCTTTGGCTTCGCTCCTCTGCTTCGCACGCTCTCTGCGCGCGGACGAGGGGGGTACGCTCGCGGTCGCCCAATCCGACGTCGACGCCTCGAAGACCGACGCGGCGAAACCCGACGCGGCGAAACCCGACGCGGCGAAACCCGACGCAGCGAAGTCGGACGCAGCGAAGTCGGACGCAGCGAAGACCGACGCCGCGCCTTCGACGGACGAGACGATCGCAGCGGCGCCGACCGCGAAGGAGAAGGACGCTCCGCCCGCTTGGCAGACCGCGAAGGCCGAGCGGCGCGGCGGGTTCGGCATCGGCCTGAACCTGGGCCTGGGCATCGGTGCGGCGAACGGGTTTCCGAACGACTCGAAGAAGATCGGGCTCGAGAAGTACTACACGGAGAGCGGCCTGGGCTTCGCTAGCGCGTCGTCGCTCTGGCTCGGTGGCGCGCTCGCGGATTGGCTCACGTTCGGCATCGGCGCAGGCTTCAGCCAGATCCTCGACGGCAAGACGACGAGCCGCGCGCCGATCCTCGTCTTTCACACCGACGTTTATCCGCTCTATTCGCTGGGCGGCTTCTTCGAAGACACGGGCGTGATGCTGCAAGCCGGGTTCGGCTTTCCGACCACGATCGAGGACGAGACGCAGGACACGTTGATCGACGGCGCCGGAAGCTCGTACCTCTTCGGCGGCGTCTTCTGGGACGGCATCAAGGCGTGGCAGCTGCACATGGGGCCGTTCATCGGCGCACACTACATGTGGAGCGAAAGCGTGCGGAGGCCGCTCGCGTTGGCAGGCTTCCGCGTCACGCTCTTCACGGCGCCGTAGCTTCTGAGAGCGGTCGAAGACCGTGGGCGCGCGGCGTCGATCCGCGCGGCCTCAGCCAGGCCAGACGCCCGAGACGACGCGCTCGATCCCGCCGTAGTCCTTCGTCCGCTCGAGCTCGACGAAGCCCCGCTTCTCGAACGTCGCGGCGATCTCGCTTGCTTGCTCTGCGCCGAGCTCCATCGCCAGGACGCCACCAGGCTCGAGGAACCGTGGCGCCTCCTCGACGATGCGCTTCGTGATCGTCAGGCCGTCGGCGCCCCCGAACAGCGCGACGTGGGGTTCATGTTTGACGATCGTGTCGGCGAGCTTCTCTCCCTCTGCGATGTAGGGTGGGTTCGCGGTGATGAGCGCAAACGGGCCGTCGGCTTCGATGGCTTCGAAGAGATCCGAGCTCTTGAAGAACGCCGCAGGCAACGCCCCGAGACGGACGGCGTTCTCTCTCGCGACGACGAGCGCATCTTCCGACACGTCGGTGCCGAGCACGCGCAGCGTCGGACGCTCCTTTGCGATCGTGATCGCGACGCACCCCGAGCCGGTGCAAAGGTCGAGTGCGCTGAGGGACAGCGAGCGCTCCTTCGTTCGGCGGAGCGCGACGTCGACGAGCGTCTCGGTGTCGGGCCGCGGGATGAGCACGCGAGGATCGACCTTGAACGGCCGCCCGTAGAACTCGCGAAAGCCGAGCATGTACGCGACCGGCTCTGCCGCTCTCCGTCGCTTGTGGTAGCCGCGGTACTTCGCCAGCTCCTCATCGGAGAGCGGGCGATCGCGGTCCACGATGAGGTCGATGCGCGTCACGCCGAGCGCGTGCGCGAGCAAGAGCTCGGCGTCGAGACGCGGCGTGTCGCTGTCGCGCGCCCGAAGATCCTCGGCGGCCCACGTGAGGACGCGACCGACCGACCACGTCTCTTTCGTCGTCACCCGTGCTGCGCCGTTTGCGTGGGGTCGGCGCCCGAGCGGCGGACGACCTCGGTCATTTCGGCGCGGATTTCGTCGAGGCGGGCCGCCGACTTCGCCTCGAAGCGCAGGACGAGCACGGGCTGCGTATTCGACGCGCGACACAGGCCCCAGGCGCCGTCGCCGAAATCGACGCGTGCGCCGTCGATGTCGAGCACCGAGTGCGTGGCCGCGAAGTGCTCCTTCACGCGAGACACGACGTCGAACTTCACGTCGTCGCCGCACGCCACGCGAAGCTCCGGGGTCGCGAACGTGGCCGGGACGTCCGCCAAGAGCGAAGAGAGCGGCGCGCCCGCCTCGGAGACGATCTCGAGGAGGCGCGCCGTCGCGTAAATGGCGTCATCGAAGCCGAGCCATCGATCGGCGAAGAAGATGTGTCCGCTCATCTCGCCGGCGAGCAGCGCGCGCTCTTGCTTCATGCGCGTCTTGATCAGGGAGTGGCCGGTCTTCGAGTAGAGCGCGGTCCCGCCGGCCTTTCGGATCTCCGCGAAGAGCGTCTCCGAGCACTTCACCTCGCCGAGGATCGTCGCGCCCGGTCGCTCACGGAGGACGGCGCGTGAGAAGAGGATCATCAGCTTGTCGCCCCAGATGATCTCGCCGCGCTCGTCGATGGCGCCGACGCGGTCGCCGTCGCCGTCCCACGCGATGCCGAGCGGAGCGCCCGTCTCGAGGACGCGGCGACGAAGGTCGGCGACATTCTCGGGCTGAGTCGGATCTGGGTGGTGATTCGGAAAGCGCCCGTCGATGTCGCAGAAGAGCGGGTCGACCTCGTAGCCGAGCGCCTCGAGCGTGCGGACGCCGAGCGGGCCGGCCGCGCCGTTCCCGGCGTCGACGACCACGCGAAGCTTCTTCTTCGGCGCGCGCGTGCTCTTTCGCACCTCTTCCACATAGGCGTCGGTGACGTCCGCGTGCGAGAGCTCGCCGCGCGAGACTTTGACGTTCTCTGCCGAGCCTGCCTCTACTGCGGCGAGCAGCGTCGTGATGTCGGCGCCGAAGAACGAGGTCCGGCCTCGCATCATCTTCAGGCCGTTGTCTTCTCCCGGGTTGTGGCTCCCGGTGATTTGCACCGCGCCGTCCGTTCCGAGGTGGTGAGCGGCGAAATACAACATCGGCGTCGGGCCGATGCCGACGTCGACGACGTCGACGCCCGCAGACAGCAGCCCTTCGAGGAGCGCGGCGTGAATGCGAGGGCTGGAGAGTCTGCCATCGCGACCGACGGCGAACCGGCAGCGCGAACCTTTTTCGTCCGCGATGGTCCTGCCGAGCGCGCGCGCGGTGCGCGTGACGAAGCCGTCCTCGAGATCGCGGTCGGCGACGCCTCGGATGTCGTACTCACGGAAGACGTGGCGCGGGGTCATCGCCGACGGACCCTACTCAAGACCGCCCGCTGCGACCAGCGCGGTACACGCGTCCCGTTCGTCCACGGCGATCAGTCCACCCCGTGCACCAGGCGAGCGACGACTGGGCCGCAACTCTGATCCGATCCGTGCGTCGAGCACGTCACCATGCGAACGCTCGGGCCGCTCTCGACCGCGACCATCTGCGCTTCGACCGGCTCGCCACGGTTCGAGGTGCCCTCGAGACGCACCCACGTATGCCGCGAATCGCCGACGGCCCAGATGCTGTCGACGCGGCGCGGGCTCGTCCCGGGAAACCGCGCCGCGAAGCCGTCGATCGCATGCTTTACGTCGTCATCCGACGCAGACGCGACGATCGCCTCGACGGCCGTGAGCTCTCCGCACGACCACGAGCGGACGTCGCTCTCTTCGGCGGTCTCTGCGCAATGGCTCAGCGGATCGCCGCTCGTCGTTGGAGCGCCGGTGGTCGGCGCGGTCGCCCCACAACCGACCAAGACACTGCCTATCGCGATGAGGCCTGTTCTCCGCACGGCCGTTCTGGTGCAGACGGAACGCCGCCATTCACCTTTGAGCCGCGGCTCGCCTCGGTGCGCCTCAGGCCTCGAAGTCAGGCTCCGCGAAGATCCACCGAACCTCGGCGCGCTCGGCCTTGATGAGCTTCTCGACTTCGTTGATCCCGCGGACCACGTCGTCCGTCGTGAGTCCGTCCTTCATCCGTAGCTTCATCGCGATCATGACCTCGCCGGGGCCCTGTTGGATCGTGATGACGCGAAGGACCGACGCGACCTTGCCGCTCCGCTCTGCCGCGGCCTCGACGGTCGCTCGAATTCCGTCGTCCGCGGCCTCTCCCACCAAGAGGCTCTTGACCTCTACCGCCAGGAAGATCGCCACGCAGATGAGGACGATGCCGACCAGCAGGCTGCCGACGCCGTCCCAGTGTGCGTCTCCGGTCAGCCACGCCATGAGGAGCGTCGCGATCGCGAAGACCAAACCGACGGACGCGGCGAAGTTTTCACCGAAGACCACGATGAGGTCCGAATCCTTGGTCTTCTGAAGGTACCGGAAGAAGGGGACCTTCCCCCTTCGTAGGTTGAGCTCCTTGATGTTGGATATCGTCGACGCGCCCTCGACCAACAGCGAGAACCCGAGGATGGCGAGGCCGATCCAGACGTGGTCGACGGGCTCGGGTTCGAGGATCTTGTGAACGCCCTCGTACACGCTGAACACACCGCCGCCGGTGAAGAGCAGCATCGCCACCATGAACGACCAGAAGTAGATCTCGCGCCCATAGCCGAGGGGGTGGGACTGATCGGGGGCGCGGCCGGCCTTCTTCACGCCGAGCAGCAAGAGCAGCTGGTTGGCGCAGTCGGCGCTCGAGTGGATCGCCTCTGCGAGCATGGCGCCCGAGCCGGTGAAGAAGGCAGCCACGCCCTTCGCCGCCGCGATCGCGAGGTTTGCGACGAGGGATTGGATGATGTGGGAGGTCCCGTGGGCCTCGCTCTTTTGATCGTCTCCGTCGCTCACAGGGCGCGACGATACCAGGCCTCTTCGGGCGGGTCGCGGCGATTGGTCCGCGCCCGCCCCCGATCTGGGCTCACTGCGGCGGCGGCGGCGGCGGCGCGATCGCGTCGAGGTTCAGGCCGCCCGGATACTGGTAGCTCGTGTACGCGCCGTAGCCGATGACCTGAATGCCGACCGGAGCCGACGCCGTGAGCACGTGGGCCCCGCCACCCGCGCCCGAAAGCGGGATGCGCGCCACACCGAACGCGCCGACTGGCTCGGGCGAGACGGGCACGTTCGCGCCGTCCAGCGTGATCGTCGCACCCGTCGGCATGACCACGTCGACGTAGCTCTCGGTGTAATCCGCGGGCGCGAGGAAGACGTACTTCAGTCGGTACTGCTCGACCGCGGTGGACGAGCTCTGCGCCGGGTCCCCCAGGGCATCTAGCCCCCCGTCCGGATTGATGGCCTGCGCGCCGAGCTGGAACGTCGCGATAGCGAATTCGTGATCGCCCTGGATCTCGAAGCTCTGCGCGACCGAGCCGAGATCGACGACCTGGCCGGCGTTGATGGTAGACGGCGCGCCGGGCGGCATGCCGGCGGGGTACGTGAGCGTCGTGCCGTCGACGTTGCCATGAATTCGGACGAGCTGCGGGACGCCCGCGCCACCCGGGCCTGTCGGTGCCGAGACGACGTAATGCTGACCGAGCGTTTCGGCAGGGAGCACCGTCTCCTCGAGGTGATCGCACGCGCCGGCATCATCGGGCACGTAGCGGCAAGGGTGTGCGTGGATGACCTGCACGGGCTTGTCCGCTTTGATGAGCGAGCCCGAGAAGTCGTTGCTTGCGCCACCGACGAGCTCGACGACCTCTCCCTGGTTGAGCGTGAAGGTCGTCTGGCCGCCGCCGTTGGTCGCCGGGATCCCACCGCCGCCGAGGATGCCCCCGGCCGCGCCGAGGAACGCGGTCACGTTCGTCCCATCTTGCAGGCCCGTGACGGTCACCGCGGGACCGAGGCCGGCGGCCGGCCAGCCCGGCATCCCGGTGATTCGGTAGTTGCCGGTCATCGCCGTGCTCGGCAAGAGCAGCGATGCGTCGTTCGAGTAGGACGCGCAGGCGAGGCCACATTGGAGACCCGGGCAGGTCGACCAGTTCTTGCCAGGCGGGCCCCCTTGGCCGAGAAACTCGAGCGCGCTGAATTGGTAGACGGTGATCGGCGTGGTGCTGACGAGGTGGTACGCGCCGACTGTCGAGCGCACCGAGGCGGTCATCGGCACGACGTAGGTACAAGCGTCGAAGTCCTGTCCCTTCAGGTCCTTCACCCACGGCAAGTAGATCGTCGACAGGCCATTCGGCTGGACGGTCGCGGTGGCGATCGTCGTACCGCCCTGGGTCACGGTCACGTCGCCCGGGGTGTCGCCCGCGTTCGCCACGACCACGGCGTAGTCGAAGATGTCCCAGACCTGGTTCGCAGTGACGGTCGGCCAGAAGTCGCAGCCGATGTACGTCTTCGAGTTGGCCGCTTCGGCGCACGTCTTCGGGTCGCCACCGCTGCTCGAGCTTCCGCCACCGCTTCCGCCGGTGCCGATGAAGGAGCCGGTCGAGTCGGGGTTCAGCGTGCTGCTGCCCCCGTTGCCCGAGTTGCCCGAGCCGTCGACGTCGTCCGTGTTGCCCGCTCCGCAAGCCGCCACGACGGCGACCGCCGCCGGGAGCACTACGAAACCGATCCCGAGGAGGCTAAGCGCTTGCCTTGTTGCCATGCCCGAGGATCGCTCCCTTCGGCCGAAGATGAAAGAGTCGTCCGTTCGTTCGTTGGGAGAAACGCCCCGACGCACCGCGGCGACGCTTTGATCTTCACTCAGCACGCCTCTCTGTTCACCGCGCCAGCGGCCTGCGAGCATGGCGCCCATGCTTGGATCCCGTGTGGCTCGCAGGGTGAGCGCTCCGCTCCTCTTCTCGTTGATCGTCCTCGCTTCGCTGTTCCTCCCTGCGTGCGCAGAAGAGCGCGATGCCATCGACCGCGTTCAGCCGAACGCCCTCTCGAAGGCCATCTTCGTGGGCGATCTGAAGAACCCGGACGACGACCCCGAGTTCTACATGCGGACGACCGTGGTGGACGTCGCGGCCGGCTCGGGAGCCGAGGGCCTGTTCACGAACTCGGACTCGCAGCCCGTGTCGCGCGTGCGCTTCGAGATCACCGAGCAGCTGCTCATCGCGCGCCTGACCTACGAGCTCGTCGACGACACCGACGGCAAGGGCGTACAGCGCACCCCGGACGGTCAGGTCGTCGCGGCGTTCGCCATTCAGAGCCACTTCGACATCAAGCGTGGCTACAACGAGACGACCGGCGAGGTCTCGAACGTCATCGAAGAGAACACGACCGACTCGCCATGGTACGAGCGCAAGTTCTTCCGCGTCGACTGGTCGCGCAATCTGGTCACCGACGCCTACGATCTGGATTCACTATCTCAGATCGGCATCTACTACGGAGTCACCTGGGATCCGGTCGCCTACTACGTGAACGACCCGGGGAGCCCCGACGCGCCCGTCTTCGACGTCCAGAATGGCTACTTCGACATCACCCACAAGGCGCTCGCCTCGCCCGAGATCGTCCACGACGAGTGGTGGGGAGACTTTCCCGCATGTTGGCTCACGGGCTACTTCCCGATCGTCAACTGCAACCCCAGCGAGATCACGCTTCGCACGGCGTTCAAGAAGGTCGTCGACAACGACTACGAGCCGCTCGCCATCACCGGCACGGAGATGGACATGTTCGGCTACTTCACGATGGACCGCTTCGGCTACGACCGAAGGTACGGCATCGTCGACAACCTCTGGCGCCGCTTCGCCGCGCGCTGGAACCTGTTCGATCGCTCGCACGCGGACCCGCCGGTCCTCTGCAACACGGACGAGACGACCCCGCTCACCGCAGATCCTCACCGCGACGAAGACGGTGATGGAACCGAAGACGAGTGCGCTTCGGTCGGACGAGGCTCGCGCTGCGACGACATTGTCGGCGAGTGCACGATTCCTTATCGCGATCGCACCATCAAGACGATCCCCTGGTACGTGAACCGAGAGTCGCCGCCGGATCTCTTCGACGGCTCACAGCAGGCGCTCGAAGCTTGGAACCAAGCGATGCGCGTCGCCGCGCTCACCGCGCGCCTCACGGAGTGTCGCCGCACGGGCGAGTCCGACTGCGAAACGACGATGGGCTGGCCCGAGCCGTGGAGCGACGACTTCTCGCCGCCGGTCGGCCGAGACACGCCGGATCAGATCCCGAACATCTTCGTCCTCTGCCACAACCCCGTCGATCCGGAGCAAGGTGACGTCGAAGAGTGCGGCAAGGCCGGCCTCTCTCCCAGGATTGGCGACCTTCGCTACAACTTGATCAACATCATCCCCGACGTCGAGTGGCAGAGCCCCTGGGGCATCATGATGGACGCCGAGGATCCGCTGACGGGCGAGAAGGTCGCGGGCAACGTGACCGAGTGGGCCTGGGTCCTCGATCGCGCCGGGTCGAACCTCGCGGACATCCTCGCGCTCTTGAACGGAGAGATCGCGCCCGACCAATTCATCACCGGAGAGAACGTCTCGACGTGGGTCGACGCGAACCAGCGCCACGGCTCTGCCGAGCGCATGAAGGGCCTCTCGCAGCGCGACCTTCAGAGCCGCATGGCCGCCTTCGATCCGAAGGTCATGGCGCCGTACTTCGACGGAATCGCCGCCGGCAAGCCGGGCATTCCGCCGCGCGGACGAGAGGCCCTGCGCGAGAAGGCGCTGACCGACACGGGCAGACTCGGACCTGGAAACGCAGAGCTGAGCGCGCGCCTCGGCCTCCTTCGCGGCACGTCGATCGAAGCGTCCATGGCGTCGCCCGAGATGGTGCAGGCCGTCGGCTTCGACCCGACCGCTCCGCCGAGCGCGGACGAGATCCGACGAGCCTCGCCGTTCGGTCGCTTGAACCCGACCATGCGTCGCGCGCTCGAGCGACAGAAGCGGATCGGACAAGCCGACCGGCATTCGTGTCGACGCGATGGGCCCGAGCCGGACTACCTGATCGGGCTCGCGAAAGAGGCGCAGAAGCTCTTCCCGTCTCCGGATCCGAACGACAAGGACGCGGTGCGACAACACCAGCAAGACGTCCTCGATTGGGCTCGACGCGAGACGAGCCGCGGCGTCCTCGCGCACGAGCTCGGCCACTCGATGGGGCTGCGCCACAACTTCGCCGCGTCGTTCGACTCGCTCAACTACGACAAGCGCTACTGGCAGCTTCGAACGAAGAACGGCACGGTCGAAGAGGATTGTCAGGCGGGCGAGACCGACGGCGACGCGTGCATCGGTCCTCGCTACCTCGATCCCATCACGGACACCGAGCTCGACGGCAACATCAACCGGTACTCCACGACGAGCGTCATGGATTATCCGGGCGATCAAAACCAAGACATGCTCGTCGCGGGCTCCTATGACCGCGCGGCGCTCCGCTTCGGATATGCCAACAACGTCGACGTGTGGGCCGCCGACGGCGTCAGCGTGAAGGGCTCGGGCGCGAAGAAGGCAGAGGCCTACGAGCTCACCGGCTTCGACGTCAGCCCGGGGCTCTTCGGCACCATTTACCTGCCCCCGGTAAAGGCGACCGACCCCTACATCTTCCGGCACTACTCGACTTACCAACGTCAGTATCAAATGCTCGGAGATTGCACCGCATCGACCGACGCCGACGCCGTCCTCGGCAAGAAGTGCAGCGGCACTCCGATGGACGTCGTCGATCTGCGCGACATGAGCGACTTCGCGCCGGATCCCGACTACGCGAGCTTCAGCTGGGCCGTGCAGCCGAACGCCGTCGACGCGGCCGGGCGCGTGCGGCGCGGTTACATGTTCTCGAGCGACGAGTACGCCGACAGCGGCAACGTCCCGTCGTTCACCGACGACGAGGGCGCGGACGCCTACGAACAAATCCGCTTCCTCGAGTCCGCGTACGAGAACCGGTACATCTTCGACTCGTTCCGGCGCAATCGCGTGCAGTTCAACTCGTGGGATACGACCTCGCGCGTCCAGTACAAATACCTCGACAACCTTCAGCTCATCACGAAGGCGTTCTTCTTCGGTGCCGTGCTCGACGGTGACCCCGCCAAGCCGACGGCAGAGTTCCTCGATCCGGGCTACTTCGGTCCGCTCGCCATGGGCAGCACGTACGCGTTCGACATGTTCGCGCGCATCCTCACGCGGCCCGATCCTGGTTACTACTGCCCGGCCGAGTTCTGTGGCGTCCAGCCGACGTCCACGGACGAACCCGTCTATGTCGCGGACTCGGTCCCGCTCCCAGAGGTGTATCTCTACGACTTCTCGGTCGGGCTCGGCGATGGTCGCTATCTACACAACGACTACGACTATTCGCAGGGCTACTTCTGGGGCGATTACCAGACTCAGGTCGGCTCGTACTACGACAAGGTCTGGGCGCTCTATTACCTGGCAGAGGCGTACGACAGCTTCATCTCGAACTCGAAAGAGGACTTCGTCGACTCGCGGTACAAGAACGTGAACTTTGCGACGGTCTATCCGGAGCAGATGCGACGCCTCTTCGCCTCGGTGCTGACGAACGATCTGTCGACCTACGCACCGTGGGCGACGCCGCCATCGAACCCGGACGACACACCTCCGATCACGCTCCAATACCCCAACTGGCACGACGCGAACGACATCGGCGCGCGCCCCGCCGGCGCTCTCTTGGTCGACCCGAACTACGGTTGGAACACGCAGATCTACGCCATGGTCTGGGGGACGATGTTCTTCCCGACGAACTGGTCGAACCAGTGGGTCCACGATGCGCGCATCGCGCTCTACGAGACCGACGCGCCCCAATGGCCAGAGGCCGAGACGTTCCGGTTCTACGATCCGAAGAGCGGTCTCACGTACCGAGCACACAAGAGCGGCACGGAAGATCTTTTGGGCCACACCGTCCAGAAGAGCACCGGCGCGCGGTCGCTCGAGTGGGCGAATCACCTCGTCTCGACGGCATATCTCGTCGTCCGTGACGTCGGTGGCGAGCCGATCTTGAACGCGGATGGCACTCCCCAGCTCATCCTCGACGGAAATGGCGCCGCGCAGCTCGATCCTGCGCACCCCGGCGCCGATCTCGAGCTCGCGAAGTACGTCGACACGGTCGACCTCTATCGGCAGCTCATCGCGACATTCGAGCAGCCGATCTCCGACCTCCCCGAGCCCTGATGGACGTCATCGAAGCGCTCGCACGCCGCCGCAGCGTGCGAGCATTCAAGCCGGACTTGGTCCCGGAAGAGACGCTGCGTCGCATCTTCGTCGAGGCGCAGCGCACGCCCTCGTGGTGCAACGTTCAGCCTTGGCGTGTCTGGGTCGCATCCGGCGCGAGCCGCGTCGCGCTGACCGAAGGCATGCTCGAGCAGGCGAAGACGGGCGCGCCGCATCCCGACGTCCCATTTCCCACGGAGTATCCAGAGCCGTATGGCGCGCGTCGCAAGGCGTGCGGCGGCGCCCTCTACGAGGCGATGGGTGTGCAACGGGGCGACGGCGAAGGACGCCTGGCCGCATGGCTGCGCAACTTCGTCGCGTTCGACGCGCCTCACGTCGCGATCGTCGGCATCGATCGCTGCTTCGATCTCTACGCGGCGGTCGACGTCGGCTGCTGGCTCGAGAGCCTGCTCTTGGTCGCGACGTCGCTCGGTGTATCGACGTGCGCCCAGGCCAGCCTCGCCGTGTATCCGTCGGTGTCCAGACGCGTCCTCGGGATCGGCGAGGACGTGCGGATCCTGTTCGGCGTCGGCCTGGGCTACGAGGACGAAGCCGCCCCCGCGAATCGGTGCCGGACGACGCGCGAGCCCGTCGAGGCGAACGTGACGTTCTCGAAGGACTGACGCTCGCTGATTGCGACCTCGCGGCGACGCTTGTACGAGCGTGGTCATGCCCTCGGACGTCACGGTCGTCGACCACCCGCTCGTGCAGCACAAGCTCACGCTGATGCGGAAGAAGGACACGAGCACGGCGAGCTTTCGCCGGCTGCTCCGCGAAATTGCGATGCTACTCGCCTACGAGGCGACGCGTGATCTCGCGCTCCGTGAAGAGCTGATAGAGACGCCACTCGTCGAGATGACGGGCGCGCAGCTCGAGGGAAAGAAGGTCGTCCTCATCGCGATCCTTCGCGCGGGGCTCGGCATCCTCGACGGAATGCTCGAGCTGATGCCCTCAGCGCGCGTCGGTCACGTCGGCATGTATCGCGACCCGAAGACGCTCGAGCCGGTCGAGTACTTCTACAAGGTGCCGAGTCAGCTCGAAGAGCGCGCGGTGCTCGTGTGCGATCCGATGCTCGCGACCGGAAACTCCGCCGTCGCCGCCGTCGCGCGCATCAAGAAGAGCACGCCCGGTTCGCTTCGCTTCGTCTGCCTCGTCGCGTGCCCAGAGGGCATCAAGACGTTTCAGTCGGCGCACCCCGACGTGCCGATCTACACCGCGGCGATCGACAGCCACTTGAACGACCACGGCTACATCGTGCCGGGGCTCGGAGACGCGGGCGATCGCCTCTTCGGGACGAAGTAGCGTCGCTCTTCGTCTTCGTAGCTTCAGCGCGCGCGCTGCGAAGAGATCGGCGCCTCGACGAACGCGCGGCCTTCGTCGAGCGAGAACACGACCCGGCCGTACTCAGGAGCGTGCTCACGCAGGACGCGCGTCTGCTGCATGCGCTGCGTCGGATGGCTGCCCGTCACGACCGCGATCTTTCGCTTCGCGCGTTCATAGAGCGCGTAGAGCGCGCCAAGCGCTGCCTCGGTCTTCGGCCCCGTCACCGGAGGCGCTTCGGAGACGTCGAACACCGCGCCGTGCAGGTCGAGTCGCGCGGTGAGCTTCGACAGGTGCGCGGACATTTCCTCGGCACAGCGCGCGCCCTCTGCGGAGCTCAAATCGGGGCGCTGCCACACCCGACAGATCGCTGTCGGCGGTTCGAGCGTGATCTTGAAGTTGGCCCCCCCGGCGAGCTCTTGGGCCATGACTTTCGCGGAGGCTAGTCCCGAAGCGACGCGAGCGGGAGGCCGAAATCACATCGCGTGGTCGGCGACCAGCTCTCGCGTCGCGCAATCACGCCACCCCTGTGTCGTCGGTGCTCGCTCCGCCAGCTCACGAACGCGCAGCAGCCCCGATCTTCACGCCCGGCCCCGCGGCCGAGTCGAGTTGTCGTCCATCGGTCTCTCGCGTATTCGCACGGTCATGACAGAGTGGCGCCCGAAGCGAGTCGGCATCTTGTTCTCTGGTGGCCCTGCGCCCGCCGCGAACGCCGTGATTCAAGCCGCGGTGTCGTCGTTCCGTCGCGCCGGGACCGAGGTCGTCGGCTTCATGAACGGCTACTCCTCGCTCGCGAGCTACGACGCGTCGAAGGGCCTGACAGAGGGCAAGGACTACATGGTCTTCGAGGACCGTGATCTCTACGGCCTCCGCAACGCGCGCGGCATCGTCATCGGGACGGCGCGCGCGAACCCGGGCAAGAAGATCAAGGCCGTCGCCGATCTCGACGACCCGGAGAAGACCGCGCCGCTTCGCGCAGTTCACGACGCGCTCGTGTCGCTCGGCGTCGAAGCACTGATCTCGATCGGCGGCGACGACACGTTGAAGACGGCGAACTTCTTCTACGAGTTCGAAGCACGCCTGCCCGCAGGGACGCCGCGCGTGAAGATCGTCCACATCCCAAAGACGATCGACAACGACTACCGCGGCATCGATTTTACGTTCGGCTTCTTCACCGCGGTCGACGTGATGGCGCAAGAGCTCTTGAATCTCCGCGCCGATGCGATGGCCACGCGTGGCTACTTCATCGTCGAGACGATGGGTCGCAAGGCCGGCTGGATCGCCTATGGGGTCGCGGTCGCAGGCGAAGCCCACATGGTCGTGGCCGTCGAGGACGTGCGCGGTGCGCTCGCGACCACCGAAGAGATCGTCGACGAAGCGACCGGCGAAAAGCGCACGCACACTCGGCTCTCGCTCGACGCGCTCGCAGATCGCATCGTCGAGCTCGTGATCGCTCGCGAAGAGCGCGGCAAGGAGTACGGAACGGTCGTCCTCGCAGAGGGCCTCGCCGAGATGCTCCCGCAGTCGTATCTCGACGGAGTCGCGCGCGACGAGCACGGCCACGTCTCGCTTGGAAAGATCGACATCGGAAAGCTCCTCGCGCGGGTCGCCTCGGACCGATATGCCGCGAAGACCGGGCGCACGAAGAAGATGACCGGCGTCCAACTCGGCTACGAGTCGCGTTGCTCGGAGCCGCACGCCTTCGACGTCATGCTCGGCTGCCAGCTCGGGGTCGGCGCATTCCGCGCGCTCGCCGAAGAAGGCAAGGACGGCCACATGGTCAGCGTCGCCGGCCAGCTCGACCTCCGCTATGTCGAGTTCAAAGAGCTCATCGATCCGAAGACTCTGGTCACCGAGGTCCGGTTCATCGGAGAAGGTAGTGACTTCCAACGTCTCGCCCGCGAGCTCGAGACCCGGCTACCCCGGCAATGACTTCGCGGTTGACCACGACACCCCGTTCCTAGGCCCTTTCAGGGGCTAGACACAAGAACCATGCCGTCGTGCGTTGACGCTCCGACTCAGGTGGTTACGTTCGGCCACGTAGCTCGGTTCGCACGGCAGCGCCGCGCTAACCATTCGTTATAAGAAAACATTTTTTGCGCCAGCCCGCTTTTGGGCGGCGTTCGTCGACCTCGTCGCTCGGTGGCGATGCAGGGTCGAAAGGGGCGACTGCCCCTCCACTTACCAAACAACGTCTCGCATCGCTGAAGAGGAATACCGCCATGGGCAAGATCATCGGGATCGACCTCGGAACGACCAACAGCGTCGTCGCCATCATGGAGGGCAAAGAGCCCAAGGTCATCGTCAACGAAGAAGGCTCGCGCATCACGCCTTCGGTCGTCGCGTGGGACGACAAGGGCGAGATCCTCGTCGGCCAGATCGCGAAGCGCCAAGCGGTGACGAACCCTACGAACACCGTCTACTCATCGAAGCGCTTCGTCGGTCGTCGCTACGACGAGGTCGGCGACGAGGCGAAGCGCGTCCCGTACAAGGTCGTGAAGGGCGCGAACGGAGACGCGCAGATCGAGGTTCGCGGCAAGGCGATGGCCCCGCCCGAGGTCGCCGCGAAGGTCCTTCAGAAGCTGAAGAAGGCCGCCGAGGACTACCTCGGTGAGAAGGTGACCGAGGCGGTCATCACGGTCCCGGCATACTTCAACGACGCACAACGCCAGGCCACGAAGGACGCGGGTCGCGTCGCCGGTCTCGACGTGAAGCGCATCGTCAACGAGCCGACGGCGGCCGCCCTCGCATACGGTCTCGACAAGAAAAAGGACGAGGTCATCGCGGTCTACGACTTCGGTGGCGGTACGTTCGACATCTCGATCCTCGAGGTCGGTGACAACGTCGTCCAGGTCATCTCGACGAACGGCGACACGCACCTCGGCGGCGACGACGTCGATCACATCGTCATGGATTGGCTCCTTTCGGAGTTCAAGAAGGACACGGGCATGGACGTGTCGCAGGACAAGATGGTGATTCAGCGCCTCAAGGATGCCGCAGAGCAAGCGAAGATCGAGCTCTCGAACGTCCAAGAGACGACCATCAATCTGCCGTTCCTCACGGCCGACGCGACGAGCCCCAAGCACCTGATGAAGCCGCTCTCGCGCGCGAAGCTCGAGCAGATGATTCGGCCGATCATCGAGCGCACGATGGAGCCCGTGAAGAAGGCGCTCGCGGACGCGAAGAAGAGCCCCCAGCAGATCGACGAGATCGTCCTCGTCGGTGGCTCGACGCGCATCCCGCTCGTGCAAGAGACGGTGAAGAAGTTCTTCGGCAAAGAGCCGCACAAGGGAGTCAACCCGGACGAGGTCGTCGCGGTCGGCGCTGCGGTCCAGGCCGGCGTGCTCTCCGGCGACGTGAAGGACCTGGTCCTGCTCGACGTCACTCCGCTCTCACTCGGTGTCGAGACGCTCGGCGGCGTGATGACCGTCATGATCAACCGCAACACGACGATCCCGACGCAGAAGAAAGAGATCTTCTCTACGGCCAGCGACAACCAGCCGTCGGTCGAGATCCACGTCCTTCAGGGCGAGCGCACAGAGGCTCGCTACAACCGCCCGCTCGGCAAGTTCCACCTCGAAGGGATCATGCCGGCGCCGCGAGGCGTCCCGAAGGTCGAGGTCACGTTCGACATCGACGCAAACGGCATCCTCTCGGTCCACGCGAAGGACACGGCGACTGGCAAAGATCAGAAGATCACCATCACGGCGAACTCCGGCCTCAAAGAGGACGAGATCAACCGCATGGTGAAGGACGCAGAGGCGAACGAGGCCGAGGACAAGAAGAAGCGAGAAGAGATCGAGCGCCGAAACAAGCTCGACAACCTCTGCTACACGCTCGAAAAGACGCTCACCGACAACAAGGACAAGATCTCGGAGACCGACCAAAAGGCGCTCCGCGATCTCGTCGACGAGAGCAAGAAGGCGATCGAGAAGCAGGACGACGCCGAGGTCACCGTGATGCTCGAGAAGCTCGAGAAGGAAGCCCATCGCATCGCGGCCGCCATCTACGGCCAAGCGGGTGGTCCGGGCGGTCCTGGTGACGGCGGCGACGCTGGTGGCGCGGCCGGCGGCTCGGAAGACAAGCCGAAGGGCAAGGACGGCGTCATCGATGCGGAGTTCGAAGAAGCGAACTGACAGCCTGCATCTCTGATCGTCTCTGACAAAAACGGAGCGGGGCCGACCGAGAGGTCGACCCCGTTCTCCATTTATTGGCCGCGCTTCCTCGCGACCCCGCCGCAGTCGGCTATCAGTGTCCCCATCCACTCGATGGACGCCCTTGTGGGCGTCTTAGAACATCATGCCCGAGCCGCCCCACGGGTTGTTCTCCATGGCCTTCTCGTAAGCCGCTTGGTCGGCGGCCTGCTTGTCGTAGTACTGCTTCAGCGCCGCATCCTGCTCGGAGCGATCTGTCGTGCCGTTCTCGGCCATCTTGTCGCGCGCCGTCTGGTCATTTCCCTGGCTGGGCGTCT
>Ga0164241_10001175_pt1 | contig 34747 bp, 37 predicted proteins | sample OricomyardsoilBY_FD_108780 | JGI IMG/M metagenome (GOLD analysis project Ga0164241, IMG submission 108780) | Backyard soil microbial communities from Emeryville, California, USA - Original compost - Back yard soil (BY) | ecosystem: Environmental > Terrestrial > Soil > Unclassified | place: USA... | reverse complement strand
TTTTTCAGAAATAGTTAATGCTGACACTCCTGGCAGGATTTAGTAAAACAGAAAAAATTTCTACTAAGGTTTGTTTAAAAATAGTACTCAATGAGGTTTCCAAATATTCAATCCAGTCAATGTATATCATTCTATAATTTTATATCGCATCGTAACACCTGCCAAGGCTACAACGCAAAAATTGAGTAACGCAATTTTAATCCACCACTTGGTATTAAAGGCAGGAGCACTCATAAAATAAATGAATTAGTTTTAGATATTGCGATATGCTCAAAACTAAAATATCTTTACGATAATTTTTTTTACTTTTATATGTATAGACAAAAAAGTCTTTAATATGATTCAAATCATTTAATATTTTTATTTTTTATGACAACGCTCATAAAATAAGGTTTTTCTCTATTGTAATATTGCCACGTAAAATTTAAACATTTACCAGTTATGAAAAAAATGATCATTTCCTTTTTGTTGATTTTATCAACGGCATTATTTGTTATTTCCTGCGGCGGCGGGTCCGGTGATAAATCGGCTGAATCTGCTTCTGAATCTACGGAAGCAACCGCTGATACAGCCGCTATCGCTGCTTCGGAAAACCCATCTTACGACCCCAATCGTGGCGAAGGCAAATTTAAGGATGTGAAATTGAGTGATAAATTGGATGCAGCAATGGCAGATAAAGGCGACAAACTTTATGAGTTAAAATGCTCATCTTGCCATAAACTTACCGATGAAAGATTAGTGGGACCGGGATGGCACGGCGTTACATCGCGTCACAAACCAGAATGGATCATGAATTTCATAACCAATACAGATGAAATGATTGACAAGGATCCGAAAGCCCAGGCCATGCTGGAAATTTGTATGGTGCGGATGCCTAACCAGAGCCTAAGTGATGACGATGCCCGAAATATACTTGAGTTTATGCGCAAGAATGATGGCGTAAAATAAATTTTTCATTGTTTCAATTATACCACCGGGTATAGGAATTTTATACCCGGTTTTTTCGCACTTTTTCTTTCAGATTTAAATAGCTAAAAAAAATTAATCTTTCTTAGACAGGGATTACTTTGCCAGATACAAAACAAAATCTTCACTCACTAACAAAACCATTTTATGAAAAAAAATCTCGTCCAGTCGCTTGCAATTATAGCCGCTACACTTATGTTTAGCATTACCGGTTGCAAACCAAAAAATGCGGGGAACGCCACGGAAGGCGATGCAGCATCAAAAGTATATGTTCCACCCGGAAAATATGATGAGTTTTACAATTTAGTTTCGGGTGGTTTTAGTGGACAAGTAAGCGTTTATGGCATTCCTTCCGGAAGACTTTTTCGTGTGATTCCGGTTTTCTCCAGAGATCCTGAAAGCGGTTGGGGTTATACGGAAGAAACAAAACCAATGCTAAATACTTCCAGGGGAGATGTACCATGGGACGACCAGCATCATCTTGAACTTTCACAAACAAATGGTGAGGTAGATGGTCGTTGGTTATTTGCCAATGGAAACAATACCCCGCGCATTGCGCGTATTGATCTCAAAACTTTCCGCACAGCAGAGATCATTGAAATTCCGAACAGTTCAGGGAACCATTCATCTCCGTTTATTACTGAAAATACGGAGTACGTGGTGGCCGGTACCCGCTTTAGCGTCCCTATGGATAATCAACCCCAGGATGTACCCATAGATACTTATAAGAAAAACTTTAAAGGTACCGTAAGCTTTTTGAGTGTTGATCCTAAAAGCGGCAATATGAAAATTGCCTTCCAATTGCTGTTACCTGGTGTTAGCTTTGATTTGAGCCATGCCGGCAAAGGCCCTAGCAATGGATGGTTTTTCTTTAGCTGCTATAATTCAGAGCAGGCTCATACTTTGTTGGAAGTAAACGCTTCCCAGCGCGATAAAGATTTTATCATGGCTGTAAACTGGAAAAAAGCAGAGGAATACGTTAAACAAGGAAAAGGCCAGGTTCAAAATGTAAGTTATGCGCACAATGTATATAACGACAGCACACATACCGCTACATCTACCATAGAAACTAAAACACTTGTATTAGATGCCAAAAATTTTCCGGATATTGTTTACCTGATTCCATGCCCTAAATCTCCCCATGGATGCGATGTTGACCCTACAGGAGCATACATTGTAGGCAGCGGAAAACTGGCTGCATTGATTCCCGTTTTTTCATTCGAAAAAATGCAAAAAGCGATTGCTGTTAAAAATTTTGACGGAAATTACGCCGGGCTTCCGGTTTTAAAATATGACGCTGTTCTTCATGGAGAAGTTAAAAAACCAGGCTTAGGCCCTTTACATACCGAATTTGATGGGAGAGGAAATGCATATACTACCATGTTTATTTCTTCTGAAATTGTCAAATGGCGCCTTAGCGATCTAAAAGTGCTCGACAGGCATGCCACTTATTATTCACCGGGCCACCTGATGATTCCCGGCGGAGATTCCAGGAAACCCTTTGGGAAATACCTGATTGCCTATAAAAAAATAACCAAAGACCGTTATTTACCCACTGGGCCAGAGTTATGCCAGGCCGCGCAATTATTTGATATTAGTGGAGACAAAATGAAATTATTATCTGATTATCCCAGCATAGGCGAACCGCATTATGCCCAGGCATTACCGGCAGATATGATTTCAAAAAATTCAGTCAAAATATTTGACATTCAAAAAAACCAACATCCTTATGTTGCTCTGGGCGAAAAGAATTCCAAAGTGGTACGTACAGGGAACAGGGTGGATGTATATATGACGATGATTCGCTCACACTTTTCCCCGGATAATATTGAAGGCATAAAAGTAGGCGACGAAGTTTACTTTCATCTCACCAATCTCGAACAGGATTGGGATGTTCCTCACGGTTTTGCGGTAAGGGATGCCCCCACTTCAGAATTACTTGTAATGCCCGGCGAAACCCAAACGCTGAAATGGGTTCCCGATCAGGTTCAAATAGCTTCTTTTTATTGTACTGACTTCTGTAGTGCACTTCATCAGGAAATGCAGGGATACATAAGAGTCTCTCCCAAAGGATCCAACGTGCCTATCTCATTTAGCTTAGGAAATAATTCTGATGCGCCCGGCGAGGCAGCTTTAGACGACAGTATTAAAACTGATTAGTTAAAAAATTTACCGGCAGGCTTTTCTGTATTCCCTGCCGGTTTACAATAAATTCAAAACCAAACGAACATTCTTTTATGAAAAAGATACTCCCGATGGCTCTGTTGCTGATGTCAACGGCAATACTGAGCTGCAATAGTGGAAGCAAAACCATTAAAGAGACCACCAACAATCCGGATGCTACAGCTATCGCTGGCGGACAGGAAAGTGTAAAAGATGATGTTTCTCAAAAAGATGTGGTAAAAGTCGCGATGTCATCTCCGGATCATACTACGCTGGTAGCAGCATTAAAACAAGCCGACCTGGTTACGTCACTTTCTAATGCCGGGCCTTTTACTGTGTTTGCACCTACCAACGAAGCTTTTAATAAATTACCTGCCGGCACTGTAGACGACCTCATGAAACAAGCTAATGCAGATAAGTTGGTTAATATACTACAGTACCATGTTTTTGTTTCTGCGTTGCAACCTGATTACTTCAAGGATGGGCAAACACTTAACATGGTAAATGGTGATAACCTTAAAGTCAGTGTCAATAGTGGTATTGTAACGCTAAATGGAAAGGCGCATATTGTAAAATCAATTCCCGCTTCTAATGGAATGATTTATGTGATAGATGAAGTATTGCTTCCTCCATCAAAATAAACCGTTTTGGAAACACCAGGAAACATCTAAATTATTAATGAAGCCCGCTAAAAGTCCCGCTTGAAAAAAAATGGAAAATGAAAAACGATAATCTATCCAGGCCGCAAAGGATAATAATATTTGTCAGCGGGATTTTATTGGTAGTGGTTTTATTTGTTCCGCTTTGGCAAATACAATTGGCTGCGCCCCAATACCCGGAAGGACTGGTCTTAAAAATGTATCCAAATAAAATTGCGGGCAATGTAGACATCATTAACGGACTAAATCACTACATAGGCATGAAGACCCTTCATACAAAAGATTTTATGGAATTCACGATATTACCTTATATCATTGGATTTTTTGCACTGCTCTCATTCCTCGTTTTCCTTTTAAAAAAGCAGAAAGGGCTTACCGTACTTTTCACGCTTTTTGTAATTTTTGGCATTATCGCTATGGTTGATTTTTGGCGATGGGAGTATGCTTATGGACACGATCTGAATCCTGAAGCGCCGATACAAGTACCTGGAATGGCGTATCAACCTCCACTGATCGGATATAAACAACTTCTTAACTTTGGCGCATACTCCATTCCCGATGTAGGAGGTTTTTTGTTTATTTTGGTTGGATTATTGTTATTGGTGGCGTTGCTAATTCCGTGGTACAAAAAAAGAAAGACAAGATTTAAATAAGAACTAAAATGAACAAAACAATTTTGCCAATATTTGTTGTTTTACTGTTTGGCTTCCTATCCTGCAACAGTGGCCCCCAGCCTATTAAGCTCGGAACAGACGCTTGTGATTTTTGTAAAATGACCATTGCAGAGAGAAATTTCGGAGCAGAGATAATTACTAATAAAGGAAAGGTGTATAAGTTTGATGACACACACTGCTTTGCAACTTTCAGAAAGAAAAACATAGACAGGAATATTATAAAGCACGTCTATTTTGTAAACTTTCTTGACCCACATAATTTTATCGATGCCAACCATGTTTTTTTGCTGGAAAGTAGCGGTCTCCATTCACCTATGGGAGGCAATACTGCAGCGTTTGAAAATAAAGAAGCTTTAAAAATGACTCAACAAAAGGTGCAAGGAAATGAAATAACATTACAGGAGTTATATGATACGGAATAATGAAGCTCATTATAAAATTTTTAGCGTTTATCTTTTTGCTGTCCGCTCATATTAAAACGGAAGCAAACACCATACATGTGGGCAAAAACAAATCCTGTACCTCTGTACAAAAAGGAATAGACACTGCCATTGACGGCGATACTGTATTAATAGATCCCGGACATTATAAAGAACATGATATTACCATCAATAAAAAAATTTATCTAAAAGGGTTAGAGTATCCCGTTATAGACGGCGAAAAAAAGAACGGAATTTTTACCATTCATGCCGATGGCGCTGTACTGGATGGTTTTAAAATAATAAATGGCGGAAGGGCCGATATGCAAGACCTCGCCGGTGTACTGATAGAAGACAGTTATCATGTAAGTGTAATCAATAATAAACTGGACAACACCAACTTTGGAATTTATAGCCAACACAGCAGAAATTGCACAATAAAAAACAATCAAATAAAGTCGTACGCCACTGAGGAAGTTCAAAGCGGCAATGGCATTCACTGCTGGCGTTCTGATAGTATGCTTATCATTGGTAACGATATATCCGGTCACCGCGATGGACTGTATTTTGAATTTGTAACCAATTCGCTTGTTTGGCGAAACATAAGTCACGACAACATACGCTATGGCATCCACTTTATGTTTTCACATCATGACACTTACATCAGTAATATCTTTGAAAATAATGCATCGGGAGTGGCTGTCATGTTTACCCATCATGTGGCGATGTACAATAATTTCTTTCTGGATAATTGGGGCGGCGCGGCTTATGGAATCCTTTTAAAGGAAATAACAGACGCTGATATTTCGGGAAATCATTTCTCGCATAACACAGTAGCCATACAAATGGAAGGCTGTAGCAGGAATAATATTTTTAAGAATACTTTTTCTAATAACGGATGGGCTATTAAAATTTCGGCAAGCAGCCTCAACAATACCATCACTGAAAATAATTTTTTAGGAAATACTTTTGACATCGGAACCAATGGTTCGCTCGTTCAAAATACTTTTAACGGAAATTATTGGGATAAATATGAAGGATACGATTTGAACAGGGATGATATCGGTGATGTGCCATATCATCCTGTTAGTATGTATTCAATGATCATTGATAGTAATCCCGCGGCCCTGATGCTTTTCAGAAGCCTGATTGTTTCATTATTAGATAAAAGCGAAAAGATATTACCTGGTATTACTCCGGAAAACCTGAAAGACGAAACACCCTTAATGAGGCCTTTGAAATTATGATTGTTGCTAAAAATATAACCAAGAAATTCGGAAAACTAAAAGCGCTTGATAATGTATCGGTAACATTTTCTAAAGGAGAATGCATTGCTTTACTCGGGCCTAACGGTTGTGGAAAAACAACATTGATAAAGTCATTGTTGGGAATGGTAGTTCCGGATAGCGGAACCATTCATTTTAATAACGAACTTATTACCAACAAATGGATGTACCGCAGCCAGGTTGGTTATATGCCCCAGATTGGACGCTATCCTGAAAATATGACCATTGCTCATGTGATAGATATGATGAAAGACATAAGGAAAGGGATGGACAAGGATCCTGACGAGGAACTCGTTAAAAGTTTTGGATTGAAAAATACGTTGCAGAAGAAAATGCGGACACTGAGTGGAGGCACCACACAAAAAGTGAGTGCAGCATTGGCTTTCATGTTTCACCCGGATGTTTTAATTCTTGATGAACCAACTGCGGGGCTTGATCCGCTTTCTTCAGAAAAGTTAAAACAAAAAATAATTCGGGAAAAAGAGAAAGGGAAACTGGTGCTCATTACATCTCATATTTTAAGTGAACTGGATGATCTGATTACCGAAGTATTTTATATGCAGGAAGGTAAATTATTATTCCACAAAAAGCTATCTGCATTGAGAGAAGAAACAGGTGAAGAAAAATTATCAAAAGCAATTGCAAGAATAATGGTCGCACAAGAAACACTATCATGAAAAAATTATTAAAATATGTGATCGTTGATATTGTACAGAATAAAATCGTATTGATATATACTGCGTTATTGCTGGTCATATCACTGAGTGTTTTCAATCTTGAAAATAATACTGCAAAAGGAATGCTGAGTTTGTTAAATATCATTTTGATCATTGTTCCGCTGATCTGTATTATTTTTTCAACTATCTATATTTACAACAGTTCTGAATTTATCGAATTGCTCGTAAGCCAGCCATTGAAACGGAGAACGATCTGGTTAAGCCTGTTCAGCGGCTTATTTCTCTCGCTTTGCCTGGCTTTTTTTATCGGCGCCGGTATTCCCATTTTATTGTATAATGCCGATACTACCGGATTTATGATGATAGCGATGGGACTTTTCTTAACTATTGTTTTCGTAAGCATTGCTATGTTGGCGGCAGGCCTTACACGCGATAAAGCCAAAGGAATTGGATTGTCAATTTTACTCTGGCTTTATTTTTCTTTAATTTTCGATGCATTGGTTTTATTCTTTTTATTCCAATTCCAGGATTATCCTTTGGAAAAAATAATGATCGCTTTCAGTTTTTTAAATCCCATAGATCTTGGCCGCATTCAGATACTTTTACAAATGGATATTTCTGCATTAATGGGCTACACTGGTGCAGTGTTCCGTGAGTTTTTTGGAAATGGTACGGGAATCATTCTTTCATTTACCGGGTTATTTATCTGGATTATTTTTCCCTTAATGATTTCTTTGAAAAAATTTAAGGAAAAAGATTTGTAGGAGCAATTCATTATTGAATTGTGATCTATTTTACCCTGGCAATTTATTAATTGCCTGTAGCGCGTTGAGGCCGATATATAATGAAAATACGGAAGCCTTTTTGACTTCGTAGTTAATGCAAGGCGTATTCATCAGCTTCCAATATTTCTTTTACTTTTTTGTTTGATTTTGCTATAGAAGCAAGGTCACTTGCCGGGCTTCTTTTGAAATAACCATTTTTAGTAGCCGCTTCTACAACACGCTTAAACCTGCTAAAATAATTTGCAGGTGTTTCACCATTAAGATTCGACAGCAAATAGCTTCTGAATTGTTCGCAGGGAACCAGCACATCCGTACGAACAACAGATTCGTTCAATAAAAAAACCGAAGCATCTTATACTTCGGTTAAGTGCCCGGGACTGGATTCGTAAGATATTGATTATGTGGATAAAAAAATTATAGGTTGCCATATTGTCGCCAAATAGTTCTGCTTATGTGGTGTGTTTTAATTCAGATACACCAAAATAAATTTAAGCATCTGACCGGTGCAAGTTCCTCCATGAATTGCCAAAATTCCCCGTTTTGAGGAAAATAACGAGCTTCCCAGTCCAATTAGTTGAAGTTAGCAGTTCAAGCTAATTAAAATTTTTTCACTTGAATTGTCCAGTTTTTATCAATCAAAATCACTGTTAGGTATATCTATGGTAAAACCCTTTTGGCACTCAGCCCATCTTTATCATTTTTTTAAAAGTGAACGTTTTCGTTTATGAGACACAGAATTATTTGTTTTTATTGTCAAAACAAAAATCCTTAATTCCCGGGGCTTCTTTTTTTTTATCAATAAGTTTAAACAACTTCTATATTTGTAGAAATGTTTTTGCAAAAAAATTAACTATAGAAATGCTAAAGCAAATACCTTTATTTATTTTGGGAATTCTTCCCATTTTCTCCGAAGCTCAGAATAGTAATATTGTACATTTTAAGATAGATGCTCAGGTAAACTTCCCCGATAACGATCAAACAGGAAGGAAAATTTATTTCCTGTATGAAGAAAAAGAAAGGCAAAAATTAGACAGCACAATTATTACTAAAAACAGGTTTACTTTTGAAGGTGAGGCCAACAAAAATATTAGAGCTTCTCTGCTTTTTACCAAGCCTGATAATTCGCCGGAGCCCCTTACAGATCCCAATACTTTAGACTTTTATTTAACTGCCGGTACCATCTATATTAAAACTTTAGGCAATTTAAATAGAGCCGAAATTACAGGTTCTCCGTTGCAAGTTGAATATGAGGCATTTAAAAACAGATTCAAAAAAATAGATTTCAGCATCAGGGCTATCGGCTGGAGAAAAAGAGGTCTGACAGATTCTCTAATGCTAAATACATACAATTTAAAAATAGATTCATTGCAGCAAATTAAGCGGCAGGCACTCAGTGGATTTTTAGATAGTAATATTACAAAACCTTATGCGCCGGAAGCTCTTTTAATGTTTATCAATACAAAAGAAAGTAATGAAAACTTGCGGAAGGCAAAGTTGTATTATGAAAATTTTTCCGAAGAGCAAAAGCTGTCTCCGGACGGAGCAGAAATTAAAAAGAAAATAACTGCACTTTAATTTCAAAACTACAGCCATATGAACGAAACTTTCTTTGTGAAAAAATCTGTATTTCTACTTACACTCATTATTACAAGTCTAAATATTTGCTTTGCGCAACAAAAAAAAGCAATGGTAATTCCTCTTATAAAAAACGTAGATTTTTATGATGGCTATCACAAAAATATTGATGTACCTGTGCCGCAAGGCTTGATTAAACTGGACAATACTACTTATTTAAAAAAATTAACCCAGGAAGAAAGGGCATTGGTGGGCGATTCTCTTTGGGTAAAAGAAATAGTAAAAGCCGGTTGCGACAATTACGACCGAATAGGAAGGATTGAATTAATTGCTGCTCCGAAAGGAAAAAATTTCGACGATGAAATGGCTCAAAAGTTTGAACTACTAAGGATAATGACACCTTTTAATTACAAAACCAGGCAGCCTGACAATGTACCTTACTCCGCAGATATCTCTGTATTTACGGGACTAATTAAAAATCAAAGTCTTGACATTTGGGTTTTGGTGGATATATTTGGCAGTACCGGTGTTGGACAAAAGGAAACTTTTGGGTGTGGTGGATCTTTTCTAACTTATTCGGCTTCAATCAATTTTATTACGGGAAAAAGCTACCACAAAAATTCACTTGGTTTATACCCATTGTTATGTTATTATTCTTTAAACGGAAAAGATACTACCGATGGCCATAATGCTAAATCACAAAGCTTTACGCTGCAACACAATGTAAAATCTGCTACTTTGTACCTTATTTCTTCGGGACACGGAGCCGCCAAAGGAGGCGAAGAATACAACTGGCGGCAACATATTATTTATTTAGATGGAAAGCCAATTATGAAACTAGATGTAAACCAAAATTGCGTTCCTTACGAAATATACAATACACGTATCAATGGAATATATTCTTCCGGCCATATTGCGGAAGAGCGCCGTAGCTGGTGTCCGGGTGCACCTGTTCCCATAAGGACAATCGAGTTGGGCGCTTTAAAAGCGGGTACGCATAGCATTAAATTGGTTATCCCTGATGCTAATTTTCTGCCTACTGAAAGTACTTACTACATTTCGGAATATGTGGTGGTAGAATGATTTAAAAGACACAGTTGGAACAAGTGGGCTAATCAATTAGAACTTCCGTACAATGTAACTGATATGTTGATATTTTCTAAAACGCTTGATAACTACGGGGTCCGGCAGACGAATAAATATTGGCTTTTGTTTTTTTTTGTCGCTGCCAACCGAACTTTTTTTAAAAAAGCTAATTTGGCTGAATGAAAGTATTGATTTTACTGCATTTGGCGGTTGATTTATCAGAATAAAAGTCTCTTATAAAAAACTAAAAGATTTCTGACTATTTGGCTTATTGGGTTTTGCTCTGGCTTTTACTGCTCCTTCTTTTACTTGGTTGCATACATAATCAAGACTGTGGTAATAGGTTAAGCAAAATCGTATTTTTTCGCACAGGTTACTGAAGGCTTTTGCTCCTTTTACAAAAGACAGTGATGATATCTGATCGCGTTGATAAATCAATAAATAGCCCGGATTTCTATTTGCTGTTCGCTGTTCAACTCACAGGTGCAACTCGCTACCCTTCAATCGTGAAATAATTCATAGAAAATTATTTTATAAAACATTTTTTCATTAATAAAAATAGAAACAGTGCCTACAATTAATCAATTTACAAACGTCACATTGGTTGCGATTTCAACGGCCTCAGGCACTTTTAATCAGGACGACACCGAGATAAATTAAAACCACCGCTAAAAGGGCCACACCAAAATACAATATTTTTATAAGCGCATTAGGTTTAACTACCCCATTCCCAATGGCTGAAGCAAAAAAGCCTCCGCTTATCATAACAGGCGATAACGTAAAGCCCAATCTTAAAAAAAAAGTAATAGATGCAGACACATTCGATGCATCAATTAGAAATTGCGCAATAATGGCCAGCATTACCAATACCCCGGCATGAGCATGGCCTGCCCTAAACATAGTCTTCTGGAAATCAGTGAACGGTATGCTAGTTTTTCCATTTAATATTTTTAAAAGAAAAAAACCTCCATATTGTATAGTCGGCATGGTTAATAAAATAATGCCGACCGTGATTTTAGTTTGTTCAGACATAATATAATTAGTATCAAGCGCTAATAGTTAAAACGTATTTTTCCGGATTTAATGAAATTGGTTCCAGATAAATAGCAAAAAATTTATTGCTTTAAGGTAGCTTTAAAGAATGTAAAGTTTAATGGCGGCTCATCTTTTCCAAATAGGGCTTGTTCGTCTTTGCTCATTTGATGACAGCTCATACATGAAAATCGGGAATTGATCATCATTACCTTTTGATTTTTCAGATCAATCTCATTCAATGGTTTGTTAAATGCTGCTGTATTTTCTCTTGCATTGGTGATGCGGTCCTCTAATACATTTTTGTAAATCCATTTATCATACGTGTCTGAAATTTTAGCAAGCTTATAAATTTTAATACCTTCCTCCCATTGCCCATTCTTAACCAGCATATCACCCATATTCAAAAAGAACCCTTCGAGATTATGAGGAGCGATCCACGAATTGCCACAAGCCCTCTTGATCTTTTCTGAGTTGCAAGATTTAATCGCTTCCGTTTTTTCTTGATTAGAAAGTGTGTTTACATTGGAAGCGTTACAAGCACAATCATTCATGGATTCGTACTGCCATTTCAATCCGAGTTTGAAATTTTTGTCACCTGGCGGTAAAGCGCTAAATGCATAACCTATCGTGAATTTATTAAATTGAGGCCATTGTTTTACTGCTTTCAGGCCGGTAACCAAACCTTCTGTTTGTTCTTTTGTGTTATTCAACCTGAATCCTTCGTCCAGCAACATGTCAGCAAAAAATCCTAATATTCTCGGATCAGTTTCATCCATTTTGCAGGCTTTTTCAAAATACTGTCTGGCCAAGTGAAGATTTTCAGCAATTGAAGGATCAGGCGAACTAAGGCGTTGCCTTTCAGATAGTGCCCAAATATGAACGAAGCCCAAATGTTCGGTAGAGACTAAATCATTAGGGTTTTCATTTAAAGCAATATTGAGTTTCTTAATGATTTGGGAGATACTATCATAATTACCTGCATGAAAATTATCCCAAAAATATGAATTGGCTTCCTTTGAAGTAACGGATTGAGTTATTGAGGGTCTCTCTTTTTCTGCAGAAGATATAGCTCTGTGTACACCGCCAATCACACCAGAAATAATGACTAGTGTTATTATTTTTTTCATCTAATTTAATTTTTACTGATTACACAGATTGATTAAACTAATCACTTTCTTGTTCTTCTGACCGTTCGTTTAATATCTTATTTGAAATTTCCAGAACCAGCAGACTTAAAATGACGGTCAATTACCATTATCTATTCCCTGACCGAAGTGTTGTCAACAAGCGTCATTTGGGCGATTTCATCTTTTCGTTTGAATGTCACTCCTTTATACTCTTTTATATGTTTAATGAGTTCGTTTACTGCTGTTACCATTTGTGGTGTACCACCAATCCGGTCATGAAAACAAATTGACATCTGCCGCAGTTTAAACTGAGCTTCTATATACAATTGATCAAACTCCATTTTAACCTGTTTCAAAAATTGACCGACAGAAAAACTTTTCCCTTCGATAAGCAAAATATCGTTACAAAGCAATGTATATGGCACAACAACAAAATCCTTATCATTTACAAGTATAATAAACGGTTCATCCCTGCTTACATCATCAATGTGATAGTTAAATCCTAACTCTTGCAAAATTTTTAGTGTATTCTCACCTCGTCTCAACCAATTGGCATTGTATCCTACAGGTGTAAACCCTGTTATATTTTTTATTGCATGCACCCCATCGTTGATGAATTTTTTTTCGTCTTCATAAGACATCGCGTATTCCGAACTCCAATTCATGCCATGCGCAGCGGCTTCATGCCCTCGTTCAACAATTTCTTTTGCAAGCGCTGGATTTTTTAGGACAGCTGCTCCAACCATGTAAGATGTAACTTTTAGGCCCAACCGATCCCAGTTATCCAGCATTCGCGGAATGCCTTCTTTATAACCATAGGAATACCAGGTGTCGGCAGGCAAATCTTTATAACCCTTTTGCATATTTTGTGGAAAAGGGCTTTCAGGATTGTCAGGCTGGCCACCTGCCTCAAATTGCATTGAAACGGAAACGACTAACCGAGAGCCATCTGACCATTTACTTTTTGTATTTGAAGTCATATATTTCTGTTGATTAATGAATTAAGATATTTGAAGTCATTTACATAAGATATTTCGTTTCAGCTAAACTGTTTGTCTCAATAAATTCTCATCATGAATTGATGAACATTGTGCTCATTTATTTTAATAAAATTATTTGCCTATCATTAACTTCAGTTAATACAATATGTTTATAGGAATTGCCATCCGCATGGGTTTGGGTTTTAATTAAACCGGTAGCCTGCCCGGAATATTTACCTTGGGCATCTGTTTTAAAATTATTTATTTCAAAATCATTATTATACGGTTCGGTCTCTGATTTTGATAAAAATAAACTGTAAGTTGTATTTGGTTTCAGGCCTTTGAACAATTGTTCAACAAGATCAATCAAACCAATTGTTCTAATTGCCAATCGTCCATTTGCTGTTTTCATTTTATCAGCAGGTTTCAACACAATAACCTGCGTTGCAGCCATGTCATTCAATGGAGTTAATCCAAGTCTGCTTTTAATATTTGTGACAGCATTATCAGCATACACCAAAGCCTGGGGGCTTTGACCAATTTTTACGGTGGAAACAACCTTCATCGTTTGCAAATCAACATGCTGCACCTCATCAGAAAATTCCAATCCGACATATAATTGTTTGCCATCCCTTGATGCCCAAAGACCATGCGGCATAGCATCAACATTAATGGTATCTATTTCCTTAAAATCAGCATTCATATCAAATATTCTGAGTTTATTTTCACCGCCAACAGTTACCGGCATTATCAATTTATTGTTTAAATAAGTAAATGTGACATGATTGGTTATTGATCCGGTATATATAACTTTTTCAACAGCCATTTTTCTTGTATTGATAATAGTTACAGCGCCTACGTCTTTATGGGTCAAGGCAATCCATTCACCCTTGGGGCTCGTGAAAATATTTGGCGAAAAGGGGCTAATAACAGGAATGCGTTTTATTACCTGGTATGATTTCGTGTCAACGATATCTACCTCTGATGTAAAGCTTGAACATACATAAGCCTTAGCACCATCTGGTGAAAAGCTAATCATTCCTGGTCCATCAGCAACTGGAATTTGTTTCACCTCTTTCATAGAATTTACATCAACAACACTCACGTATGCTTCACCGCGAACTGATGTCCAGATTTGCTTTGCATCCGGCGTAAAAGTTGGTTCATGAGGCGACCGTCCAAGGTAAATTATCTTTAATATTTTATTATTTTCTGTTGAAATTAATATTAACGAATTGGAACCAATAGCAACTGCAGCAAGCATTTTCTTTTTTGCACAGTATCTAAGTCCATGTACCAACGCTTGCCCTTTATATAAAGGCGTCAGCACATTTGGATAGGGCTTACCAAGACTAATTTCTCCGATCAGTGAATCAGTTGACGGGTCTATGACTGATATCGTGTTGGAAACCTGGTTGGCGGTGTATACGCGATCGTGCGCGTAAATTGATTGTGCACTGGAATTTAACGCAAGCAACAGTGGCCATGCAGTGATGATTATTTTTTTCATACAATTTATTTTATGAAAGCAAGCATTTGCTCGATTTCAATTTGTTCATTTGATATTATTTGTTTTGCGAAAGCAACAACTTGAGTATTAGCTGAAATTATTAATATGGACTTTGCCATATCAATAGCAGCTTTATGATGTGGTATCATTATGGCGGCAAATATTTCATCCTTGTTTGACGTGATGGTATCTGCCATCATATCCTTCATCATGTTTTGCATTGAAGCATCAATTGCCACTTTATATTTATCGGGTATAATAGAGGTTGGCATTGATGTATTCAACCAGAGATGCATCATTTTAATTTCGGATGATTGTTCAAAGAGAATGCTTTTGGCAAGCTGAATCATGTCAGCATTTTCTCCGTAACTAATTTCATATTTAGCCATGCAAACTGCTCCCTCATGATGAGCAATCATTTGTTGTAAAAAGTCCACATCAGGTGAAATGGTGGATGATTTTTGAACCATACTATTCATCATATCATTCATGCAACGCATGTAAAATGTTTTTGCTGATGAGTTAACGTTGTCCCTGGACGTTTTTCTTTGCGCAATGAGGATACCAGGACCGCAGGTAAAAATGATAATTAATAAGTTTGAAATTGAAGATTTCATGAAGGGGTTGATTATAGATTAAAATGAAATATCGACTACTACTTTACCTTTTGTCCGATCGCGTATATACTGATAGGCACTCTCAATTTTGTTTGGAAAAAAAATTGTTGGGTTTACATTTGGAATTAATTTTTCTGCTTCAATTAACGTGGTTGCTTCCTGTAAGATTTCACCATGATGTTTTCTTCCTTTTCCTGATATCAATGGGTATAATGTGAATACACCCGAATAGGTTGCACCTTTAAAAGACAATGGTGCCAGGTGATGTGTACCCCAGCCAAGAATACTTATTACATGTCCGTAATATTGTTTTGCTGCCTGGAATGATGCATCAAGTACCGCACCACCCACAGTATCAAACACAATATCAAAACCCTCACCTTGAGTATATCTTTCAACGTATTCTTTTACCGATAAACTTGTATAATCAATTGGTGTGGCTCCATAGCATAACATCATGTCATTCTTATCAGGTGTAACTGTTGTGAAGACATTAGCGCCTTTTGCTTTTGCAATTTGAATAGCTATATGGCCAACGCCGCCAGCGCCGCCATGTATTAATACATTCATTCCTTTACTAACTTTTGCCCGATCAACAAGACCTTCCCATGCTGTTATGAATACCAATGGCACCGCAGCTGAATTGTGCATATTTAAGTTGCGTGGTTTTTTTGCCAATAATGCGGAATCTACCACTGCATTTTCAGCTAACGAGCCTGGAACACCAGCAATACCGCCTGACATTCCATACACTTCATCACCCTTTTTGAAATCCTGAACTCCTTCACCAATTTCCATAATGGTCCCAGCTAAATCAATACCTAAAATTGCCGGTAATTTTGTTTGTGCATGAGGTGCTTCCCCAGCCCAAATTTTTAAATCCAGGGGATTTACCCCACTCGCTGCAATCTTAACCAACACCTCACCTCTTTTTGGCATTGGTAATGTGATTTCTTTGGTTATGAAGGAAGATTTGTATTCTTCCAATACTAATGCTTTCATTAATTAAAAATTTTCCAGGTAATTCAAATCTTAGTCAAAAAACGGGTTGTTATCATTTTAAAAAGATAGTAGCCCGATCGTAAATCATGTGTCTAATAATTATTTTACAACGCCTATTTGCTGCAAAAAAGTCAAATTGTCTTCAAGATGCCAGTCTTCAAAGACTTTTCCATTGCGCACATGCAGAATATCGATAGCAAAAAACTTTACCGCCTTGCCTGTTGCCGGATGGTCTCCAAAAGCGCCTGTATTATGACCTGTATAAATTTGCCTGCATGTAATTTTGTCCTTTGTGATAATGAAATCTTCAACACTACATCTTAAATCAGGTACTGCTTTTCTAAAATTGTTTGAAGCGAATAACAAACCTTTAAATCCTTGCGGTCTGCCGTTTGGTAGCGTATTATCGAAGAAATTATCTGCAACACCTTCATGTAGATATACTTCTTTCCCGGTGTTCCAAAATGCATAAAACATAAGCCCGGCATGCATCATTTCATCTGCATCTTGTTTAGAAAGGCTGACATCGACTGATGTTGATTTAGGAACAGGAATTTCAGTGTTTTTTATTTGCGCAATACTTGCGTTAAACAATATCAGAAAAGAAAATACTGATGCACTTATTTTGATAATTCTGTTTCTCATTGTATTTATTTTTAGTGATTAATTCTTTATGAGTTTTTATAGATAGTATCCAAAAAATTTAAAACATCCTCGCCTATTTCATCGGCATGGGTTTCTAATGCGAAATGCCCTGTGTCGTAAAACTTTACAATTGCATCGGGATTATCTTTTTTAAAAGCAAGGGCTCCTTCCGGTAAAAAATAAGGATCCCTGTTTCCCCAGACAGCCAGTGTTGGCGGATGTTTTGTTCTGAAATAATTTTGAAAGTCCGGATACAACGCCACATTAGTTCTGTAATCAAGAATCAGGTCAAGTTGAATGTCAACATGCTCAGGTCTATCCAAAAAATATTGGTCTAAAGTATATGTTTCAGGAGGGATTAAAGATGAATCAGAAACGCCATGTTCATATTGAAAGCGTGTGATGTGAATGGACATGAAACTTCGCAACCCTTCCCGATTTTCGTCTGTTGGATTTTTCCAGTATTGTTGCAGCGGATTCCACTCTTTACTCAAACCTCCTTCATACGCATTTCCATTTTGCGAAATAATTCCTGTAATGTTATCCTGGTTATGCAGTGCAAGTCTTAACCCTACCGGTGCGCCATAATCAAAAATATAGATAGCAAATTTTTGCAGCTGTATCTTCTTTACAAATTCATTTACGATTGAAGATAGATTAGCAAACGTATAATTAAACGTTGACCTTGCAGGACAATCTGAAAATCCAAATCCGGGTAGATCCGGTGCGATGACTTTATACCGCTGTGATAAAACAGGAATCAAATTACGAAACATGAAGGATGATGTTGGATAACCATGCAACAATAAAATAACAGGCGCATCAGCAGGTCCTGACTGCCGGTAAAAAATATTTAATTCCTTTACTATCGCGTAATGATAATGTACTTTATTTTTCATAAAGATTATTTAAAATGTATTGATGTTCTACTGTTGCATTTTTAATATTGATGTATAGCTAAAAGTTCCTAATACAAACTATAGTTTACAGTTTGGCGACATCTCCAGTTTGCAATATGTGCAACTTGCTTTTAAAACTTGTTGTGTCCATTAATTCTTTCAATACTGATACCGGTTCAACATACATTGAGAAAGTCGAATGATGAACGGGAATGATTTTATGTGGATCTAATACCCTGGCGATGTGTAAACAATCTTCTGCATTCAACCCTCTGCGTCCAATATTTCCATCCGAACCGACTGCACCCATATCAGGTACTAACAAATCCAATTTCCCATAATTTTTTACATTAGAAATGTTATCAAACCAAACTGTATCGCCCGTCCAGTATATCCGGTAAACACTCTCCAAATTCCTATATTCAATGATATATCCATTTCCCTTTCCAAGTTGTGTTCTTAATGGATCAATGGCTGCATGATGTGCTTCAACCGCTATAATAATTACTGACTCGTCGCCTTTTTGCATTACAGTTGAATCTATCCAGTTTAAACCTGTAAAATTAGTGAAGCCCCATTCAACAAATTTCTCATTGTCAACTTGTGGTGCGACAATGTGTATATCCTTGCTTAATTGTTCTCTTGCTTCTTTATCAATATGGTCTGCATGAGGATGACTGACGAGTAACAAGTCAATATTTGTTTTATCAAAATCTGCTGGCGCAATCAATCTTTTAATATCTGCATTTTTTTTACCGCTTGTAGGATGAACAGCTATCTTAAAAGCACTTTCGCTCTTTGGGCTGAACATTGGATCTGTTAGAATTTTAAAAGCCCCTAATTGAATTACCATTGTTGGCCCTCCAATCCACTGAAATGTTTTTTCTTTTGTATTTTTTATTTGTTCCATGGGAATGTAATTGTGGTAATTAGGATTGATTTTATTCAACGTTAGTTGCGGTTTATAAAATTTGTTTAATTGTTTTAGATAGCATTGCGCTTATATCTATCAGCATAGCCGAAGCATTACTCAGGTTGAATCGTTTGGCAAGATATTGCGCATCGTTAAAAGCGATAAAGCTGTCGTCCATTTCATCCTGCCATGAAATGATTTTTAAAGGAAGGTCCAATGCTGCTGCTGGATTTTCCATCATTATTCCTGCGCCTTTCACAGGATTTCCAAACATGAGAAAAATAAGTGGACGAATGCTAATACCATTTCTGTTTGCTTCTTCCTGCTGGTTTATTCGTGCATAAATTGTAATACCATTTTGCCTCAAAATTGTTTCCACCAGGTCTATTGTATCCTTTGGTAAAAGCTTTACCTGCTGTATAATTACCCCTTCGGCTTTCATGATTATAATTTGTTTAACTAAGTAATAAAAAAGTTCGCTTCTAATGTATTAATTCAGTGGTGGAGCTTCAGGAAAATCAATCGGAACTTTTGTAATAGCGAATACATAATTTGTAAAGATGCGAAGCGTAATAAGTCCTATCAATTCCATGAGATACTTTTCGTCAAAACCTGTATCAAAAAATTGTTCAAGATATTTCTCTTCGGGATGACCTTTCGTTTCTGCAATTGACTTTGCTAATTGTACAATCGCATTGATTTCTTTGTCAGAAGAAAATCCCTTTCTAATGTCTATTGTTTCCGCTAGTGTTAATCGGAATTTTAATGCTGATACAGTGTGACCGGCGAGGCAATACATACAACCATTCACCTGCGAAACAACAAGTGCTATTGCTTCTCTCTGCTTACCATTGAATGAACCGGTACTTAAAGTTGCATCGAAGTCTAAGAAGCTTTTTAACGCACGTGAAGAATAACCCATGGTTGCATAAAGATTCGCTACTTTACCCATTCTTTTTTGCATTACTTCAAACAATGCTTTTGATTCATCGCTTACTTGTTCAATAGTTGGAACTTTAATTTGTTTCATATAATAATTTGAATGTTTGCTACTTTGACTTACTATTTTACCGGCATTTTCTCTGCAAATTCTTTTCTTGAAGTTGGATGTCCATCAATGGATTCAAAAATGGCTTTTGATTTCCCAAGTGTGTCCATCAGAGATTTTGGTCCTTCAAAGGGCCTGCCGCCCATGTGCCATCCATCCGGATGCAACTCTTCAATAAGTACCCAAACTACTTCGCGGAAAGCTTCAGAGCCTTCAAACTTTACCATAACATCTGTGAGCGCAGCAGCCATTGCGTGTTTTTGTTCTGTGGAGAACACGCCTTCAACCAGTTTTACATTTACAAAAGGCATAATGATAGATTTTAGAATTTACATAATGAATATTACTAAGCCAGCCGTTTTCTTAAAATGTGGTCCATCCATTTATCAGGAAGTATCGATTTTAAGCGTATCATCGTTTTACCGAGATATCCAGTTATGTACCTTGCCCTCGGCGCATTTGTTTGAATGATTTTACTTATCAATTCATAAACAACATCTGGGTTTGCGTATTTATCCCTATTTATTGCTGCGAGCTTTTTTACTTTATCAGCATACACAGTATTCCCGGATTGCTGATAGAGGTTCTCCATTGCTATTGGTGTAACATTTGTTTTAATGCCACCTGGTTCAATCAGCACAACTTTAATATTGAATTCACCAACTTCATTTCTTACTGTATCTGTAAGACCCTCCAATGCAAACTTGCTTGCATTATACCATCCACCAAATGGCGAGGCTACCTTTCCTGCCAATGAAGAAATATTGATTATTAAACCAGCTTTTCCTTGGCGCATGTGCGGAATAACCAACTGCATCAATCGGGCAGGGGCAATTAAATTTACTTCCAGTTCTTTACGTGCATCATTCATTGAAACATCTTCGACTGCACCAAACAAAGCGAAACCTGCATTGTTAATCAACACATCAATTTTACCTTCTTGTTCGATAATCACTTCAATTAATTCAACCAGGCTTTTATCATTTGTCACATCCAATTGCAAAACCTTTGCTCCGGTCATCATTTCCAGTATTTGCATCTTTTGTATTTGTCTTGCTACACAATAGACAATATGCCCTTCATTTAATAATCCTTTAGCTGTTTCAAAACCTATTCCTGAAGAAGCGCCAGTAATCAGGATTATTTTTTTGAGAGAGGACATTTGATTTTTTTTTGATAACGATCGCTAAAAAATATTTTCAAATAATTTCATTAAACATTGAAATTATTATGCCAACTGGTTAACATAATGATTGTCAATATATTAAGTCGATATTGTTCGGAAAATTGAAAGCGATATATCGTTGAAAATTGATTGGTCAACGAATGCAGATATTAAATGAGAAATAGTTGATGACTATCCAAACTATTAACAAATTATAAATGGTACAAGGTATAGAATTAGCCGCTTATTGATTCGGGATTAATATCAAAATTTATAGAAGCCCTATGTTCTTATTTTCTTGCAGAAACTTCTTTCTCTATTCCTAACTTTTTCATGCGTGAGTGTAATGTATTTCCATTCATATCAAGTATCTCAGCGGCCCCACCCTCACCATATATTTTCCAGTTACACTTTTCCAGTACCGAAATTATATGGTCGCGTTCATTTTCATTCATGGTTTTAATTTTACCAGTATTTAAATTGATGCTTTTCTCTTTGATTTCGTTCGGAAGAGCGATCGATGTAATGATGCGACCTGTTGCGAGCAAAACACTTCGTTCAATAATATTTTCAAGCTCCCGGATATTGCCGGGCCATGAATAAGCGGATAATGATTTTATTACCTGGTCTGAGAACCCCTGTATTTTTCTATTTTCCCGGGCTGAAAATAATCTTAGAAAATGATCGGCAAGTAGCACGATGTCTTCCTTCCGCTCCCTTAATGGCGGCAATGTAATCGGAAACACATTTAACCGATAATATAAATCTATTCTAAAACGTCCTGAAGCCATTTCATCAACCAGGTTGCGGTTAGTCGCTGCAATAATTCTAACATTTACCGTTCTCTTTTTTCCACCAATAGGTTCAACCTCCCTTTCCTGTAAAACCCTAAGAAACTTCACTTGTAAATCCAGTGGCAATTCTCCGATTTCATCCAGGAATATGGTTCCGTTATTTGCCTGTTCAAATTTGCCAATGCGTTGTTCTATCGCGCCTGTGAATGCACCTCTTTCATGACCAAAAAGCTCACTCTCAACAAGATTTGGCGGCAATGCCGCACAATTAACAATTATCAATGGATGAGCATACCTCTTGGAACTATTATGGATGGCTTTTGCTACCAATTCTTTGCCAGTGCCACTCTCTCCAAGGATCAAAACAGAGACATCTGAGTCAACAACAGCAGCAATCTTGTCAAGTGTATCTTGTAATGCTCTGCTTTCCCCTTTAATTAGTCTGAAAGCAACTTTATCTTGTTGGCTAACTTGTTTATTGGATTGTTCCGCTTGGTGTACATGCTTCTGTTCAGTTGCAAATAATGCTATATCAATCATCACCAATACATCTTTTTTCCTGAACGGTTTTACTAAGAATCCATAAGGATTCGTCGCTTTTGCAGCAGAGAGGGTTTGTTTGTTCGTATTAGCAGATAAGAATACGAAAGGAATTTTTTTATCTTGCAAAATTCTTGCAAGATCAATCCCGGTTTCGGGTCCATCAAGAAATATATCAAGCAATACCAGGTCAGGAATTTCTTTCTCAATAATTTCAAGCGCTTGTGGTACGGAACGCGCAATCGGACAAACAAGATAATTTTCTTTTTTCAAGATGAGCTTTAGATTGTTTGCTTCTATAAACTGGTCTTCAACAATTAATAATTTACTTTTCATCAAAGGTTTTTTTACGAGATGGCTTTTGGTGTTTCAACTTCATAAGAAAGCTGTTCCATTAAAAAATCTATTTTAATAATTGTTCCTTCATTAACTTGGAAAATAAGATTTGCCCTCAAGTCTTTGGCCAATCCTTCAATCAATTCGAGTCCGAGGGAGTTCAGATTTTCGCCCGGTTTTTTTGCTGATCCGATGCCATCATCAGCAATGGTGAGAAAAAGTTGGTTTTCTTCCCGTTTTAAACGGATAGAAACTTTACCCGACCTATTATTTGGAAATGCATATTTAAAAGAATTACTCACCGCTTCATTCACAATTAGTCCGAGAGGGATGGCTTGCGAAGCGCTGAGTTTTATTGCATCTACGTTAACGACTACTTCTATGTTTTCGGGTGAACCAAAACTTTCTATTAAATATTGTACGAATTCCACAAGATAAACTTTCATATCAATAACCTTCAAATCGTCTGATTGATAAAGCTTCTGATGAATTAAAGACATTGCATAAATACGGTGCTGACTTTTTTCAACCGCATTTAATGCATCGTTATCCAGATAGGCCGCTTGTGATTCTAACAGACAAATTACTGTATGCAGATTATTTTTGACCCGGTGATGTACTTCTTTAATCAACCACTCTTTTTCTTCTACAAGACGTTGTAACAACAAGTTTTTATTGGAAATGATTTTACCGTTTCGTTGCCTGATTACATTTTGCCTGTATAATAAAATGGCAATTATCAAAATCAAAACAATACCTGCAATACTTACATTTTTAATAAGGTCAGCTTGTTTTGCTTTATCTTTTTCTAACTGTGATTTTTGTATTAATAATTTAATCTGATTTTCTTTTGCTTCAGTTCCATATTTTATCCGAAGTTCTTCTGCAAGCTTGCCTTTTGAAATCGCATAATATTCATCCATCGTGCTAGTATAATTCCTGTAGTCGAAAAGCTGCTGATCTTTATTTCCTAACGCAGAATCAATACTAATTAGCATAAGCCAGGCTCTTGATTTTGCATACACAGTGCCAGCTACGTTAGATTTTTGTTGAATAAATTCAGTAAAATAGGGCAAGGCTTTTGCATACTCGTTTTGTGAAAAATAGAGCTTTCCGAAAGCAAATAAAATTGCCGCTTTTCGTATGTTCATTCCCTGGCTTTCCAAAGTGGACTCAATACCCTTCGCTTTTTTCAATACATCAAGCGCCGCTTTCGTATTTCCTTTTTGAACGTAATAATCGTCAAGCGCTAAATAATAAAATAAATAATCAGAGGGTAATTTGGGCGGAGTTTTTTTATATACCTTTTCAATGAGCGTTAATGCTTCACTACTCCGGTTCAAGGTAACGAGGTCTGAAACAACATTTGATAAAACAAGATAACAGGGTTCGTTCTGCGCTAAAAATGTATTGATAGATTTAAGGTTCCACTGTATGGCTGTTTCAGGCTGAAATTCTTCACTCACATACATTACTCCAACCTCTCCATAGAAATAAGGAAGCCCGATACTATCATTTAAAAGCTCAGCATTTTTTGATGCTTCTAAAGCATATTGCAACGGCTCCCCAAATTTCCCCTGGAACATCGTTAAGGTATTGAGTGCCGCACCAACATAATGTTCATACGGAAATTTAAGTTGCTTACATAATATATCTGCTTTAAGTGCGGTTACATACGCACTGTCTAAGTTATAATTTAATAAGTACAGATAACTATTATTAACCAGTGCGTTTATTGCCTCTTCCTGGTTATTCATAGATTCAAATAGTTTTATAGCCAGTTTAATATTATTTAATCTACCAGCAGTACTGGTAGGTGTAACTGGCGTATATAATGCCCACCATTGCAATGTTTTTGCCTGGTTATATTTATCGGATTCATTATCATAATATTTTATTGCAATTTTAAAAATGCTGTCTGCGGAAGAAAGGTTATTTTCTTTTAAAAATATTTTACCCATCAATCTTTGAGCGACAGAGATAAGTTCCTTTTCATTCAACAGTAAGCAAACATTTATGGCTTTATTTAAATTTTGAATCCCCAAGATATTTGCCTGTATATTGTTACCGGGTTCAAAAGCATAATATGCGCCAATTAAGATTAATTGCTCAGCATATATTTTACCTTTCTTTGTGTTTAATTGATTTTCTGCCAGCTTTATATTTCGCTGATCAAACCAGGTTGATTGTTTAATTAAATTATCATCATTAATTCCTTCGGCTGCTATCTGAAGACGTGATAATTTTAACTTAGTACTTACGTAAATCAAACTGCTGTCAAGGTCTACCTGGTTTTCTTTCACAACTGTAAAAAAGTTGCTGCTTAGTTCAAGCAATAATTTTTGAAAGGCAGGACTTAGCTGTGATGGAATAAAAGTTGCCTTTGAATGCGCTAACGAGATATCAAAGAAAAAAAACAGGGGAAATAAAAAGTTTTTAATGTGCATATTTAATGCTTCGGTATAGATACACAAGTTAAAAACTTAAAATTATAAAACCACCAATGTTTAAAAAATTATATCGAATTTCGGGTTGAAAAAAAGGCAACTTTATAAATTAGACCTCTAATGTGAATGTGAACTGTCCTTTTTTAATTTCATTGTGATATGACATCAGATGTGATGTTACGTTTAAGCCCAAGCTTTTTCATTTTTGAAAAAAGCGTGCTGGGTGGCACATCAAGAAGTTCTGCAGCCCCGGAATAGCCGCCAACCCTTCCGTGGCAATATTTGAGCGTTTTTAAAATATGTTCCCTTTCCATATCATCAATGGACCTTACAAAAAAATCGTTCTTTTCAACTTTTTCCTCGCACGACTTTTTAGACGCGGGCAGATAGACCGTTTTTAAGGTTTCGCCTTCACATAAAAGAATACTTCTTTCTATAAGATGTTCAAGTTCTCTAATATTCCCCGGCCAGTCATACATTAAAATATCTTGCATGGCATGCTTAGAAATGACCGTTATTTTGCGACCAGCCTTTTTACCAAAACGACTTATAAAATGTGTTGTCAATAATGAAATATCTTCCTTTCGTTCTCTTAATGCCGGCAGCGTAATTGGAAAAATATTTAGCCTATAATACAAGTCGCTGCGAAATCTTCCTTCATTCATTTCCTTTTCAAGATTCCTGTTTGTGGCTGCGATAATTCTAACATCAACTTTTATTACTGTTCTTCCACCAATTCTTTCTATCTCTCTTTCTTGTAGCGCTCTCAACAATTTTACCTGTAGTTCCAGGGGCATTTCACCTATTTCATCAAGAAATAATGTTCCGCCGTTTGCCAGTTCAAATTTTCCAAGCCTTCTATCAGTAGCACCTGTAAAACTTCCCCTTTCATGACCAAATAATTCACTTTCAATTAAATTGGCAGGTAACGCAGCGCAGTTAACTTTCACCATCATTTTATTTTTTCTTGGCGAATTATTATGAATAGCTCTTGCTACCAGTTCTTTTCCCGTCCCCGTTTCGCCCAACAACAGTACGGTGCTATCGGAGTGGGCTACCTGTCCCATTAATCTGAATACTTTTTGCATTGGCAAACTTTCTCCGATAATTTCTGCATAATTATTTGTGGTATCTATCTCTTCTTGCAGGTAAATAATTTCTTCTTCTAACCGTTCTTTGTAGATTTTAATCTCATTTAATTGCGAAACTATTTTTTCATTGGCAAGCAGATTAGAAAGGGCAATACCGATTTGAGAACTTATACTTTTCAATAGAGGAAAGTTAGACTCTTTATCGTAACTGACAGGAATATTCAGCCAGAGAATTCCTTTATATTCGCTTCCTAATCTGATCGAAATGCCGGTAAGTTCGATGATACCAATATTCCGCCACCATTTTATGTATTCGGGTATTCCTTTGCGTTTGTTTAGTTCTTCTATATTAAATGTTACAGGTTGATTTGAGCCAAGAACTACATTAGAAATGCCATCATCTAATTCAACAGGCGTTCCGATTATCTTATCGAAATCCAGATGATTGGTAAAAAAGTCGGTCAATTCATACAAAAACATTACGAGTTGCCTTTGATTTTCCGTCATTAAACTTATACCATAGTTTCCCAAGCCAAACTTTCTTAATTCTTTGCTCAAGACAGCGGTAAGTTGTTTTCTGTCCATCGGGTAAACGAGTTCGTTGCTAAAAGAGAGAAGTCTTGATTTTTCATTTTCCCTTTGTTCAATTTCTTCACGTGCTGCGATGTCGGAAATTTTAACAGCTAATTGGGCACATATGCCACTCAATAAGTGACTTTTTAAATGCAGGGTCTCATTACCGTCAACATGCAAAAAAATACAACCGATATCGTTACCACTCTCCCGCAATGGTACCGCCAATACGCGTTGAAGTCCTACATTTTTCCAGAAGCCCACATATTCGGGTATTGCTGGCTCGTTTACAAGTTTGTTCACGTCCAATAACGTCGGTAATTCAGAATTCATGACAACAGAAAATACCGGGTCGTTAACCTCATATTTGGCAGAAGTAATTTTGTTGAAATCATTGTGGTCTCTGATATTACCCTCTAGTTCCAGTACAAATGCGCAATAGGATTTTCGATCTGTATTAATTTGTGCGATACCGAATTCTTTGATTTCAAATAGTGACTGCAATTGAAAATTTACCAGATGGAAAAAATCGTTCCTGTTTTTTATAGCAGCTATTTCATTGCTAAGGGAAAGTAATATCACTTTTTCTTCTTCGCGTCTCGCAATTTCGTCATTGGCTTTAATGTTTGAAATAGCGACGGAAATTTGTGCACATACTCCTTTGATCAGGTTATGATTTTTATATTTTTTGAAATTCTCATCCAGATGAAAAATCAGGCAACCTAAAACATTTTCGCTGACGCGAAGTGGTACACCCAGAATTCTTTTTACCCCTTTAGTTTTCCAAAGGTGCGCATAGGCAGGCGCGCCAACTATTTTTAGGACTTCTTTGACTTCTAATATGCATGCATCATCTTGGCTTACGATGATGTTAAATACGTTATCTTCAACTGGATATTTTTGAACAGCCGATGTATAATCAGTTGCCTTTAATATCTGATGGTAACCCTCCACAATATATGGGCTGTGTGTTTTACCATCTTTATTTAAAAGCGTAATTCCAAAACCTGAAATGGAAAATAATTCCTTAAGTTTATCTGCAAGAATCCGCAATAACCCATTTTTATCTCTTACTCTTGCAATTTCATTGCTAAATGCAAGCAACTTTGATTTTTCATTTTCTCTTTTTTCGATTTCTTCATTAGCCAGGATCTTTGTAACGGATAATGAAATTTGATAAGCTACTCCCTTTAAAAGCTCAAGCGTTTGTTTTGTATATGTTCCTTTTTCTTTTGCGTTTACACTTAGCAATCCAAGTAACTTCTTTTCATTTTTCAATATCAATATAACCTTCTCCCGTATGCCATATTCGTATTCATATTTTAAATAAGCTGTACAGGTTTCGTTATTAATGTAAGCTTCCAAATTAAGCAAAAGCATTCCCCCTGCCTGATCTGCCATTTCAAAACCTTTACAGATTTGTTCTGTTTGCTTCGTATCACTCAGTTCTTGTATACAAGGAGGTTTTATTGTAGTTGGCAACGGAGAAGCAAGGATATAAGAATTGTTCTGAGCATCTTTATTCAATAAGAATATCGAAATATTTTCAAAAGCAAATAATTTGCTTACACAATTATTTATCACATTGATAAGCCCTTTACGTGATCTTATGTTGCTTAATTCGTAACTGAGTTTAAGCAAGCTACTCACTGTAACATTTGCGTTTGTTATTTTTTTAACTGCCATTGGTTGAGTTTTACTGGTAGGAGTATTATTTCGTTCAGCGGTTGTAACCAATCAGTATGCCATCTACGTAATTTACTTATTATCAGTATTTTAGAGAAAGAGCGTGTTACTCCAGATCCTGAAATATTTAGGAATCCCGAAATATCAGGATAAATTTAAACTGTGATATTACCGCCTTCGGTGGCTTTTTGTATGAACAAATCAGGAGCTTTTAAATTCGAGGTGACAGATAGCCAGGCAAGCAGGATTTCCAACAATATTATCATCATAGTGGGTTCAAGAATACCATAGCTGTTCAAAAAATTAAAAAGTATCGGGCCTGTACCATAGCCGATAAACAATAAGCCGAAACCAATACCATGTGAGAGGCCGCTTGTTTTTTGTTTATATACTGAATTAATAACGCCTATATAGAATGGCTGCGTCATTACATATCCAATAGATAATATTGCTATGGCAAAAATAACTAACCATAGTACTGTGTTAGTCACGAGTATGAATATGCCAGATGCAACAACCAATAATCCTTGTAATACCATACGATTGAAGCCATTTTTTTGAATAGTTTTTGCTATAGGTATTGCCATCAACAAACCCGGCAGGCTAAATAATAATAAAGCAAAACCTATTTCTTCATTCCCAAAATGACAACGATTAATTAAATATGCGCTGATCCAGACGAAAAGTCCGGAATGAAAAACCCCGGTTAAATAAACAAATACATACATTTTTTTCGCATTTGCATTTTTAAAAATGTTACGGCATTTCTTAATAGTATGGTTCCAGGCTAATGGTTTATAGTATGGTATCGTAAACTCATATTTTTTATTGAAACTACTCAAGGTCGCTAAAAATGACCAGGCCGCTAATGCAATAAATTGCCACCGCCAACCTAAATAAACGTAGAGACAAATACCGGCGGTAGGACCAAATGTCATTCCCGTCGCTTGCGCAAGTATCAGCCAATCAAATGCCTGTTCTCTTTCAGCATTGTGAAATATATGATAGGTTATAAAAATAGACAATTGTACAAGGCATCCGCATAGAAAACCTGTAAGCACTCTCATGAATAAAAAGAATCCGACGTTGTCACTTGCAGTTATGCATAGTAAAGAAAGTGTAATACAAACCAATATACCGGTTAAATATTTCTTCTTGTTTATGTGCTCTATAAACAATGAACTAAAAAAAGAAGACAATGCAAAAGATATTGCAAAACAGGGAATGGAAAAGCTTAATGCAAAAGATGAAGTACGCAAGTCTGATGAAAGGCCCGGAGCTAATGGTGCAACTAAATAAGCCTGAAAAGTAACCAAACAAGTGGAAGTAATAAGTAGCCGCGTGCAAAATCTTCTTCTATGATCTAACATAAGTTTTGTGTTGATAAAGATCGGCGTCGCTGAAATAATTATGCCACATGGTTAACGATTGATTGCCATTGACTTAAAATCATTCTTAATAAAAATCATCTGCTAAATATCGTTGAACAACTAATTGCTAACGAAAGTTTACAAATACCTCACGCACCAACTTCTAATTTCTGCAAATGATATTTCGTTTGCAGTTCGCTTAATAATGAAATAAAGCAATTGACGGAACATTCATTTATTGCATAATATATTGATAGTCAATTTTTTACATAACGGCACATTGATTGATTTTAGATAGATCAAACAAAATATTTTACAGTGATGGTAAAGACAATTGAACATGAGCCTGCAAAGTTTAAAGAAGGGGAAATAATTAGTGTTATAGAAAAATTCCCAATCGGCCATTATCGTACGCCGACGTATGTACGAGGAAAACAAGGTATCATAAGCAGGAATCTGGGCAAGTATATCAATCCCGAAACAGAAGCCTTTGGGAAAAACGCAGGAAGCAAAATGTGGTATTACATGGTAAGGTTTGTTCAAAAAGATTTATGGGACAACTATGTGGGGCAAGAAACCGATGAATTGGAAATTGAAATTTTTGAAAACTGGCTTGAAGCAATAAACTAAACATTATATGACACACAATCATCCACATGACCACACACCAATTGTACAGGAAGAAAAACCTGGCTATTATGAGATACTTGAAATAAGTGTCCGTGAACTTATGATAGAAAAAGGCAGAATAACGGCTGACGATATCAGAAAACAAATTGAATTACTTGATTCACGCTCACCTGTGCTTGGTCAACAATTAGTAGTACGTGCCTGGACCGATGCTGACTTTAAAAAACGGTTACTCGAAAATGGAAATGCAGCAGCAGAAGAAATGGATATTACCATTTATGATGATACCGCTTTCACTGTTCTGGAAGATACCCCGCAACTTCATCACATGATTGTTTGCACCTTGTGTTCCTGTTATCCAAGAGCTGTTTTAGGTCTTCCGCCAGATTGGTATAAAAGTAAACAGTATCGTTCCAGAGCAGTAAAAGAACCAAGATCTGTATTAGCTGAATTTGGAACAATTATTCCCGATGAGATTCGGATCATAATAAATGATTCTACAGCAAACCAGCGCTATATGGTGCTGCCCTTAAGACCAGAAGGAACCGAAGATTTTACCAAAGAAGAATTAGAAAAACTGGTTACCAGGGATACCATGATTGGCGTAACTATTCCAAAAATTATTTAATAACCAATTCAAAAATTATTTACAATATGTCAACTGAAATAATGGTAAAAAAATTACCAAACGATATAGGCGGTACCGGATGCAGCGATGATAAAATAGAAATTTATGAAAGAAATTTATATCCCTGGGAAAAACGTTGTCATGCATTATTAGATGTGCTGGATTATTATAAAATAGTGAATACAGAAGAGAAAAGACGGGGCACAGAGAATATCGGCGCTGAAATGGTGGCAAAACTTACCTATTATGAAAAGTGGATTGTGTCTGCTTCCAATTGCCTTTTACAAAAAGGAATTCTTTCACCAGATGATATCGCTGTTAAAACTAAAGAAGTCGCAAAAAGGTACGACGTTAAACTCTGATTAAGATGGAAATCTCCGGCGTTTTATTATTGTTTTTATTAGGGTTGCGACATGGTTTTGACCCTGATCATATTGCTATCATAGACGGGTTAAGCGTTCGTTTAAATGCCCAAAAGCCAACGCTTGCAAAATGGACAGGAACATTATTTGCGGCGGGACATAGCAGCGTTGTAACATGTATCATAGTTATGATTGCCTGCTTCAGTCATACGTGGAATTTTTCCAAGACTGCCTGGGATATTTTAGATTGGATTCCAGGAATAATGTTGGTGTTGGTCGGTCTGATGAATCTGCGCGGCCTCACTCGTGATAAAAGTTTCAGACCCGCAGGATTAAAAATGGGTTTTATTCCTTCAAAGCTTAAAAGAAGTTCCAATCCACTGGCAATTATTTTAATTGGGATTTTATTTGCGATGGTATTCGACACAAATACACAAGCCGCAGCCTGGGCTTACACGGCTACTTCAAAAATAAGTATTGCCAATGCACTCATTTTAGGTTGTGCTTTTTCCGCAGGAATGATAACAACAGACACTCTGGATAGCCGCATTTTATTTATGTTGATGCAAAGATCTGAAGCAGATAATGCCATTTTGAACTATCGTCGAAAAATAGGATGGGTGATCGTTTTTGTTTCGCTGATAGTAGGTGCATACAAATTAATTAATCACATTATACCATCAATAGAAGTTGAAGAATCAATGTTGAACTGGGTAGGTATTTTGTTTTTTTCAGTAATGGTGAGCTTCTATTCTTACATCATTTTTGGCAGCGTTAAAAGAAATAAAAAAAGAACTTATGGCAATTAAAGATATTACACTTATAAAAAGTCATTTATTTATATGCAATGGTGGTACTTGTAAACTAAATGGTGCTGAAGAAAGTACTGTTGCTTTGCGCAACGAAATAAGTAAAGCAGGTTTAACCAACGAAATCCATACCACAAAAACATTATGCAATGGTCGTTGCAAAGATGGGCCAATAGTAATTGCAATGCCAGAAGGAATATGGTTTAAACAAGTGTATGAAAATATGGCTGAACAATTTATACGCGAGTATTTCATCCATAAAAATGCACCTGAAAAAAATATTTTATATCAATACGGAAGCGATTGCATGCATCCTGTAGAAATTGACCAGGTTAAAGGTTGAAAATAGCAAATCATGAAATCAATCCTAACTGCCTACTTATTGATATTTTCTGTCTACTTATTTATTAATATAAAAGTAAATGCACAGCAACATAATATTAAAGTTTCAGTCTCTGATTCACTGACAAAACAACCAATAGAAAATGTAACTATAAAACAATTGCCTTCAGGTATCGTAGGTCAATCTGATAAAAATGGAAACTTATATATTTCAGCTAAAACAATTACAATCTCTGTTTCTTTGGTAGGCTATTACGAGAAGTCGATAAACATCAAAAACGATAGTGTGGTATTGGTTGGTATGACTAGAAGTAGTATGCAATTGAAGGATATTGTTGTTAGAAATGCAACAAGATTAAGTACCTATAAATTACTTTCAACTATCGACAACAAGAATTTGTTTTCGGGCAAGATTTATCAGATCTATTAGAAGGATCTGTTTCACCAAACGGGAGAACTGTTAGAAAAGGAATTGATTTATCCATGCGATATCAACCAATTAAATGTTTGTTCATAAGTTTAAATACAAACCTGGCTAAGCCAAGATACATCGACAGCTTAAAACAACATAACTATATAGAATTGGCACCGACATTTACCAGTACAGCTGCCATTGATTTTCAATTAAAAAATGGCATGTATGGCGGGATTAGTTATCGATACCTACATGATCGTCCGGGCAATACAGACAACACACTAACAGCCCGCGGATATTTTACAACAGATCTAACTATAAATTACCGACATAAAAATTATGAACTTGGCCTTTCTATTGAAAATCTTTTTAACAGCGTTTGGGATGAATCACAAATAGCCTATACAACGCGTCTGAAAAACGAAGTTCAGCCTGTAGAACAAATAAGTTACACACCCGGAGTTCCATTTTATCCAAAATTTAAATTGACAGTTTTTTTCTGAAACAATTAAGGGACTAATTACATGTTATAACTATTCTTTAATAATTAAAAGTAACATGCAGTTATCAGGGCAATAAGAAACACTCTTTCTTTTAAATAGCTTTTCTTAATTTTATTTTAATTTGCAATCAATTGATTTGATTTAAAAGGATACAAATTCGGGTGCCTTCGCATTTTACTTGTGCCTTCGTGTTGATTATTAATAAGTTGTTGGGTAGGTTCGAATCCCTGCAGCTCCACAGGAATAATCAGCCATTTATGATATTTATTCGTAGGTGGTTTTTCTATTTACAATACAATTTACCTGTAACTTCTCATAATAGTATTTGGTATTGAACTTTTTAAGTAAAAGGATTTATTACTTAAATGGGAAATCGAATATTGAAGTACTTCCCATGCCTGCTATCAAAGTATTTTCTTTATATGATCTTTTTTATCCCCAAAAAAAAATGCCATATACGGTTCGAAGTGTGAAAAATTTATTTTCATCTAAATGATATTTGCCTTTAAGTATTCGTAACTATTAAAAGGAGGCTATAAATAAAACCTGATAGATACGAAAATGCAAATGATAACATTAAGCATATCATAAGAAAGAGATTATGATGAAATATAATGACGAAACAGTAATGAAAGCAATAGTGATTTGTTTCAAACCTTACCTAAAACCAGAGGAAGCAATGATCTATTGTAATTTAGGACGAACTCAGCTGTCAAAAAAATGCGATGAATATGGAGTTTTTAAAAATTCAAACGGTTATTATAAACGTACAGATCTTGACCTGATTCTATCAGGTTCACCTTCAAAAATTAACTCCCTAGTTAAAAAAATAAAATTATAGGTCTGGCAATTTATTAATTGCCTGCAGCGCGTTGAGGCCGGTATATAATGAAAATACGAAAGCCTTTTTGACTTCGTAGTTAATGCAAGGCGTATTCATCAGCTTCCAATATTTCTTTTACTTTTTTGTTTGATTTTGCTATAGAGGCA
>Ga0164241_10001174_pt1 | contig 34769 bp, 27 predicted proteins | sample OricomyardsoilBY_FD_108780 | JGI IMG/M metagenome (GOLD analysis project Ga0164241, IMG submission 108780) | Backyard soil microbial communities from Emeryville, California, USA - Original compost - Back yard soil (BY) | ecosystem: Environmental > Terrestrial > Soil > Unclassified | place: USA... | reverse complement strand
GCGCTTGGGCGTGCCAATCGTCGCGATCACCGACACGAACTGCGATCCGGACATGGTCGACTACATCATTCCGGGCAATGACGACGCCATCCGCTCCGTGCGCCTGATCACGGGCGCGGTCGCGGACGCGTGCGTCTACGGCGCCGCTCGTCGCCGCGAGTACCAGAGCCAGCGCAACGACGGCCCGCCCCAGCAGGGTGGTCGGACCGAGGCGCAGGTCATCTACAACCGAGGCCGTGGAGATAACTGAAGATGTCTCAGCCCAGCATGCAGCAAGTGAAGGAGCTCCGCGATCGCACGAGCGCGGGTCTCAATGACTGCCGCTCTGCCATCACCGAGGCCGGCGGCGACATGGAAAAGGCCGTCGAGATCATCCTGAAGAAGGGCCTCGCCAAGAGCGCCAAGCGCGCCGGCGCTGTCGCGTCCGAAGGCGTGGTCGTCACCGCCGTCACGCCCGACGCCAAGCGCGGCGTGATCGTCGAAGTGAACATCCAGACCGACTTTGCCGCGCGCAACCCGGAATTTCTGGCGTTCGCCAACAAGGTGTCAGAGGCCGCGCTCCAGGCCAAGCCGGGCGCCGACCTGGGCGCCGAGGCGTTTCCGGGCGGCAGCGGCACCGTCGAAGAGACGCGGGCCGCCCTCGTCGGCAAGCTCGGTGAGAACATCACCGTGCGTCGCTGGGAGAGCCTGAGCGTCGACGGCGCCGGTAAGGTGCAGTCGTACGTGCACATGGGCGGAAAGATCGGCGTGCTGCTCGCGGTGCGCGCCGGCTCCGACGCCGTGGCCAAGGCCCCCGCCTTCGAGAAGCTCGTCGACGACTCGGCGATGCAGATCGCGGCCATGGCGCCGTTGCACCTCTCGGCGTCTGAAATTCCGGCCGACGCCAAGGCCAAGCAGAGCGAGATCTTCAAGGGGCAGCTCGCGGAAGACCCCAAGGCTCCGCCCGCGGCCTCGCATCCGAAGATCATCGAGGGCAAGCTCGCCAAATGGGCCAAGGAGATCTGTCTCCTCGACCAGCCGAGCGTGCTCGAAGGCGACAAGACGGTCGAGCAGCTGCGCGCCAACGTGGCCAAAGAGCTCGGCGGCGACGTCGTGTTCAGCCGCTTCGTGCGCTTCGAGCGCGGCGAAGGCATCGAGAAGCCGACCGGCGACGACTTCGCCTCCGAAGTCGCCAAGATGGCTGGCGGCTGAGCGAGTTTTCGGCTCCGCCCCGACAACGAGCCCCGCGCGCTTAGCAGCGTCGCGGGGCTTGGTGTTTTGTGCTCGGTGAAGGCTGTGGGAGTGACAATGCTTCGCTGGCGACGGCTGCGCCAAACCCTTAGTCAGCGTACAGCAGGCACGGCCCCAGCAAGCCGCCCGCGCCAAGCTCGGTCAGGCGCGCGCGCTGGATCAGCACAGTCAACCGATTGCGCGCGTGGGGGCGCAGCGCGCCATCGACGTCGAAAGCCAGAGGCTTGAGATGGGCCTCGACGCTGCGCGCTGGGCCGGGCGCTGCGTCTTTTGCTCGCAACGGTCGACCGTTGAGCCACACTTGAGTCGCGCCGTCGACACGCGAAAGCCAGACGAAGCTCCGCTTACCGGTTGCGAGCGCTTCGAGCTCGAAATCGGCTTGGTACCACATTGCCCCGAAATAGTCGTGCAGTCCGATCGACGACCACGTCTCACGGCAAACATCCGTGCTCGGGTCGCTGGCCACGAGCTCGGCGGGTGCGTCGGTGATGGGCGGCTTCAGCGCGGGCGCCGGTCGATACTGCAGCGTGCATAGCGGGCGCGGCGTGAGCAGCTGCTGCTCGCGGCCGATGCGATCTGCTTCCGCGTATACCTCCTGCAGGAAGCGCTTCACGTAGGCGCCATAAGCGCCCGTTGGCCCCCCCCAACCAGTCTTGCCAAAGGCGCTGTTGGGGGCGTATTGCTCCGCGAGCGCGCCCGCCTTGGCCTGCCAGGCGTCGTACTGCGCCGCGAGACCGACGAGTCTGCCCTCGTCGAGCGCGCGCTCCATGGCCATGTACAGCTCCAGCTGGGCTAGAGACTGGTCGAGGAGGGCGACCCGAGCTCGCTCCAGCTCGCTTCGACAGGCGGCTTTTGTCTGGTCCATGGCTTCGCGCGCCGCCGCCAGCCGCTCGGGGGTGAAGCGCCGCTCGTACCCCAGACCGGCACCGGAGTACTCCGCGGTTTCTGTCCACGCTCGGTCGATCAAATCGGCGTAGGCGCGCGCTTGCGCCGCCGCGTGACCGTAAAATCGCTCGAACAGCTCTCCTACGATCCGATCAGGGTCTTGCCGGCTGTTCCAGGACAGGCGAATGCCCAACCACAGGGCCGGTAAGCTACTCTCGAAATTCGGCAGTGTTTCCGGTTGGAAGTAGCGAACCTTGTGCTCGAGCAAGAAGGGCAAGTCGTAGCTCCACTTGCGGATCATCGGGTTGGGCGCCGCCGGCTCCGCCAAGTTGAAGAGATAGCCGCGAAAGGCCAGCTGCTCGGCGCGCTCGCTCCAGCCGATCACGTTGCGGCGCAGATCCTTGGCCCCGGGACAGGCGTCGTCCGACAACGGATGAGGCCGGCAGTAGGTGATCGGAGCGATCACGGGGACGATGCTCGGGTGCACTTTCTCGCGCACGGGAGGCCGCGTGTACGACACATAGGCCAACAACCCGAGCTTGAGCTGCGGATGGTCGGCGGCCAGGTCCTCGGCCACCTGGTTGCCTAGAAACAGGAGCCGATCGGTCAGCGACACGCCGTTCACGGTCGGGTCCCAGTCCTTGGCGTCGATGGCCGGGTCGAACGTGTCGTCGAAGCTCACCCCATCGGATGGAGAGATGGACACGGAATCCGCCGGCTTTTTTGCCAGGCTTTTGCGGATGTTATCCGCGATGGCGACCGCGACGCCAGGGCTGCTCCATCGCAAGCGGCTCGGGTGCGGCGCGCCCGCGATCTGGGCGCGCCAATCCGGATGCTCTTCGCGCTCTGCCTTCGTGATCCAGTTCTCGAGGGTATGCCCGGCCGCGATTTTGATGCCGTCGAGCCGATTGCGACGCTTGAAGTCCTCGTCCGCGTACCAGATGCCGCGGTAGAGGGTGGAAGGACCGAGCGTGTCGTCGACCTCGGGCACCCTGAGCGTTTCGCGACGCGGAATATCCTCGCCGAGCTCGCCGGGCAAAAACCAGCGGCAGCCTAGCCGATCGAGCAACTCGTAAATTGCGTAACCCGTAGCGAGGTCGGACTCACCGTACAGACCGAGCGCGCCCTGGCGGATCACGACCCGGAAGGCTTGGTCCCCGTCGACGTGGCGTCCCACGGGACCGAAGCGCTCCCGCGCGTCCTCTCCCAGCCAAATCGGGACGGTGCCGGCTTGCGGCGTCCCCGGCGCCCGTTCCGCCACGACGTCTGATCCTGACAGCAGTGACAGGTAGTGCGCTAAGTCCCGCGCGGCAGCTTGTAGCTTGCGCGCCTCCACGAGCGCCCGCTGCGCCTGCGGCGTGAGCCATGGGCGTTTGGGCGGTTTCGGACGGGCGGGCTCGAGAGACCCCTTGGGTCGTTTGGGCGGGGCAGGAAGGGCGGGCTCGACGTCGAAGATGCGCTGCGGGACGATGACACGCACGCGAGCTTGCTTTTGGCTGGCCAGCAGCACGCTGGGCTCGTCGTCGCGACGGACGGTCGGGCTCACGCTGGCGGCGCGCGCGCGAGGATCCGGGTGCGAAGGGTGGCACGAGCACGCCGTCCAACCGAGCCCTAGGGCGACGGTGACGGCGGCTCGCGCGAGCATGCTCAGAGCCCGTAGACTTTGGTCCGGTCTCCCGTGACGCCCCGTAGCGCGTCGCGCGTGTCGAGCACCAGCTTGGCCTCACGCAGCAAACGCTCGCGCTCCAGGTTGGTGTGGTCGGTGACGATGACGACCAGGTCGAAGCCGGCAAAGCTGGTCGCGGGCGGGGTGGCCTTGAGGTTGACGCCCTCCTCATCCACCTCTTCGACGAACGGATCCATGATGGAAACGTCGGCGCCGCGCGCCATCAAGCCGTGGATGACGGCGAACGCAGGTGACTCGCGAACGTCGCTTACGTCTTTCTTGTAGGCTACGCCATACACGAGCACTTTCGAGCCGCGCATTGGCTTGGACTGGTCGTTGAGGGCGGTGGCCGCCCGCTCGACCACGTAGTTTGGCATGTTGCTATTGATGCTGTCGGCCAGCTCGATGAAGCGGGCTTGGTACTGGAGGGTGCGCAGCTTCCACGAAAGGTAGAGAGGATCGATCGGGATACAGTGCCCGCCGAGCCCGGGGCCCGGGTAAAATGGCATGAAGCCGAACGGCTTGGTGGCGGCGGCGCGGATCACCTCGAACGGGTCGATGCCGAGCTTGCGGCTCATCAACGCTACTTCGTTGACGAGGCCGATGTTGACGGCGCGAAAGGTGTTTTCCAGCAGCTTGACCATCTCCGCCGCCTCCGACGACGAGACGGGCACGAGCTTGTCGAGGATTTGCGAGTACAGGGCCTGGATCGTCTCCAGACAACGCGGCGTGCTGCCGCCGACGACCTTCGGCGTGTTCTTGGTTTTATAGACGGTGTTGCCGGGATCGACTCGCTCGGGCGAAAAAGCTACGAACACGTCCTTGCCCAGGACGAGGCCCTTTTCCGTGAGCTTGGGCACCAACACTTCGCTGGTCGTGCCGGGATAGGTCGTGGACTCCAACACCACGAGCATGCCCGGGTGCTGATACTGCGCGATCGCCTCGGTGGCGGAGACGATGAAGCGCATGTCCGGATCTTTGGTTTTGTTCAGCGGCGTGGGCACGCAGATGATCACCGCGTCTGCCTTGGCCAGGACGGCGCGGTCGGTGGTTGCGTCGAGCCGACCCGTCTTGACGTGGGGGGCAAGGTCGCTGGTGGGAACGTCCGGAATGTACGACTCGCCGCCGTTCAGCAAACGAACCTTCTCGGGGTCGTTGTCGAGACCGGTAGTGCGGAATCCAGCCCGCGCGAACTCGGCCACCAGCGGTAGGCCGACGTAGCCGATGCCGATGACGACAACGTGCGCTTGCTTGTACGAGATCTTGGTCAGTAGGTCGGACATAGCCATCGTTTCCTTGTTGGTCGGCGCCGCGGCCCCGGCCTCTATCTTAGGCAATGGCTTCGTTGCATGAGGCACCCGGATTTTCAAGTCAGACACGCTTTGGGGCGCTCGCAGCCGGCGCCGGCCCGCGCGTGCCCGCGTACTTGTTCGGCCGTCATCGAGAAGGCAGGATGGCCGCGAGGCATTTGCGAACGCTGTTTTTGACTTGGGATGGGGCCCAGCAGACTTATCTCGAGTCCCTGTTCTTCCCGATCTTCGCCGAGCTCGGCAAGCTGGGGGTCGAGGTCGACGTGCTCCAGCTCACGTGGGCCGACGCGGCGGCGGTGGCTGCGAACGAGCGGGCGGCGCGGCGTCTCGGCCTCCGCTATCGCGCGGAACGAACCTCGCGTCGCTTTGGCCCGCTGGGGCAGCTCAGCGGCGTGGCCCGCGGCGCGCGCTTGGCGGTGCAGCACATGCGCGAGCGTGGCATCGACGTGCTGTTCCCGCGCAGCCTGCTCCCCGCGAGCATGGCGCTGCTGGCGCTCCGACAGCGGCGCGGAGCCCGACTCGTGTTCGACGCCGACGGTCTGATGGCGGACGAGCGCGTCGACTTCGCCGGCTGGAGCCCTCGCTCGCCGACGTATCGCACCCTGCGCCTCATCGAAGCGCGCACGCTGCGCCGCGCCGATAGCGTGATCACGCGTACCCAAGCTGCCAAGAGTATCTTGGTAGAGCGCGGGGGCGCGGACGTCGCGTCGAAGATCTTCGTGGTCCCGAACGCGAAAGATGCGGCCGTCTTTACGCCCGGCAACGCCGAGCAGCGGGCGCAGCAGCGCCGTCGCTGGTCCGTGCCTGAGGCGGCGCCGCTCGTGATCTACACGGGGTCGCTCGGCCCTCAGTACGTACCCGACCGCATGCTCGATCTGCTCGCGGCGTTGCGGCAGCACGATGAAAGCACGCGGTTCGTGGCGTTCACCTTTCAAGAGCGCGAGCTCGCGGCGGCGCTACGCGCTCGCGGTATTCCCCCCGCGCACAGCCTGGTGACGCGGGCCGATCCCGCTGAAATACCGGCTGCGCTCGCCGCCGCCGACCTCGGCCTCGCGCTACGGGCGGTCAGCTTTTCGCAGCGCGCGATTTGCCCCATCAAGGTGGCCGAGTACCTGCAGTGCGGAGTACCGATCGTAAGCTCGCCGGTCGGTGACCTGGCGGCGCAGCTCGATCCGCGGGTCGCGTTCCTGGTCGACCCTGCTCGAGACAAGGACCTTCGACCCGCGTGCGACTGGTTCTTCGATCGCATACTCCCCGAGCGTGACGCCGTGCGCCGGGACTGCCGTGAGCTTGGCGCGCGACTATTCGGGGTTCAAGCTTGCGCGCGGAGCTACAGCGCCGCGTTCGCCCGCGTGGCAGAGCGCGCTTCTTCAAACGTGTAGCCATGAAGCTCGTGTACATCGCCACCGATCCGATCACCGCATTTCGGCTGATGGACGGGCAGCTCGGCTACATGCAGTCACGCGGCTTCGACGTGACCGTCATCGCGGCGCCCGGTCCGCTGCTCGAGCGCACCGCCCAGCGCGAGGGCGTGCGCGCGATCGCCGTGCCGATGACCCGGGAGATGTCGCCGCTGGCGGACGTGGCGTCCTTCCTCCGATTGGTGCGCGTGCTCCGGCGCATCAAACCCGACATCGTCAATGCTGGCACGCCGAAGGCAGGGCTGTTGGGGGTGCTCGCGGCGCAGCTGTGCCGGGTCGAGGTGGTGGTGTATCTACTGAGGGGCCTGCGCTTCGAAGGCGCCCGCGGCGCCAAGCGGCTGCTACTGGCGGCGACCGAGCACGTCGCGGGCGGGGCCGCCGATCGCGTCTTCGTCAACAGCGCCAGCCTGCGCGATCGCTTCGTGGGCCTGGGCTGCGCCCCCGCCGCCAAAGCCTGGGTTCCGGCTCACGGTAGCTCCAATGGTATCGAGCTCGAGCGCTTCGCTCCGAGCGCCGAGAAGCGTGAGCAAGCCGCCATCGAGCGACGTCGTTTGGGCCTCCTGGACGACGCGATCGTGATCGGTTTCGTCGGACGCTTCACGCGCGACAAGGGCCTGGTCGAGCTGCTGCAGGCCTTCGATCGCGCTGCTGAGGCCGAGCCCCGACTGCGGCTATTGCTCGTCGGCGACCACGACGACACCGATCCATTGCCGCTCGCCGCTCGCCGTCTCATCAGTCAGGACCCGCGCATCGTCGCCACCGGCTTCGTGGACGAGCCGGCGCGCTTCTACGCGCTGATGGACCTATTCGCGTTCCCCAGCTACCGCGAAGGCTTTCCGAATGCCCCGCTCGAGGCGGCAGCGGCAGGTCTGCCGGTCGTCGGCTTTCGGGCGACAGGCACCATCGATGCGGTGATCGACGGTGAGACGGGCACCCTGGTGGCGCGCGATGACGCAGACGGTTTTTTTCGAGCCATCCTGCGGTACGCGGCCTCGGCGGAGCTCCGGCAGCAGCACGGCGGCGCCGGCCAGCGCCGCGTTGCGCGGCTTTTCCGACGCGAGGTTTTGTGGGCGGCGTTGGAAGCCGAATATCGACGCTTGGCCGCCGCCGCGGGCCGCTCCCCGCCAACTCGATGAGCGTGGCAAGAAAGCGTCTTCACGCCGAGGGTGGCCGGCGCCGAGTGGCAGGGTACCAGCGCTCGCTTGGTACTAGGTGCGAGGTCGCAGCCGCGCGGCCGGTCTAGACAAGCACGCGAGGGCCAGGCTATGAGGGGGCCGCGATGCCGCGAAGTGTGCCTCGCTCGTCCGAGCGCGAAGCCAAACCGGCTGGGCACAAGGGCCCGGCGGTGGGCTCTCGACCCAGGGAACGGGTCATCACGGCCACGCACGGCCGGCGCGCCATCGCGCGCGATCCCGCGCACGAGCGAGCCCTCGCGGAGCATCTCAAGCGCGACTACGACCGCGCCGCCATCGCGCTCCTTTACGACCAATATCGCGAAGGTGGCGCTCCCTTCGACGCGATGATGCGGCGGGTGACGCTGCGCGCGCTCTGCCGTCGCTTCGGAAACGGCACGACAATCGAGCCCGGCGTGCGCATCCGGCACCCGGAGACGTTCGAGATCGGCGACGGCGTCTTCATCGGGGCCGACGTGAACTTGCAAGGGCGACACGACGGCTCGTGTCACCTCGGCGCGCGCAGCTGGATCGGCCCGGGATCCTTCCTCGACGCGCGCGCCTTGATCTTGGAGGACTACGTGGGCTGGGGCCCGGGCGCCCGCGTCCTCGGCTCGGAGCACACGGGGCAGCCGCCCCATCAGCCGATCATCGTCACCGATTTGCTGATAAAGACGGTGATCGTGCGTCGCGGGGCCGACATCGGCGTCGGCAGCGTGCTGCTTCCCGGGGTGACCATCGGCAGGGGCGCCATCGTCGGCGCTGGGGCAGTGGTCACCGAGGACGTTCCCGACGGCGCCATCGTGGCAGGTGTCCCCGCACGAATATTGCGCCATCGCAGGCAACCAAGGGGCACAGTGTCTCGAAAAACCGAAGGTGCGCCGTGACCGATCGTGTGATTTCCATCGGCCTGATTGGGCTTGGCTACTGGGGTCCGAATCTCGCGCGAAATTTCACGGCGAATGGCGCCAGATTAGCGTGGATTTGCGATCGGGATCCGGATCGTTGCGCCCGCGCAAAAAAGAGCTTCTCGGCGGATAAGGTCACGTCGAACCCGGATGACCTGTTCTCCGACCCCACCCTAGACGCCGTGGCGATCGCCACCCCCGTCGCCACGCACAGCGCGTTGGCGCTCGCGGCGCTCAAAGCTGGCAAGCACGTCTGGGTGGAAAAGCCGATGGCGGGCTCGGTCGCCGAGTGCGAAGAGATGGTGCGGGTGGCGGACGCGCAAAAACGTGTCCTGATGGTCGATCACACGTTCATCTACAGCGCGGCCGTCCGCAAGCTGCACGAGCTGCTGATCGCCGAGCAGCTGGGTGACCTGCTGTACGTCGATTCGATCCGGGTCAACTTGGGGCTCGTGCAGTCGGACGTCAACGTGGTCTGGGACCTCGCGCCTCATGATCTCTCGATCGCGGACTACTTGCTTTCGCCGCGATTGCCCCGCTCCGTCAACGCCGTGGGCGCGTCGCACGTGACGGCCACCGGGGAACGCCAGGAAACGGTCGCCTACGTCACCGTCCACTACCCTGGGGAGCTGATCGTTCACGTGAACATGTCCTGGCTCGCGCCGGTCAAAATGCGCCTGACGACCATCGCCGGGACGAAGAAGCTCGTGGCGTGGAACGATCTCGACCCGGTCGAGAAGATCAAGGTCTATGACAAGGGTATTACCGCATCCGCTCCGCAAGGCGTATCGGGCGAAGACCGTCGCAAGCTGCTCGTCGAATACCGATCAGGCGACATCTGGTCGCCGGTGTTGGAGCAGACCGAGCCGCTGGCGCGCGCGGCGCGCGAGTTCATCGGCAGTATCATCGAAAATCGCACCCCGCTCACTGACGGCGCCGCCGGCCTGCGTGTCGTGAGGATGATCGAGGCCGCGCAAAGGTCGATGGCGTCGGGCGGAAGCTCGGTGGCGTTGTGACTCGACCTGCCGGCTTTCGTCCCACCGCCCATCAGCTCGTCGCCGACGACGTCGAGCTGGGCGAAGGCGTCCAGCTGTACCACTTCGTCAACCTGTACGGTTGTAACGTGGGGGCGGGCACGCGCATCGGCTCCTTCGTGGAGGTCCAGCGCGGCGTCAGCATCGGGCAGCGCTGCAAGATTTCCAGCCATACCTTCGTGTGCGAAGGCGTGACCATCGAGGACGAGGTGTTCGTCGGTCACGGCGTCATGTTCATCAACGATCGACGCCCGCGAGCCACGAGCGAGGACGGACAGCTCCTCGGCAGCGACGGCTGGACGAGCGAGGCCACCCGCGTTTGCCGCCGCGCCTCCATCGGCTCGGGAGCCGTGATCTTGTGCGGAGTGACGATCGGCGAGGGCGCGTTGATTGGCGCCGGCGGCGTCGTAACTCAGGACGTTCCCGCGGGGGCCACCGTCGCCGGTGTGCCCGCCCGCCTGTTGGCAAAACAAGCAACCCGCACCGGTGACTAGCGAATGAAAGTTCCTTTTCTCGATCTGGCTTCACAGTATCGCGCCCACAAGGACGAGCTCGACGCGGCCGTGCGGGGCGTCATCGAGCGCTCCGCATTCATCCTCGGTCCCGAGGTCGACGCCTTCGAGCAGGAATTTGCGGCTTATGTGGGGGCCAAGCACTGCATCGGCGTCGCCAACGGGACGGCGGCGCTGGAGCTGATCTTTCTCGGCCTCGGCCTCGGCTCCGGCGACGAAATCATCACCCAGCCGAACACCTTCTTTGCTACCGCGGAGGCTATCTCCCGGGTAGGCGCGCGTCCCGTCTTCGTAGATATCGAGTCTGCCGACGGCCGGGGTCGGCCGACGCTGGACCCCGCCAAGCTCGAGAAGGCGATCTCGCCGCGCACCAAGGCCGTCGTGCCCGTCCACCTGTGCGGGCATCCTGCCGACATCGAGCCGATCGCCGGCCTGTGCGAGCGCAAGGGGTTGATCCTGGTCGAGGACGCCTGTCAGGCGCACGGCGCGCGCATCACGTTGACGAACGGCATCACCAAATCGTGCGGAGCGCTCGGCCGCGCGGCTGCGTTCAGCTTCTATCCCGGCAAAAATTTAGGGGCTTGGGGCGAGGGCGGCGCGATCACTACCGATGACTCCGAGCTGGACGCCGAGCTGCGCATGCTGCGTGACCACGGCGCGCCCCGCAAATTCGACCACCGCCGCATCGGCACCAACTCGCGCCTGGAGGGAATCCAGGGCGCCGTGCTGCGCGTCAAGCTACGGCACCTCGAGGCGTGGACCGACCAGCGCCGCCACGTCGCGGCGCGCTACCGCGAGCTGCTCGGCGGGCTGGCGGCGACGGGAAAGATCGACCTACCCCACGAGGCGCCCGGGGTGAGGCACGTGTATCACGTCTTCGCCCTGGGCGTAGACGCGCGCGACGACGTCGCCGCCAAGCTCAACGCGGCCGGCGTGGCCACCGGCATTCACTACCCCGTGCCGGTCCATTTGCAGCCGGCCTACGCGTCCGAGGGGCACCAGCGGGGCTCGTTTCCGTTGTCCGAGCGTTACGCCCAGCGCACGCTCTCGCTGCCGATGTTTCCCGAGCTCACCGATGAGCAGATCGCGCGCGTGGCCGAGGTCGTTCGCGACGCGGTGAAGTAGCGCAAATCGCATGATTTTGTCGATCGTCGTCCCCCTGCTCAACGAGCGAGAGAACCTCCCGATCCTCTACCAGAGCCTCGACGAGGTGGGGCGGGGGGCTCTCAAGGACGTCGACCTCGAGATGGTCTTCGTCGACGATGGCTCGCAGGACGGCTCGTATCAGTTCTTGTGCGAGCTAGCGCGCAGCGACCCGCGCGTGCGGGTGATCAAGCTGTCCCGCAATTTCGGCTCCCACGGCGCGGTATTGGCGGGGTTTCACCACGCCTCCGGTGACTACGTTACGATCCTGGCCGCCGACCTCCAGGATCCGCCCGCAGATCTGCCGCGCCTGCTCGAGCGAGCGCAAGCCGGCTACGACGTGGTGTGGGCGGTCCGCGCGCAGCGCAACGACCCGGCCTTGTCGGTCGCATTGGCGCGAATTTACTACTTCATCATGCGCAAGGTCGCGCTGCCCAACTACCCGCCCCAGGGCTTCGACTTCGTGTTGCTGTCGCGACGGGTGATCGACTCGGTTTTCAATCGGGCCGAGCGCAACACGTCGCTGTTCGGCCAAGTGGTATGGGCAGGGTTTCCCCAGACGTCGATCGAATACGAGAAGGCGGCACGGCGAAAAGGGCGCTCGAAGTGGACCTTCGGCAAGAAGGTCAAGCTTGCCATCGATTCGATGGTGTCGTTCTCGTACCTGCCGATCCGGACGATCTCGTTGATGGGCATCAGCGTGTTCTTCGTGGGGCTGCTCTACGCAGGCTTCATCGTATTTCATCGGCTGACGAGCGGCGCGCCGGTGGAAGGCTGGGCGTCGTTGATGGTGGCGGTGCTCTTGCTGTCGGGCTTCCAAATGTTGATGCTCGGCGTGATCGGTGAGTACCTATGGCGGACGCTGGACGAAGCGCGGCTGCGGCCGCCGTATTTGGTAGCCGAGAGTCAGGGCATGCCGGTGGGTTCGCGTGAACGGGCAATCATGTTGGCCGAGCTGGCCGGAGAGAGGTAGGCGCACGTGGAGTTGAAAGGGCGAAACGTCGTGGTCACGGGCGGGGCTGGCTTCATCGGTTCACACGTCACGGATCGACTGAAGGCGCTTGGAGCACGCGTCACCGTGCTCGACGATCTTTCGGTGGGGACGCTTGACAACTTGACCGACGCGATGAAGGCGTCGACCGGCGATCAGGGCCCTCCCGTCCGTTTCGTCCAAGGCGACGTGCGCGATCCGGCCGCGCTCGACGCCGTGCTGGCGGGAGCGGACGCCGTGTATCACCTGGCCGTACAGTGCATTCGCATTTCCATCGATAGCCCCGAGTTCGTGCACGAGGTCAACGCCACCGGGACCCTGCGCCTGTGCGAGGCGGCCACGCGCCACAAGTTGTCGCGGCTGGTCTACGTCTCTTCGTCGGAGGTTTACGGGACCGCGCTCGTCGCGCCGATGGACGAGCAGCACCCGCTGGTACCGACCACGCCGTACGGCGCCAGCAAGGCCGCGGGAGAACTGTACGCGAAGGCCTGGCACACGACTTACGGCTTGCCAACGGTGGTCGTGCGCCCTTTCAACTCCTATGGGCCGCGGGAGCACTTCGAAGGACCGTACGGTGAGGTCATTCCCAAGTTCGTGATCCGCGCGCTGGCGGGGGTGGCGCCCGCGATCTTCGGTGACGGCGAGCAGACTCGCGATTTCACCTACGTCGAGGACACGGCGCGGGGCATCGTCGAGGCGGGCGCGTACGATGCCCTGGTCGGCGACGTCATCAACATCGCGCGTGGCGAAGAGGTTACCATCAACCGTCTCTGTGAACGGGTGCTGGCCTTGGTCGGGCGAGCCGATCTCATCGCGCTGCGCCGTCCCCCGCGCCCCGCGGATGTGCGGCGCCACTACGCCGACGTCGGCAAGGCGAAGGCGGTGCTCGGCTTCGTAGCCCCGACCGCCATCGACGCGGGGCTACAGCGGTACGTGAGCTGGTTCCGCGCGACGGGGCTGGATCCGAGCGCGCTTTTGCAGCGGGAAGTGGAGCGGAACTGGGAGACCAAGGGCGAGGGAGGTCGCGACAACGCGGCGGGCAGCGAGCCCCGGCGATGACGGAAGCCGCGACGCCAATCCCGCTCGCCCGGCCCAGCACCGACGAGCAGGACGTCGCGGCCGTCGCGGCCGTGATTCGCTCGGGTTGGTTGACGCAAGGCCCGGCGGTGGCGGCGTTCGAGGCGGCGTTTTGTGAGCGCACGGGGGCGCCCCACGCTGTCGCCGTTTCGAACTGCACCAACGCCCTACACCTCGCGTTCGTCGCGCTCGGAATCGGTCCCGGCGACGAGGTAATCTGCCCGTCGATGTCCTTCATCGCGACCGTCAATGCCGTCGTGCATGCGGGGGCCAAACCGGTGCTGGCAGACGTCGACGACCGCACCTTCAACGTGACCGCTGCCACCGTTTCGCGGTGCATCACGCCCCGAACGCGCGCCATCCTGCTGGTGCACCAGATTGGCCTCCCCGCCGATCTCGACGAGATCGCCAGCTTGGCGCGCGATCACGGCCTGGGTCTCGTCGAGGACGCGGCGTGCGCGATCGGGTCGACCTATAAGGGTCGGGCGATCGGCTCCGCGGCCCTCGGCTCGCCCGCGCGCGGGCCGGGGCTCACCGGCCTGTGCTGCTTCAGCTTCCACCCCCGCAAGCTGATCGCCACCGGCGACGGCGGCATGATCACGCTCGGCGATCCGCAGCAGGCGGCGCGCTTGCGGCGGCTGCGCCAGCAAGGAATGAGCGTCTCGGATCTGGAGCGACATCACAGCGCGCGCGTGGTCACCGAGACGTACCCCGAGATCGGCTACAACTATCGCCTCACCGACGTGCAGGCGGCGCTCGGCCTGACCCAGCTCGCGCGCCTGGACGACATGTTGATTCGCCGTCGCGAGCAGGCCGCGCGCTACGACGCGGCTTTCGCGCGCCATCCGCGCCTGCTCGTGCCGCAGATCGCGGTCGATCGCACGACGAACTATCAATCCTACATGCTGTCGATCGACGGCGCTACCGCGAGCGAGCGCGACGAGATCATGAACTTTCTGCTCGAGCGCCGTATCGCGAGTCGCCGCGGCGTGATGTGCGCGCACCGTGAGGACCCCTACCGCGCCGCCCTCGCGCCCGGCGGCCTATCCGCCAGCGAACGGGCCAGCGACCGCTCGCTCTGCTTGCCGATTTTTCACGACCTGTCCGCCACCGACCAGGACCGGGTGATTGACAGCGTATTGGCCGCGCTTGTCAAAAGATGAGCGCGCACGCCCTGCATGGCGCCGAGCCCGCCGACGGAACTGCGGGCGCGACCGTCTCGGCCGCGGCCGGTCACGTGGTTTTGGTGTTGGCAGGTGCCTATTGGTTGGCCCGTTACGGATTCGATACGCCGCTGCTGCCGGTGGCTCGCGCGGCCGGGCTGGGCCTCTTCTTGGCGACCGGCGGCGAGCTGGTGCGACGTTGGAGTCGGCCGCGGGCAGGCCAGTGGTTCGCGTGCGAAAGTTGGGCGGGGCTCTGCCCTTTGCTGCTCGCGGCGCTGTTCGGGGCTGCCTTACCGCAAGCCGGCTGGTTGCTGGCGGCGCTCGGTCCGCTGTCGTTCGCGATGGCGCTCGCTCGGGCCGGGCTCGGCAGAGGGCGCCGGCTGATTTGGCTGAGCGCGGCCCTGCTGATGGGGTGTTGGTTCGTAGGAATGGCCTGGGGGCACGGCTACGCCAATCCGCTGTTCGTCGAAGGCCTCGCGACCTCCGCCCTGAAGAAGACGACCGTGGACACGCTGTTTCACTCGACCATCGCGAGCATGGTAGAGCTGCACGACGTCGCCTCGACCGGGCTCGACGGCGTCGTTCCCCTCAGCTATCACGTCGCTAGTCACTGGTTGATGGCGTGGTTGGCCCGCCTGTGCGGGGTCGCGCCGTTCGACTTCTATCAGCTAGGCTACCCCGTCGCGATCTTGCCGACGCTCTGGGCGGCGTTGCTGCGGCTAGGGCTGGTCTTACGTGACGGTGGGTCCAATCAGCGGCCCGGGTGGCGCTATTGGGGCCTTTCCGTAGCGGGCCTGGTGGGTGTGTTGCCGCTCGAGACCCAGCACGCGTTTGCGATCGGCTGGTGGCGTCCCGTCAGCGAGTCGTACGGCGTTTCGCTGATCTTCGCGATGAGTCTGCTCGGGTCGCTCGTCGTCTGCTATCGCTCGCTCGGCCCGCGAGTGGTGACGACGCGGGATCGCGCCCAGCTGGCGTTTCTGCTGCTGGTGCTGCCGGTAGGGGTCGCGCTCACCGGCCTCACGAAATCATCGACGGCGATCACCCTGTTGGCCGGTGGCGCGTTTGTCCTGTGGCGCTTACGATTGTACCGGGATTTCTGGTGGCTGGCGGCGGCGGTAGTCGGCGCCGGGCTGACCGCGGTGGCGCTGTCGTTGGTGAAAATACCGGGCTACGCGCGGGTAAGTCCGCTCGCGTTCTTGCGCAGCTTCGTCCACCGCGATTCGCTCGCGCTGTGGCCGCTGGCCTACTTTTGTTGGCTGTGGGCGCTCGTCGTCCAGCGGGTTCGTGGTGTCGCGCCCGGCATGACCTTGCGCTCGCTGCTGACGAGCGTGCGAGCGCGCGAGCTGTTCGACTTGGAGCTTGCCCTGTTCGTCGCGGTGATCGCCAGCTTGCCCGACGCGATTTTGTCCATCCCCGGGCAAAGCGGCGGCTACTTTTCCGATCTTCACCGCTGGTTGGCGCTCGCGCTGCTGCTCGGCTTGTCTGCCAGCCACTCCCCCGAGGCGCCGAGGCGGGAGCTGCGGGAGCGGCGCCTGGCGACGCTGGGCGGGGCCGCGATCGGCGTCGCGCTCGCCGGAACCGTCATCGGAAACACTGCTATTTTGCTGACGCGCGCGGCCCAAACCAACCTGGCAATTCGCCGAGGTCTGATGCCGAACGCCTCACGAGCCGACCTGCTGGGGGGCTCAGGTGCGCTCGGCCGGGCGGCCCTGGCGAATCCGACTCTGCGCTTGCTGCAACAGGTGCGGGCGGTCGCGACCGAGCCTCGTGATGAGCGGCGCGACGCCGGGCTCATCGCGCCCGCCCCGCCGGCGGCGCTGCAGACCATCTACGGCACGTGCGAGCTGCCGTTCGTGTGGTCGGCGCTGTCGGGCCTGCCGTTGATAGGCGGGCTCCCGGAGCAGCACTGCGCCTACTTCGGCTACTGGAGCTATTCGGATCGTCCTGGTGGCTGGGAAGGTCCTGGACCGACCCTCGCCGGTTGCCGGCGTGCCGACCGTTTGGGATTGTCGAGCGTGGTGCGGGTGACCGACGAGCTTGGCCGCCCGCGCGTCACCCGCGAAAAGTGCGACGCGCACTAGTCCGTCCCCGCGCGGACTGTGCTACTGCCCTGACGACCCGGTTCGCGATGCGAGAAGTCAGCCAAACCAGCGCCGAGACACCGAGGGAGCTCATCATCGAGCCAGGCCGCAGCCTGGGACAGTATTGGCGCGATCTCTGGCGCTATCGGGATCTGTTTTGGTTTCTCGCGTGGCGCGACCTGCTCGTTCACTACAAGCAAACCGTCATCGGCGTCGCTTGGAGCGTGATCCGGCCGTTGATGACGATGGTCGTCTTGAGCTTCGTCTTTGGCCGCGTGGCCAAGCTTCCGTCCGAGAACGCGCCGTACCCGATCCTGGTATTCTCGGCGATGCTGCCCTGGCAGTTTTTTGCGAATGCGCTGTCGGAGAGCAGCTCTAGCCTCATCAACAACGCGCCCCTGATCTCCAAGGTGTACTTCCCGCGCCTGGCGATCCCAACCAGCGCCGTCGTGGCAAGCTTCGTCGACTTTCTGATCGCCTTCGGCATCCTGCTCGTCATGATGCTCGTGTACGGGGTGGTGCCCAGCCCGCGGATGCTGCTGTTGCCGTTGTTCATCTTGCTGGCGTTCGGCGCCGCCATGGGCGCGGGGCTCTGGTTCGCGGCCCTCAACGTGAGGTACCGCGACTTTCGCTATGTGGTGCCGTTCGTCATCCAGTTCGGACTATACTTGTCGCCGGTCGGCTTCAGCACGAAGGTCGTGCCCCAGCATTTGCGTCTCGCGTACGCCGCCAATCCCATGGTGGGCGTCATCGACGGGTTTCGCTGGTGCATCTTGGGGCACACGACGATTTGGTGGCCGAGCGTCGTGCTCTCGCTCGCAATCGTCTCCGTGCTTTGCGCTTCGGGCGTCGCCTATTTCCGGCGCACGGAACGAACCTTTGCCGACGTGATCTGACGCCATGACCGACTTCGCGATTCAGGTCGAGGGCTTGGGAAAGTCTTACGTGCTGCAACGCAGCAGCTCGGGCAAGCGCTACGTAGCCCTACGCGACGTGATGGGCGATTCGTTGCGAGGGCTGTTTCGGAAGCGCGCAAAGCGACCGTCCGAAAGTCGCAAGGAGATCTTCTGGGCGCTGCGTGAGGTCGGCTTCACGCTCGGCGTCGGCGAACGCCTCGGCACGATCGGACACAACGGCGCCGGCAAATCCACGCTGCTCAAAATCTTGAGCCGGATCACCGAGCCCACGGAGGGCAGGGTACGCATACGCGGTCGCGTCGCGAGCCTGCTCGAAGTCGGGACCGGCTTTCATCCGGAGCTCACCGGTCGTGAAAACATCTTCTTGAATGGCGCGATCCTGGGCATGCGCCGCGCAGAGATTCAGCGCAAATTTGATGAAATCGTCGCTTTCGCCGAGATTGAGCGGTTCCTGGACACGCCCGTCAAGCGCTACTCGAGCGGCATGTACGTGCGGCTGGCGTTCGCGGTCGCGGCCCACCTGGAGCCAGAGATCTTGATCGTCGACGAGGTCCTGGCGGTAGGAGACGCCGCTTTTCAGAAGAAGTGCTTGAACAAAATGAGCAGCGTCGCCCAATCCGGGCGGACGATCGTGTTCGTCAGTCACAACCTCGTCGCGGTGCAGAACCTCTGTGATCGGCTGGTGTGGCTCGATCATGGTCGGGTCGTGGCCGAAGGCAAGCCCGAGGAGCTGATCCCGAAATACCTGAAGGCGCACACCGAGACGTCGGTGGAGAGGACGTGGGCGGCGGACGTCGCGCCCGGGAACGACGAGTTGAACCTGCCACGCATCGCCGTCCGCGCCGCGGGTGACGAGCGGACCGAGTCGATCAACGTTCATACGCCGCTCGTGGTCGAGGTTGACTTCGACAACACGCTCGCGGCCGCCCGTGTTCACGTGACCTTGAACCTCGTGAACGAGCACGGGCTGATGGCGTTCGAGACGGCATCGATCTTCGATCCGCGGCTTCCGTATGAAGCGCTCGCGCCGGGGCGCTATCGCTCGACTTGCACGATCCCCGGCGATTTGCTGAACGCCGGTGGCTACTCGGTGCGAGTCGTGATCGTGCGCAACATGCGAGAGGTGGTGGTCCATCTTTCGGAAGCGATCGGCTTCGAGGTCGGCGACTCTGGAACCTACCGCGGCGGTTGGATGGGCCCGATCCAAGGCGTGCTGCGCCCAAAGCTGGATTGGTCGCTACGGGCGCTACCAGCGAGCGATTCGCCGACGGTCGATGCCACGTCGGCATGATCGAATTGAAATTGACTGAGCGAAGGCGCCGGGATAGACCCCTGATCTTCGCGGGATGCGGCAGTTGCGGAAAACTCTCAAGAACGTACTGAAGGGCGTCGCTCCGCGGGCGCTGTACCCGAGCTCGTTGCTGCGCCGATCGGTGCAGCGCAGCACGTCCTCTACGGTCCTCGCGGGGCCGTTCAAGGGGATGAGATACCTGCCGTATAGCACCTACGGCGCCTACATCCCCAAGCTGATCGGAACGTACGAGCGCGAGATAGCTTTCGCTTTGGAGCGTGAGCTCGACGCCGCCCCCCGCCACGTCATCGACGTCGGCGGGGCGGAGGGTTACTACGCCGTCGGCGTGCTCACTCGACTGCCGGGAGCTCGCGTCACCGTGTTCGAGATGTCCGAGCCCGCGCGGACGGCCATCGGCGAGCTGGCGCGTCTCAACGGCGTGACCGCGCGTCTGGACGTTCGTGGCCGCTGTGAGCCCGCAGATCTGGAAGCGTGCCTCGCCCAAACGGGAGCAACTCTCGTCATCATGGACGTCGAGGGCTTCGAAGCCGAGCTCTTGAACCCTGTCGCGTGTCCGCACCTTGCCCAGGCCGATGTTCTCGTCGAAGTCCATGACTTCAAGCTGGCGGGGTGCTCGGCGCGCGTCCTGGCGCAGCTGCAGGAAACGCACCGGCCGACCCTGCTCCGTCAGGCGCCGCGCTCTCTGTCCGAGTATCCGCTCCGCTCCGTCTGGCCGCAGCTCTTTCCGCGCGCGGTGATGAAGTATGGACTGAGCGAGTTCCGGCCCGACGACAACTGGTGGATTTGGTTCCAGCGGAAGATGGCGGCTGATGAAGCCCACTCCTGAAATACAGCGCATTCGCGTCGTCCACTTCTTGCCCTGGCTGGCCGGTGGCGGCACCGAGATCGGTTGTAGGGAGCTGATTCGAGCGTTGCCGGCGTCTCGCTACGAGCAGCGCCTGGCGTGCTTCGAGACGCGCGGTCAGCGCCGCGCAGATTTCGAAGCGCTGCGCGTGCCGGTCGCGGTGCTCGGCGGCAAGGTCAGCATTCGCAATGTGTCGGGGCTAGCCAAGCTCGTGCAGCTGCTGCGCCGTTGGAAGCCGCACGTACTCCACGCCAGCGTCTTCGAAGGCCAGGTGCTGGGCACGTTGGCGGGTCTGCTGGCGGGGGTTCCGGTGATCGTGACGGAGGAGGCGACTTGCCCGGCTCCCCCGCGAGACCGATCGCCGACCACGCGCTTACTGCTGCGCCAGCTCTTGCTACGGAACGACGCCGTCGTTGCCATCGCGCCCACCGTCAAGCGCTACCTGGTCGAAAAGAACCGAATCCCCGAGCCGCTGGTGCACGTGATCCCCTACGGAGTTCGTGAGTCACGTCGCCCGAGCGAGGCGGAGCTAGCCGACGAGCGCGCCTCGCTCGGCATCCCCGACGACGTCGTCCTGCTCGGCACGGTGTGCCGTCTCCACGACGGGCACAAGCGAGTGAGCGATCTGATTCGGGCTCTGGCCAGCTTGCGCTCGGCCGCGGCGCTACACCTGCTGATCGTCGGCGACGGGCCCGATCGTCAGAAGCTGGAGAGCTTGAGCCGCGAGCTCGGTGTGGCCGGCAGGGTGCACTGGGCGGGCTACCGAGCCGACCCGGCGCCGTGCTTCCACCTGATGGATGTCTTCGCCCTCACGTCCGCGCTCGAGGGGTTTGGCATCGTCTTCGTAGAGGCCGCTTTTTGCGGCTTGCCCTGCATCGGGTCGGCGGTAGGCGGCATCGTCGACGCGATCGACGATGGCGTGACGGGCATGCTGGTTTCGGCCGGTGACGTCGGGGCGATCGCGGCGGCGATCCAGCGCTTGGTGGAAGACCCCGAGCTACGCCGACGGATGGGCGCGGCCGGCCGCGAACGCGCGGCCAGGCTCCACGCCGTGAAGACCTATGGAGCGTCTTTCGACGCGCTGTTCACGAATGCCCTGGCGCGTCGGGGGATCGCGACGCCCAACTGAGCCTGGACCGAATGCCTGCTTCACACCCGTTGGTTTCGGTCCACGTCATCACGTACAACCACGTCGGTTACATCGCGGCCGCGCTGCAGAGCGCTATCGACCAGGACTATCCGAATCTCGAGATCGTCGTCGCCGACGACGAATCCAAAGACGGAACGCGCGACGTGGTCGCCGACTTCGCCCGTCGTTATCCAGATCGAATCGTGGCCATCCTGGAGCCTCACGCGGGCATCACCGGCAACTACAATCGCGCCCTGTTGCGCTGCACCGGAACGTACGTCGCAGTCCTCAACGGTGATGATCAGTACCTGCCGGGAAAGATTTCAGCCCAGGTAGCCTGGCTCGAAGCGCGAGAGCAGCGCACGCTGTGTGGTCACGACGTCGAGCACTTCGACTCGTCGAGCGGCGCTCGGCTCCGGCTTCACAGTCACCTCGGGCCGATGCGCGCGGGGTCTGGAGCCGCGGACTTCATTTATAGGGGTTGCCCGTTCGCCTCCGTTTCGGTGATGGTGCGCCGCGCCGCCCTGCCGCCCGCCGGCATGAGCACGCGCCTGCGCACGGTGCTGGACTGGAAATTCAGCATCGACGCGCTCGTGGCGGGCGGTGAGTACGGCTACGTGGACGGCGTGCTCGCGCGCTACCGCATTCACCCGACCAACGTCATCAACACCCATCGCGACGACATGTGGCTCGACGTCATGACGACGCTGGCGCTGCTAGAGGCCGAGCACCCGCAGCTGGCGCGCGTGGTGCGGCGCGGTCGAGCGCGCTCGATGTACCGCCGCGCGATTCGGCGGCTGCAGGCCGGCGACAGCGCCGCGGCCGCCACGTGGTTCGAAGCGGCCGCCGCCGAAGACCTGACGGCGGTGCCCAAGCTGCCCGCATGGTACGCGCTGGCGCTTGCCCCCGAGGCGTGGCGCAGGCGCTTGCTGAAGCACCGCTAAAGTTGCAAACTCAGCGGGCCGCGTATGAGCAAGCTGTTGGCCACGGAGAAGCATCGCATTCAGCGCTGCTTCTACGATCACGCGACGGGCGGCACCTATCGCTCGCTCGCAGATATCCCCGGGCGCCGTGAGCTCGACGAGCGGGTGCTGCCGATCTACCTGCGCATCGGCTACGTTCCCGGCAACGCGACGCTGTTCCGTGGCGTCGACTGCCTGCCCGGTGGTCGTGAGCTGAGCGTCACCGCCGAGGGCTGGCAAGCGCGAGAGCGATTCAAGTTCGCGAGCATCGCGCCCGCGCTCGCCGACACTCCCGAGCCCGCCCTTCATAGAAAGACGGCGGAGCTCTTCAGAGACGCGGTTGCCCGGTGCGCTAGCGCCCGGCAGCCGGTGCTGCCCCTGAGCGGCGGCCTCGATTCGCGGGCGATCCTCGGCGCTTTACTGGAGCGAACGGAAGCTCGAAACATCGTCACTTACACCTACGGTTTGCCGGGTACGCTCGATTTCGAGATCGGCAATCGCGTGGCGCGTTGGGCAGGTACTCGTCACGTTCGCCTGGATCTGAGCGGGTTCGTGATCGACGAGGCCAAGGTGCGCAAGGTCGCCGTGCTGTCCGACAGCAACACGGAGTTGATGAGCCCCACCGTGTGGCCCGACGTGTTGGACCGGTTCGGCCACGATGTCGTGTATTGGAGCGGATTCACCGGTGATGTCCTCGCCGGTTCGCATTACCAGGCCGAGCAGGGCGATACACAAGCGGCGGTCGACGCTTACCTCGCCAGCGACGGCGGCGCCTTCCGCTATTTCGAGCCGGGCGAGTGGCGCGCCGAATACGATTGGGCGGTGGCTCGCGAGACGAAGTACGACGGCTTGCTCAGCGCCCGTGAAGCGATCTGGTTCGAAAATCACATCGAACGCTACACCGCTCACCACATCTTCATGAGCGGCGTACAGTACGCCACGCCGTACATGGATGACGAGCTCACGGCCCACATGCTGGCGCTGCCGCCGCGACTACGCCGTGGCAAGGCGTTCTTCAATCGCTTCGTCGTCCAAACGTATCCGCAGCTGTTCTCTCTGCCGACCGTCGACCACGGGTACGGTCTCGCCGAGCGTCCGCTCAAGCAGGCAATTTGGCAGAGCCACACGACGTTGCGCAAAGCGGCGCGGCGCATTTTCCCCGGTCTGGTGACGCATCCCCGCGCGGCGTACACCGATCTCGCGCGCGGCATGCGTACGGCGGGGCCGCTGCGGAATCTGGTGCGAGACGCGATCACCTCGTTGGCTCGCCGCGACATCTTGGACTCCAAGCGCATCCTGCTCGCCCTCAGTGATCACGAGCATGGCATCCGAAATCGGTTCAGCTTGTTGGCGCTGCTGACCTCGCTGGAGATCAGCCTGCGCGTCTACTGCGACCAATCCGCGAGCGACCGGGCCTAACCGCGCCGGCGGTCTACGGAGTAGGCTTGCTGGTTGCGGGCCCGGAGGAGATGTCGGGCGGCCCATCGCGCTCGACGTAGGACATGACGTGCGCCCGCAGCGCGGCTTCGCTCACGTCACGGTCGCGGGCCGCATCGCGCGGATTCTGCTCGAGGGCGTAGCCTTCGCGACCGGTCTGGAAGTCGACGACGTAGCGGTGTCGGCCATCGGTCGCGACGACCTGCTCCAGCGTGAAGCCGCCTTTGCGCGTGGGACGGAACACATCGGCGAGCGCAAAGCTCCGCGAACCCGGGCTGCTCAGTGACTCCCCCGGGTAGGGGCTCGGCGTCTTCGTCCACGCCAGCACCGAGGGCGCGATGTCGAGGGCACTGGCGATGCGGTCGTCGCTGCCGGGGATGATGCCCGGCCCTCGAATCAAGAGCGGGATCCGGGTCGTCTCGTCGAAGAGGTTCACGGCGTGAAACGTGCGGTCTCCTGCGAACGCCTCCGAGTGATCGGCGGTCACGATCGTCACCGGAGCGGGGCCAGGCGGTTGCGCAACGGCAGCCAGCAGACGGCCGAGCTCGCGGTCGGTGCGCCAGATGTCGGCGTCGTAGGCGGCCACGATACCCGTGCCGAAATCGGGCGCCTCCGCGGGGGGGGCAGGGTGCGGGTCGTGAGGCCCGAACAAGTGCACCCACAGGAAATAGGGGCTGGAGCCGAACTCCCCCAAAAGGGTCAGCGCCGCGTCGACGGTAGCGGCGTCGGAGAGCTCCTCGCGCTGCGGGGCGACTACGTAGCGCTCGAAGTACGGCGCGAACGTGTTGCCGGCGGTGAACCAACTCGCGGCTCCGAAATGCAGCACCGCGCCCGTGCGCATGCCTCGACGCGACAGCCAGGAGGGCAAGGGAGCTATCGCCCACTCGCGCGGCACGACATCCCACGGAGAGCGATCGGCGGTGCGATCGGGCAAGACCCGCGGCGCTACTTTCCAGTGTTGCTCGCGCGCCGGTAAGCCGCCCATCAGCGCGACCAGGCCGATGCCGGTCCGCCCGCCGGCGGTGTACGCGTGCTCGTAGCGGCGTGCGCCCGCGGCAAACTCCGCCAAATGAGGCGTCGTTGGCCGTGAGTAGCCGTAAGGTTGCGTGTGGTCCGCGCGGAGCGCGTCGATCGTGATGAGCAAGACACTCGTGGGCGACGGCTCGCTCGGGACAGGCGGCATAACGACCGCGGGCCTCGCCGGGCCCGTCGCGTCGCCAAGCCGGCAGTTGTCGTCGACCCCGTTGTTGGGGATCTCACGGGCGTTGGGGTAAATGTGCGGATTTTCCGGCGCGCAATCGCCGCCGCCGAACAACGACGACGACCCATCGCCATCTCGGTCGGTGAGCTCGCGCAGCCCGAGCAGCAGTTGTGCGCCTTGCGGCGTTCCAAGCAGCGGTACGAATCGGGCTGCCGGCAGGTAAGCCAAAGCACCGATGTCCAGCAGTGCCAGCGGCAGGGCGAGCAGTCCCCACTGCCGCTTGAGTGGGCGCGCCGAATGGAGCGCAGCGAGCGAAGCATATGCGAGCACGAACGCGGCGAGGACCGACGCCTTCATCGCAAGCGGGTAGACTGCTAGCCAGCGAAGTACTTTTGGCGCAACTGCGACCGCGACTGCCGCCGCTCCCGTGAGCAGCGCCACGGCGGCGCGCAGCTTGCTCGCTCGCGCCCCGGCTCTTGCCTGAAGAGACGGAGACTGTACGAACGCCAAGGCGGTTCCGAGGGCGGCGCCGCCCGCGCCGAGCGCGGTCAGCGTCACGAGCGCCAACAAGCGCCGCTGTCCGTGCAGGTTCTCGAGCGCGCCGATGCCGACGGCGCCCAACAATCCGAGCCCGGCGCCGCCGGCACACCAAAGCGCGAGCGCCAACCAAGCCGGCAAGAGCTGCGTGACGTAGCGTCCTACGGCTAAAATCAGCGCCGCCGCCGTCCCGCACGCAAATCCGAGCACGGCCGCCAGCGGCAGCGCAGCGGGGGCACTGGCGAGGGCGTCGGCGCTCAAGCTCACCGCTCCCGCGATTGAACCGATAGCCAGCGACTCGTTCAGGCAGCGGAGCGCGGCGCCTGCGTTGCCGTCACGCATGGCGGCAGCTTGGTCGAAGCGTCTACCGCCGGTCAACCACACAGCGATCGGAGCGGGCGGTCGGCTGACCGGGCATGCTCGCAGGGCACGCGCGCACGTTCTCGCTGCGCTCGTAGCCGAGCGCGGACGGCGACAAGTTTGGCAACATCGCGTTAAGGTGCGGCGGTGCGTGTGCACCGCCCGCGAGTCGTCCGCCTCATTCCCGTGCTCGACTTTGGGGGTGTCGAGTCTCGATTCGTCATGCTGTCCGGCCTGATTGATCACGGCCGCTTCGACTTCCGGGTGTGTACGTTCTGGAAGGCCGGCGCGGCCGCGCGTGCCGTGCGCGAGCTGGGCGTGCAAGTCGACGAGCTGGGCGTCGACCCAGCCATCAGAAATCCGCGCGCGAGCGCGGCGCTGCTCAAATACGTGCGTCGGTTACGGCCCGACGTCGTCCACTCCACGATCGGAGAGGCGAACTTTCACAATGCCCTTGTCTCGAAGCTGGCGGGGGTCAAGGCGACGATCATCGAAGAGTCGGGGCTTCCGAACCGCCGTCTGGGAGGACGTCTGATCCACGCCGCGCTCTATCGTCGCGTCGACGCGATGGTGGCCGTGTCTGCCACCAGCCTTCGCTACCTTCGCGATCGGGAGTATGCGCCCACGTCGAAGCTGCGCCTGATCTACAATTGCGCTCGCCCCGCGTTCTTCGAGCCGCATGAACGACAGCCGCGACACGATGGCCGTTTCACCATTTTGACGGCGGGGCGCTTGGCGGAGGTGAAAAACCATCACCGTTTCCTGCAAGCCCTGCAGCTAGTCGTGCGTCGTCATCCGCAAGTCCGCTTCCAAATCGCGGGCGAAGGACCACTGTCGGAGCAGACCGCGACCTGGGTTCGCGACCTGGGCCTAGGCGAGCAGGTCGAGCTGTTGGGCTTTCGAAGCGACGTGATGGAGCTGTTGCTTCGAGCGGACCTGTTCGTTTTGCCGTCGCTGTCTGAGGGGTGCTCGATTGCCCTCGCGGAGGCGATGGCGCTCGGCACCCCTGTCATCGGCTCCAACGTGGGCGGCATCCCCGAGGTCATGGCAGAGCTCGGCCGCACCTGGATCCCCGAGGCGACCGACGTCGAGGGCTGGGCCACCGCGCTGACGCGGATGATCGAGCTGCCCGAAACCGAACGCGCCGTGCTGGGCCAGCAAGCGAAGGCGATCGCAGCGCGCTTCGCCCCCCACACGAACGTTCGAGCGGTGCAGGGTCTGTATGATGAGCTGCTTCGCAGATGAGGTGGCGGCGCACCATCGACTGCATCGCAGCCGCTGATTGCGCCGCCGAGCCGGCGCTGTCAGTAGACCAAACGCGCCAAGAAAAGGTCGGTTTCGCCCGCCGACGACTGGGGGCCGTCACCCAAGTCGATCGCGCCTCGGAACTCGCCGGTCATCGCCAGTAGGTTGGCCGTGATCGACGCACCCGCTGTGAGCGCGGAAGGATTGCCGAAGATCTTCGAGCTGACGACGCTGCCGGCGGTGTTGTAACGAACCATCCAGCCGTTGCGGCCGCCGCCTTTTGACGCCACCGCGCCGCTTTGGAAGTTGACGCTCCCGCTGAAGTCGCCGAACGCGACCGCACCCGCGCTGGCGCCCGTGATGGTCGTGGCACGTACCGGCCCGGTGGTGGAGGGATACGCCTTTTTCCAGCGCAGCGCCCCGTTGCGATCGTAGGCGGCAATGAAACCGCCGTACGTGCTCGTCGTCGCCGTGGTGTTGTCCGCGAAGGTGATCGAGTTTCCAAACCACCCGGATACGACCGGGCCGTTGGCGTCGAGCGCGACGTCGGTCGCTGCGTCCGTGAACTTGCCGCCGATGCGTCGCGCCCAGGTCGTGGCCCCCGTGCTCACGTTGAGCTTCAACAGACAGCCTTCCTGGTCGCCGAGCGACGTCATCCCCTCGGCCGTCCCTACGAAGGTGCAGGAGACGTAAGGGGTCGAGTCCGTGTCGGCAAAGACGCCGGTTGCTTGGTCGTTGCCGGGGGAGCCGAAGCGGCGCGCCCAGGCGACGCCGCCGACGGAGCTGAGCTTGGCCACGAAGCCGTCCCACGTGCCGTTGGGGCCGGCGTTCGTCAGCACCGTCGTGCCAATGGTGAGCGTCGGCGACGCAAAGGCGCCGGCGATGTACACGTGACCGGACGGAGCGGTGCGCATCCCGTTGATGGTCACGGCCGCGTTGCCGGCAGACCCGTACGTGTTGAGCCACGCCGTCGCGGCGCCGGTCGCGGTGTACTTGACGACGAACGCATCGCTGAGGCTCTGGGCTGTCCGTATCTGACCGCCGCCGAAGTCGGCCGTGCCCCGGAAGTTACCGGCAACGTAGATGGACCGCGTGGCGTCGGGAGCGATGGCGACGGAGACGTTGAGGTCGCCATCGGCCTGGTTGCCGCCAATGCGCTTGCTCCACCCGAAAGCGCCCGCGTTGTTGTATTTCGCGACGAAGATGTCGGAGCCGCCCGAGGCAGTCAGCGCCTCGCCGCCGAAGCTCACGGAGCCACCGAAGTAACCGACGACGGTGATCTCGCCGGCAGAGTCGATGGCGACGTCTTGTCCGCGGTCGAAGTTGGAGCCGCCTTTGGTCAACGCCAAGGTCGCCGCTCCCGAGCAGGGCAGACAATTCGCGCCGCAATCAACGCCGTCTTCGCCCGCGTCTTTCACGCCATTTTTGCACGTGTTCGGCAGGCACACGTCGATGACGTTGGTGTACCCGAAGAAGTTACCTACGCCGGTCGCGCAGTAGTTGCCAGCCGTGCAGTTGGCGTTGTTTTTATCGCAGCTTGCACCGCGAGGACCGCAAGGACAGGAGCTCGTGCAATGGCCGGCGACGCCTTGCTTCGGCAGGGTGTCGCAAAGACTCGGGCAGTGGGTGCCGCAGCTTCCGCCGCAGTCGACCATCGTCTCGTCGCCGTCTTTTTTCTTGTTGTTGCAGTGAGCGGGCGCGCAAGCGTTGCCCTCGACGGCGGACCCGAAATACGAGAGCCTCCCCGTGCACTCGAGCTGCCCGAGGATCGGATCGACCGCGCAATTGGTCGCGTAGTCGCAGTCGCCTTCACCGAGGTTACACTTGCAGCTGTTCTGGCAGTAGTTACCGTCACCCAAGTGGCCACCGGCGCACTTGGACAGCCCCTCGGAGACGGCTCCCACGTCCTCATCATCAATCGGACCGCCTGCAGAGTCAGTGCTTGCACAACTGACCGCGAAACACACACCCGCTAGTCCCAAGAGCGCCGCAAAGATTGCTTTCATCGAGTAACCACTCCTACGACCTTTGCATGAGTCATTCCGACTTTCAATGTGAGCGCGGAGCGCGACGAGGCGGTTAAAGCACCTACACGAGTGATAGCTGTCGACATGCAGACGCCGTTACGTTGCCCGGTTGAGGCGTAACGTTCAGAGCCATCGCGCGGAAAAATCTAGGCAGGGTGGAATCGACAGCCACGTGGCGGCTACAAAGCCCGGCGTCTGGTGAACCTGGCATCCAGCGGCGTCGCCGGCGTCAGCGGGCTCGTCGCCGCCGCGCGCCGGTTGGCGAGGACCATCAACAAGGTCGCGTAGAAGGGCACGAGCGGCACCCGGTACCGCGAAAGGGTACCGAGATTGGTGCTCGTCAAACCTACGCCGACCGCGAGTGTGAGCACGAAGCCGAGGCAGAAGCACAGGGCGGGCCGCACGAGAATGTCACGCACCGTGACGTTCAGGGGGGTTCGTGACAGCCCGATGATGGTGAGGATGGCCGCCGCCAGCGTCTCGAGCGCGCTGATGAACATTAGCGGGCTCGAAGCTTCGAAGACCAAGGGGCGATAGAGCACCGTCGCGAGCGCCAATGGAACCTGGCTTATCAGCGAGCCCTCGCCATAGCTGTAGGTCGATCCACCCGTCACGCGTTGACCGATGGCTTGCGCGTCGTGTGCTTCTTCGGCGAACGTTTCGGGCGCAAAGTGCGGCAGAGCCGCGCCCGTGATCAAAACGCTGAGCAGCGCGACCACGACTCCAAGCACGAGAAATCGGGGCTGAATCGTGCGGCCCGACGCGAAGAACGCTCGCGAGACGTAGTAGAAGCCGGCCCCGATGCCGAAGGGCGGCAACAGGTAGCCCTTGAACAGGCCTGCCACTACGCCGCCGCCGACCACGTAGAGCATGCCCGACAACCAGCGGTTGCGGTGCACGATCGCGCTGCCGCCGTGCACCATCGCGCTGAGGCCCGCGACCGCGATCGGTTCCTTGAGCAGCCCGCTCGACCAAAATACGGCCGACGGCACGAGCATGCACGCGACCGCCAAACGGGCGCTCGGGACCTCCGGCAAACCCGTCTTCATGGCGTTGAAGAGCGCGAGCTTGGCGACGAACGAAACGAAGGCCACCAGCAGGCACGCCCCGTAGATCGACTCGCCCGAGAACAGGCAAATGAAGCCCGAGATCGCCTGCATCGAGCCGGTATTGCTGCCGGCCATGATGCCCGGGAAGGGTAGCGGCGGCGAGCGCTGGAACAGGATCTCGATCAATCGCGGCCCCATGTCGAAAAAATCCGACCGCAGGCGCCCGGCGAAGAACTTGCCGGCCTGGAAGTAGCCGAACATGTCGCCGCTGCCATACACGCCGCGCACGATCACGATCACCGCCACCGCCGACAGCGTATGCAGCCCGAAGCTCGCCCAGAGCAAGCTCCGCTCGTTGTCGGGGTAGCTCCTCAGCAACGCCGAGGCCAGCACCAAGCCGACGACGAGCATCGCCGCTCCCGCCGGTACGTCACCCATGCTGGCCTGAGCGCGCGAGCGCCGCGCGCACCGCGTCGGAGTTGGACAAGGCCAGGGTCACGAGCTGCGAGACAAGCTCTATTTCCCCCGCCGATACCGCGGTTCCGGTGGGCAAGCACATGACCTGCTCGCACAGACGCTCGGTTTGCGGCAGCTCGATGTCGGCGTAGCGCTCGCGGTAGACCGGCATGCGGTGCACGCCGGGGGCGAAGTAGCGGCGCGCCAGCACGTTCTCGCTGTGAAGAAACCGTACCATCTCGTCGCGAGTGAGGCCGGCGGCGGGGTCGACCAACACGACGACGTATTGGTAATTCGTGCGTTCGTCCGGCTCGTAGGGCATGAGCGACACGCCTGGCACCCCCTGGAGGAGTCGCCGATACAATCCGTGATTGCGGCGATTGGTCTCGACCACGGCTGGCAGCGTCTGCAGCGAGGCGAGCCCCATCGCGGCGCACACCTCGTTCATCTTACCGTTGGTGCCGATTTCTACGACGTTGTCGTAGCCCTGAAAGCCGAAATTACGGATTGAGCGCGCCCGATTGGCGATGGTGGCGTCGTTCGTCGTGATGGCGCCGCCCTCGAAGGTGTTGAAAAATTTCGTGGCGTGAAAGCTGAACACCTCGGCGCTGCCGAAGCTGCCCACCGGCCTGCCGCGATGCGTGCAGCCGAGCGCGTGCGCGGCATCGAACATGAGCTTTACCCGGGCGCGCTCCGCGACCGCGCTCAGCGCCTCGACATCGCACGTACGACCCCACAAATGTACGCCGATGATGCCGGTCGTGTTCCTGGTCAGCTTGCGCTCGACGTCGCGGGCGTCGAGGCTGTGGGTGGCGGGATCGACGTCCGCGAATACGGGCGTCAAGCCTTGCCACGCCAGCGCGTGCGCGGTCGCCACGAACGTGAAGGCAGGCACGATGACCTCACCGCTGAGCTCCAGCGCGCGAATCGCGATCTCGAGCGCCACCGTGCCGTTGCAGACCGCCACGCAGTGCTCGACGCCCGCGAGCTCGGCGAGGCGCTGCTCCAGCTCTTGTACGCATGGCCCATCGTTGGTCAGCCAACGGCGATCGAGCACTTCCTCGACCCGTCGCAAGATATCGGCTTTGTCTGGGATATTGGGGCGACCGACGTGCAGCGGCGCGGCGAAGGCAGGCGGGCCGCCTAGCAGCGCCAGTTGTTCCAACGATGTTTTGGCCTTCATGTCGATGCTTCGTGGCGCGCCGCCGGTGCGAGGGCCGGACCTTGAGCCACACGCTCGAGAACGCGTCGCAAGCGCGGCGCGTTCATGCTCAACGAGTAGCGCTCGACGATGGTACGTCGTCCAGCTTCGGAGAGGCGCTGACGCAGGGCCGCGTCGCTCAAGAGCCGGCCGAGCTTGTCCGACCACTCTCGATCGTCACTCGCCAAAAAGCCGTTTTCTCCGTCGCTCACGATGTCGCGCGTCACGCCGACGCGTGATACCACGCACGGCGCCCCCACCGCCATGTACTGAATCGCCTTGAAGCCGGCCTTGCCCAGCTCCCAGATAGTGTCGGCGAGGGGGTACAGGCCGATGTCGAGGCTCTGAAAGCGCTCCACTTCCGTTTCGAGCGACCAGCGTTCGTTGATTACCCTGACCCCGGGTAGCTCGAAGTCGCGGGCAGCACCGACCACCAGCAGCTCGAAGTCGAAGCGGTGGCTCAGCTCGCTGAGCACGGGCCGGAGCTGGTCGAGGTATTTGGCGGTGGAGTGGCTGCCGATCCAGCCGAGGCGCAGCCGCTGCCCGACGGGGCGCGGCGGGGCCGGCGCGAACACGTCGGTGTCGACGCAGGTCGGGATCACCTCTACATGCTGGTTATAGGCCGATGCGAAGCCGCGCAGGTGCTCGTTGGAGACGATCACGCAGTCGGCGAGCTGAGCGATGCGCGCCGTCTTGGCGGGGTTACGCAGCACGTTGCGGAGCAAGGTAGGCTCCGGCAGAAAGATGGCATCGTCGAAGTCGTAGACAATCGGCTTTCCCAGGCGCCGGAGCATGGACTCGAGGAACGGCGGACCAAATGGGTAACACTCTCGGTAAACGAAGATCACGTCGGCGTCGCGCGCGGCGCGCATATCGCGCCAGCGACGCAGGCTTTGGCGCGCGATCCAGTAGCTCTTCTCGAGCGCGTGCCCGTTCTTGTACAGGTGTCGATACAGCTCGGGGGTGACGAACTCCCGGACGTCGCACGTCACTCCGGCCGCGGTCAGGGCCGGCAAAAACTGATGGACACGGTAGCGAGCGCCAGCGGCCTGCTTGGAGTGAGGAAGGAAGAAGATTGCTTTCATTGCCGCGCTACGTGCCCTGCCGGCGCAGGCTAGCTGACGCGCTCGCGCCCCTGCGAGAGTTTTGGTGCGGGCGGGGCGGAGAAAGTTCAGTCGCCTTGAAACTCGCGCTACCGCGCCGACCGGGGTTGTTGACAGTCAGGGAAGCGGATGCGATGCCCGTGGCCATGTTCGGTGGTGCGCCGCAGCCAACGCCTCCCCGGCACGGTGCGCGTGCGGTCAAGCGCGCCTTGGACATCGCGGCGGCTTCGGCCGGCTTGCTCGCCCTGTCGCCCGTCTTCGTGACCCTGGCCGGCATGGAGCTTTGGTTTCACGGCTGGCCACCGCTGTTCAAGCAGCGTCGTCCTGGCCGGCACGGCCACGTATTCGCGATCTACAAGTTTCGGACCATGACCGACGAGCGTGATGAGGCGGGAGAGCTTTTGCCCGATGTCCGCCGCCTCACGCGCTTTGGCAAATGGCTGCGGTCGTCGAGCTTGGACGAGCTGCCGGAGCTCTTCAACGTGCTCCGCGGCGACATGAGCTTGGTCGGACCGCGACCGCTTTTGGTCAAGTATCTCGACCTTTACTCACCCGAGCACGCGCGCCGGCACGAAGTGAGGCCGGGCATTACGGGCTGGGCGCAGGTGAATGGGCGTAACGAGAGCTCGTGGGAGGACAAGCTCGAGCGTGACGTTTGGTACGTGGACAATTGGTCGCTGACGCTCGACCTGCGGATCTTGGCGCGCACGGCGCTGATGGTCCTGCGCCGCGAAGGCATTTCCGCAGTCGGAGAAGCAACGATGCCCGAATACAGGGGGAGCCCGCGCGTGAACGACGGGGCCAGTGCTGGCAACCAATCGCCCAGCTCCCCCCAACACGCGGGAGCGAGCGGATGAGAAAATCGTTGCAAGTCGTGGTCGTCGGTGCGGGGGGCCAAGCCCGGGATACGGCGTGGCTGATCGAAGAGCTCGGTCGCGCGGGCGCTCCGTACCGCTTCCGCGGCTTCGTGCTCTCGGATCTCCAATTCCTGAGCGCTCGAGACAGCAAGGATCGCTTGCTCGGCGATTTTTCGTGGCTGGAGCAGCACGCCTCGGAGGTCGATGCGGTGGCGCTCGGCATCGGCACACCCGAGGTTCGCCTGGTGCTGGCGGAACGGTTGACGCGGGAGTGGCCACGCCTCGAATGGCCGAGCCTGGTTCACCCTTCTGTGCAGCTCGACCGCGGCAGCGCCGAGCTCGGGAGGGGCAGCATGATCGCTTGCGGCACGTCCGGCACCGTGAACCTCAAGTTGGCTGACTTCGCGCTGGTCAACGTCGGCTGCACGCTGGGACACGAGGCCAGCATTGGGCGGGGCTCGGTGATCAACCACGGGGCGAGCATTTCGGGCGGCGTGGTCTTGGGCGATGGGGTGTTGGTCGGCACCGGCGCGCGCGTGCTGCAATACCTGGAGGTGGGGGCGGGCGCGACGATCGGCGCCGGCGCCGTGGTGACGAAGAACGTCGCCGCCGGCACGGTGATGGTCGGGGTGCCAGCCCGACCGCGTATTTTAGGCGGCCCGCCTGCGGAGGAGCGAAGTTGAGCCGCATTTATTTGTCGGTTCCGCACATGGGCGGTCAGGAGCAAGCGTTCGTGGCCGAGGCGTTCGCGAGCAATTGGCTCTCGAGTGTCGGCCCCAACTTGGACGCCTTCGAACGCGAGTTCAGCGAGCTCATCGGGCTACCGTGCGTTGCGCTCAGCTCGGGTACGGCCGCGATTCACCTCGGTCTGCGGCTGCTCGGGGTCGGGCCAGGTGATGAGGTAATTTGTCCCAGCTGCACCTTCGTTGCGTCGGCCAATCCGATCGCCTACCAGGGAGCCCGCCCCGTCTTCATCGACAGCGAGACCAAGTCCTGGAACATGGATCCCAACCTGCTCGAGGCCGCCCTTCAGAAGCCGCGCGCCCGGGCTCCCAAAGCCATCGTGCTTGTGCACCTGTTCGGCCAAAGCGCGGACCTGGACGCCATCGGTGAGCTGTCCCAGCGCTACGGCGTGCCGATTTTGGAGGACGCGGCCGAGGCCTTGGGCACCACGTATCGAGGCGAGCCGGTCGGGCGTCGCGCCCCCGTCAGCGCGTTCTCGTTCAACGGCAACAAAATGATCACCACGACTGGTGGGGGCATGCTCGTCGCTCGCGATCGCGCCTGGGTCGACAAGGCGCGCTTCTGGTCGACGCAGGCGCGCGACCCGGGCGTTGGCTATCACCACACCGAGCAGGGTTACAACTATCGGATGAGCAACGTCCTGGCCGGCATCGGGCGCGGCCAGCTCCGTGTCTTGCCGGAGCGCGTCGCGGCTCGCCGAGCCAATGCCTTCCGCTACCGTGATGCGTTCGCCGGGCTCGACGGGCTCGAGCTCATGCCCCAGGCGGAGTGGGGCGTGCACACCAACTGGCTGAG